>FUFK010044273.1_pt1 | contig 123101 bp, 113 predicted proteins | sample 1021851 | NCBI WGS metagenome assembly FUFK01 (sample SAMEA51879418, study PRJEB19060) | metagenome
TATCAAATGGAAGTGCCTTATTATCTGCTATTTTTACCGGTTTTTCGTTGGGCCCAGTGTTAGTATTAGAGCGCTTAATGATAATTTATTTGATAAAACAAAATAAGAATGAAAACATATCATAAATGTTTTTTTTTAGCGAAGCGGTCATATCCTTAGTGTATAGTCGTCAGCCATGGATATACTCGCCTTCTTTGGTCTGGATGTTCTGTCAGGCATGGAATTACTATTCGCAGGCAGTGCACTTTTGGGAGGATTACTCTTCCTCGCATGGTTCCTTTTAGCAATGATTGGAGGAGTTGCAGGAGATGTTGCTGGAGATATATTTGGAGCAGATGTTGGTTTTGATGCAGATCTTTCCTTTAAGGCCTTGACCTTCCAAGGAATTAGTGCATTTACTATGATGTTTGGATTGATTGGATTAGCGATAATGAGAGCGGATTATGACGTTATGTTGGCTGTTTTAGGAGGTAGTGTCGCCGGAGGTCTCTCTATGTATTCGACTGCTAAGTTGTTCCAGGGATTCAAAGTGTTGGAAAGTGAAGGTAACATGAAAATTGATGCAGCAATTGGTGCCAGAGGAACCGTATATCTACGGATTCCAAGTTCTGGAACTGGTCAAGTTCAGGTGACATTTCAGGGATCAGAAAGAACCCTTGATGCAATGTCTAATGGAGATGTAGAAATTTCTACAGGGACATTCATTACAGTTGTAGATAGAATGGGGTCAGTGCTAGTTGTTGAACCATTAACTGGTATGAAAGCAAGGAATAATGACGAGTCAGAATAATTTCCCGGATTTTATGCCGGGAAAGGGTTGATTATGATCATCATTGTCGTATATTCATGACACGCACGCTTGCCGTTAGAACATTAGCCGCAATATTCGCCCTAATCGCTATACCGTTAGCAACTGCTCAACAAGCAGTAGCAGAAGATGATGGAGGTGCTGCTGCAATTCTTGTACTAGCTATTTTCGCAATAGTAATTTTCTTCTTAGCCATTTTATTATTCGCAGCATCTCGATATCGCAGATGTCCTCCGGATAAGGTCTTGGTAGTTTATGGTAGAACTGGTTCTGAACGTTCATCTAAGCCGATTCACGGCGGTGGTGTGTTGGTATGGCCATTGATTCAAGATTACGANTACTTNGATTTGAAGCCAATTACAATCAATATTGATTTGAAAAATGCACTTTCTCAACAGAATATTAGAATCAATGTTCCAAGTACATTCACCATTGCAGTAAGTACTGAAGAATCAATAATGTCCAACGCCGCAGAACGTCTTCTAGGTCTTACAATCCCTGCAATTTCTGAAATGGCTTCCGATATTATTCTAGGTCAACTTCGTCTTACTGTTGCGATTCTAAACATCGAGCAAATCAACAAAGATCGTGACTCTTTCATGGACTTGATTCGAACCAATGTTGAGCAGGAACTTCGAAAGGTAGGATTGAGTTTACTAAACGTAAATATTGTAGATATCACTGATGAATCCGATTACATCGAGAGCATTGGTAAGAAAGCGGCAGCAACTGCGGTCGAGAAGGCTCGTGCCGATGTAGCTGANCAAGAGAAGTTCGGTGCAATTGGTAAGGCANAAGCAGANCGTGAGAAGGATATTCAGGTCGCAAGTAACCGCGAAAATGCTGCCATGGGTGTTAAGACTGCAGAGCAACAAAGACGTGTAGACGTTGCAGAGAAAGAAGCAGTTGCAGTTAGTGGAGAAAATCTTGCTAAGGCAGACATCGCTCGTTCAGATGCGGATCTTGCAGAACAAGAAGCTGAAGCAAATCGTCGTGCAATGGTTGCTAGAAATCTTGCAGAAGCAGAAATTCAGAAGGCTAAGTTCATAGAAGAAGAAGAGAGACTCAAGGCTGAAGAAATTGTTCGTGAACAAATCACAAAACAACAGATTGAGATTGCTGCAGAAGCTGAGGCAGAACGTCAACGCCGAATAGCACAGGGTGAAGCGGATGCAATACTTGCTCGATACAAAGCAGAAGCAGAAGGTGTTCAGGCTGTTCTAGATGCTAAGGCTGCAGGGTATGAGAGACTCATTGCTGCTGCCGGTGGACGTGCAGGGGATGCATCTACTCTTTTGATGGTTGAGAAGATCGAATCTATGGTCGCTGCTCAGGTTGAAGCAATTAGAAACATGAAGATTGACAAGGTCACAGTTTGGGATGGTGGCGGAAATGCAGACGGGAGTGCTACATCCAATTTCGTTAGCAGTTTAGTCAAATCATTGCCACCAATTCATGATGTGGCGAAGATGGCAGGTGTTGATCTACCTGCATATTTGGGAACTGTAGATACTGAAGATGCAGAATGAGTAATTTCGCTTGATCATGTTAACTAGTTTAACGACAGTCATACTCATGAATCTCCTCACTATCCGTAGGGTATGATGGATGACGTTGTGATTGTTGGCGGGGCTCGAACCCCTTTCTGTGAATGGCAAGGAGGTAAGCGAGGAGATGGGCAACCTGGAGGTCTTCTGAAGGATGTTTCTGCAGAAGATTTGGGGGCAATTGCAATCAAGGGAGCCCTAGAGAAAACTTCAACCTCACCAGATTCAGTCGACCATGTTGTAATGGGATATGCATTACAAACATCTGGTCAAGCAATTTTTGGAAGTCGCCATGCAGGTCTAAAGGCAGGGATTCCTCAAGAGGTCCCAATGCTTACACTTTCCAGAATTTGTGGTAGTGGTGCACAATCAGTAATTACTGGAGCACAAATGATAATGCTTGGAGAAGCCCAGACTGTTGTTGCAGGGGGAATGGAGAACTTATCTCAAGCACCTCATGTATTGAGGGGAATGCGTGACACATTCAGATTAGGAAGGCCGCCCAAGGAAGGTCATGAATTATCCAAAGATATGGAAGATTATCTTTTCACGAACCTATTGGATATGCAGTGCGGTTCATTTATGGCACAAACGTCAGATGAGTTGTGTTCCAGAAAGGGAGTAAAAAGAGAAGATGCAGATTCATTTGCTGTAATTAGCCATACTCGAACAGCTTCCAGTATCGATTCAGGTTTATTCGATGAAGAAATAGTTCCAGTAGAAACTCCAGACGGTATTGTTGGACCGAAAGATGAAGATCATGTCGTTAGAGGTACAAATGAAGAGTCACTTTCTGGATTGAGAGCTGCTTTTGGACCTGATTCATTGGTTACTGCTGGCAATGCATCTGGTGTAGTTGATGGTGCTGCCGCATTAGTCATAAAATCTGCAACTCAAGCTAAGAAAGATGGTGATTCTCCTTTAGCGAAGATAATATCTTGGGGAATCGTAGGTATTGAACCTGCTATCATGGCATATGGTCCAGTTCCATCAAGTCTCAAGGCCTTGAAAAAAGCCAATCTATCTGTAGATGAGATTGATCGGTGGGAAATCAATGAAGCATTTTCCGGTCAAGCAGTTGCTTGTATCCAAGAACTTGGTTTAGATATTGAGAAAGTGAATGTCAATGGAGGAGCAGTCGGGCTCGGTCATCCCTTAGCTGCAACTGGTACTCGTTTGATACTTACATTGGCTCTAGAACTAAAGAGATCCGGTGGTAAATATGGAGTAGCTACTGCTTGTATCGGTGGCGGCCAAGGAATTGCTTTGGTAATTGAGTCCATGTAGGTGGTCCTCTTGGAATTTCTATTGGTATTAATTCTGGTGTTTATCACAGGATTCTTGTTTGCACCATTAGGATTGGGCGGAGGTATGCTTTTTGTTCCTATTTTACACTATATCGCAGGATGGCCATTGAATACTTCTACACTAGTTGTTTCATTACTTCTCACCTGTTGTACTTCATCTGGCTCCGGATTTATCCATTATCGACAAGGATTAATGCAAATCAATCATATTCGTAAAGGTGCACCATCTGCTTTACTAGGTGCAATCATTGGTTCTTTGATTGTATATCTTTTAAGAGATGAATTAGATCCTGTTTTCAAAACACTAGCCATGGCTATTGTATTCTGGGCGATAATAAAAACCTGGAAGAAAATTGATATTTCTTCCAAAAAACCTGTAATCAGAGAAATCATTGAGAATAGTAATTCCCCTCCGGAAATTAAAAACTTAGAGTTCAGGGTAGGTACTGGATTTGGAGGAATGGCTAGTTCTGTCCTTGCTATTGGTGCTGGAGCAATATACGTCCCTGTTTTGAGCCAATTTGGTGGTTTAGAATCACGACAAGCCATTGGAACTAGTTATGGGTTAATGATCATGGTCGTACCTGTAGGCGTAATAGTTCATGTGTTACTATATTCAGGGGATTGGCCGTCTTTTTGGAATGTTTTTTTCCTGCCTTTTGCTGTACTATCTGGTTCTATTTTGGGAGCAAAGGTAGGATTACTACTCCCCGAACAAATTATTCTTAGAGGTTTTATCTCCATTCTAGGAATAATTTTCATTCGATATTTTATCGATATTCTTACTCAAATATTTTGATCATTAGAAGAGAGATCCTAGAATCAATGGGCCTGCTATCCATGCTCCAATTGAAGAACCGATATTTCCCATTACAGTAACCATTAGTACTTTCCCAGTTCTATTAGTAAAGAGAAGACGTAATTTATCCATCATAAGGAATTCTTGAAGATCTTTTGTTCTAGGCGCACTAAATTTTAGTTGTGCTGCACCAGCAAACCACCCTGCTGCTAATGTTGGATTCAATGATGTAATTGGAGATGCAATTGCTGCACTCAAAATTGACAGTGGATGTCCTCCAACTATTAGCACAAAAAATGCGGCAAAAACAGCATTGATGGATAACCAGGTAAGTGTACTCTCCTTCAGAGCTTCTACGTCTCCTTGACTTACGAGGTATGCTAAGACTCCTATCATAACAACAGGTAAAGAAAAAGGAAGTAATTTCTTTACTACACCTTTCTTTGGAATTGCTAACAATTCGTCAATTCTTTCTTCTGAAGGTGGTTCAGTGAGTAATTTTTCTTCCACGCCTTTCAAATGCCCTGCTCCCATAACTGCCAGAACCTTACCCTTTGAGGCCTCATTTCTGATTCTTGATGCTAGATATTCGTCTCTCTCATCTATGAGGACCTCTCCTGCTGCGGGTACCATTTTCCTTAGCTCATCCATCATTTCACTAATCAAATCAGAATCCTCTGCAATTGCATCAACATCGATTTCTTCATCTTCTTCGGGGGCTAAAAGTGCATTTAATACCTTGATTTTTTGGAAGAATCCCATCTTTGACCAAACTCTTCTAAGAGTAATCTTTACATCTCTATCAATGAGTGATAAAGAAAGATTATTCTTTTTTGCTTCTTCTACAGCCGTCAACAAATCCACTCCAGGTTTTTCCCCTGTTTCTAAACCCATTTTTCTTTGTTGAGTTGCCAATAAAGATTGGAATAGCAATAGAGGTGCTTTTCCTGCTTTGATTGCTGAACCTAATGTTTCTTCATCGAAAGCTTGAGGATTTTCTAAAGCTTGAAGTCGATCCACATCTAATTCAACAGCCACTATATCTGGTTCAAAATCTGCTATTTGTTCTCTTACTAAATCCGCAGATGAACGACTAATATGCGCAGTTCCAACTAAACGAATATTTTCGTCTACATTGACAATAGCTGACGATTCATTTTCCATTAATTCAACTCCAATTTAGATAAAGTTCGTCCAATATCTGCGTGTTCTGCCACATCATGAACCCTTAGAATATCTATGCCCTTCGATTGAGCATAGGCTGCAACCCCTAATGTTCCTGCAAGTCGTTCATTGGTATCTTCGCGACCTAACAATTCTCTGAACATAGATTTTCTACTTACTCCCCATAAAATGGAAAATCCGTCGTCACCTCTCAAGGATTCAGGATTTCTTAGTAGAGAGATGTTATGTTCTAATGTTTTTCCAAAACCAATCCCAGGATCTAAACAAATCCGATTAACGGGGTGACCTTTTTCGACGAGTCTTCTTGCTTTCTTTAAGAGGTTAGAACTGACCTCTTGAACAACATCAGTATAATCAGGCGAATTTTGCATATTACTTGGATCACCTTGCATGTGCATAATACAGACATACGCTCCTGTAGATAGGACTAATTCAAACATTTCAGCATCTCTCAATCCTGATACATCATTAATCATATTCGCACCCGCAACAATTGCTTCTTTTGCTACTTCATGTCTTCTAGTATCAATTGAAATTGCTTGATTGGGAAATCGTTTTCGAATTTCTAAGATTAACGGGACAGTTCTTCTTATTTCTTCGTCTACACTAATTTCTGTAGCCCCCGGGCGAGTGGATTCTCCTCCGATATCTATCCAATCAGCTCCTTCTCTGATCATTTTCTCTGCAATGTTTAGAGAATGGTCGATTAGTTCAGATCTTGACCCTTCATAGAAAGAATCTGGAGTGCAATTTATCACTCCCATGATCCGTGGCCTTCCATCAGCGCGGCGACTCAAGAGGTTCGTTGAGTCGTACATCCGGAGCGGCTAGGTGAGGTATGCTTTATGAGGTGCTGCGCTTGAGTGGGTTGGCATGGGCCCCGAAGATTCCCTTCCTTCCGAATCTTCTGATGATACTCCCTCCAGACTAGCCCTGAGCAATGATGCCATGATTCCAGACAGGGAACAAATAGAACTTGCAGATGCAGTTCTTGCCAGGTTAAACCCAACTGATGCTCATGAACTTCGACAAATGACGACTAGATTTGGATTAGTTTCTGGTATGTTGATGATGATTGTTGTTCTATTTTGGTGGCTTGCAATTCATGTCGCAGGTAATGAATGGGGAGGAAACCACGGACCTAGTTCAATATTCTTCGATCTATCGTTTGCAGAAGTCTCTTGGGTTGTTCCTATCCTTGTCTTTTTTGCAACATTATTGGTCTCTCTATCTCGCGAAAGAGGAGGCGCTCTTACTGCCACCTTGGGAGGAGGTTTCTTCGTTTTAGTCGTGTATCTTGCTATCGAACCAGTAGGTCATGCGATGTTTTCTTCAGATGCAAGTACGGACTTGATGACTTCTATTCTCCAAACTCTTCGGCTAACTGCATTAGGAATTTTAGTTCATTTCAGTGCTCGTTATTTCTTAGATGCAATGCTGGTTGCTTGGGTTAGGGGGGTAATTTCCAACTTTGATGTGGCTTTAGCTCCTATGAAAGACGAATGAGGTTAGGAATCACTCATATCCTCCCCCCTTCTTCGAATAACATGAGTAGTGATCTTCCCGTTCATGTCCTTCGACTCGGACATCGACGTGAACGAGATAAACGAATTACTTCTCATCTAGGTCTTACAGCTCGTGCTTTTGGTGCAGATAATTTCGTCCTTAGTGGTGAAGAAGATCCCAATGTACTCGAAACCTTAGAATCAGTCTCTGAAAGATTCGGAGGAAATTTCAAGGCACAATATGAGAAGAAACCAATGGGTTGGTTACGTAATTTTGTTCAAAATGATGCTGGAGATGGTTCACCTGGAATTGCTATTCATCTTACAATGTATGGTTTACCTTGGAATGAAACCATTCCTGAAATTCCTACTAATAGGCCAATTGCAATAGTTGTGGGGGGTGCCAAAGTGCCTGGCGAAGTATTTGGAGTATGTCAATACAATATTTCTATTGGCAACCAACCACATTCGGAAGTTGCAGCTTTAGCAGTTTTCCTTCAAACTTGGAAACCGAATGGGACCAATGCATCGAATTTCAACGGAGGACTGACAGTTGTTCCAATGGAATCAGGTAAGCAAATTTTGTCTTCAGAGGAAATTTCAGAATAATTGTAGATTTTTTCCTCTCAAATGTAATTTTACCCCCTTCTCACCGCCAATGATTAAGGAGCGTTCTTAGCGAACCAAGACGATGTCGGAGAACCCAAAGGGCACAGGTTTCACCCCCGGCGCAGGTATTCCAGGTGTTACTAGTCCATTTTCTGACGAGGATGCTGCTGATCGGTTGGTCGATGGAAGAGATATAGAATTCGACGAAGCATACGGAAAGGGAGTTCTACTTTTAGCGGATGGTGGCCGATATGAAGGTACGCTATTCGGAGCCTCAGTGGTTGCTGAGGGGGAATTAGTATTTACAACAGGAATGACCGGATTTCAAGAGTCGTTAACCGATCCTTCTTTTGCTGGCCAAGTTCTAACCTTTACTTGGCCATTATTGGGTAATTATGGTGTAATTCCAGGAATTTCTGAATCAAGTAAGGTATGGCCTCGTGGAGTTGTCTGTAAGCAAGCAATTGATATTCCTGACCACAGAGATTCTGTTGGTTCTCTTCATGACTTACTTCATTCTCATGGTATCCCGGGAATCCAGGGAGTAGATACTAGATCGATTACCAGGAGGGTGAGAGAATATGGGACTCTTTTGTGTGTGTTTGGTCCAATAGATCAAGAAGAAGCCCTTTCGGCAAGATTAGCCAAAGCCACCAGTCCAGATCTAGAAGATTTAGTTGATTTAGTATCAAGAGATGATGATGTTATTTTGAATCCGGGTGCAACAGATACTACTGGAGCCCCCCTTCCTAGATTAATTGCGATTGATTGCGGGGTAAAATTCAACATTCTAAGAGAATTATGTAGGCGTTTTGAGGTAGTTTGGGTCCCTGCAAAGTCTGATTTTGATACACTAATCTCAAAGTGGGAACCAGATGCATTTTTCTGTTCAAATGGACCGGGTGATCCTGCTCATCCTGGTGCGGCAACATCTGCTCGTAGAGTACTTGCACGAGCAGTATCTTCTGGTTTTCCTACCATGGGTATTTGTCTAGGTCATCAGTTGCTCGGTCTTGCTTCGGGATTACGTACCTACAAATTGCTCTATGGACATAGAGGGGCGAATCAACCAGTTGTTGATCTGATAGATAATACAGTCAGTATCACTTCTCAAAATCATGGTTTTGCAATTGCAGACCCAAAGAAAGGAATGTTAGCAGCACATCCTTCTGGTGCATCTTCTGATGTTGAACCTAATGCAATTGATTCAGATGTAACAGTTCGTTATGTAAATGCAAACGATAGAACTGTTGAAGGATTAGATGTAGTAGGTCGTCCTGCATTTTCAATTCAATATCATCCTGAAGCATGCCCTGGGCCTCATGATGCAAATCCATTATTCGATCGTTTTTCGGCTATCGTCGCAGAGCATTTGGGGACATCAGTTCCACTTCCATTGGAACCAGTTGCGACCCCGAGTCTTACAGGAGGTGAGAATTGATGCCTAAGAGAACAGATATTCATCGGATTCTACTATTGGGTAGTGGACCTATTCGAATAGGACAGGCTGCCGAGTTTGATTTTTCAGGCTCTCAAGCGTGCCGTGCTCTTCGTGCAGAGGGCTATGAAGTAATTTTAGTCAATAGTAACCCTGCAACTATTCAGAATGATCCTTCAATGGCTGATAGAATTTACATTGAACCTCTTCTTCCTGATGTAGTGAAACGTATCTTAGAAATTGAGAGGCCTGATGCTCTTCTTGCAGGAATGGGTGGACAGACAGCATTGAATATTGCTAGTTCTTTAGCTCATGATGGTACTTTAGATGCATTAAATGTGGAACTAATTGGTTGTGATCTTCAGGCAATCGATGATGCAGAGGATAGAGATCGTTTCAAGAAAGTATGTGAAGAAATTGATCTACCTGTCCCCAAAGCTATTGCTTGCGATTCTATTGATGAAGTATTAGAGGCAGCTGCAGAGTTAGGTGGTTTTCCTTTATTGATTAGACCTGCATTCACGTTAGGGGGTTTAGGTGGTGGAACTGCTTGGGATAAAGGACAACTTGTTGAAATTGCTAGTCAAGGAATTCTACATAGTAGGATAGACCAAGTTTTGATCGAAGAGAGTATCTTAGGTTGGCAGGAGCATGAGTACGAAGTAATGCGGGACGCATCTGATAATTGCATCATCGTTTGTACTATGGAAAACATAGATCCGATGGGAGTTCATACTGGAGAATCTACTGTTGTAGCACCTCAGCAGACATTGTCTGATAGAGATCATCAGATGTTACGTGACGCTGCTCTAAGACTAATTCGTCGTTTAGATATCAAGGGAGGATGTAACGTACAATTCGCATTTAATCAGAAAACAGGGGAGTACAGGACTATTGAAGTAAATCCACGAGTTAGTAGATCTTCTGCACTCGCATCTAAGGCTACCGGCTATCCAATTGCCAGAATGGCAGCATTAATTGCTGTTGGATATACACTTGATGAATTACCTAATCCAATCACTGGAAAAGGAACAACAGCAGCATTTGAACCCACTTTGGATTATTGTGTAGTGAAGATTCCGAGATGGCCATTCGACAAGTTCCGCACAGCTAATCGAACACTTGGTACATCTATGAAGAGTACGGGTGAAGTAATGGCTATTGGTCGGACTTTTGAGGAAGCCTTTCTGAAAGCGGTTGCCTCTTTGGAGGTAGGAAGCCCTCATCCTCGCCCACTTACATTGGCTGACGAATCAGAGGGAGAGGGACAGATTGAGAGAGCTGCAGCACCTCTTTCCGATTCTAAATTAGAAGAGTGGCTTAGAATCCCAACAGATAGAAGGATGTTAGCATTAATCGAAGCATTCAGAAGAAATTGGGATATTGAACGGGTTCACGAAGTTACAGGAGGTATTACTCGTTGGTTCCTTCATCGTTTCCAATCTTTGGCTTCTAATGAGATGGAAATTATGTCTCATGGCGGTTCTCCTTCAGATGTTTCGGAAGAGGACCTACGAAGATGGAAAGGTGCAGGAATGAGTGATGCACATATTTCTGATGCCTTGGCAGGATTCCCTCCTTTAGGTGTAAAAAGTTTAGATCATGCTCACAGTCCGTTAGCAATTATGGAACGACGCCATTCATTGGGAATCCATCCTGTTTATCGAATGGTTGATTCTTGTGCTGCAGAGTTTGCCGCTATTACTCCATATTATTATTCAACTTACGAAGGAGGTTCCGCACCTTCAGGAATTGATTCTGTCCCTCAAGAAAGAAGACATAATGAGGATGGGGGAGTAGCAAGCCGACATGTAGTAATCGGTTCTGGGCCTATCAGAATCGGGCAGGGCATTGAGTTTGATTATGGCTGTGTTCATGCTGTTCAGGCAATTCGAGATGAAGGTCATGAGGCAATATTGATCAATAATAATCCTGAGACTGTTTCTACCGATTTTGATACCAGTGACCGTCTTTACTTCGATCCTCTTAATTTAGAAAGTGTAATTGAAGTTCTTCTAAGAGAGAATGCAGACGGTCTTCTATTACAATTCGGAGGTCAAACTGCCATAAATCTTGCATTACCTATGCAGGAAAGAGTTAGTCATCTCCGTTCAATGGGGATTGAAACTGAATTGATTGGTACAAGTCCTGATGCAGTAGATGAAGCAAGTGATCGTGAACGTTTCGAATCTTTTGCTAAGAAACAAGGCCTCAGGATGCCTACTGGTCTAACCGGTGCAACTCCTGCAGAGGTTCGATCCGCTGTTGCAGAAATTGGATTCCCTGTTCTCATTCGACCATCTTATGTCTTAGGAGGTAGAGGGATGGAAATACTAACTGATGATAATCAACTGGACGCTTACATGTCTGAAGCCTATATCGCTCCTGATAAGCCGTTATTGGTTGATCAGTATCTGGGAGGTGCTATGGAATTAGATGTAGACTCAGTTTGTGATGGAGAAGAAGTTCTTATCGGTGCAATAATGGAACATCTTGAAGAAGCCGGCATCCATTCTGGTGATTCAACTTGTTTTATTCCTCCTCAGAATGTGTCTCAAGAAATCATTCAACAGGTAGAGGATTGGACCGAACGTATAGGAGTAGGATTAGGAATCAGAGGATGTTTCAATATCCAGTATGCCATTAAAAATGAAATCTTGTATGTTCTTGAGGTAAACCCTAGAGGAAGCCGTACATTCCCATTCGTGGCAAAATCAACTGGTATACCGTTAGCTCGTATAGCCGCACGATTAGCCCTTGGTGCCAAACTTTCTGAGATAGAATATCCTAGTTTAGAGACAAATCTTGTTTGTGTCAAAGCCCCAGTATTCCCATTCTTGAAATTGCGTGGCCTAGATCCTGCTCCAGGGCCTGAAATGAAATCAACCGGGGAAGTTATGGGTTCTCATGAGGATCCTGCTGCTGCTTATCTCAAGGCTAGATTAGCCACTGAATTGCCTGTTCCTACCTCTGGTGGAGTCTACATAACAGTCAGAGATTCTGATAAAAATGAAGTCATTCAACATGCTTCTCGCCTCCAAGAATTAGGCTTTCAAATTCATGCTACACCCGGAACTGCTCAGATTCTGAGAGATGTAGGTGGTTTAGAAGTTGAAACTGCTTACAGAATTGCCGAAGGAAGAAGCCCAGATGCTCTTGATTTGATGCGTCAAGGAGATATTCAACTAATTTTGAATACACCCTCTAAATCAGGAGGTGCTGTTCTCGATGGAAATATGATGCGTAGGTTGGCTGTTGAATTAAATATCCCATTTGTTACTACCCTAAATGGAGCGCGAATGGAAGTTGAAGCGATTGCAGTAGCTCGCGAAGGTCTACCAGAACCAAGACGTTTGATTGGTACTTGAGTTATTCTTCTTCTTGAAGATTAGAGTTGTACCAAGATTCGATGTAATCCGTTCTCTCCTTATCAAGACCTAGTGTCTTTGCTTGGAGCTTTAGGAACTTACGTTCTTCGTCAGTGATTATTCGATCTTCCATCGCTATTTCATATGCCTCAATATACGCTGATTCTGCTTTAGTAAATGCTTCTGGCATCAAGATTGATGAAAAGTTCTGTATCGCACCAAAGATTGGTTTTCGAAGAACTACCAATGGTATACCAACAACAAACCCGGCCATCAATCCACCCCCTGGTACCAAACCCTCAATGATTTCGGAAGTCATTACCAAAATTATTCCACCCAAGGTTGCGAAAATAGCAGCGCTAAATGTCTTTCTTAATTGTTCATCAATTCCTAAGATTTCGTTCTTTAAAATTGCATATGTGAACATGAACCCTTCGAGCATACCGGTTAATAGGATACTAAACAAGAACCCGTAAAACAATACCAGGTAGGTGAATACAACAGTTTCACCTTCTGTTGTAATTATTGTAGTAACATCAGCGAGGTTAAAATCACCAAATCGAATAACCATGAAGACAATACAGAACACCATTGTTCCTTTGATGATTGCTTTACCTGCAAAACCTAAGAACAACGAACGAGCTTCAATAGCATCATTTTCGCGTGTAGGCTCATCTTTCAATCGTTTCCATCCCGCTCTCATGAATAGCATAGCTATTGTCGCTGAAAAGACAGGTGTTATCAAAAGCAGTTTTCCAATGTCCGAAGTTCCTGGGATAAAGAATGAATTTGGGACGTATGTGGTATCACCAATATCTCCACATGATCCCGGAATAGGTGGTGAATCTGCGTATGAGATTATGGTCGCAGGCCCACCTTCTGAACCTACCTCACATTCCACATAATATGCTCCTCCTACAGTTCCCACGATACCGTTGGCGGATACCAGAGCAGTAATGATGAGGCCTGCTAGCAAAGGGAGAAACCAATAGAGATTGTTCTTTATTTTCGGTAATGACATGAAATCTAATTTCTTAGGCGGGTAAAAAGATACAGTAGATATGTACATCAGAATACACATAATTGAGCAAAAATACCATCCAACTCTGTAGTAAGACATCCATTGAAGAAATTCTTCTGAGCCTTTGAATGGATATGCATTGTACCAATTTGCTACCACTCTGTATGCCTCTGCTAGAAGAAGGACGAACATGAATCGATTTTCTGGATTCCTGGGTCTTGCTCTGATAATCAGAACTGCGAGGAATAACAAAACAATGCACGTGATTATCGATAGAATTCCGTAGATGTAGTTCACACCAAGGACATTACCTCCATAAAAGTCGATATTCCGAATCTGTCTGAGGTAGTATGGAACTATCTCTCCGACATGGGTCATGTTGGTGGGAGAATACTATCCTGAATAGTTATTCCGTGAACTAACAATTCATTTTTGATAAACGTAAAGCTAAGTAGATACAATCACTCTTCTTCATCTTCAAGTTTAGAATTATACCACGATTCAATATATTCAATTCTATCTTCATCCAACCCTAAAGTCTTAGCTTGTAACTTGAGAAACTTACGTTCTTCATCAGTGATTATTCGATCTTCCATGGCTATCTCATATGCCTCTATGTAGGATAATTCTGTTTTAGTGAATGCTTCAGGCATCAGGATTGTTGAGAAATTATTTATTGCTGTGAAAATTGGTTTTCTCAATACAATTAGTGGAACACCTACAATTACTCCTCCAATAAATCCCCCTCCTCCAAGAATATCTTCCATCATTTCCGAAGCTAAAAGTAGAGAAAAACCTCCCAAGGTGGCAAATATTGCAGTACTGAAAGTCTTTCGCAATGTTTCATCAATTCCCAAAATTTCATTCTTCAATATGCCATATGTAAACATGAATCCTTCCAACATACCTGTGAAAAGAATACTAAATAGAAATCCGTAAAGAATAAAAAGATAAAGAGTGAGAGCATCCTCTCCATAATCATCAGCTACAGTTGCAACATCGGCTAGGTTCCAATCTCCGAAGACGATCACCATGGTGACTATACCAAACACCATTGCTCCTTTGATAATGGCTTTTCCTGCAAACCCAATGAAAAGAGATCGTGCCTCAATTGATTGATTTTCTGTATCAGGATTTTGTGCCAATGATTTCCATGATACACGCATGAAAATCATCGCTATAATAGCTGAAAATACTGGTAATATCAATAGAAGTTGTCCAACAGTAGAATTTCCTGGAACCATGAATACATAAGGAGCGTTTTCTCCACATACACCTACTAAGTCTGGAGCACCTTTCGAACTAATGATTTCAGCGGGTTGTAGTGCTGTTCCTTCTGCACAGTATGCGTGGTATGCCCCTCCGATGATATCCACTGCTCCGCCTGGTGATAAAAAAATCAATGATGTAATTATTAGCGTAGCTATTGAAGGAATGGCCCACCAAAGATTATTTTTTATTTTTGGATTTGTCATGAATTCTAATCTTCTTATTGGATAGAAAGAGACCGTTGAAATGTACATCATAATACATGTTAATCCGCAAATATACCAACCAATACGAAAACTCTGCATAATTTCTAGAAGTTCAGGACTTCCGTGGAAAGGGAAGATATTGTACCAGGAAACCATTACTCTGTATGCTTCAGCCACTAGAAGTACAAACATGAATCGATTGTCTGGACTTTTAGGTCTTGCACGAATGGTCAACGAAGCAAGAGCTAACAGAACCAGACAAGTCACTAGAGAAAGTATTGCATGAATTAGATTAAGTCCAACAGTGTGCCCTGTTTCAAAGTCTATATTCCCGATATGTCTGAGGTAGTAAGGAATTATCTCGCCGACATGACTCATGATGTTGGGAGGGCACTATATTGAATAGTTATTCCGTGAACTAACATCCATCATATGCTTCGATAATATACTGAGTAAGGGGACTCGTCCATGCAAGTTCAGATAGCCCCTCTATTCCTTGATCTCCGTAAATCCTAACAACGTCTTGAACTCTGACATTTCCATCTGAAGATCTAGCAAGAATTGTACGTGGTTTGAGTTCCTTTCCAGTACCATGTGGGTCATAGATTGTGTGAAGAGCATTGTCTAAGAACCATTGAGGTTTATCTGCTTCTTCTCCTTCAAAGGAAATTTTCTTTCGCCCTCCTCCAAACATCATTTGTGCTGCAGACTTCTTCTCTTGCTTAGGTTCAGGTTTTTCTTCCTTCTCTTCTTCTTTAGGTTCAGGTTTTTCTTCCTTCTCTTCTTCTTTAGGTTCAGGTTTTTCTTCCTTCTCCTCTTCTTTGGGTTCAGGTTTTTCTTCCGTCTTTTTTACTGCCGGCTTTGGGGAAGGAGTTGACTTAGGGCGAAATGTAGTGCCCATTGAACGACCAACTGTCCCCGCTCTACTGGAAATCGTTCTAGATGCTACTAATTCTGCACGAATCTCTTCTTCAATTTGATCTCTTAGAGCAGCCTCCAGTTCTGCAGAAATTTCTGCTCTTATTTCATTATCAAATTCTGCAGCCATCGCTTCTTTTACAGATTCAGGATCAGCAGCATCCAATGCTGCTTGTAATTCTTGCACTTTTGATTCAAGGGCATCTATTGACGCAAGATAGTGACCCGCAGTCTGGATTATTGCGGTTTCCATACCTGCTTGAGTTTGAAGTTGAACAACTTCTCCTGAATGGTCTCTCCATTTTCTCCATTGAAGCATGGTATGGGAATGGATATCGGAACCACATTTTGGACAGAATGATTTCTTAGGTGGTTTTAGTACTGGAATTGCCTTCAAATCTTCACTGCTAAGGGCTTCAATACCTCCAGCTGCAATATCATGAATATGGTGGCTTGCTTCCATTCCTAATTCCATGGCTTGTAGAAATGCTGCACTATTGAGGTCGACTTTTCCTCCACTAACAAGTGACCAAGCACTGGTTTCATGGGATATAGCAGCCGCAGCAGCAGCCGCAGCAGGGTTTCGTGTAATCCCTCCACTAAGAGCGGAAGTAACTGCACTCGATACTGCTTCATTAGGACTCGATTCTCGAGGGACTTGTGCTGATTCTGCTGCTAATGCAATTGCCGCATCTTCTTCACTGGCAGCTGCAAGTCCTAGTTCAATCGGATTTGCACCTTCTTCAATTTTAGCAATAAGGTCAAATTTTTCAGCCATTGCTAAATCATTTCTAGATCTAATAAGCTCCTTTAGTTGTCTAACATCATGCCCAGTAGAAGTAATTGGGCCGATGACTAGTAGATCATGCCCACACCGTAAACAGAACTTAGCAGTGGCTTCGACGGCTGCCTCACATGTGGGGCAGTGTACGGGCATGAACTGTGTATACACCCTCTACATATGAAGGATGCCGATAGGTGTGGGTTCAACAGGCTAATCAAGAGAATTTATGGCTCTGTTCAAAGCATTAATTGCAGTTTCTCTAGGTATTTCCGCCAATACTGCTGCTAATCGAGGACCATGGGGGCGGCCCAGATGAATTTGGTATAAAATAACAAACGCACTTCTGATTTGCATTCCATGTTCTCTCGCTAAATTACATATTTTATCATTTATTTCTGAATTTACCCAATTACACTTCTGATAAGCATCTCGAAGTTGAGATAGATATTCCAAATCTCCTGAATTAAATGACTCTTTTGCCTCTTGTGTAAGTTCATTTTGGATTTCAATCTTATATTCTTCAGGAAAGTGTTCCGATGATATCCAATTCCTCATGCGTCGTAATTTATCTTTCAATGATTTACTTGGTTGATTTTGTAATAGTCCAGAATTTTTTAGAGATTCCCATACATCTTCATCCTGAGATCTTATCTGTGCTAACATTGAAAGATGACGAAATGAGATGTTGGACTCAAGTTGTTCGAATTTTTCGATTTTAGGGTTTATTTGACTAAGCGAAATCTTTGCTCTATCTACATTCCAGGCTGTTTTTACTCTATCAGTAGCATTTTCATCAGGGGGTTGATCTTCTTTCCAAGTTGTAAGTAATCTTTCATATTGATCTGCCATTTCCAACAAACCTCCACCAGTATCAAACTCAATATGTCGGTTGGGTTTGTTTCTTGCGATTAGGTATCGCAATATTTCAGGAGGAACAATTTCTAGGGCTTCTAGAGGTCCTACAGTAATATTTGCACTACTTGACATCGGACCCATTCCTCTGAGTTGTATCCATTCGTATGGGACAGGATGAGGGGCTTTTGATCCTAGAATTTCAACTAATTGTCTACCCGTAGAGTAGCTTCCTCCCGATGCAGCATGGTCCTTTCCAAAAGGTTCGCAAGATACTCCATGAAAATTCCATTTCGCGGGCCAATCTAGTCTCCAAGGTAATTTTCCTTGGTCAGTCCCAATGTTCGATTTACCATTTTTACCATTAGAATCAATCCAGGTTACAAATGGGTCTTCCCAACCAGTTATTGTAATTCCATCGAAGCTTCCATCATGTCCAATAGGGGAATAAGGCCACCATTCATCACCCAATGGTCTACCAGATACTTCTGTCAAAATTCTAGCCACTTCTTCACGATTTTCTAGAAATAGACGAGTCGCTCGCTCGAATTTTCCATTATAATATTCTTCGTGGTTCCATGAAATCCTAAGTTTTACCCCTAATTCAGAAAGAGCATGTAAAAATGGTTCAAGGAAATGTTCAGCATAACTTGTATCTGAACCAATAATCGGTCTACCTTCCTTATCAGGAGGGGGGATACGATAAAGAGGATGTCCAATAAATTGTTCATATTCCTCAGACAGGAATGAGTATACTTTTCTCAGTGGATCCATCGAATCTACGATGAAGAGTAATTCTGCATTTAGTCCCGAATTATTGCATGCTCTAACAATCATGTCACATGTTAGAATTTCACGAATATGCCCAATATGAAATTCACCTGAGGGGGTGATCCCTGCTGCAATGAGATGAGTATCACCCCTGTGAGAGAGGTTAGCAGCAGTTCGTTCAGCCCAGTGCATCTAGGTACCTCAGACTTTTACTGCTCTAATAATGCCTCTAAGTGGAACACCATCAATTTCATTTCTTTCTGTCTTGTTAACTAGTACCATACATAGCGAAACATTAGCACCCTGTGAACGAAGAGACTGTATTGTCTTACTCATTGTTGAACCTGTGGATAAAACATCATCTATTATTGCAACATTTCTTCCTGCAACATTTCCATATTTATTGGAAAGGTGGCCTGTTCCCTCTCCATCGACGGATCTAAAAATTGCAAAATCAGCATCAATATGTCCTGCTAATGATTGAGCAAAGGCAATACCGTTGATGCTAATCCCAACTATAGTATCGATATCCCCTCCCTCTTCGTCAGTTATATCTGCTAATATTAACCCGATTGCTTCGATTCTGGTGGCTCTAGCGCCAATAGTTCTCCAACCAATTCGAATATCGTCGGGTGGTTCCTCAACTATTCCTTCATCAATTAACCATTCTACAGTTGTTTGAGAGATAGACAATTCATCTGCAATCTGTTGAGTATTGAGGCCTTTTTCCCGCAATTCGTTCGCTTTTGTTCTGAGTTCATCTATGCTCAGCGCCATATTGACCAATATGTGGTTAAATCTACTTGACTTCAAACCACCGACTAAATTGCCTATTTCCTTAGTATCTACCAGTACTTCCGAATCCGCCATCGCCCCTTTCAGTATTTCCTAGTTCATCTGGCTCTACTTCGAGAAAATTCACCCTTGGGATTTCAGAAATTACCATTTGTGCAATTCTTTCACCGGCTTCAATAATTGTTGAATCACCTTCTCCAATCCAGGTCATCAATACATGAATTTGACCCCTATAGTCTGCATCAATGGTGCCTATTCCATTTGGCAAGATTATTCCCTTAGCCCCTAAGGATGATCTTGCACGAATTTGTCCCTCATACCCTTGAGGAATCGATACCGCTAGTCCGGTAGGTACCTTTGTGGAAATTCCTTTTTTTATTTCACATGTTTCAACTGTTCTAAGATCCCATCCTGCTGCTAATGCACTACCTTGAATTGGAGATTTAGCCTCAGGGTGTAATTTTGTGAAAAGTACCACCAGCTCGTTATCCATGGACCCCTACATTTAGGCTAGGTGCATGAATAAAGCGGCTAAATGTGTGGTGATATTGAAATGGGAGTTGGGTTTCGGATAACTATGAGTGATTTTGAGTATGAGTCTCTGTTAGATCGTGCTAGAGACAAAATCCCGACTGAAATTAGTGAGCGTGCCCGTTGGACTCTCCCTGACCCGGAAATTCTAATTGAAGGGAATCAAACTATAATTCGTAACTTTTCGGAATTAATTTCAAAAATGGATAGAGATCCAAATCATGTATACCAATTTTTACTCAATGAGTTAGGAACATCAGGAACTAGAGAATCTGCACGTGTGATGTTCAAGGGTAGAATTCCTCCTAAAAGAATCAGAGGAAAAATTGTCAACTATGTGAAGTCATTTATTTTGTGTAATCAATGCGATTCTCCAGATACACATTTTGTAAAAGAAGAGCGAACAACTCTAATGAAGTGCCAAGCATGTGGCGCAACTAGACCAATTCGTCTATGATTCGGTATATTCCCATGGTTCAGGTAATTCAAAACCAGCTTCTAGAACTGCATCCCTGAGAAGAATAGGGTCATCAGTCATGATTCCATCTGCTCCGATTTCGATGAGATGATCCATGGATTCTCTTTCGTTAATTGTCCAGAATTGAACCGCTTGACCATGTTGATGTGCTCTATCGACAATTCCCTTGGTTGCCAAATTAATTCCATCCCATTCCATGGGTATTTGAAGAACAGAAGCAGGCCCAGGATCGAGCCACCATCTATCCAGTTGTAACATTGGGAGAAGAATGCATTTTTGGATCTCAGATTCAGCGCCAGATGTTGCTATGCTCCCTTCACTTAAATTCCTCATAGCATATAGGGATTCGATATGAAATGAACCAATTTCTATACGTTTTTCCATTTGACGTATTCGTATTGCTTCGTACATTACTTCAGCAGCAATTTCTCCTTCTACTCCCTCATTCTTTATTTCGAAACTCAATCTGTGAGGAGAATTGAGGAATCTATCCAATACTTGCTCAATAGTTAAGGGTGGTAAGTGAGTATCAATCCATGGATTATCGCCATTAATGTCTAAGAAATTCGTAGATGCATCTAGATTTTGAATTTGTTCTAAGTCCATTTCTCTAACCAAACCAGTTCCATTTGTAGTTCTATCAACAGAATCATCATGCATTGTTACTAATTTATCATCTGAAGTAAGTTGAAAATCCATTTCAATTACATCTACTCCCAATTTTGCAGCACCCTCGAAAGCAGCCATAGTGTTTTCAGGGAAAATTATGCTACCCCCTCTATGAGCGATTATCAGCGGTCTTTCGTCCCCCACTATCCACTCGTGACCTAGATCAGAATCTAGTCTAGGTCCGCTTGATATCAGGAGAATTGTGATTACTAATCCAATGAGTATTCTTCGTGTTTTAGATTGATTTAGATATTGCATACAAACACTCTTTATCTAACTTCGACAATCAAGGAGAATTTTTCCTTTATTTCTTCTCTCATGCATGTAAGAATGTGCTTTTGCTGCCTCATCTAATTTGAAAATTGAATCAACTACAGGTGTAAGATTTCCATTTCGGTACATTTCAACAATATCTTCCATTTGTTCTCTCATAATCTCATCATTTTCCCATGTTCCAAGATGAACTCCGAATACTGCTTTGTTTGAATTCATCATTCTTAGAGGATCAAATTTTGGCATTCGCCACCACATTCTCAAAGCAGCAATCATGTTCCTTTTCTTCCCGGGAATAGCCGAAGACGCCCCGAAAGAGTATAGTTTACCACCTTTAGATAATGCTCGATATGATTGCATGAGATGTTTCCCTCCAACAGGATCTAATGCATGATCTACTCCCTTGCCATTGGTCAAAGATCTGGATTTTTCAACAAAATCATCATTTCTAGAAACATGAATCATTCCTTGTTCTTCTACAAATTCTTTCTTGTTTGATGATGCAGTTCCCACTAAAATTCCAGCACCTTTTGCCTTTGCTATTTGAGCAGCTGCTGAACCTACACCTCCTGCCGCATGATGAATTAAAACAGAATCTCCTTCCCTGATTTTTCCTAAATGAACGAGCATATGATGCGCTGTAGCATAAGTTACTGGAATTGCAGCTGTTGAAACAAGATCATTCACTCCATCAAGGATGAAACACTGTTCTGGATTTACATCAACAAAAGTAGAATATCCTCCAAAACGAGTCATCGCTACTACTGCCTCTCCAACATTTAGATTTTCAACTGCATTTCCTATTTCAGATATTATTCCACTGACTTCGTATCCAGGGGTGAATGGAAATGGAGGCGCCGCTCCATAGAGACCAACTCTCATCATTAAATCTGCGAAGTTTATACCTGCATAGTGAACATCAATTCGAATCTGGTGAGAGTCTAAAGAAGACATTTCTTCTTCAATTATTTCAATGACATTCGGCCCTCCCTTTCTTGAGTAAACTGCTCTTTTCTGATGTGTCATTGAATCACGCAAGGTCCACATTACTATACAAACGCATCACAATAATTCCTACAATAATTAGTGCCATGCCGATTCCAGCCCCTAAATCTAAATTCTGTCCATAAATAATCCATGATAAAATAGCAATACCTACTATCCCTGCTCCAGACCAAGTAGCATATACTACCCCAATTGGTATAGAATCTAAAGTGAGTGATAAGAAATAGAATGCTGCACAGTATCCAATTACAACAATAGTGGACGGGAGAAATTTAGTGAAACCTTCAGTTGATTTTAGAGAAGTCGTTGCTACTACTTCAGAAATTATTGCCAATCCGAGATATATCCATCTGCTCATGCCACTACGAAGAAGAATTAATCTATGATTTATCCGTCCATTTTCATCTTTATTTCTAGTGCAGGTGTTCCGTTTACTATTCTTTCTAGGAGTATATCAAGATCTTTTTCACCCTGTAGAGAATACCATTCAGACATCGGATAGATCACACAAGATATTCCTTTTTCACAATAATCTAGACATCCGGATTTCTGAACTCTAATGCCATTTACACCTGCGTCTCTTACTTTTTTCTTCAATTCCGTTAATAGATTAAGACTATTTTTTGAACAACAGTTTGGTCTAACTGCATCTTCCGATCTCGAATGCCCACAAATAAAAACATGCATATCAAATCCAGGCTCTGAATTGTCATTTGATTCAGTACCCATTTCTTATCCTCATATCTGGTCAAATTTAGATGCTAAGATGAAATCTGATTCAGTTAATCCATCAATTTTGTGAGTAAAAATCACTGCACTAACTTTCCCCCATCCAATTTCAAAATCAGCATGATGAAATTCATCTTCACATATTTGTGCAGCTGAATTAAGAAATTCTAGTGCAGTAGCGAAATCATCAAACGTCCAAACTCGTTGTAGATGATGTGCATCTATGACCTCCCATTCCTGATTTAGGGAGGAGTATAATGGTTCAATTTCATCGTGAGTTAATGGCGGAACTCCGCCTTCACAGGCTTCACATTTCTTTTCGTGTAGATTCATATTATCCCCATTGATGACTTTCGTGACTATTTGATGCTAATTTCTCAACTTGTTCTTGAATCTCACTTCTTCTTCTCGCTTCTGAACGTTCATACGTCATCAATTCTTCATCATCGATATATAGCGGGCGAGTATGGGCAATTAAACGAATTTCTACTACTACCTCTCTTGCTATCGCTCTAAATCTCCCCTCGTCATCAAGGATTTCAATCGACGATTTATGGGACGAAACAAGTCTTCCCCGAATCCATGGATCAATTTCCCCAGAGATAGATCTTGCATCTAACAAAATCTCTACAAGATCGTCTCTACGTAATCCCGATTTTCTGTCGGCAATGGGGCCATATAGTTCATCTTGAAATGCGGATGCGTCATCGATTCCCATCTTCCCTAATTCTTTTTGAGCCCATTGAGGCAGTTCTCGCGCCATGATGGTCGAGTCTTGGGACCCTCTATGAACCGTCGCATTGGGTATAATTCGTGTTTTGGAGGATGGTCTTCAAGAGTGCTAGACTTCCCGGTTAATCTGAGGTGGAGTCATGGTGGCAGTAAATTGGCGTAAAATTCCGACAGTTCTCCAACCTGATGAATTAATGGATAAAGCGTTCTCAGCGGCCACAAAAAAGGCAAATCTTGTTGATGATCCTGATAAATATCATCGAGTAAGAAAGCAGATGTTAGCAATGATTCAATCCTCTTGTGATATTCTAGAAAGTACTCTAAGAAAATGGGTTTCTAAATGGCCCAGTCTTGATCGTCTAAGTTCATTTGATGCAGCATTAGTAGATGCCGCGGTAGGCCGTGATGAATTTAAACAAAATTTAGGAGGTATTCAATGGGCTGCTGACAAAATCAATGAATTAAATCGAGAGGGGCAAAGTAGAATGGCTAAACATCGCAGTATCGAAGAATTCCATGATAGGAGGAAGCATATTTATGGCAGATGTGCATCTATTCTCAGACAAATTGGTCCTCAACTTGCATGGTTGAATGATGCAAGGAATATTATGCGCGAATTTCCTACTATCGATGCGACAGATCCATGTATTGTTGTTGCAGGTTCNCCAAATGTTGGTAAATCTGCACTAATTTCTTCTCTATCTACCGGTGAGCCAGAGATCAATTCTTATCCATTCACGACAAAGACATTACACGTTGGACATTTTGAACATAGGAGAAGAAAATATCAGATGGTTGATACTCCCGGGTTATTAGATCGACCAATGATTGAAAGGAATGAAATCGAAATGCAAGCTATTGCTGCTCTGGAGAATGTAGGGTCAGTTGCTGTATTTCTGTTAGATCCGTCGGAAGAAGGAGGTACTTCTATGGAATCTCAACTCAATCTTCTTGATGAAGTAAGATATCTTTTGGATGATACTCCAGTTGTATTAGTTGATGGAAAAATGGATCTTTTAGGTTTGAATGAAAGTGATTTACACAATCCTAAATCTGGGAATATTGCAATTAGTGCTACAGAAGGATGGGGATTAGATGCTCTTCGTTCTCATCTTATTGAAATAATTGGAGCAGATGTTGTTGATGATCCACTATCCTTGCCAGAAGGATGGCATCGAAAACATATACCTGAATAATTAAGGATCTATGTGAGTAACATGCCCACAAATTGTACAGTAAACATCGAATCCACCATAACTAGGTCTTAGTGCAGAGACATCAATTTTTTTTCCACATCCCTCGCATCTCACCTCGTCCATGAATGTCTCACACCTATTGGGTTCTTAACGCGTTGTAATCAAAAAATCTATTCTTCTCTTGAGAAAATATTACTCAGAATTGGGAAATTCATGTCAAAGGCACTTGCACCCAGGCCAAGAATAGCCAAAAGTAGTAAAATTTCTACCCAAAATGATAGAGAAACTGTGATGTCTACAACAACTGTTTGAGTTGAAAGATCCAAACTTCCTTCCTTTCCACCAGTTACAAATCTGGTGTCTCCTGGACTAAGAGTATGGGTAAAAGAACCATCAGAATCCGGTCCTCCAGATAAATATTCAAAATCTGTACTTTCACAGTCTGTTAATCCATTATCATCTGGAGGACAATTTTCTTCATTAGCCCACTTTGCTTCAACAATTCCAACCCATGCAACATCTCCACGATCCCACTGAACATTAGCATCTAAATCGAGAAATACCATGCCCCAAGGGATAGTTAAGTTGTCTTCTGCCATACCTACTGGACAGGTTTCAAAACCGGGGATTCCACATGGGATTAAAGGTACTTTTTGCTCTTGTTGCGGTACCTGAATTCCTATGATGCTAATCAACAAAAGTATGCTACAAAGGCCAGCAGTTATAATTGGAAGTAGAGACAGAATTCTCATCATTATAGACGTCATGCTGCCCCTCCTTGAGTTACATTCAGGATTACTAGCAATATTGCAATAGCAGGGAAAATATACATCAAAATTGAAAGTTGTTTTCTTGATCTTTCATTTTTACGATGTTTGTCTACGCATTCTTCCTTGCTACATACTGGGGGGTCTGCGTCGATCTTGATCACCGCTCTGCAAACAACACAGTGCCTGTGTGGAGGTATTGATTTCAATTCGGATTTAGAATTTCTACGAACCTTATCGACATTTGAGCGAATTCGGTCAGCCATCTTAGAGCCCTTCGCCATACTCATCCCTCCACGTTCGTACCTTCAAACGATTCGCCGTTTAATGCTGCTCTAAGCCGTTCTATGTCTCTTCCATCCAATACCGCCAGATTCAATAATACTTCTTTTGCGATATTTGCTCCAATTGGATCGATTACACCCGAACGACCCGCATTTTGATGTTCTGCTGGCCCAACAATTTCGGATAATTCTTGATGGCTCATTGTTTCGAATTTCTTCGCGTCTTCATTTGTCCGAGGATCGGAAGAATATACATGTCCAACATTTGTTGCAATAATACAACATTCTGCTCCTAGTTCTTTTGCGAGTTGAATTGCAACTGTATCTGTAGTATGACCTGGTTCAGTACCCCCCATTACAACTATGGCATGATTCTCAGAAAATTCCACAGCTTCTTGAATATTAATCGGAATTACAGGAGAAACATCATTTCCGGTTTCAATTAATGCTTCTGCAACAATTGTTGCGTTGAGTCTAGTAGCAGCAATACCAATACGATCTAAGGCTTCAGTGTTGGTGTTGAGAATCGGTTTTGCTAATCCAATTCCTTCTCTTGCTGGTGCTCCTCCTCCTATCACTAAAGCGAGTTTGTATCCGGATGAAATAACCTCATTCACCGCTTTACACAAACCGATCAACCATTCATGTCGATCTTCCACTTCTGGTCTCAGCAGACTACCTCCTAGTGTGGCGACTCGTGTCCTCATCCGTCGGCAATTAGGAGTAAAGCCCTTGAATTCGTTGGCTCTTCTGACATTGTTTCTAATGAACAGGGTTCAAATGCGGGTTTCGGGACCACTGCTTGGAGGCGAGCCGTTGTCTGATGATATTGAGATGCAACAACGACGTTTACGTCTTAAGAATGCCATTACTGATCTACAAGGTATGAAGGGGATGGGTACCGAATTAGTGACTGTAATTATTCCTCCTGATAAACAGATTTCAGATGTCAGGGGTCAATTAAGTCAGGAGCTTGGACAGGCTCAAAATATTAAGTCTAAATCGACAAAAAAACATGTTACTGATGCTATCGAATCAGCTATTTCTACTTTAAACCGTTATGGGAATGCTGGAGAGAATGGAATTGCTCTTTTCGTAGGTCATGTTATTGTTGGTAACAACAAGACTAGATTGATGAATATCGTTGTAGATAGTCCACCTGAACAAATCCAATCTTTCCGATATAGATGTGATTCAACGTTTGAAATTTCTCAGTTAGAAGAAATGTTAATCGATAAAACCTCGTATGGATTATTTGTAATCGATAGAGGAGAATGTGCATACGGGATAGCAAGTGGGAGAAGAATACATTGTCAAGAGGAAATGCGTTCCAATATAATGGGAAAACATCGTCAAGGTGGTCAGTCTGCTCAGAGATTTGAGAGATTAATTGAAGAAGCTGCTCATAAATTCTTCAAGAAATCTACTGAATTAGCCTGCGAATATTGGCTTCAACATCTTGATGATATTCAAGGAATAATCATAGGAGGTCCAGGTGCGACTAAAGATTATGTTGTAAAGCATGGATATTTCCATCATGAGATTGCTAAGAAAGTACGAGAACCATTTTTTGATGTTGGATATTCAAACGAAAGTGGACTTAGAGAATTGGTACAAAGAGCCGGTTCTTTGATGGATAGAATTGCTTTAGATGGAGAGAGGGAAATAGTCGATCGTTTTTTGATGGAATTAAATGGAATTGCCCCCAAGGCAACCTATGGTGAAGTTCTGATTCGTCAGGCATTAGATGCGGGAGCAGTAGATACGTTGTTACTGAGTGAAGATCTGAAGAAAATGAGGAATACATACACTTGCAATATCTGTAAACATGAATGGAAGAAGACAGAAAATCCAGGCGAATCACCAAGTTCATGTCCTTCATGCGATGCATCCAGCGATAGGATATCATTGAAAAAAGATGAAACTATTTCTCTTATTGATGAGTTGACTTTACTTGCAGCTCATACTTCTGCTAAAGTGACTTTAATTTCCGCAGACAGTGAAGAAGGACAAACTTTGTTGACGGCATTTGGCGGTCTAGGGGCAATTTTGAGATATGCTTGGAGTTGATATAATGAACATATTGTATCATTCTGTTTTACCATCAATAACTGAGGCTATGCTTCAATTAGGTATTCCAGAAGGTGAAGGGGAGAATTTACTTGGTAAGGCCACAGTATCGGACCATGGAGATTTAGCGATAGCCTGTCATTCTCTTTCTCGTACTTTGAAGAAATCACCAGTAGAAATTGGAAATAAATTAGCTTCAATATTGGCTCCTTTACTTGATGAAATTGCCAATATTTCGGCGGTTAATGGATTCGTTAATTTGAGGGCCACAGATTCATGGATGGAAGAGAAATGTAGAGAAATTTGTAATGATAAAAGATTAGGTATACCTCTATCATCAAGTCCAAGAAAAGTTGCCATTGATTATTCCTCTCCTAATGTAGCTAAAGAAATGCATGTGGGGCACCTTAGATCTACGGTAATCGGCGATTCTCTCACCCGAATCTTAGAGTTTCTAGGTAACACTGTAATTCGAGAAAATCATATTGGCGATTGGGGGACTCCCTTTGGAATGCTTATTGAGCATTTGTTAGATATGGGGGAAGATAATAGTGAGAATGAACTGAGTGTTGGGGATTTAGATGCATTTTACAAAACTGCAAGAAACAAATTCGATAGTGATGAATCCTTTGCAGATAGATCAAGAGCACGAGTAGTTCTTTTACAAGGAGGAGATGAAGAAACAATTAGATTATGGCAAGTATTAGTTGACGAATCAACTCGTTATTTCAATGAAGTTTATCAGTTGCTTGGAGTATTACTAGTCGACGATGATATAATGGGTGAGTCTGCTTATCATCACCTATTACCTGACGTTGTTTCTAGGTTAAGTGAACTTGGACTTCTGAAAAATAGTGATGGTGCTGATGTCGTATTTCCAGGAGGGCATTTGAATCGTGATGGGGAACCATTACCTCTGATTGTTAGAAAAGGAGATGGTGGATACAATTACGCTACTACCGATTTAGCCTGTATTATTGATAGAGTTGAACGATTGAAGGTTGACGATCTATTGTATGTAGTTGGTACCCCCCAGTCTCGTCATTTTGAGATGGTTTTCTCTGTAGCATATCAAGCAGGTATACTTAATGAATCAAATTCTACTGTACATGTGAATTTTGGTTCAGTTCTTGGTAAAGATGGCAAGGTTTTGAAATCTAGATCGGGTTCTGCGGTAAAACTTGTAGATCTACTGAAAGAATCAGTATCTCGGGCTAATGATGTAATTGGAGATAAAAATCCAAATTTAACTGGTATTGAGAGAGAAAACATAGCAAAAGCGATAGGTATTGGTGCAGTAAAATATGCTGATCTTAGTACCGACCGTACTAGGGATTACATGTTTGATTGGACTCGAATGCTATCATTTGAGGGGGATACAGCTCCTTATTTACAATATGCTCATGCAAGAATAAAGAGTATTTTTGAAAGAGTAGATAGTGATGATTGGAAGTCTTCACCTATCCAGATAATGAATGAATATGAGAGTCGACTTACTCGTTCAATAGTTTCATTTTCTGATGCTGTTGAATCTGCTGCAACTGATCTAATGCCTAACCGGATTTGTATCCATCTTCATGAAATTGCATCTTCATTTGGCTCTTTTTATGAAAATTGTCCCGTTTTGAACGCAGAAGAAATTTCGATCAAAAATAGTCGTCTTCTTCTTTGTGATACAACTGCTAGAATTTTATTCACTGGGTTAGAATTACTAGGTATTGATGCACCAAATAGAATGTGATTAGAACTCACTTCCATCTGCGACACTAGATTCAGATGGTATTTCTGCCTCTGCTTCTGCCCTCATTCTGGTTAAGACAATTTTAGCTTCGTCAAAGTCTTCACAAGCCTCAGTCCTTTGAGATGCAGGCCATCCGCAATCTATTCTATTTTTATCAATACTATTCGGCTCTATCCAAGCCCTACAAAGTCTATCGTGGCAAAAAGCACGTATTTCATCCCCTTCGATCCAAAAAGTAGTTCTTGTACAAATTGGACATGCATCTCTAAAATGAGTAATTACTACATTTTTTGCCTCAGATCCTATTTGACCAATTGTCCAAGATTCTATTCTAATCTCAACTATTTCTGTATCTTCTGCATTGGTCATAAATCCTCTAACTATCTCATCTACACTATCTCTTGAAGGCATGATGCCAAGGGTATCTTCTTCTTGATCCCTTGAAATCCCTATCGCTGTAAAAACAAGGTCCCCTATATCTGCCATTATTCCTTTCAAGTATTCATACTGAATCAATGCAACGATAGAAATCAAACAAATTTACAGTTTATTTCTAAACGTATTCTTCATGAGCCTAATATCACTCGAACGAGATATGGTTGAGATTGGCGACGTTGCACCAGATTTTACATTGAAAGACCAAAATAAGAATGAAGTTACTCTTTCATCATTTGCAGGTAGTCGAGTAATTCTTTCATTCTATCCTGCTGCTTTCACTGGAGTGTGCAAGAATCAAGCATGTTCAATTAATGATCGTCATAGTGCTCTTGGATCAACTGACGTTCAAGTGTTGGGAATATCTGTAGATGCTCCATTTTCTAACAATGCATTCAAAGAAGCTAATCAAATCAACTATCCTTTACTTTCCGATGTTCATAGAGAGGTAATCTCTGCGTATGGAGTTACATTCGAGAATTTTGCTATAGATGGATATACTGTAGCACAACGCTCAGTATTTTTAGTTGAAGCAGATGGAACCATAGGATATGCTTGGTACGCAGACAATCCCGGAATTGAACCCGATTATTCTGCTTTGTTTGCACATATTAGCAGTTGAAATTAATTCCCAATCATTCAAATGTAATGCTTGAGACGCGATATTGACCATAGCACTAGTTGCCAGTGACGTTTGCTTGCAGGGCCCTTTTGGTGTACTGCAATCAACTCCTGAGGTCCAGAGGGGTGATTCCCTGATTTTAAGAAGACAATACATTCAGTCTATGCTAGGCATATCGGAAATTTTCTGGGGGCATCCCAGATGAACTTGATATTAGATGGGGCAAATATTGCCCGACAAGGTGTTGATTCATCAGGAGATGGAAACCAATTGAGGGCAGCAATTGACAAACTATTGGCTGAAGGACATACATTGTATCCTGTACTTGCTCAATTTAGAATGTCAGGAAAACGTGCGTTTCCGAATATGGAATGGGTTTCGGCATACGAAGCACATGAAAGAGTTCATTTTGTTCAAGCACCATCAGGAACTGACGATGATTCATTTATCCTTGATTTAGCAATTCAACTCAAAGGAGTCATTGTAAGTAACGATTTATTTCGAAATCACAAAGATAGACTAGGCAAACAAGCATCAAGATATTGTGGGGGTTCTAAAGTGACACACAGAATGATGTTTTCAATTGCGGGTGAACTTTTCATACCAGATCCAAATTTTGTAATGCCTGCTGAAGAGAAAACCTCAATCCCAGAACATGCAATCAAAATTTCTAATGACGAAAATGAATCTAAATCAGTTGAACGAGAAAGGAAATCTAGACCCAAAAAGAAAAATAATAGTATCCATAAAATCACTAAACGTACTGTTAAATCTGCAATAATTCAACATGCTAAACTTCCAATGCCTGTCTCGAAGTTAGGGACATATATTCCTAACTTGATTGTAAAATCTACTGGCAGAAAAGTATCAAAGAGAGAACTGAGAGATGAAGCAGGATTTGGAAATAATGCTTGGATAGATATTTTCTCTAGAATGAGTCCTGAAATTGAAGTAGATCGTAATGAGACCCCTCCAATAGTTAAATTTGGTACTAAGCTTAACAAGAATAATCAAAAGAAAGGAAAGCAAAAACGTAACTCTAATAATAAAAATAATACAGATTCAACCACATCTTTGGAATTAGTTTTCCATGAAATAATTGACGAAAAGAGACACAATCTTGTTTCAGACAGATCTTTTCTCTCTTCGTTGTTACCATTTTTGAGAGTTGATGAAATCTTGGTTTTCCCATGGTCGATTATTTGCGAAAAACATCTCAAACGCACTGGACAACGTCTGGCTAAATTATCTCATGATGAGTTGAATGAACTGTTAACTAAAGTCCCCTGGCCACTATCTGGAAAAAGAACAAAAATTGTACGATATGCTATCAAAGAAAATGAATTACATCTTTGGGGACGCTGATTAATCAATTCTTGAATGAAGCCAAATTAGATGGTATCCATATCGAGTTTTTACCGGCTCACTTACTGTTCCAACTTCCATATTTTTAATTGCTATTTCGAACCCTGCTGCCATTTGACCTTTTCCAAATTTACCTAAATCTCCTCCTCTTCTTGCAGATGGACAGGTGGAGTGCTTCCGTGCTCTTTTTTCAAATTCTTTTAATTGCTTTTTTGCATTAATAATATGATTTCTTATTGTGGATGCTTCCCCTTTTGAAGCAACTAGGATATGACTTGCCTCTGCGCTAATCATGTTATCCCCATGCCAACCATCTAGCGTATGAACCAAGTATAATTCCACTAACTGCAAGTGATTCTTCATTGAAACGTTCCATGGTGTCGAGGTACGTGTGGTATTCCAGACTTCCAGAACCATAACACACTATCGCATTTCCATACCCAGTTGGATTGATATCATAAACAAAAGGAGCATGGTCACTATTGGTAGGCATATCACCAGATTCTACAATTCTTACTTCCGCATTGTACGACGATCCAAGACTAGGATATTCTTCGACAAATTTTGAATGAATATTGTAAATATGTTCCATGTCGTCTAGATTATTTCCAAATAGAACTACTCCATTGTTCCTTTCTTTATCGACGTGATTCATGTCTAAGTTTACATAAAATATCAGATGGTCTTTTAGTTCCTCTTGATGGGCATTAACCCACGCACTAGATCCGAATAGTCCTTGTTCTTCTCCACCCCATGTACAGAATTTTATTGTATATTCGGGAGTTCCCAAATCGTCATACAGGGCTCCAAATTGTGTTGCTAATTCCAAAACAGTAGCTGTTCCAGACGAATCATCTACAGCACCCGGACTGTTGTATACTGTATCGTGATGTGCTCCAAAGATAATCATATCATCGGATGAACCCGGGATTACTCCACATGGTACTGAAATGTCTCTAGTCCCCTCATTATCGACTCTAACATCTAACCCTAGTCTTTGAGTTCCGTTAATTACTTCACTAGAAATTGTTTGACCTACAGTTTTTGAAACCATTACGAATGCAATTCCTGCAGGCATGGTTTCGAATCTGGTTACATCAACGGTTTTGAAGAAGGGAACGCAATCTCCGCTAACTAGTTCGTCACAGTTTTGTTTTTCATTAACGATGATTAGTGCGAATAAATCACTTTCTTGTGCTCTGAGAAATAAATCGGTATTTCCAGGAGCGTCATCTCTTGCCCAAACCATTCCCACATTCCCTGATGCAGAATCCCAATCTTCGTTTTCACTTCCATTTCCTAAGTCAATTACCTCAATATTTTGCGCGAAATTAATTTGTTGTGTACCACTATAACCTTGGATTACGAATTCATCGAGATGAGAAAATTCGGTAATAGTCGAGCCTAGATCAGATGGTCCACATGGATCAAAAGGAGGAATAATTCCTCCAGTTTGGCACATTCTCAATATCGGATTCGCAAGAATCTCAAACATTGGAACATTGAATGTCTCAATAGTTGCACCCATGCCTGCATTAGTGAAATTTTGTTTTATTGATTCTGCAGCTGCAGTTTCTTCAATTGTTCCGCTCATCCTTCCACCCCATTCAGGATGCCCTAAGTCTACTAAATCTTGAGCAAATAAGCGAGTTCGATCTGTATCAAATTCAATTAATTCGTAATCTGGTATCGGCTCTGAAGTTAAGTAAGAGATTACTCCTCCTCCTGCCATAAGTAGTAAAGATACAACTAGATATGGCATAAATGGAGTATGATTGAAAGCATAACCAATGATTGTGAGATATCCATCAGTTCCTGGTTTTCCTTTTTCTTGTTCATTTGGAGGATTATGGAGCCTTTCAAAAAGTTCTTGCTTATTTCCACTAACTGGATACCCTCTAAGTTTCAACTCACTTTTTAGCTGGGCGACAGTCCACCTGTTAATGTCGTCCATTGGTACTCTGTAACCACTAATTGTTTTGAAACCATTCTGAAAATGAGTAGAATTATTCTGATTTTACTTCGTCTCCAGTCCATCGAGCAGTCAGGTCATTATCAATTCCTATTTGATCAAGAATTCGAGCCACAACAAAGTCAACTAAATCTTCGATTGTAGATGGATTATTGTAGAATCCAGGACTTGCTGGGAGAATAACTCCTCCCCACTGGGAAATTTTAGTCATATTTTCTAGATGAACGGTAGCATATGGGGCTTCTCTAGGGACCAAAATTAGTGTTCTTCTTTCTTTCAATGCTACAATTGCACTTCTTGTAGCCAGATTATCCGAAATACCTGCTGCAATCTTGGATATTGTAGTTCCTGAAGCAGGACATACTATCACAGAATCAATCTTAGCAGATCCACTTGCTGATTTAGCAGCAAGATTGTGATTATTTTCGATGGTACATTCATACCTTTCAGCGAGTTCTTCAGGAGTAATATCGCATTCTAATTTCAGGTTAATTGCTCCTTCTCGACTAATTATCAATCTAATATCATGTCCGATACTATGCAGTATTTCGATTAGGCGTACCCCGTACTTGGCTCCAGAGGCTCCAGTAATGGCTACAACGTGGTTACCCATACGCCCACGGATGAGTCATGATGCTTGAAGCGTTGCTTCTATCCTGAGGGATTATCGTCGTGAATTTAATTTGGCCAGTAATCTAAGCATCTCTAAATATATCCAAATTAGTGTGACCATTAATCCGAAAACTGCTCTCCATTCCATAGATTTTGGAGCCCCATTTTCTACTCCCCTTTCAACAAAATCAAAATCAGATGCGAGGCAAAATGCTCCTAATCCGATAACTAATACCGAGAATCCGATTCCGATTGGTCCATTCGAATGAATATATGGAACTTCGATACCAAATATACTGAGTATCAGTGTCAACATGTAAATCATGAAAATTGCTGACATTGCACTAAATAGTGCAATCCTAAAGTTTTCTGTAACGGGGATGACTCCTGTTCTATAGATAATTAACATGCCTCCAAATACTGCCGTAGTTCCTAAGAATGCTTGAATTGCGATACCAGGATATGCTGATTCAAAAATAAGAGTAGTCCCTCCTAGAAATAATCCTTGAAGAGCCGCATAAGTTAGTACAGCTATCGGATTATCGGCAAGACCTGTAAACAACATTACGAAAAAGAAAATGAACCCAACTACCCAACCTACCATACTAAGCGTGAATGCAAGTTCAGGGCTTCCTGTCAGTGCCAAACCCCAGATGCTTAATCCGGATAATAGCATGATTGCAAAAGTAATAGCTCCTTTCTCTACCACGCCTTGGATCGTCATTTTGTCTCCTAACATCCCATTGAAAACAAAGACCATGTCATTTAGTGCCGGATTCTTAGTACGGTACATTGGTTGCTGTCAGAGGTCGAAAGTTTTCAATTGTTGCTCTCTAATATTTCATTCAGCAGATTCTGAATTTCGAGAACAAATGATTAGCTGAGATGCCAATTTGAATAGGATTATGAGGGAATAGTGTATTGCAAATCCATATTTACGAATACTTGTAACTATCTGTATGAGGGTTGGATACAGGTTATTCTGATTCAGATAAAATATGTGACTCTGTGATTTGTGCCATTTTTCTGAATTCACGATATTGAAGGACACCATCTTGATTCAAATCTATTTCGTTAAACATTTCATCACGTGATTTTGGATGTAATTTCGATACCTCGGGAGAGTCAGTAAATTCGTCATGAGATATGACGCTATCTTTGTTGGTATCCATCATATCGAAAGACTCTCTTATTTCCCTTTCATCAATAGGGGCTTCACCAGTGGTTCCGAATACGGACATCAAATTAATTCCACTCTTGCCAAATCTTTCAGAAAGATTAGTAATTCCTGAATCGGACGAAATATCCTCTCCATCATACCATGATTCCAAGTACTTCATTCGTTCAGATTCAATCCCGTAAGATCTTGCTTGAAGATCTAACATGGAACGTTCGTTTTTCGTAATTTGTCCATCTTTTTTCGCAAGAGCATACATCTCAAGATAACCCAATTCTTCATTGGTGTGTGATTCAGGCAATATTTTCGTTGAAAATTTTGATAGCCTGTTAAGAATCGGTTTTCTCAATACGATCAATGGTAAACCAATAATAACTCCACCTATCCAACCTTGGTTGAATATAGATTCCATTGCTTCTGTGGTAACTAAGAATAGAACAGCCCCTAAACCTGCAAATGTGGCGGTAATGAAGGTTTTTCGCAATGTCTCATCGATTCCAAACATATCATTTTTGATTACTGCATATGTGAAAACTAGACCTTCAAATAGTGCAGCAAGAACAACAGTTGTTGGTATTAATGGCCCCACTGCAATTAGTAATGTTGGAACTTCTAGTGCCTCATTAAATACACTTGTTTCCATTGAGGGCGATTGTCCAAGGATTCCAATTATGGTGAAAAGAGCCAAGGTAGAAGAAATCTGGAGGACAGTTTTTCCAATAAATCCTAAACGTACAGCTCGAACCTCTCCAATTAGACTTGAATCGCCACTTTGTTTGATTTTTTTCTGTGAACTTCCAACGGAAACCATTGCGATTACAGCGCCAATAAGCGGTATGAAGAGAAGAATTCGGGCGAGCGGTCCTATTGCAACACTCGCCATTGATATTGGATAAAGAGCCGAATATCTCGAGGAACATGATACATCAAATGGTAAATCTGCTCCTGAGGCAGTCGTCCCATATCCTACACCTATCTCTTGACAGTAAACCCAACTTATATCTCCAATTGCAACTGTTCGACCTCCTAGGAGTTCACTACTAAACAAAATGATTACAAAACAAATTATTGGTAACAGGTATAACCCATGAACTCTAAAGATTCCTGAGATTTGTTTAGCCCATTGTTTTTCAATGTAAAACGTTGCAGCTACAATGTACAGCACGAAAAGTTGTAAAGACATGGTATAGTATACCACTCGTGCAGGTTCTAGAACTACCAAGAAACTTTCAGGCCATCCATAAAGCCAGAAAAGCATAGATGTAGCACATCTTATAGATTCTGTAAACAACATCAAAGCCATAAATCGATTTTTTACTTTTTTAGGTCCTGCTCGTAATACCAGATATGAAAGAAATATAAGAAAAATCGATGAAAGGATACTGAATATAGCAAGTAAATTCCAGTATCCCATGAAAGTTCCAGTCTCAAAATCAACGTTTGAGATCATTCGCCAATAATATGAGAGAGGTCCTCCCACATCTGCCATGAAGTTTGGTGAATTTTTCTCATTATGAAAATATCGTCTTACCTACACTCATAATACAAACGATATTAAATCCATTTTATGCGCTTGTAACATGCCCAGATTAAAGACAGGTGACCAAGCCCCTTCAATGGTATTACCTAGTATTGATGGAACTACATTTGACATGTCATTAATGAAGGGAAAGAGAGTTATTTTCACCTTCTTTAGATTCTCATCTTGTCCTTTTTGTAATATACGAATTGACCGATTAATGAAGAGGTGGGAAGAGTTCCCCGAGGGAACCGTGATGGTAGGAGTGTTCGATGCAAAAATCGAAGAATTGACCAAGAGAATGGGAAAGAGAGACATACCTTTTACCATTGTCGCAGATGAAACGTATGAGCATTTTGAAAATAATGGTGTAACCAAATCCTTTGGTAAGTTTATGTGGGGGGCAATGCGCTCACCCCTTACATTTATGCAAGCAACCGTTAAGGGCTATGTTCCAATGACGTTTTCAATTTCTAAGATGTCTACAATCCCTGTCGATCTTCTCATTGGTGAAGATGGTAAAATTGTAGAAGCTCATTACTGTAAAGATACTGTTGACCATATTCCAATAGATAGAATGATTTCCTTTGCGAAAGGGAATTAATGACATTGCTATGGGTTCCATTCCAAAGGATGCAATGGAACTCTATTAATCGATTTCGAAGCCGAGAAAATCAAGGCTTCTTCTAGTCTTTTTCTCTCGATTACTCTTCCTTCAAGGTCATGAGTATGGCCTAATGCATGAAGTGAGGTAGTCATCCCGGCATTCAATCCGCAACCATCCAGTGTTTCAACCCTCGAAGGAATTGTTTCAATATTTATCGCAAGTCCATGACGGCTTACCCATTTCAAGAATGAGAGTCCGATGCTGCAAACTTTTTTTCCATCAACCCAAACACCTTGCATTCTATCATCTCTAGTAGATTCAATTCCACAATCCGTTAGAGCTCTAATTACCCATTCTTCTAGACAGTTTATTACTCCTGGAACTGATTGTTCCGAATCAGTCCAACGAATAATTGGGTATGCGACCAATTGCCCAGGCCCATGATAAGTTATTCCTCCCCCACGATCTACATCTAATTTTGGATAATCTTTCGGGATTACTATATTGTCTCTCCTTGCTTTAGGGCCCACGGTTACAACTTCAGGATGTTCAGTAAAAATGAGGGTATCAGGAATTTCATCCGCTATTCTAGCTTTCTGTAATTCTCTCATCATTGAATCCACAATTGAATGATCTAGCGGCTCAGTACGTAACACTCTCAGAGGCCTCATGCCCCCAAGATAGGTGGGTAGTGGATGAATACTTGCTCAAGAGATATGGATTGCATGGCCTAATGTTTTGAGAACACTTTCATGGAATGATTCAGTCATTGTAGGATGAGCATGAACTGTAGCGGCGATGTCTTCTAGCACTGCTCCCATCTCAAGTGCTAAAACAAATTCACCTGACAGCTCAGCAACATGTGAACCAACAGCTTGAATCCCTAGGATTACATGATCTGTTTCTCTGGCAATTACTCTGACAAATCCATTCGTCTTCTCTGCTTCCAAAGTTAGAGCGCGCCCGTTTGCGGCAAGTGGGAACTTACCTACGATAATATTCTCGCCCGCATCTTTGGCTTCATCAGGCGTTAGCCCAACACTTACGATTTCAGGCTCAGTAAACACAATTGCTGGTATTGCCACTTTATCCCATACACGAACATGTCCCGCGATTATTTCTGCTACCATTTCTCCCTGTGCACTTGCTCTGTGTGCCAGCATAGGGTCTCCGGTAACGTCACCAATCGCATAGACTCCAGGCATATTTGTTTTACATTGATCGTCAATAGCGATGAATCTTCCTGAATCATTCATTCTTAGCCCCATTTCTTCTAATCCCCAACCCTGAGTATTTGGTTTTCTTCCAACGGTAACCAGCACTGAGTCCACAAGTAAACTATGTTCTTCACCCTCTTTGTCTGACCATTTCATGGTAACTCCCTCTTCTGAAACATCTGCTCCTTGAGCCATACAATTGGTATTGATTTTTACACCCTGTTTCTTCAACCATATCTCTAATGGTCGACGCAGTTCTTTATCGAAGATTGATAGTACACTGTCTAATCCTTCAATTATGGTAACTTCTGTTCCTAATTTAGTCAAAGCACAACCGAGTTCTAGACCAATATATCCTCCGCCTACGATAGCTACCTTTGCAGGTAAATCTTCTAAATCTAAGGCTCCAGTCGACGAACATATTCTCTTTTCGTCAAATGGCATAAATGGTAATTCTACGGGAGACGACCCAGTAGCAAGAATTACATTTTCTGCTTCGATTCGAAGTACTCCATCATCAGTGTTTACTTTACATGTTTTAGCATCCACAAAATTTGCCCATCCGTGAATTAGTTCTGCTCCTGCTGCTTTCAGTAACCCTTCTACTCCTTGGTTCAGTCGTTGAACAATCGAATCTTTCCAAGAGATGAGTTCCTTCATGTTCAGTTCTGGTGAGGCCGAGGAGATCCCCATATGTCCTCCTTCCTCTGCATGTTTTGCAAGGTTTTCAAAACGTTCTGATGCATGAATTATCGCTTTTGAGGGAATACATCCTCTAATCAAGCATGTTCCTCCAGCTTTGTCTCCTTCTACAATTACTGTATCTAATCCCAGTTGTGCGGATCTGATTGCTGCTACGTAACCTCCCGGTCCCGCTCCTACAACAAGAACTTGGCAAGATCTAGTTTTCATTAAAATCCCTACATGAAAATCATAGCTGGATGTTCTAGCATCCGCTTTAGATGTTGAATTAGTGCAGCTCCATCGGCTCCATCAATCACTCTATGGTCAAAAGAAGATGAGAGGTTCATTATGCGACGAATTTCGATTTTACCATTTACAACAGCAGGTCTTTCTGTAGCTTTGTGCACTCCAAGAATTGCCATTTCAGGATGATTGATAATCGGTGTTGCTCCTAATCCTCCATCTCTACCAAGACTTGTGATAGTAAATGTCGATCCGCTGAGATCATCAAGGGATGCAGTTCCCTCTCTTGCTGCCCCTGAAACTCTTTGCATTTCACTCGCTGCTGTCCATACGTCCATTGATTCTACATGTTTAACAACAGGAACGTATAACCCTCTCTCAGTTTGAGTTGCAATTCCAAGGTGAACTGCTTGATGACGAAGAACATGTCCTGCTTCTTCATCGTATATTCCATTACATTCAGGGTGTTGGGGCATGATTTTTGCTAATGCTAACATGATGAATGGTAGGTAAGTCAGTTTAGGTTGCCCATCTGCACGTGTTGAATTCAGATATTGCCGAAGAGATTCTAATTCAGTAACATCTACATCTTCAAAATATGAAAAGTGAGGAATTCTTGTTTTTGATTCAACCATTTTCTCAGCGATTTTTCTTCTTAATCCTATGACTGCTACTTCTTCAATTCCAGTAAGTCTCTGTCCTCTAGGGGTTGGAGGAGACATTGGAGTACCTGCAGGAATTGAACCACCTGACGCAATGTGTGAGTCAAGATCTGCATTAGTAACTCTACCGGCTGGTCCACTTCCATTCACAACAGAGATATCAATTCCTGCTAATCTCGCCCTTTGTCTAACTGCGGGACTTGCTAGTGTTTTTCCTCCTGAAGGAGTAAGAACAGGAGCAGGAGCCGGAGTAGGAGCCGGAGCCGGAGCCGGAGCCGGAGTAGGAGCAGGAGCAGGAGCAGGAGCAGGAGCCGGAGTTGGTTCTGGAACCGCATCTACTACTTGTGCAGATGCATTACCTTCGCCCTCCACTTCGAACACAATACATACTTGTCCAACAGGGATAATTTCTCCTGGTTCTCCAGTTGTGGAAATGATTTTTCCATCTACTGGACTGGGGATTTCTACTGATGCTTTGTCTGTCATTACCTCAAGAAGCGGTTGATCTTCTGAGACTATATCTCCAACTGATACATGCCATGAAACAATTTCTCCTTCTACAACACCTTCACCAATGTCTGGAAGTCTGAATTCGTAGGTTCCCATGCTCAATCCTCCTGTGTCGCCCTGATGGCCTTAGAAATACGATAGGTACTAGGGATATAATCCCATTCAGTAGTATGGGGGAATGGAGTATCCCATCCTGTAACTCTAGTAATAGGGGATTCAAGGTGATAGAAACAACGTTCTTGGATACTTGCTGACATCTCTGCACCAAATCCGCTAGTCTTAGGAGCCTCATGAACTATCACACATCGGCCTGTCTTTTTGACGGATGAAACTACTGTGTCGCGATCCCATGGAACTAAGGTTTGTAAATCAATTAAATCACATGAAACTCCACTTTCTGTGATTGCTTGTTGGCAAATATGGACCATAGTTCCCCATGCAATTACTGTACAATCATTTCCTTCCATTACAACATTAGCCTGCTCTAATGGGATTCTGAATTCTCCTTCTGGAACTTCAGCGTCAGGGTGGCCTTTCCATGTTGACAGTTTATGTGGGTCTCCGTAGAATGGACCATTGTAGCAACGTTTTGGCTCAAAGAAAATTACTGGGTCATTGCATTCAACCGAAGAGGTAAGTAATCCCTTGGCATTAAGAGGAGTCGAACAGTACACGACTTTTAATCCAGGAGTATGAGTGAATTGTGCTTCTGGAGATTGAGAATGATGGTGTCCACCTCGAATGCCTCCACCTGCAGGAGTTCGGAAGGTAACTGGGGTAGTGAATTCACCACCTGAACGATGACGTACCTTTGCAATTTCGTTTACAATCTGATCATAGGCAGGGAAAATATAGTCTGCAAATTGAATTTCTGCTACCGGCCTTAGTCCATTTAGTCCCATGCCCATGGCCATAGAAGCAATTCCTCCTTCTGCTAACGGCGTATCGAAGACTCGATGAGGTCCATATTTCTCTTGAAGACCATCAGTTACCCTGAAAACCCCTCCGAAATAACCTACATCTTCTCCGAAAGTGAGAACATTTGGATCTCGGTTCATTAGGTCATCTAGTGATGATTTTAGAGCTTCAATAATATTCATTTCAGCCACTAAATCACTTCCCTAATTCCTCTCGCTGTTCTTGAACATGCCACGGGACTGTTTCGTAAACTTCTGTAAAAATGGTAGATGCAGGGGGGTATGGTCCGTTTGCTAGGTCGCCATATGATGTTGCTTCTTTGTATGATGCAACAACTTCTGAATCTATTTCTTCGATTAACTCATTATGTTTTTTTTCTGACCATATTCCAATTGAAATCATATGATTTTTCAATCGCTCGATCGGATCTCCACCTGGCCAATGTAAGTGATCGTTTTTTGGACGATACCTGGATGGATCGTCGCTACTGGAGTGTGCACCTGCTCGATAGGTGTATATTTCAAGGTGCGTAGCTCCATGACCTGCAGAAGCACGATCTCTAGCCCATTTTGTAATCGAATATAGTGCCAGAAAATCATTTCCATCTACTCTGATTGAAGGTATTCCATAAGGTAATCCACGTGATGCAAAATTTGGTCCACCTGTAGCGAGATTTGCATGAGTTGAAATTGCAAATTGATTATTGACAATACAGAGTATAACAGGAGGTTTGTACACGGATGCAAAGTTTAGTCCATAGTGATAGTCACCTTGAGCACTTGTGCCATCTCCTAGCCAAGTAATTGTGACCTGATCGTCGCCTTTGTAGGCTGAAGCCATAGCAACTCCTACTGCTTGATTGAATTGAGTGCCAACAGGACTAGAAATTGAGATGAAATGTCCCTCTTTCCATGTGTAATGTACGGGCATTTGCCTTCCCTTAACATTGTCCATTTCATTACCTATGCAATGATTCATCATACTCACCATATCTCTGCCTCGGACAAATTGTGCACCTGGTTGACGATATGATGGAAATACCCAGTCATGTTCTTCTAATGCCATTGTTTGTGCAATTGCAATTGCTTCTTCTCCGAAAGACCGCATGTAGAAAGACAGTTTACCCGTTCTTTGAAGTTTCATCATCCTCTCGTCAAAAATTCTTAATCGTAGCATATATTCTAGGCCCGTTTTCAGGATTTCTGAATCAAGATGTGGATTCCATTCTCCTCCTGCTTTTCCATCATCATCGATTACTCTTAGCAATCCGTATGCATGTTCTTTTGTATCTTCTGATGAGCAATCTATAGGTAGCAGGGGAAGATCTTCTGGAGTCCATTCCCAAGCAGGAAAATAAGATTCATCTTCTGGCCTACAAGGGGCAGTAGGTACACGAAAAGGTTCGGCTGTTGCTAGTGGAACCTCATCCGTCATGGTAGCGACTTGAGTCGGTGCGATAATATCATTCCGATGGAGCCTTTCTCCAAGATCTATATTTTCTCTGTCAATGAATCGCTAAAACTTAGGTGAGAAATAGCAGAATTAGTTTGCGATCTGGTAACAGCTGGAGGTGCTCCATAGGCTTCATCTTTCAGTAACCCTGCTCTAAAAGATGAACGAACCAATGGTCCACAAGCAACGCCTTTGTATCCCATTTCTCGTGCTTCAGTATCCCAATCAGCGTATTTGGATGGCTCTGGGAATCTGTCTACAGGAAGATGTTTATCTGAGGGTTGAAGATATTGTCCAATTGTAAGTAAATCAACATCAATTGTTCGAAGATCTCTCATCGTGTCTGAAATCTCTTCATCGGTTTCTCCCACTCCTACCATAATACTTGTTTTTGTGAGGATATCTGGCCGAATCCTTTTTGCTTCCTGTAATATTTTCTTAGATTGATTAAATGATGCTCTTGGATCTCTAACATTGAAATCCATGCGTGGCACGCATTCCACATTGTGTGCGAATACGTCTAATGGTGCCCCTTCAAGAAGATGTGCGAGAGCCTCAAAATTTCCATCTAAGTCACTACACAATAATTCTAATCCAATATCGGGTCTAACTTCATGAATTGCGTCGATACATTTTCTGTAGTGCGATGCACCTCCGTCTGGTAAATCATCTCTGTTTACTACTGTAATTACAACATATGATAATGCCATATCTTTTACAGCATTAGCCAGCCTTTTAGGCTCATCAGGATCTAGTGGCAATGGAGTTTTTATTGTTCCAACTGCACAAAATCTGCATCCTCTAGTGCATTCTTCACCTGCAATCATGAACGTTGCAGTTCCTCTCCCCCAACAATCGTGAATGTTTGGACACTTTGCTTCTTCGCAAACAGTATTGAGAGATCCACCCTCGATCGTAGATTTCGTGAAATTAAATCGATCTTGAGCTTCTCCCGTTGGAAGGGTAGTTTTGAACCATGCCGGGAGTCTTTTCCTCAATGCCTTTCTCTTCTCTTTGGGGGATAATGTTGTACCAGTAGTACATCCTGAAGGTGGAATATCTACTGTTTCGACAACAGGTAGGCGCATCGGCTCCATGTGATTCACCCCTCTGTTTGAGCCCTACCCGATTAACCGTTCGCTAAATTTACTTCATCGGTATACTCAAATCGTCAGTCATCAGCGTCAGAATATGAAGGGGGCAGTATTGGTCACAGGGGGGGGCCGTCGTATCGGCCGTTCTATCTCATTGTCTCTTGCATCCAGTGGTTTCCATGTGGTTATCCAAACTCGGTCAGTAGACGATGGAATTAATTTGGTTGCAGATGAAATCCGTTCATTAGGATCAACTTGTACAATTGTTGAAGGAAACCTTGAATCGTTAGATTCTCCACAAGAACTCTTCAGTGATTCAATAGAATCTCTTCCACATGATACTATACTCGTGGGACTAGTTAATTGTGCCAGTATGTTTCATTGGGATGCTCCATCCAATGTTAAATCCGAATCTCTCATCTCTCATTACAAGGTGAATTCTGTTGCCCCAATTTTGCTATCTAGTCTTCTGTACAATTACCTAAAGGAAATTGATATCTCTAGTTTCGAACAAAAAATGTCTCCATGTATTGTGAATATACTTGACCAAAAACTGGTGGCCCCTCATCCTGACCATTTTTCATACACCTTGAGTAAGCAGGCGTTATCGGGTGCTACGATTATGATGGCTAAGGAATTCGCCCCATTCTGTAGAGTAAATGCAGTTCTTCCAGGACATGTCTTAGCCAGTCCCGATCAAACCTCAAAAGGATTCGAAAAAGCTCAATCTGAATCTCCGTTAGGATATGGTCCCTCTCCAAGTGATATTGCGGAAGCAGTCGTTTTCTTAATTAGGGCAAGATCAATTACTGCCCAATCGTTGGTGGTCGATGCAGGTGAGCATTTGCTTGGTAGGTCTCGGGATGTTGTCTTTGAAACGGAGGGTCTTGATGACTGAAAATAGCATCCTAGTAGATATTTTATCTCAAAGATTTGATGGAGTCACATCTTTATTTATTAAAAATTGGAAGATAGAAATAGATATCGGAATACTTTCTCATGAACAAGGAGTTTTACAGCCTGTTTCATTTGATATTGAGGTTCATATCTCCGGTTCATCATCTCCTGAGAGAGATGAGATTGATGCTGTTGTTGATTACGATTATCTAAGGACGTTAGTTAATCAAACCTTAAATTCAAGGCGGTTTAATTTGTTGGAATCGTTGGCCTCAGAGATTCTTGAAGGATGTTTACATCCTCCGGAAGTTATTGGTGCTTCTGTATCTTTATCTAAACTTGCTGTCATAGATGGTGAAGGTGAAATTGGGTGTTCTTTGAGTAGAATAAAATGATTAATTTAACAATGCATCAATCAATTTCTCTAACGTCTCTTTGCTAGTGTCTGGTTGGAGGCTAATTCTGATAGCTCTCAGTGCAGTTTCATTCCCTATCCCCATTGAAGTAAGAACATGTGATGGTTTCCCAGCAGTTGCAGTACAACCACTACTTGGTGCTGCGATAAACCCTCTTTGCTCTAAGTGTTGTAGGAAAATCTCTGCCGGTGGGCCAGGTAAACTTAGACAAGTTATTCCCGGTGCTCTCTTTTCATCTTCTGCAAAGATCTGTCCCCCTTTTTGGAGAATCTCTGATTCTAATTTACCATGTAATTTATTCCATAATTTGGTATTTTCAATTCTGTTTTTTTCTACTTGGATTGCTACTTTAACAAATGCATTTACGAGGCCTACAGGGACAGTACCTCCTCTCCGTCCTTTTTCTTGACCACTTCCCTCAATCAAAGGTTGAATGCGTACTCCTTTTCTAACCCATAATGCTCCAATCCCCATGGGGCCTCCAAAACTTTCTGAATCGAGGATTATTGCATCCGCAACACGTGATATTTGCGTCAGTGCGATTCTACCGATTGCTCCCCTTGCATCCAATACTTTTCTTGGAGCTTCATGCCGATTTATTATCTCGTCATTCCACTCCTCTAAATCTAATATTCTACCTGTTTCAATGTCCATAGCAGATGCAGCTGCAATGACTGTTTTTCCAGAATCTCCTCCATATCTTTTGCCAGCATTAATCAAAGATATATGGGCATCCTCCTTTACGTCTATTTTATTTCCATTTTTAGAATTTGTAGAGAGAAGTCCTCTGATAGCCCAAGTTGCAGATTCATCGGCACTAGATGTAAACCAAATTGTTCCATTGTTCCCTAGTAAATTTTCCAAATCTTTTCTTCTACTTTCTAATTGTTGAGAAATTAAAAATGATGGTTCGCTAAAGCCACTAGCTCTATGTTGGTTGCCGTCGAGACTCGCAATTATTTCTTCTTTTGCTAGTGGATGAAGCGTCGATGCCGAAATCATATCAACACTTGCCGAATCGCCGTCCATGCCCTTCCGAAAACAACACCGATGAAATAGTTAGAGTATAGGCGACACTACATGACTTGGCGCGCTTTCGGTTCGAATAGGGCCAAGAATGGTCAATTGGAAATTTCTGTTCAGTCAACTATGAGGTTCTCAGAAGATTCTGGTTTTGTATCAATTCAAATTGAAGATGCAGAAGCTAGATATAAGCCTGGGGAAATATTGGCTATTCGAACTGAGAAGATTGAGCGCTCATTGGTTCCAACATGGAGAATTGTGTTAGAGAGTAAAGACGGTCCTCGTCCTTTAATTTCATTAGGTTCTGAATTCGATGCCTTATCTGTTGCTGAAGAAATAGCGAAATTAGGTAGAGCTAGATTGATAGAACATACTGGAAGAATTGTAGAAAGAGATGAACATGGATTAACGGTTCTCCAACAGATAGCACGTCATCCCGATCGTTGGCCTCGTCCAGTTAGGACTCCATCAATGAGTGGTTCTGTTAGAGTTAGTGAAAAAGAAGTCATCATGGATATACCAAGCGAAATTCCAGTTCTTGGTTTTCTTTTTGCTGCTTTACTACTTGCGTGTAGTTTAGTATTGGGTCCAATTTCGCTATTATTTTCTGGGAATATAATCGGTTTTAGTCAATATGGTATGTCTTATGGTTGGGCTTTAGGAATTTTTGTCTCACTAATTTTGATAGTTTTCCTTAACCGCTCAAATAGAATTTTTGAAGGAAACCATAGGATAATTATTAGCGACTCAGGAGTCTCAGTATCTGGGAAACTTTTAGGCTTAATTCGTTTACCTGCTGAAAGATTTAGTTTATCTGATTTCAAAGATATTGATGCAACTCAAGCTTGGGGTCTAACTCTACTCTTCGGAGATAGAAGAATAAGATGTGATCTTCCTGCGACTGAGGGGCAATGCCTGATTGGTGAAATGATTGATGCCCTTGCAGAAGTTGGTGCAATTCCATTCACATCCTCTCAAGAAGAAGAATAGGTGCGGGGGGTGGGATTTGAACCCACGAAACGTTACGTACTGGAACTTAACTCCAGCGCCTTTGACCAGGCTCGGCTACCTCCGCACCCCATCGGAATCACTACCTCCTCATGAACGAACCGCTTTGTTAGAAACGCATATTGAGCACAGATGCGCGCAAACCGTTTAACTGTCGAGGTGCCACGGGACACATGATGAGCGTGCATTATACCTCCCGACGCCCATTCCTGCGAGCGACTCTATTGGCATTAGTTTTCTTATTCAGCTCCTTTGCCGCCACTGTTTCTACACCGATTTCTCTTCCTTTGGAAGAAGTTGTTTCTTATACAAATGAACAATTGTATGATTACGAGATTTTCGTTGCAGACAAGAACGATACTGCAGGCGGCGATGGTTTCCTCACAACTATGGAACCCTCTGGTTCTCAGAAAGAGATAGTAGTATCAGATGAAACTGCTGAGTTTAAATCTCCAAGAATGCTTTCCGATCTATACATTGAAGGATATTCTGGTGAGATTGAATTTACTATGTGGTACAAAGCAGTTGCAGGCACAGATTCAGCTACTGCTACATTTACCGTTCAGATTTTGAATGATGGACAAATTATTGCTGAAGAAGACAAAGAATTTGATGCATGTCAGCAATCGTTTGGTAGCAGCTGTGGAAGTAGAGAAGCCTCAATCGAGATTCCGATTGCTGCAGGTTTCACTGTTTTACAAGATAACCAGTTAACAATTCGAGTGAGTGCTGACATGAGTGGTTGTGAATCCTCGGGAGGTGGAACAAGTCCTCCTGATGATCCTCCAGGTGGTGAGACTGAAGCAAGACAATTCGGAGGCTCAGAATGTTCAGCAACTTTGTATTTCGGAGCGATTGATGGGGGCGCGGATCAATTTACAATGATTGAAGTGAAATCAAATGCTTTATCCAACAGTATTTTGCTTGTTCAAAAAGATGGGGCAGATGTTATTGACGGTGTTCAGATTGATTGGTATCCAAATGATATCATCTCTGAACGTACAATGCAATTTAGATTCGAAGTGAAGAGTGCTTTTGGGCGCTTCGACATTAATTCAGTCCGCTTGTCAGTTCTCAATCCAAGCGGATCGTTACCAGTAGATGAGCCGATTACAGGTTCTCTCGAAGGAGTTGAAGACACATCTTGGTCTATTGCAGGCACATACGATTGGGAATATCCTGGTGGGCTAGAAGATGGAGAATACCAAGTCTCCTTGGAAATTTCTGACATTGGAGGTAATTCGATTGTAATTGAACATGAGAATATTGTGATGAATAAATATGGAATTGCTTTAAGACACGGTGACAGTCGTTCTACCGAGTATATTGCTCCATCTCAAGTGACTGCAATTCCTCTGCAATTGATGCACAGGGGTACAAGTGACCAGATGTCAGTTAGTCTAAGCCTAGTTACAAGTTTTAACTCCAATTGGAATGTTTCTTTTGATGCTCCTGCAGGATATAATCTNAATGAAGGTGGATCAATAGTCAATCCAATTCTTACTCTTCAGGCGCCCCAAGATTTGGCTAACTCTCCTACACAATTACACATACGTGCAGTTGCTGAAGCGTTAGTTGACGGTCAACCTGAGATTGTTAGTCAAGAATCATTGTATCTTGATTTAGAGAAATCAGATGTCTATGCTCCACCGATGGTTAGTATGTGGGATAATAACTTGACCTCACAGTATGACAACAGTTCTCGACCTGACTCGTTTGATACAACTATTCCACGATTTGTAGAAGATGGAGTATTTACTACATTCATTATGGAAATTTGGAATAATGGATTTGACACAGATGAATTTAGAGTTGACGTTTTGGAACGTTCAAAATCAATTATACAGGTTTTTGATAATGATACAGGTATTAGGCTTTTAGAAGATGAAGGAGATGGGACATTTCACACTGCATTATTGGGTAGACATTCCACTCAAGTTCTTCAGATTAGAGTAAAGCCATCAGATGATCGTTCAGATCCTGATTTGGGTTTAATTCATCTGGAAGTGACTAGCGAAGGCAACTCAACTAAGAAGTCTACAGTACAGTTTACTATTCAGCGAACATTTGGGATTCAGGCTACTCCAATATTTGATTGTGATGGAGCCCCACTTGGAACAGTAAACAAAACAGCATGTGTTCAAAATGGTATGTCGATGCGTTTGATGGTCACCAATAGTCTACAAGAAGGATCTACAAGTACTCCTTGGAGATTGATGGATCCTGCTGAACTTCAAAGAAATCTAGATGATGATGAAATGTATTCTCAATGGGTTTTCAGAATAACTGATGATTCAGGCGACAGCGTCCCTATGATACAATTAGCTCCTCAACAGAGTGAAGAAGTTCATCTTTCAATTGATCCACCTGATGAAGTTGAAATGGGGTCGCATACTCTTTATCTGAGGGTTATGGAAGACTCCTCTGATTCGGACGCACGCTATTTTGATATGCCCTTCATTGTTGAAATAGGCCCGGGTTCGATTTCCTTAGAGGTCGTTCAAGTTTCAAATAATCCTGGAATCCAACCTAATGAGGAACGATCGTTACAGATGCGTGTCAAGAATAAAGGGAATCAAGAATTAATAGTTGAAATTGATATCGAATGCTCTGACTCTGCTACATCATGTGACGGATGGGATGCAGAAATAGGAGGAGGCGGTGGTGATTTAGTCATGGTTCCTCCTTATTCAGATATTTCCTTTGTAGTGGTTATTAATGCGCCTCAGGATGCCAGACAGGGGGAAACAGTCTCTTTCTCAGTTTCTGCCTCACCTAAGACTTTTGCAGATGAAGGTGGAGAAGAATATGAAAATGCTAAAGCAGAACTTAATCTGATAATGAATGTCGAGATTCAAGATATTGTTCTCAGAATCCGTAACGAAGTAATGAATCCTAGCCCTGTTACTCTAATTTCAGCTGTAGTCACACTTTTAATTGTAGTTCTAGGTGTTCAGAATCGCCGAAATCGAAGACGTTGGGTTGATGAATTTGAAGAAGAAGAGTTTGATGAAGAAGAAGAGTTTGATCTAGACGATCTGGATGATTTACCTCCTACGATTACTGAAGTTGAAGAAGAAGAAGATGAATTTGATTTAGATATCGAATTAATTGAATGATATTCTTCAAAATGTAGTACGTATGAACTTCGCTCCATTTCCCTTAAGACCCTTCAAGATACCCTGAGGTATGGTTGAACGTATGTTGTCGGAGCCTTTCCCCCACTTTCGCCACACTGGAGTACGCATCAAGTGTAGGTCAGTATTACTGACTATGCTAATGGTTTTCGCTAGTTTGGCTGCACTTGAATTCGCTAGATGGGAAGCATATGCTTCATCTGATGCAGATGGTGATGGGTTAACATATGGTTTAGAATTTTTATTGAATACTCAGCCCCAAGATTGGGATAGCGATAACGATGAACTCCCAGACGGTTGGGAATGGTTTCACGGTTTGAATCCTTTAGATGCTTCCAGTCTTACTGTAAATGGTTCCCTTGGAGATCCCGATGGAGATAGTTTGTCCAATAAGGATGAGTATCAGTATGGTATGCCTTCTAATTGGGATAGCCCCAGTACTCCTAATGTTCTTGACAACGGGGTTTGGTGGAATGGTACAGTCCCCACTAGAAATTGGGATGAAGAATCTGCAATGCAGGCAAATCAGGGGACGGGTTCAGATGGAGCAGATGAAGATCCAATGGGCAATATTTGTGCTGATGGAATGGACAATGACCGGGATGGATTAGTAGATTCTGCCGATCCTGATGGTGATGGAGATGTTGATTGTTCATCCGATGACGATGATGGTGATGGAGATATTGATGAAGATCCTGATGGATATGATACTGATAACGACGGAATGAATGATGGTTGGGAAGTTTCCAATGGTTTAGATCCTACTGTAAGAACAGGTTCTGATGGGCCGAATGGAGATCCTGATGGTGATGGATTAATCAATATCAAAGAATACGTCAACCCATCTTGGACAACCCAAAATTCGGGTACTCCTTATTTCATGCCTGGAGCCCCGAATCAACAGAGAACTGAAACAGAATCACCTTGTAATCCTGTTTTAGGTATTGGTCCAAATGGTTGTGCTACTCTAACTGCAGAGGTAGATGGTGTAACATCTACAAATCCTCAACGAGCCGATACTGATGGCGACGGATTAAATGATAGTTACGAAGCATTAACATTGCTCACTGATCCTACTGATTCTGATACTGACAGTGATGGTATTTCTGATGGAAATGAAGTAAATGGGCAGTATGGCTCTCCTGCGCAAGCCTCTGATCCTCGTGATAACAACACAGACGATGACCCATTCGATGATGGTGAAGAAGATATTAACGGAAATGGAGTAATTGATGGAGGAAATGAAACCGATCCTACTCGGGCGGAAGACTCAGGAGATTTTGACAACGATGGAATAGAAAATTGGGAAGAGAATCTAACATGTACAGGTTGGAATGTCGCAGATACTGATTTCGGTGGAGTAATTGATGGGTTAGAAAGAACTACAGGATTCAATACTGATCCTTGTCAATCAACGGTTGACTTCGTTACTACTTTCTCTTCTTATGATGCTAGTAATCAAGTTCTTTTCATTGCAAATGCTTCTGGATTTGGTCCAGATTTCTTTGACTGGCGACCAACGTCACCTGGTCGCATCGGGTATTATAATCTCTCTAACGGTTCTCTTGTTCCTTTTTCGTTCCAGCAAGCTGACGATGTCTCGTCCCCAAACAGGCTGATTGGGGTTAGCGTGAGCCCTCCTCCTACCACTTCTACCGTGATTCATAAGAATGGTTCTTGGTGTTGGGATGCAAATATTCAACCAAGTAGTAACGACCCGTGGTGTGATGATGATTACTATGATAGTGATGAAGATGGTATTTCAGATTGGGAAGAAAATTTTGGATTCTGGGGCTTCCAATCAGATCCATTTGATGTAGATTCTGATAATGATACTGTGAATGATTTAGATGAAATTTTGAATGGTACAGATCCATTGGAACCTTGCGATAACAATCGTGATACGGATGGTGATTCATTGAATGATTACTTCGAAAATAATACTGGTTGTCCCCTATTCTATGTTCCTGGAATGGGTGGAAACGGTTCTTCTGATACATTCCTGACGAACTATGAATCTGTTGATACAGATGTTGGAGGTGTTTGGGACGGTCAAGAATACCTTGACGGAACGAATCCTCAAAACAATCCTTCTGATGATCTAAATCCCGCAGATACAGATGGCGATGGAATTCCTGATGCTATTGAAAATAATACTGGGACAAATTGGTTAGATCCTGATACAGATGGAGGAGGAATGACAGACTACCAAGAATGTCCACCCGCATTTTGGCCTACAAACTGTGCAGGTTCAGGTCAGGATCCATTTGACCCCATTGATGACATCATAGAGAATCAGGTTATTTTCTGGGCAAATAACACGTCACTGAATGTTGATCCCGCGCTAGTCCATTATTGGAGAGCCTACACCTATGACAGTTATACTGGTGTTGATTATGGAGTAAATACTTCTCTTGTTGTTCTCAATTCTATGTCTCCTGGATTTACAGATAATAATTGGATTGCTTCTACTAATTTCCATAATAATACCACTAATTGGGAGTACACATTCCCATTTATGCTACAACCGGGATCTAATGTTCCTCATCATTGGAGCACTACTCAATTTAACGGATGGGCGGATCCAACTGCAGGTTTGAATCATACGAATTATACTCATGATGTTCCATTAACTGATGTTACATTAGATTTCTTAACCGCGGATGCTCCTGAGATTTGGTTTTCAGACTCTGTTCGTTCCAATAGTACTGCGTATTCAGGAAGTACTTATGCACTAGATTTACCTAGTTATTTTACTGATAATTCATTACCTGAATCAGAAGTAAACAATATCACTCAATCTGTAATTACCTCCTCTGGTGCTTTATCTGCATGGGAAAAGATGGAAGCTTTGGCTGATTTCATTGAAAATGGAAATGCAACATTTACTCCCAGACTGAATTATGATGGCAGTGGGTACCCTCAAGGAGGCGGCCCAGATGTAGTTCAATTTGTTCTTATTGATTCTAAGGAAGGAACGTGTGATGATTGGACAACTGTTCTTACTACAATGGCTAGACTTGCAGGTTTACCTGCTCGAAAGGTAACAGGTTACATTGACGGTAGTTGGCATGGAACTGGTTACGAGGTTTTAGGCCTAAATTATGGCTCATGGGTAGAAGTTCACATGCAAACAAATTCAGCACTGGGTAATGCAGAGATGGGTTGGGTTCCCTTCAACGCATGTCCTCCTGATGAAGATGTTGAAATTCTGAATGCTGAATGGGGGCCTCTTTTCATTGAAAGAGATGGTAGTTCTGGACAAACCTATCTGAATGGAACTCTGGTTTATTCATCAAATCAGTCTGCTGTCCCAGGAGTAGTGCTCGACTTGTATCTAGTTCCTCTTTTGTCTGCGGGAGATGTTCCTGGTTCTGCAGCACAACCCTCCCGTCAAATTGGTTCTGCAATTACAGCGGCAAATGGTACCTTCTCTTTGAAAGGTAATCCAGCAGAGTATATCTCCCCCGGTTATGGTGCATTGGTAGTAGAAACCATGCCTAGTGGTTATGTTGGTTCAAATGGCATATTCGACAATTACATTGTCAATGTTTCAGATGATGTGAATGTAACTATTGAAGCTCCGTTACCTGTAGATGAGCCAGTATTTGGTGCCGGTTCAAATACTACATTATCTGGAAGATTACAGATTGAAAACATCCCTCAAACTGATGTTACACTGTTAGATGATTGGGATCTAGATGGTGATTCGAATCCTGATGGGTTTAGCTTTGTTTGGTTTAATTTTACGTCCTCCATTTCAGGAGATCAGAGTTACACGACTTCTATTGGACCTACTGGTTTCTTTGAGATCATTATCTTCTTAGATGAAAATGAGACTCAAGGTCTTAACAATGCAACTATTGAGTTCCCTGGTTGGCATGAAGCAGATTTACAGAATGGTTCATCCCCTCTTTACCATCTACGTCCTCTTTCCCAGACAGTAACAATGAATGTAACTCCTGCTCCCAATTTAGATATAGTTCTTGAGGGTCCATCTTCCAATAATTCTCTACTCGAGATTAATGATTCAATTTTCATGAATGGTACTGTGCTTAGTCGGGGGCTCAATCCAGCACCTATGGAAGGTACTCTCTACCTCCAAATGCGTGTTAATGGTTCAGGAGCCCCTTATACTGACATCTCTTCTTGGACTTTAAATTCAACAACTTGGAGCGGCAATCCGGGTAATTTTTCAATTTCATGGATCATGGATCCCTCCACGGTACCGATTTCGCCAGGTTTTGTTGATATTAGGTTTACATTTGATTCATCAACATTAGAAGCGGATGACCAAGTTTTCATGCCACCTGGTTTTGGCCTCAAGAGTTTCGTGACATTTGATTACTTATTCGATCCTATTCAACGCGACCAAATGGAATTAATCAATATTGCAATGTTCGATCATACTGGTGGAACTGAGCAACCATTCAATGGAACTTATCAGACTGAGATTAATGGTGTTTTAGTAAATACTACTATCGATCCTGAAGATGGAGGGTTCACCTTTGAATACACTTCTCCTATTGTTCCTGCAGGAGATTATCCATTATGGATAAATTATTCTGGATCAACCTGGTATGACTCTGCCTCAAATAATACTACTATTCGAATTAGTGGACTAGGAACTGTCTCGGCAACATTAGGTCAAAGTTGGACTCATATTGGCGACTCTAATTACGTAACTGGTGAAATTCGTGATTCTAATATTACTGGGTCCCCATTGATTTTGAATAACAATTCATCGATTATTCTAACCATGGAATTACCAGGTACAGGTCCTTCAGGACCGATGGGCGAACCTCCCGCTCCTGATATTATTGATCTAGGGTCTGGGTGGTTAAACACAAGTACGGGCCAATACAATGTTAGTTTTGTAATCCCTAGTTTCGTTGGAGCAGGAGTGTATGATCTAGTAATTGCATCTGACTTCAGTATTAGTCCCCCTACAGGCGGGGCATACTACTCTACTGAGGAGGGCGCAAGTATCCTTATCGGTGTAGAATCAGAATCTGTTCTGAATGCAATCGATCCTCCATCAATCGTAATTGCTGGAGATATTTTAGAAGTAAATGTTTCAGTGACCGATATTGCTGATGGTTCGAATATTACAGGTGCCGCAGTACAGATGATTTGGGATTGGGATGGTCCTAATAATCAGACACTTTCGTCTGCAACAAGTGGTAATCAAGATGGTATTGCTCGTTTCAGTCCGACAATACCTGTAGGAACTGATCCTGGATATTACGATGTCAGAATATTGATGCCTGACGACGTGACAGATCCATTATCCACTGGCTCTGCTAGATGGATTGGAAACTATACTGATCTTAACATCACAGTATTGGTCCCAACTTCAGTTGTTATTGATTCAATCATCCCTCCTACTTTCATTACAGCAGGTTCTACATTTGTTGTTGAAGGTTCTGTAGAAGATTTCAATGATCCAAATCGTAATTTTAGCGGACCAATTGATGTATCTGTGTTCTTTGAAGGAGATCCATCTGAGATTCTAATTTCATCATACACTACTGCAACAAATGGTAGTTTCAATATCACTGTGCCTACTGATCCTTTACTAGATGGAATAACAAGTGGAAATAAGACATTATTGATTCAGGTTCTTGAAGACACTAATCCATTTTATCTTCCGAGTAATATTTCTCAGCCAGTATTGGTAAAGGGAGTTACTGGATTCTCACAAATTTCTCCACTAATCCCGGTTATTGTTAATCGAGGTGATTCTATCGACTTTGGAGCTACTTTGGTTGAGGAATCGGATCAAGATAGACTTCTACCAAACCAGACAATTTCAGCTACATTCCATGAAACAATATTGGCGGATGAGATTACAAATGATACAGGAGTAGTAAGATTCAATTTCACAATTCCGAGTTCACACCCGTTGGGTATGATTAACATTAATTTAGACTATTCAGGTAATTTCACTTTAATTGCTAACAATCGAACTTTCAGTACAGTAACTGTCAGAACAATTACAATTTTAGTTGTTGATTCAATCTCTGCTAATCCAGTTGCAGGTGATACATTCAATGTTTCAGGTACTCTGACTTCAGAAAATGGTTCTGGAATAATTGATAGAAATGGGAATAATCTTCTTCCAGTTCTTGGTTTAACTATTGATGGATTTACTGACTCCTTTACGGTAGTGAACGGAACCGTTTATGACGGAAATTGGACTGCAAGTATCACTCTCGATCAAGATTTCCCCAGAGGGAATCACACTGTCAATGCAACATATACTCCTGGAGTGAACTATTTCCTAGGCTCGACGAATGGAACAGCTTTCGACAGCCGTGGTTATACTGTGCTTGATTTTAGTGACCCTCTTGATTTAGATCCTGATAGAAGAACGATTAGAGGAGACAATGTCACCGTTGCTCTTTCTCTATTAGATAATGCGGGGGCTCCTGTCGAAAATGCGTCAATTAATATCTCAATAAATGGATTGACATCTTTTGAGATTTTTACTGACGAAAATGGAATAGGAATTGGTAACTTTAGTGTTCCAAATACTTGGGTCGCTGGTCCTTTAACCATCAACGCTACACATGACGGAATACCTGGGACTACCGGTGTTCTTGGTGATTCTACATTCACTCGAGTAGTAATACTGGCCCCAACAATCCTTACAATTGATTCTGTTGAAGGAGATCTAATCGCAGGTCAAACAATCATTGTAAATGGTACATTACTTGACGAACATGGTTCCTCATTGTTGAACGAAACAGGTGATGCAGTGGGTGGGCTAGTCCACCTCGCCATTGATGGAGAAGATACAGGTTCAGGTACAATAGTTCAGTCAGACCCAATTAGTGGATCGTGGTCGATTTCTTACACATTACCACTAGAAACAACTCCCGGACCTCACAATGCTACTGCGTTTTTCCTAGGAGGTTTCCTTTGGGTAGATCCTATGGGTCAAGGTGATTCTCTAAATCCTGAGTATTATCTTGAATCAACTGATACCTTAGGATTTGAAGTATCAGTGCCTACAGAAATACGTTTATTCGGTGGAAATACAGATGTTACTCGTGAAGAACTTTTGGATCTCACCGGCGTTCTTGTTGATATTGTCGAGCGACCAATTCCTGACATGACTCTTAGTGTTTGGATGAATGGGCAGTTCTTGACAAATGTAACCTCCGATGAAGAAGGGGTTGTTTCGATATTGTATCCTGTACCTAGTGATATGCCTTTAGGAACTCAAAATGTTGAGGTTCGATTCGCGGGAGCTCCTCTTTATCTATCATCAAATGCAACAACTACTTTTGATGTATACGCTCCAATAGTAATGACTGTAGATACGATTGATACTGCAGCAGTTGGCGATACTGTCACAATCACTGGAACAATAAGGGATAATATCCCTGAAAATTGGGTCCCAGGTCATATTGTTACTGTACGAGTGGATAACAGTATAATTGGTTCAGCCACCACTGAAGTAGATGGTTCTTGGTCATTAGATTGGATAGTCGGTCCAGCATTCTCTATCGGAATTCACGAAATTGTTGCTTATTCAGAGCCTCAAGGATTTTACTTGGGAGGTGAATCAAACACTAGTATTGTCATTAAGCATAATGCTGAGATTACTAACCTTGTAGTTGATGAAGGTGGAGTAGCCACAAGAGGAGAGACTTGGAATCTTTCAGGTATTTTGGTAGATGGAGATACAAGTCCTCGAATTCCAATTGAAGGTGCAATTATTACAATAGAAGTAGATGGTTCCATTCTAACTACAGTTACTACAGATTCTAGTGGGGCATTTTCCACTCAAATACCTGTATTAGTCTCTTATGAACGCGGTTTACATGCAATTCGAGTTTCATATGATGGGAATGATCAATTTATCGGAGCAGAGGCAAATGCTACAGCATATACTTGGTCAGATGTTAACATTGAGATTATTGATGTATCAGAGAATAATATCCGTGGAAACCAATCTCATCCAATTGAGATTACGGGTCGAATTGTAGAGATAGGTGGAACAGGGAATACTGTCATTGATTCAGATATTTCCTTAATTTGGGCTGGAGCAGTTGAATCTGATGCTATTGTCACATGGGATAATGCCACTGGCCAATTCAAAATTTCATTAATTGGAACATCTCCTATGCAAGGTGATCTGGAATTCACAGTACGGATGGCTCAGGATAGTCCTAGATTCTTTAATGAAGCAGAGAAAGTTGGAATTGATGCTTTCTTGATGGTTCCCGCGTCATTTGCTGCATCATCTGTTCAAGTCGGACTTGATTCTCGTGAAATTATTGGAACAATAACGGTCACAGCTACTGATACTGGTGAAAGAATTGCTAATGTTTCGATGACTGCTTTATTGTTTAATCAAACCTCTGAGATTTTCCAGTTTGGTAAATTGTCGGACGAAAATGGAATATTTGAGTATACCTTCTTCAGTTTGGAGCCTCAACCGACATTTTCAGATACTGCTCACTGGGGTTCATTTGAGATTCGCCTAAACACAACATCTCCGTTGATTGCTCCTGATGATCGTGGTGATTTACTGAATTTAGTTGTTGATCTGTCATACGTTCAACTCGAGGAATCTAATTCGATGTTAAGCCCGAGTTCGATTGCAATTATTGCCATAATTTTACTTGCTGCGGCAGGCGCAGTAATTCAGATGAGGCGTAAGCAAAGTGCAATTGAAGAAATTCAAGATATCTTCACATATACTGCAGAATTACTAGCAGCAGGAGATGAGATTAGAGAAGCAATTTTCAATTGTTATGAAGATCTATGTCTCGTATTGATGCAGAACGGATTCCTCAGGAGAGATTTCGAAACTGTACGTGAATTTGAGATGGCAATTAGACAGGCATTACCTATTCGTGAATCAGCTTTGGAAGCCCTTGACCAAGTCTTTGAAGAGGCTCGTTACTCATCTCATGAGATGGGTGATTCTCACAAAGCAGCTGCTCAGGAAGCACTTTCAAACGTAGTTTCTGAAATTCAGAATATGGCTGAAATCCCTGCTAGGTGATTATTCAGTTAGGCGTATTTCTAATCTACCCTTAGAGTGGGATGCGCTAAGAATCTCTCTTCCACTTGGCAAGGCGGTTACCACTGGTTCCAAGCCTTCTCGATCTATTCGTAGATATGAAGTACCTGAATGAATCCCTACTTTGACATCTATGCATTCCGAAGGTATGCCTAACGTCATGATTGACACTCCATCAATTAATGCTACTGCATCTAAAGAAGCACCAAGTAGGCCCTGAGCAAATAGTTGAGCATCTGCTTGCCTAGTGCGTTCAACTATTTCACTCGCATCTTGTAAAAATTGTTCATGTGAATTCATTGCGGGAGAATCTGAACTTGTTGTAGAAATAAAATGAGAATGTAGTTCTGAAGCTGTAGCATCTAGACTATGCCCAATTTCTGGATTTTCATCATTGCGCTCTATCTCAATCGAGTGCCAGTGTATGTCGGACATTGTCTACCCCAAGTGCTGCACAGTCATCAACCCTCGCAGTCACTCACTATGTCTTGCTGGCTCAGGATGGCGAGAAAAGAACCGCCTCACAAGACGTTCAGTAGAGCCTGAGTCAACGGTTTCAAACATTTTTAGATTTCTTGGCAAACAACTTCTGTATCCTCTATCTCCTACTCTTCTATCAAGTATGACTACTATTGCCCTATCATCTGCTTTTCTTATCGGTCTGCCCATTGCTTGTAGAATTGAATTAATAGCCGGTTGGGCTGCAGAATATTTCCATGCATTTCTTTCTCCAAATCTTTCGGAAACGTAATCCTTCAGAGCTTGATTTGAGGCAGTTGGTCTAGCCATTGGTATTCCGATACAGATTACTGCATCTAAGATATTTTCATCATAGTCAATACCTTCAGATAAACGAGCATTATACACCCCTGCAAGAATACATCTTTGACCGGAATCTCTTGATTTTTTGAGTTGTATTAATGCATTTTCGACTTGAAATTTAGTCCAATTTCTTTCTTCAACGATTACTCTTCTACCTGGCCATGAACCCTCATTGATAATATCCTCAAGTAAGTCATACGATGGTAAGAATACTGCAACATGTCCTGGTGTTTGTCTAAGTATACTGTGTATGTGTTCCCGTATTAATCTAGTATTTTCTACACTTCTATTCGAATATTTTGTTGTTACATCTGTTGCAATCAAAACTGGTCTTCGATCGTTTTCAAATGGACTCGAATATTCTTCATAGATTACTTCCCTGTTATTTGGTACTCGCAAGATTTCACCGTACATGGAAGGAGGGAATAATGTTCCGGACATTAGTATAGCTCCATAGCATCGTGAAAAAATGGGTTGGGAAATGACTCCTGGATCTAATAAATACGTTGTAATTCTACCTTCCTCTTTAATCCCAAGAAGATCGAAAACTGTGGCTAGAGCTTTCTCTCCACGTCGTTCATTCAATATCGTTAAAATTTCTGCTAATCTATAGCATGCGAGGTCTTGCTCATCGTCTAAATCTTCATCAAAGTCTACTTGCACCTGTTGCAGAGTTTTGATAAAATTAGGAAGAGTAATCGGTTCATCGATTGTCTCTAACAAAGAGTTCTCAAAAATATCTAATATTTCTATGGGGGATGTCATCATTTCTTCTTGAGTACCTAGCATTTTTTTGAGTTCTACAACATATGTCCCGAAATTTTCCCTTATTCTGGATAATGCTGCTTCAGATTTCCTTGCGTTTTCTAAATCATTATGATGGATTTCATTATCTTGATTTTTTCCCATCATCTTTGCCATATGGTTATCTAAAAAACCTCTATGCTCTTCCATTTCATTAAAAGCATCCCTAATGACTTGATTTGTCAACCTTCTCTCTAATCCCATCCGAATCCGGTTTGGTAAATTATGTGCTTCATCTACTACAATAATTGTATCTTCAATTTCAAGACCCATTGAAGGTAGTGATGCTTCTCTTATACTCTCTACAAATACATGATTATAATCACAAACTATCACATCCGAATCTTTCACAGAAGATCTTGCAGTAGACCAAGCACAGATACCTCTGTTTCTGCTTAATTCAATGACTTCATCAACATGTCTTGGCTCGTTTAAGATGAAATTTCGCAGATTATTCCTACCTAATGTTTTCATATCTTCTGGCACATCTGATTCACAATTACACTTTCCCGAAATTCTGTCTACTTCTTTACACATTGATTCTCTTCCAATCATATCTACTAATTTGATTGGGTCGTTGGAATTCATTTTTTGATTAATTTTTCTGACTGAATCCACTACAATTCTATGTTGACTTTGTCTTCCAGTAAGAAATAATACCTTTTTTTGTCCATCAGGATGATTTTTGGCAGCAGATAAGGATGATGATAGAGCAGCAGCAGTTTTCCCAATCCCAGTTGGAGCAGCAGCAAACAGAAATCCACTATTTTTGAGTACTTTGTTTCCATCTTCTATCATTTTTATTTGACTTTCACGAAGATTATCGTGGGCCACGAACTCAAAATCTTCGCCGGCCATATCTCTCACTCAAACTCGGCCCCTCAAGAAGATTAGGTGACTAGCCTTACGGCAGAATCAATTAGGTTGCCCCGAAAATCGGGGCGGTGTGTGGGTGATCATACATTTCTTTGAACTTGCAGAGCTCTTTCCCTGAGTTTTTCAAAATTTCTTTGATTGAAAGGGTTCCCCGCGTGAGCGGGGGTGTGTGTGGTGAAAATGGAAGAAGAGGCGACTGCTCTATCTCTTATTTGATCAAGGTTTTGTTGAAGTAATTCTCTAACTGGATTAGATTTGGTACATTTTGCCAGCATTGTATTTCTTAGGGCACTTCTTAATTTCAAAGGTAGAAAGACATTGGTAGCAGGGGGGTTTTGATGCCCCCCTGCATTGGTTGAGTTCCCATCCCCTACCATGTCCTTTTGCCCCCCGTTAAGGTGTGTGATCCTCTCTTTGCCTCAGGCGATTTGCCAGTTGTTGATGCCGTGTTTCTAGTACGGTTTGAAGGTCATCTGAAGCCAACATTTCGGCTTTCATATGGGTTCTTAGTGCAGCTCTAGTAACTTGGTCTGGTGAATCTCCGTGGATACCGCAGAACATTTCGATTTTGTCTGTGAGATCCATCCCTAAGTCTACAGAAATAGTTCCTCCAACTGCTCTTGAAGGAGATGCTTCAATTAATTGACGAACAGCGAGTCTGATGACATCTGATCTATTCCTCATCCCATCTAGTCCAACCATTTGGTCCAAGGCCATAAGATGGTCCTCAGGAATTCTGCACTGTACCATTGGACTGATATTGGACATTCTCCGCGACCTCCGCCCCAATGGGGTCGCCACTAGTATATAGTGTATTTCATTTGCAATACATTTGTATTACAATAGAATTTTTAATTAGATTCGTTATGCATCTCTCGTTTTACCTTCCACCATCTCCAAATAAGTAGTCCAATTAAAGTTGAAGTAGCATGGCCAATTGAAATCGCAGCATCTGTGCCGTAACTAGTGTAATTCCAAACCTCAAATAAGAAAACAAGTATCAAAGGAAATTGAGGTTTCTTAGCATGAAAAGCCAGTGCCCCCAAAGCTCCAAACATTCCAATTGATCCACCACGAAATGACCTGCTCATTACATTAGAAAACAATTCGATATCAGGATTAATGCCGAAACCAATGTTGTAAAAAATCGCCATCAAGATTGATGTTAATACACTAGTTCCTATGAATATGAATCCAGCACTTTTCCAATTATTATGTGCTTCGAAGGATTGTAAAAAGAACATTATTCCCGCTGTTACATACATTGCGTGTACAGTGTCCCAATGTGCAAAGGGTGAAATTATTAGCGATAAAAAGAAAACTAGGGGGTTTGATGTTAATTCATTTGGGTCCATTCTAGCGATATCTTCAGCTATTGTTCTGAGATCGTAATATGCACTACCTTCTATTGCTTCATCGATAAATATGACATATATCCACAATATTGTCAGATATAAAATAGTAAATCTCCTGGTTAGAATTATCTCAATAGGGTTCAGTATATTACCAGATGCATCTTTCCAAGGAGCCACGAATCCAAGAAGATTCTTTGATGTCTTGTCACCTCCTTTCTTAGGAGAGGTTTCAGGAATCATGTTTCTCTGTTGATAGTTCTTGATATCAAACCTCTCTTGCTGATTTTTGATTAGTTGAATAAATTTTCATTCATTAAGGCGATTTGGCCATATAGTTGAGATATTACCCAGACACATGAATAGTAAGAGTGAGAGTAGAGGACTTTACATTTTGATGAGGACCGTTCAGGTTGCCTTAGCAGATGATATTGTTACTGATGATGAGTCTGCAATGTTGAAAGTCATTGAATCAGTGATGGGATTAGATTCAGGTAGTGTACAAGATTGTTTTGCTATAGCTAGAGGCGATATGCTATCTCCATTTAGTGATACGGATGTCGAGGCGCATACAAATCGAAAGTTAGGGGATCTTGCTATGTACCAAAATGTGTTGATTACTGCATTAGATGATGAAGTGATTACAGATGATGAGATGGCAATGTTAGATGTTCTAAGGAGAGTTCTACGTCTACAATCTGATGAACATGCTCTAATGGTTGAGCAAATTAGGTTACTTGCCTCTCGTTCTAATACATCAGAGAGACTTACTGAACGCATGGAAAGATATCTAGTAAGGCATCCATTCTCTTGAATACTTGACTTTTCTGTCCGAATCACCTAAATCCTGTGTTTTCCCTCGATGTCTATGAATCGGCGTTTGAGTGTTGTCCTAGTGATTTTGTTTCTCACTCCAGTATTGGTCTCTTCTTTAGATAATGAAAGCCTCATTCAGTTAGACGGAGAAGAAGATGGTCAACAATATATTTCCAAAGCAAGCTCATCTCAATTACTTTGGTTTGAGAATGCAGGTGGAACTGGATCAGATAATATTCAGGGGATTGATGTAGACGATTTTGGTAACGTATATGTTTGTGGATATTATCATCAAACTATGAATTTGGGAGGGATATCTACTCCTGCTTCAATTAGTAACACTGCAGATATTTTTGTTGCTAAATTGTCAGTAACTGGTGAATGGTTATGGGTCAAGACTGCTGGTTCAACTAATTCAGATTATTGTTATGATATAGATGTGGACAAGGGTGGTAATGTCAGTATTACGGGTATTTATTACGGTTCTATTCAATTTGGAAGTGACTCTCATTCTTCTAGTGGTTCTTACGATATTTTTGTTGCACTATTGGATACCAGCGGAAATTGGATTTGGTCAGAAACAGTGGGGGCAAGTAGTAGCGATTATGCTCATGGTGTGGCTCTAGCAGAATCTGGGAATGTGTATGTAACTGGATATTGGTCATCTGGTTCTCTAAATTTTGGTTCTGCTGGTTCAATTACATGTGGTAGTTGTTACTCAGATGCTTTTCTGGCTAGTCTTGATTCTCAAGGGAATTGGCGTTGGGTTGAAAGGATTGGAGGTAGTTACTACGAGAGAGGACGTTCAGTAGCAGTTGACGCTCAGGAACGAGTGTATGTTACTGGAGAATTCTCGTATAATGTTGAGTTTTCAGGGATGACATTGAACAATGGAAATCGTGGTTACGACTATTGGGGCTTTATTGCGCAATATTCCTCTTCCGGTAGCCATTCTTGGGCAGAGGAATTTGGATACAGTTCCTATGAGACGTATCCTGAGGGAATCAGTGTAGATTCAGGTGGTAACGCTACTGTTTGTGGTAGATTTTATTCATATTCTGAATTTTCGGGAAATAGGTTGCAATCAAATCAGAATAGTTGGGATATGTTCGTGGCTCAAATCTCGCCAACAGGTAATTGGAATTGGTACGATAAGGGAGGGGGTAGTAGCACTGATTATTGTTATGAGGTTTCCACTGAATGGGATTCAGGTGAGATAGCTGTTACTGGATATTATTACAGCACAGCAATTTTTGGAGCATATGGCCTTAGTAGCACAGGATCAAATGATGTATTTGCTGCAACACTTTCCTCTTCAGGCACATGGAATTGGGTCAAAGGATACGGTTCTACCTCTGGAGACTTGGGGTATGGAGCCGCAATTCTTGGAAATGAGACATATTTTGGTTTCAATTACCCTATCTCAATAACTATTGATGGCTCACCAGTTTCACATAGTGGTTCTAATGATTTTGTTATAGTTGTCCATGGTATCGATTCTGATGGTGATAAAGTGGGAGATCGTACCGATAAATTCCCTATAGATTCTACTCAATGGTCAGATTTTGATGGTGATGGTTTTGGTGACAATTGGGGCGAACCATCTTGGAATGGTTCCAGATTAGGTGGTCTCGGAGTTTATCGAGATGGAGCAACAACTCCTGATTTTTGTCCTGTAGTCTATGGTTCAAGCACGAGAGATGTATTTGGTTGTCCTGATGAGGATGGGGACGGTCAATCAGATTCTAATGATGCATTTTTGGGTAATTCTACTCAATGGGAAGATACAGATTCAGATGGATTTGGAGATAATGCTCTAGGAGAAGCTCCAGATGATTGTCCAAATGTATGGGGCACCTCTACAAAAGATTCCTATGGTTGTACTGATTTAGATGGTGACGGTTGGTCAGATCTCGCTGATGATTTCTTCAACAAGCCGTCACAATGGAATGATACCGATGGCGATGGGATGGGGGATAATTGGCGTGTATCATCTTGGAATTCTTCTCGAATGTCTCATTGGCCAGGAATGTGGGTAGAAGGGGCCTACCTTCCAGATCCTAGTCCTTTAGATAGAGATAATGACGGTTTTGAAGATATTGAACTTGGGAATTCTATTGGTCCCTTTGATGATTGCCCAGATACCCCTGGTACTTCATTCAGAGATCGTATAGGCTGCGTTGATTCAGATGGTGATGGTTGGTCAGATATTTCTGATGCAATGCCGGATAATCCCAACCAGAATTCAGATTCAGACGGTGATGGATTTGGAGATTCACCTGGCTTCCCAGATTCAGATGATTGTCCAACTCGTCAAGGAACCTCATCTGTTGATCAAATTGGATGTCCTGATAATGATGGAGATGGTATCTCTAATGATGGTGATGATTGTCCTGTAGATTTTGGCCAATCATCTAACGGATGTCCAGACACTGACGAAGACGGCATCCCAGATGTAGCCGAATCGGGCTTAGTAGATGATTGTCCTACAGAATGGGGTACCTCAACTGAGGATAGAATAGCTTGTCCAGATCGAGATGGTGATGGTTGGTCAGATGTAGGTGATACATTCCCCTCAGATCCAAGTCAATGGGAAGATACTGATGCAGACGGATTAGGCGATAATCCTAACGGGACAGATCCCGATAGTTGTCCAGAGGAATATGGAGAATCTACAGAAAAAGGATTAGTTGGATGCTTAGATTCTGATGGAGATGGTTTTGCAGACATTATAGATGGAAATTTTAGTGTCCCGGGTGGATGGGCAAATGATGCCTCTCTATGGTCTGATACTGATGGTGATGGATGGGCTGATCAGCAAGGTTCTGAACAAAGTGATGATTGTCCTTTAGTAGCAGGTAACTCAACTCAATTTACAAAAGGTTGCCCTGATTTTGATGGTGATGGATGGGCCGATATGGTAGATCCAGATGATGATAATGATGGTTTTACTACTTTTGATGAAATTAATGTTGGAACTGATCCATTTGACGCTAACGATGTACCATTAGATGTAAATGGAGATAATATTCCGGACCAGTTACAACAAAGTTCCACATTAGATCCTGCCGTACAAACAGGAGTATCAATTGGGATATTGGTCATTATATCAATTGGAGCATTGATGTCATTATTAGTTTGGAGATCATCTACTGGTCGGAAAAGTAATTTTGAAAGATTAAGAAATTTAGTAGATAATGCTGAAGGATATGAGGGCATTCTTGAAGTTGAGAAAGAAGTCGAGGCATTGTCCGAAAAAGGTAGTATTGATGCAGGACAGACTGCTCTTTTATTCGATCGAATTGGAGATAAGCGCTACCGTCTTGAAGAGGAGATGAGAGTTGCTCAGCAGGCTGAATGGTGGGCTCATCAACAAGCTCAAGGACAGCAAATTCAGCAGCAGGTAAATCCAAATGCATATTCTCAACAAGGATGGGGCCAACAAGGTTGGAATCAACAATAGGGATAGTAGGGTTCATTTCTGAGTCTGCACGGGCATGTATCAATGAGAGTCATCAATGACACTATACACGGTTCATTTTCGATTGATGGTGTTAAAGAAGATTTACTCTCAACTCCGGAGTTCAATAAACTAAGTCATATCAAACAATTAGGTCTTGCTCATTTGGTTTTTCCTGGTGCTCATCATACTCGTTTTGAGCATTCTCTTGGAGTTTCTCATTTAGCTGGACGAATGGCAGACAGTCTTTCTCTTTCTAAAGAAGAATCTACAATTGTAGAGGTTGCAGCAATGCTACACGATGTTGGCCATGGACCGTATTCTCATACTTTAGAGCATATTCTCCATGAGAGAGGAGGAGCAGATCATATGCATATAACTGAGGGAATTATTACGGGGGATTATGAGATACTTTCTGATGAGGAGCGATCTCTTTTCCCAGAACGACGCACAGTTCCCGAGATTTTGGAATCTTATGGAATCGATCCTAAAGAGGTTTCATCATTGATTCATGGTCCTGATGCTGGAGGCAAAGAAAGAAATTTGTTTCATTGGGGAGAGGGTGCAGAAGCCTTTCATTCTCAAGATCATACTATGGGTCATTTAGTTCATGGCCCTGTTGACTGTGATCAAATGGATTATCTCTTGAGAGATGCACATTTTACTGGTGTGAGGCATGGAATAATTGATCATCATCGATTGATTCATTGTATGGAGAGACATTCTGGAGATATTGCTATTTCAGAAGGGGGCCTATCGGCGTTAGAAGGAATGATGACGGCTAGAGCTCTGATGTACAGTGCAGTATATTTTCATAAAGTCACTAGAATAACAGAAGTAATGCTTTCTAGGGCAGTAGAACGGTCCGAAGAAAATCTCCCAGAAGCTGTTCAAATGCAACGCATGGTTGACGCCGAAGTTTGGCATGCTTTGGATTCAGCTGGTCCTTTTGCTAAAGATATGATTAAACGCCTGAAATATCGTCAATTATTGAAGAATTGTTTGACCAGGAGAATGGATGAACTAACTCCCGCACAAATAGATCGTTTGGTCCACTTAGCTACAAATTCCGAGGACAGAATTCAAGTTGAAGATGAAATCGCTAGACGTTCTGGCCTAGATCCAGGATATGTTTGTATTGATGTTCCATCAATCAAATTATTACTTTCCGAACCTAGAATGGCAGCAGTAGATGTTCGAATTATAGGGAAGGACGGGCGAACAAGATGGTTCCGCGAACATACTCCTGTTGCAGATGCACTAAGAAAAAGACAAGTTAGCCAGAATGCTATGTCTGTGATAACTCTGAAGGGATACGAAGAGGCGGTCGCTAATATTGCAGAGCGAATTATCTATTCATAGGGTAAAAAAAATCATCCAACCTTTCAAGTGCTTAATTGATTTCGATTAGGTTATCCCTTGCGGTTAGTACCTCGGAGAGATGTAAAATGCATAGTCACTTGAAAGAAGTTTATGAGAATGTTAAGAGAAGAGATCCTGGTCAACCTGAATTCCATCAAGCCGTTTTAGAGGTTCTTGAAAGCCTAACTCCCATTGTTGACGAGCGACCTGAATTTCTTGAAGCTAATATTTACAATCGGGTTGTAGAACCAGAACGTATAATCCAATTTAGAGTTCCGTGGGTAGATGATGATGGTAAGATGCAAGTTAATCGTGGATTTAGAGTTCAGTTTAACGGTGCTATTGGTCCATACAAAGGTGGATTCAGATTTCATCCCTCTGTTAATGCGTCTATTCTCAAATTTTTAGGATTTGAGCAAATTTTCAAGAATAGTTTGACTGGGCTTCCAATGGGTGGAGGAAAAGGAGGATCTGATTTTAATCCAAAAGGTAAGTCAGATAATGAAGTAATGAGATTCTGCCAGGCATTTATTGGTGAATTATGGCGCCATATTGGTCCAGATACGGACGTTCCCGCAGGTGATATTGGAGTAGGAGGACGTGAGATTGGTTACATGTTTGGAATGTATAAAAAGATGGCCAATGAATGGTCCGGAGTTCTTACAGGGAAAGGTTTGCCTTATGGTGGTTCTCTAATTCGTCCTGAAGCTACCGGATATGGTTGTGTTTATTTCGTTCGTGAAATGTTAGCGACTAAGGGGGAATCGATGGAGGGAAAGAGAGTTTCAATTTCAGGCAGTGGTAATGTTGCTCAGTTTGCTACCGAGAAAGTCTTAGATCTAGGAGGTATTCCTGTTACTTTTTCTGATTCTAGTGGTTTTATTTACGATCCCTCTGGAATAACTCGAGAGAAACTTGCCTGGGTAATGGATCTCAAGAATGAACGTCGTGGACGAATCAAGGAATATGCTGACCATTTTGATGGTGTTGAGTATCATGAATCAAAGCCTGAACCTTCAATGAATGGTCTATGGTCAGTTGATGTAGATGTAGCTCTCCCATGCGCAACTCAGAATGAACTCAATGGTGAAGAAGCAGATGCTCTTGTTGCTAATGGTGTAATGGCGGTTGGAGAAGGAGCGAACATGCCTTGTACTCCTGAAGCTGTGGAAGCCTTCCAAAAAGCTGGAGTTCTTTTTGCACCTGGAAAGGCATCTAATGCAGGTGGTGTCGCAACTTCTGGCCTTGAAATGTCTCAGAACTCCCTTAGAATGTCATGGACTCGAGAAGAGGTAGACCAGAAATTAGATGGAATAATGGTAGGCATTCACAAGGCGGCGTATGAAACTGCTGAGAAATATGGTCGACCTCATGATTATGTGTTCGGAGCTAATGTTGCAGGATTCCTAAAGGTTGCAGAAGCAATGCTTGCACAGGGTTCTTGGGGTTAATTTCTAACTTTTACTCAATAGGTAAAGATGGATAACCTAGCCACTGCTTCACTCATTTAACATTCCTTCCGAAATCTTCCATAGTTGTCTTGCATTAGAGTCGTTACGAGCGTGACGATTACCACGGTTCCTTTTGGAGCTAACCCAATATTCACCGGTTGAGGTGGCAGCGTCTTCGCTCAAAGCAAGATGTAAACCGGTAGTTGCACCTTTCCTCGAGTTGATCATAAATAGACGAAATAGGGGTAAAAACAGACGCATTGGCCCGCCAGAACTCGAACCGAAGCGCGTGCGAACAACACCTGGATGGAAGCAATGTGTTGTGATTCCAGTTCCTTCCAAATTACGAGCCAATTCGCGCGTAAACAAGATGTTGCAGAGTTTAGAATTACCATAGGTTCGCCATTGACTGTAAAACTTATTTTCCCAATTTAGGTTATTCAATTTGAGATTAGCCATCCTGTGAGCTTCTGATGCAGTGTTTATGATTCGACTACCTTCAGTCGCTTTAAGCAATGGCAAGAATGTCTTTGTCATCATAAAGTAGCCCAGATGATTGACGCCAAATGTCATCTCATGTCCTTGTACAGTCTTTTCTCTGCGTCCCCATATCGCACCTGCATTGTTAAGAAGCACATCAAGACGATCGAACTTGGTGGTAAATTCAGTATGAAGTTTCGATATGTTGGCAAGGTCGCTCATATCGCATATCATCATCTCAACTGAGTCGCCAAATTCTGCTTGCAATTTCTCCAAAGCGGGCTGTCCGCGTTCTGCGCCCCTGCTCACCATTACAACGTGGAATCCAGCGTGTGCCATACCTCTGCATAATTCGAACCCTATACCCGAGTTTCCACCACTGACTATGCAAACTCGGCCTTCCATAGTCAACCGTAGTATGACCTGTTCTTAGACCATTGTTGGGGCGGGATGGTCATCTCCTTTATCATCTGGCTTTCGAACTCTAGTCCAAACATTTGTCATTAATTCGTCATGACATTTTTTACAGTAATAGAATCGCCGATATGCTTCTCTAAACGAGTATGCTTTTTTTCCAGTGGCAACTAAAAATCCCTCTGGAGAAAGACGCGAAATTACCTCGCCTTCTTCGCCACAATCTGGGTAGTCACATTTCGGCATGTAATCACCTGACATTCACATCACTTGAATCATTGTCATGATTCTCCTGTTTTTTCTCCTTCATCATTATTGGGAGTAATCACAACTAGTACCATATTTGCTTCAACATTATCTCCTTCTGAACAGCTTATAGAAGATATTTTTCCTGATACGGGAGCAGTTACTTCATTTTGCATTTTCATTGCTTCCAGAATCAATATTACTTGTCCTTCAATTACCTCTTGACCTAATGTAACTTCTAAAGTAACAATTTTTCCTGGAATACTAGTCGAAACGGTACCCGATTTTACTTTTGAACCTCCTCTTCCACTTCTTCTTCTTGGAGCAGGAGGAGACCCGGCGTCCTCTGGTAGTTTAACGATAAATTCAGTCCCTGAAACTGTGGCTCGTAATTTTCCCTCATCGATTTCTTCTATATCCACAGAGAAAATTTCTCCATCAATATCGATTTCATACGTTTCTGGCATAAATTCACCTCCAAGTACTTCTTGAATTCCTCGATTGAATCAGATTATTTGTTCCGAATCTCATTCGACGATGATCTTGAGCGAACGCAGGTCCTGTCATTCGGCCAATATCTGCCTTATCTTCGGGATTTCTAGAAATATGTAATTTAATTGCCAAGGCGACAGCAAGTCGTAATTTATTATCAACTAGATCATTATTCACATCTCTTGATTCTCTTAATATCCGTCCAATTTCTGATGTAAAAGATGTTTTTTCATCCATATGATTACCTCAGAGTGGGATGTTACCGTGTTTTCGAGTTGGTCTTGGTTCTTCCTTATCCATTAGGTGGCCAAGTGCTCTTGAAAGACGTTCACGAGTTTCTGCTGGATCTACCACGTCGTCAAGATAACCCAGAGAAGCCGCTTTGTATGGAGTAGCAAAAGATTCTGTATAATCATCCACTAATCTTTGGCGTTCTTGATCTGGATTGGTAGAAGTTTGAATTCTTTTTCTATGGATGATCTGTACTGCTCCTTCAGCACCCATTACCGCAAGTTGGGCAGTTGGCCAAGCGATATTGTAATCTCCTCTGATATGTTTTGATGACATTACATCATAAGCGCCACCATATGCTTTTCTCAATATTACAGTCATTTTAGGAACCGTAGCTTCTGCATAAGCGTAGAGTAGTTTAGCTCCATGTCTAATTATGCCACCCCATTCTTGTCCCGCTCCCGGCAAGAATCCTGGAACATCAACGAGAGTAACTAAAGGAATGTTAAACGCGTCACAAAACCTAACAAATCTTGCCGCTTTAACAGAAGCATCGATATCCAGACATCCGGCTAAGAAATTTGGTTGATTCGCAACCAATCCTATTGAATGTCCATCAAGTCGAGCAAATCCGCAGACAATGTTTTGAGCAAAATCGGCTTGAACTTCCAAAAAAGCTCCATTATCGACTATTCCTTCTATGGCGGTAATTACATCATATGGCTTTGATGGGTCTTCAGGAACAAGATTTCTCAAGGTTTCAGAATCGATTGATGGTTTCGAAGAAGATACTCGTGGAGTTTTCTCTAAATTATTACTGGGTAGGTGTGCAAGTAAATTTCTCACTAAATCGAGAGCGTCTTCATCGGATTCAGCAGTGAAGTGAGTAACTCCAGATCTAGTAGCATGAGTATTTGCTCCTCCGAGTTCCTCGAACGAGACTTCTTCATTCGTTACTGTTTTGATTACTTCTGGACCAGTAATAAACATATGAGCAGTCTTATCCACCATTATTACAAAATCAGTAATTGCAGGACTGTATACTGCTCCTCCAGCACAAGGTCCCATAATTACAGAAATTTGAGGTATAATTCCACTTGCTCTAACATTTCTAAAGAAAATTTCTGCATAGGATCCTAAAGATGCAACTCCTTCTTGAATTCTGGCACCTCCACTATCGTTCATGCCTACAACCGGTGCTCCGGTTTTAATGGCCATATCCAACAACTTGCAAATTTTGAGTCCATGCATTTCACCGAGACTCCCTCCATAAACTGTAAAATCTTGAGCATAGCAGTATACTGTTCGTCCATCAATAGTTCCATATCCACAAACAACTCCGTCTCCAGGGATTATATTTCTGTCCATCCCGAAATCAGTACATCTATGTTCTACCAGTGCATCTATTTCTTGGAATGTACCTTCGTCTAAGAACGCTTCAATTCTTTCTCTAGCAGTCATTTTTCCCTTTCCATGTTGGGCATCAATTCTGTTTTGGCCCCCTCCCATTTCTGCCTGTCCTTTCCGTCGCCTGAGGTCCTGGAGTCGCTCCTCTGTCGTCTCCATGTGGTTTCATTCCGCGAAGTTGCCCATAATTCATCCCCTTGAATGTTGGAATTAACGGTTGGTTCAAGTCAAACGGCTTAACTCACAGTACATGGATACCCTGCGAATAGTCGTGGCCAAGCCTGGTCTTGATGGCCACGATAGGGGTGCAAAAGTTGTTGCAAGAGCCCTTAGAGATGCAGGGCATGAAGTAATTTACACTGGATTAAGGCGAACCCCCGAGGAGATTATACGAATTGTAGAAGATGAAGATGCATCTATTCTCGGTTTATCCTCTCTGTCAGGTGCTCATGGTTTTCTTTTTCCGAGAGTCTGTGAATTGTTGAAAGAAAATGGTTTGGATGATGTTGTTGTTTTCGGTGGAGGTATTATTCCTCAGGCAGATAGACCTGCATTATTTGACTCAGGAGTAAGAGCAATTTTTGGTCCCGGAACTCCTACGGAGGAAATTACTCTTTTTTTGAATGAAGTGAAGAATAGAAGAATGGAAAAAAAACCAGTTGGTGTTGGATTTTCTGATGGTTGGCATTGGAGCTGAATTCATGACTGAATCAGAATTAGTCTCTCAAGCCTCCCAAGGATCGCGTAGGGCACTTGCACGTTTACTTACGATGATCCAGCAAGGTGATCGAGAATCTATTGATTCCGTATTGTCTATTTCTCCAGTCCAGTCAATAGGAATTACTGGCCCACCCGGAGTTGGTAAGTCCTGTCTTACAGATTGTTTAGCTAAAATTTTTGCAGATAGGGGTGAACGTGTTGGCGTTTTATGCATAGATCCTAGTTCTCCAATCAGTGGAGGCTCTCTACTTGGAGATCGAATGAGAATGGAACAAAGTGGTGTTCATGATAGAATTTACATTCGAAGTGTAGCAACTAGAACCTCTCATAGTTCTATTCCGTTACGCCTCAAGGCAATGATTTCGGCTCTTTCTGTAGCAGGAATGGATAGGGTATTGGTAGAGACAGTGGGAGTGGGTCAAACCGAAATTGGCATAGTTTCAATGACTGATTCTGTTTTACTTGTAGATGGTCCTGATAGAGGAGATATTATTCAAGCAGAAAAAGCCGGACTACTCGAACTAGCAGATGTAGTTGTAGTTAACAAAGGAGATTTACCTGGTTCTGAACAAGCGGCAGCAAATATTCGCTCTGGTTTAGCACTTGGTCCAGCATCTAATGTTCCTGTAATGTTAGTGAGTGCATTGAACCGTACAGGCATTAATGAATTGGTGGAAGTATTAGGATCAATCCAGCCTCGTCCTTCAGTTGAGATTGTAAAATGGCGACACCGACTTTCTTCAGCAATTATGGATGAATTAGTATCTAGATCCTCATTTGAATCAGCCGTAAGTGATTTGGTTGAAGGCCGTGTTTCCATAGAACAGGCAATTCAAAACATTATTCGGCAATAGGTCAAAAAGGAATATCACAATTTCGTTGTGATTGGGATGAGTAATGAAGCCCAGAGTATTTCTGATAATATTTTGAATATCAACGATCACGTACCTGCTTCTGTTGGTGGTTTAAGAGGCCATATTTTCCGTCGATTGATCCATATTGCTATGATGATAATCCCATTTTTGTATTATTGGAATGGTACCAGCATATCTAATTTCTTTTTCGATTTAGATCCTAAACAATTTGTTAGTGTTGTTGCGTTTATTTTTCTATTAACTGAAATTATTCGCCTAAGAATGGGATTTGTTGTATTTGGACAACGCGATTATGAAAGTAAACAAATTTCCGCATTCTTCTGGGGAGGTTCTTCAGTTTGTTTGGTACTGTTACTTTCTCCTGAAGTTGGGATTCAGAATAGTGCTTTTGGGTTCCCATTAATTCTTGGACTTACATTGATAGATCCACTAATGGGTGAGTTGCGTAGAGCAAATTGGAGTAGTAAATATGTGATTGTTATTGCCTACATTGGTACGATTTTGATATGGATTTCCTGTCACTATTTTTTAGATACTCCTTTGTTTATTGCCCCATTTATTGCTGCAATAGTAGTTGCCTCTGAATGGCCTAGGCTAACTTGGATTGATGATAATGCGACAATGTTGCTCATTCCTCTTTCTTTCATTTTGTTCCTTGAGCCATTTCTATGAAATTGTGATTATTTCGGGTTAGATTTACAATCCAGATATTAGTCCACAGTACATGGCAACTCAGGACTCATCTACATCTGGGAACAAAGATGGAGCAGTAGTTAGTGAAAATGGGATATCTCAATCCACTTATGTTTTCGTTTATCTTTTAGCTATGGCAGTCTCTGTTTGGATATATGTTGCCTTCTGGTGAAATCCGCAGTTTCAAATCCAATAGCGTTGAGTTCGAATCATGTGCGGTATTTCAGGGGTCTTCGGAACTGACGATCCTTTCATTGCATCAGACATGATTTCTTGTCTTTCTCATCGAGGCCCTGATGGGCAAGGATATTGGTCTGATTCAGTAAATCAATTTGGAAATATTTCTTTTGGTCATTCCCGTCTAGCAATTATCGATGTGATTGGATCTAGTCAGCCTATTCAAAGTGAACATGGTTGTGTTTTAGTCCAGAATGGAGAGATTTACAATCATGCAGAAATCCGAAAGAATACATCGTATCCTTGGAGAACAAGTGGAGATGGAGAGGCAATTTTAGCCGCTCACTTCCATTCTATTCCTCCTCCCTCAGTAAATCCAGACACAGTTTCTGGCAAAAAGAATGGCTGGTATAGAGTTTCATCTGGAGTAAATCAAGCACTTCGTCATGTTGAATGGGTAAAACGTTTGAATGGAATGTGGGGTTTTGCTTTGTGGGACCCACGATACAGGGAATTGATACTATGTAGAGACGAGTTCGGAATTAAACCATTAATGAAGTGGCAATCAGATGATGGCTCTCTGTTATTTGCATCAGAAGCCAAAGCTTTTCGTGGCCATCCTGAATATTCTCCTAGATTGGACACTCAAGCATTATTCGCTAGACTTGCATTCGAATATTCTCTTGATGATACCTCATTATTCTCTGGTGTTTCTCAGGTTAGACCAGGCACAATTGAAACGTGGTCACTCGATAGTAATGGTAGAGCAGTATTAACAGGAGTAGCACATTATTCTGTAATAAAAAATCGTCCAAATAAGGAATGGAATCCAAATAATGCTCCTGAATTATTACATAGTCTTCGATTAGGTCTAGCAGATCGATTGAATTCTGATGTGCCCGTTGGAATTGTCTTATCTGGCGGACTTGATTCTAGTATGGTTGCGGCTTTGGCAAAAGATGCATCTGAAATTGCAGGTAAACCTGTTCCTAAGTGTTGGACAGTTTCCGAAAATGAGGAAAATCCTGACCATCAGGCTGCAGTTGAAGTCGCAAAATCCCTCGATCTTGACCATCATTGTTGGACTTTAGATGAAGATGTATTTTGGAAGCGTTTACCGAGTTTATCTTGGGCCGGAGAAGATTTAGATCTGACAGTTCTATTTTTTCAACCGTTATTTGAAGAAATGTCAAAGGAAGTTAAGGTTGGAATTTGTGGACAGGGAGCTGATGAAATACATGCAGGTTATCCAAGACATGCTAACTTATCCGATCATTCAAATTTAGTGTCTCAGAGGCTTAATTTGATTGATCATTCCCTAGCAGATGGTCTTTCTTCAGGATTACTCTTAGAGAATGATATTATTGGGCCTGGACAACCGTGGACTGCTCCTCCTCCTAAAATTGAAGATGTGTTTTCCAATCTACAAAATACATTGGATTTTGAAATGTCTAGAGGTCAATTAACAAATTTCCAATTAAGATTAGTTGATCGTCATAGTATGTCTCATGGCTTAGAGGTCAGAGTTCCTTTCCTTTCACGTCAGCATCTCGGGTTATCTAGTAAATTGCCAATGGATTGGAGATTCAAACAAGGTTACATGGAAAAAAGAGCACTAAGAGAGGCTGCTGCTTTAACTAATCTTCCAAAAAATATCGTTTCCCGGCCTAAACTCCCTGCTGGTACAGCAACTTCACCTGGTTTAATAAATTCAATAATTAATGAATTAAAACCGAATATACTTGAATGGAATGCTGAAACACCATTTCTTGCTCCTCTTTTAGATAAGATGCCTGATATCGCAATTGGGTTCAGATTATTTTGTTCATTACACCTTCAATCCGATTCTAAATCATTGAATACTAATACGGATCTGTTCAGTTTATTGGATGATGTTGAGCCAATGGAGTTGTTTTGATGGCTGGGTTAGAAGATGCTTTATTTTCATTATTTGAAAAGAAAGATGAGATTCAGAATTGGTTATCTAAAAAGCGAGAAACAATTCCTCTTCCCATTTATGGTTCCTTTGATATTAGAGATGCAGGATGGAAAGCAGTAGTTGTGGATTCAAATGCATTTCCTGCAGGATTCAATAATCTTGACCCTAAAGATCATTCAGAATTATCATTTCGAATGAAGGAGTGGTTTGAAAATTTAGATACTCCTCCTAAACGCATTCTTCTATGGCCAGAGGCACATACTAGAAATCCCGGATACCTTGAAAATGTCTCATTGATTAAATCATTAATTGATAGAACTGGGATAGAGGTATTAGTAGGTACAGATTTATTGAATTCTCAAACTATATCCACACCGGAAGGTGATTTGTCGTATATTGATGTTGATGTAACTGATGAGATGGTTCTAGCAGACGGCAAAAGTGTGGATATGATTTTTCTTAATTCTGATTTAAGTGATGGGCCATTACATGTCTCGGGTGTAGATGTAGTACCTCCTAATCATATGGGCTGGCATTCAAGGAGTAAATGCCGTCATTTTGAACACGTTTCAGATTTAGTTCATGAAGTAGGTGATTTAGTTGGAATAGATCCATGGCTAATTGGCCCGTGGGGATTCATTAGCAGAGGCAGGTGTTTAGAAGACCTAACCTGTAGAGAAAGGTTAGCTGGTGAGATTGAAGAAGGTTTAGAATTTATTTCACAAAAATACAAAGAGCATGGAATTGATTCTCAGCCCTCTTTATTCATCAAGAATGATAAAGGAACATATGGATTAGGAATTCTACGTATCCAAAGTCCAGACGAAGTTCTAAACCTGTCGAAACGGAAAATGAATCGCTTGACATATGCTAAAGGAGGAAAAGATGCTGAAGATTTTCTATTACAAGAAGCAGTACCAACATTCCTCAAATCTAACGATTCAGTAATAGAGCCTGTAGGATATGGAGTAAACGGTCAAGTAATTTCTTGGTTTTACAGATCTAACGATAAACACGGATTTCTGGATAATTTGAATACTCCTTCTACCAAGTTTATAATTGACAAAGATTTGTCTGAAAAAGCATCTATTGAGATTCATGCTAGAAGATGGTTACATGAATTAATTGCGAATATCTCCATGATAGCTATGGGTCGAGAAAATATTGATTATGACTCGTCTCCGGAAGAGTGATCTTCTTCCATTCCAACGATTTCATAGTTTGATGGAAACAAAGCAATTCCTACTCCAAAAACAAAACAAAGTAGTGCCCAAGAATATGCCTGTTGAACAATCATCAATTCAAGTCCTATAACCATCAAAATCAGTCCCCCAATATTTGACGTCCATACCAGTGTCTTGAATGTTGAAAGAGACACGCCACTTGTTTTACTTGATCTGTAGGGTCCGAATTCTGCGCCAAAGCGAACTGGATCGGATTTATCTTCATCCATGGCCTTCCGAAAAGATACAATGACTTAATTCTCTGTATCTATGTACCTTCGTCATCGATTGATTCAAGCGGTATATCCCACGACAATGGTTTGGGGTGAACCATGCATATCGCCATGCTTAGTGCAGAATATCCTCCTAGGTGGGGTGGCATGGGGTCTACCGTTTTCCATTTGTCCTCCGCTTTAGTTTCTCTAGGTCACCGTATTACAATCATTACACGAAATGGTGGATCTGGCGACCCTCCTGCTATAGATGGAGTAACTGTTCGCAAAGTAAGATGGGCTAGGATTCCTATGGAGTTTACAAGATCTTATGGAAAGTACGCTTTGAAGGAATTACGTCGACTCCATTCTAATGATCCAGTTGATGTTGTACATCTCCATTGCCCGATGATATCTTGGACAAAGAAACAGTTCAAAACTTGTAAAGAAGAGATTTCACCCATTGTTTCTTCATTACATGGTTCCTGGTTAGGCGAAAGAGACGGTCTTAGAATAGCATCAAAAATGAAGGAAGCAGCGGTTTGGGCTAATCCAAACGATCTTGCAATATTACTGACAGGAGGATATTATTCTGGATTTGAGAATGCTGCATTATCTGGATCTACTGTTTGTGTTGCAAATTCTCAAGCTACAAAACAAGATTTCACGGAAAGGTATTCTCCACCCATTGGCTGGGATTGTGAAGTGATTCATTGGGGGGTGGATACCGAGATGTTCATTCCACTTACTGTAGAAAGCACCCAAACAAAACTGATTCGTGAAAGATATAGTGTCCCTGAAGATGGTAAATTATTATTGGCAGTTGGTAGATTAGCTGCGCGTAAAGGATATTCTTCGCTGTTACGTTCATTTTCTAAGGTCAACAAAAAAATCCCAGGTGCTCGATTAGTAATTATAGGCCGAGGACATCTGAAAAAACGTCTTGAGAAATTATCTCGGAGGTTAGGTATCGGAGAACATGTGACAATTGAATCTAGTCTTCCATTCGAAGATTTAGCGTTGTTATTTAGGATTTCAGATCTAGTTGTATATCCTTCCTATTATGAAGGTCAAGGATTAATTCCACTAGAAGCAATGGCATCAGGAACTCCTGTAGTGACTGTAGATCACGGACCTTTACCTGAAATGGTTGATGATACAGTTGGAAAATTGTTCACTATGGGCGATAATGATTCAATGGCATCAGCGATTATTGGAGAAATTGAGAACCCTGAAAAACTTCTTGAGAAAGGTATCCTAGGTCGTGAAAGAGTTTTAGAAAAATATACGTATGAATCTAATGCATCACGTTTTTCTGAAATATATTCTAGAATAGTATAGTTATCTGTCAATCATACTTATCGCATCGGTGGGGCATGCCAAAACACATAATCGACAACCTGTACAAGGATCACGGAGTATCCTTGCTTTACGATTTATATCTACCTTAATTAAAGGACTAGTCATTGCTTTATCATATAATTCGATTGCATCATCATCACAGACAATGGTACACTGATCACAGCCTATGCATTGTGCCTCAGTAACGAAAGCAACTGTCGTTTCTCCGCCTTTGATAGTTGCCCTTTCTTCTGCCTTTGCTGCATTAAGTGCCATACGTATCCGTTTTTGTACGTCTCCTCGACGTGAAGCGACTTCATCTCTAGTCGACATTGTATGACATGACTCCATTCAATCTAAGTCTTAGAATTTTGATATCAAATTTGCTTCTTTTCTTCAATTTGCCTTGCTAAGAAGGATACCACATCTAAGATTTCAAAATCATGTCTTGGGTCACCTTCGAACTTTAAGCATTCAAAGTGAGAAACACATTTAGGACAAGTTGTAAGCATAATTTCTGCACCTGTTGCTCTTACTTCTTCAAATCTTTCAATTCTGAGAGCGCGTGAATTTTCATTACAAGACATCATACTTGAGACCCCACAACATAAGCCATCTTCCCCATGATGTTCCATCTCAACTAAATCGACTCCTTCTACTCGTTTTACTAGTTCACGTGGTTCGTCAAAGAGATTCATTTGTCTTCCTAATCTACAAGGATCGTGATAAGTTACAGTAGTTCCTTCAGGAACCGCTGCATCAAAGTCATATCCTGATTCTATCAAAAACTCTGTAGTATGCATTACTTTGAGGTCATCGAGCTCATAATCTAATGCAAAGGTACGGAAGCATTCCGCACAAGAAGTAACTAATGTTTCAATTCCGCTATCTCCTAATTTCTTCTGATTGTATGCTTTTAATTTTTCAAAAACTTCTGTCATGCCTTGCCATTTTTGATCGTGGCCACAACATTTTAGGAAATCTCTACCTAGATATGCGACATCAATTTCAGCATCTTCAAACAGAGTAAAAGCGGCATCTGTAGTTTGTCCAAGATTCATTGTACCTTCATTAACATGGCTAAAAATCATTTCTTGATCTATGTAATCCACACAACCAGGATAATATCCTACAGACGAATCGATTGGGTAGTCTTCAACTGCAACGAATTGATCGTTTGCTTCGTCATCTGCTTCTGCTCTAAGTACTGCTTGTAAAATCGAATGAGGGATTTCTGCAGCGGGGGGTCCTCCAACAATTAAGTTTCTTCGAATATCAATGTATGAGTCATAATCTACCAATTGTGGGCATGCGTTTGTACATGCAGTACAAGTCAAACAAGAATAGAGTGGTACCCCATCATCCTCGTTGTTCCAAGTATTGTAGATAATATTCAATTTGTCTCCTGCATTGAACAATCTAACAGGACATGCATCATCACATAGGTCACAACCATAGCATTTGTTCATCTCATATTCGTATCCCTTAGCCATACTTCTCATAACAAAGAAGACAAGTGCTCCAACGCCAAGACATGGTATGACTAACGAGTATGTCAATTTGGCATCTAGACTCTTAGGATTCTTTTCAAACGTAGGATTTTCGAGAGTAAACGATGATAGTTGTTCAGCATTATAAATTGTAGATCCTGTCAATAGGAATAATTCAGTGTCGTCGGAAAGATCCACTGCTACGCCATTAGAATCCAAAACTAAAGGTTGGAATGCTGAGATAGAAACATCTGTGATTACATCTCCTGAGATATCCAAACCAGTTGTGCTTATTGTATAGTCGAGAGAGTAAGAAGTTCCAGAACTTAATTTCAATGTTTCAGTATTACATGCATCCATTGATATGAGAGTTTTTCCGGTAATATCTTTGACGTCAAGAGAAATTGTATGATTTCCTGCACCTCTGATTGTAGTTCTAGCNTTGCAACTTACATCTACGAATAGAGTATCTACTCCTAGATTTGGGACTTCCATTATTCCAGAGAATGTGTGTACTACCGCTGAACCATCAACTGAACCAGGATGAGTTGATTGATTGAATAATCCGTTTCTACCATTATTTGTATCGATGTGATTATTTGCTCCGTTAAAATCTATGATGTGAGTTTGAGTTGGTTGGAAAATACCCCACTCAGTGAATTTTTCAGCAGGCATTACACAATGATCTTCGTAGGCCCATGCTCCTGAATCAAAATGATCGTCATCCCATGCAGAAGATTTTGAGGACTCACTGTATGATAAACAGAGTCCCATCATATGTTCATGGTGTTCACTTTCTTCAATAGCAATCAATGTGTCACTAGGTTGACTGCGAAGTGTTTCCAATTCTTCGATATCTTGCATGGCTCCAAATCCTTTCATATCCCAAAAACCATTATCATAAACCGGCCAAGTGACTGAGCAGAGTAATACTGCGATAATAAGTGAGCCAAATGCTACGTTTCTATTTCCGTTAGGAGTGATTCTTGCTCCTTGAGTTTGGACTAAGAACCAACGAATAGCAAAGTAAAGAACTGCAAATATGAAAATTCCAGTTAGGAGCCAAGGTATGCTGTTGAATACCTCTGCTATCCATGGTTCTCTCGTCCCACAGGATAAACCTGCATGCGAATTCATTTGACAAAAATCCGTGCGATTTTTCCCATACAGTTCAAGGAAGATATTGATTGAGTAAACGGAGATAAACCAAACGTGTGCTAGGTAAACCATTCCTGCAGTTGCAAACCATGGGTCTTCTACTCCACGCTTTTCTCTTCCAGGAATGAATGGAGGCAAAGCAAGAATTGCAACTGGGATTCCTGTAATAGCTGCCCCCCACCAACCTGCATTCCATGAAATAATTGGTGTTCCGAAGAAATTACCAATAGCAGCTGGAAGTGGTATGTCGAATTGAGGCAGATATTCCCCAAGTCGAAGATACCCGTAAGAGAAGAGTACATACCAATCAGGAAATACGAACCCTGCTTGAGCAAATGGGTCTGCAGCACTGTGCAGAGGAGGAGGGATTAACCAAGAATAGAAAGAAAGTACCATTAAAATTGACATCGCTATTATAGTGTCACGCAATACTTCTTGAGGCCAAAATGCATGTCCAGTAAATACTCTTCTTCGCTCTTGTTCTGCTTCTATTAGTTGATCTCTTTCATCAACATAAGTGTCAGCAACACGGCCTAGACGTTCAATGATTCCCATTTTTTTCCCTCCTATCAGTGCGGTTCAGCAACTCCTTGGACCCATACAATAAACAAATGAATGATTATCAAAGTGGTAACGAGAACAGGCAAAATGAATACATGTATGAAGTACATCCTTGTGACTGCTTGGTAGGTTAGCGTACTGCCTCCGAACATAGCCGTAGCGACCCATGGTCCGATTAGAGGAGTAGCATTTGCCATATTGATGCCGATTGTCGCAGCACCAAATGCTAAGGCATCCCAAGGGAGGAGATATCCTGAATATCCGAAAAAGATAGTAAAAAACATTAGAGCTACTCCGATAAGCCAATTTAATTCACGAGGGTTTCTGTATGCTCCAGTGAAATATACTCTACACATGTGAAGGAACACTGCAGCAACCATGAAGTGAGTTGTCCAATGATGAATCGAACGAATGATATAACCAAATGGTAATTGTGTCATTATGAATTCCATACTGGCATAAGCCGGAGTAGGGTCTCCCATTCCTCCAGGAACATAATATATGCCAAGAATAGTGCCTGAAATTACTAGAATTATGAATGCTAAGAAAGATATTCCTCCTAAGCAATATAGGGGGTACCAATACCAAATTATCCTTAGTTTGTATTTTTCTGCATGAGTTAGAGGCATCTGCCTGTGCATGCTGTAGTATGCGTCTCTAGACATAGCCCAATAATCTTGAATTCTAAATCTAGTATCCATCCAAGAGAAGGCCCAAAGAAATGATTTTTCCATGAGCCCCATTCCTCCAGCGCCAGAAGAAGTAGTTTGAACAGCTCTCAAAATTTCTTTACGAGGTACTTCTTCACGTTCTTTTCGCAGAGTAAACGCCACTATTACTAATATAACCGCGAGGAAAATCCAGAGTACTACCGATTCAATCATTTTTTTCACCTCAGTCACAGAATGTATACCAATCAAGATAAGTTGGAAGAGCTTCAATTATATCTCCGTTCACTTCAAATGGAATTAGTGGCATGCCCACGGGAGCAGGCCCTCCTGTAAGTTTGATTCCAAAGTATTCGAACATAGTACCATTTGTACGATTTCGGTTTTGGTTTTTCTCAATCATTGTTGGGTCATATCTACTCGAGTGGCAGATGCAGAACAATTTGTTCCCTCCAGAGTCTGTTCCTCCAGGGAACCAAGTATCTGCTGTAAAGTCGTTAGGTACGAGTTGCCATCCTGGAATACAACATAAATGTGGGCAGCGACTGAAAACGATGACCATGTTGTTATGAATTGCTAGATCGGAGTAAGTAGCATCCTCTTCCATTTCTCCTCCATATCCAATATATGCTCCTGCCTGATCGTATCCATCGCCATATTGGAATCGGGGCTTATTCTCCACAGGCGCACTACCATCATTTTCATCATGTGGGACATAAATAACGGTAACTGGAAGGCCACTCCAAACTCCTGCAGCCCCTGCCATTCCAGTGGATGACTTTGCTGCTTCTGCTTCAAAAACAGATTTTGTCATAGGTTCAAGATGTAAATCTCCATACCATGCTGTATCTTCAGCACCGGACGGCACCCAAAATCTTACTGCGGAATCTCCTCCATCTGTTTCTGCAACACCCATTAACAGCGCTGCGAATCCGATAGATCCTAATGATGCTGCAGCAATTACTCCTGCAGCACTATTGAATGAATGTCGAATGAAGTCTCTTCTATCAATCATTCTTGTGCCGCCAGTTGTGACTTCATCTACTTCTCCTGGAGAAGGACGGAGTTTGAATTTGCGACTCATTTTTCCACCTCATGCATCATATTTTTTCCAAGTATCTGTATCTTTAATTGGGATGTACTTATTTCGTCTATGTTTGACAACTACGAGGTCAGGTAATACGAATCGAAGGTATATTATCCCCATCATAATCAATGTCATAAACGTCATCCCCAGATGAAACGCTAGTTGTTGTTGATCCCATCCGTTTAACAGGCCATAAGTGAGAGTAAATGACCAATATGTGGTCCAAAAAATACCCCATATGAAGAATAGAACCATCAACCAAGATTCAGCAGCTGGAGAAATGGTTGCTCTAACAACAGTACCCACTTTTGGTTTGGTAAAGACGCCATGTTCAATTGCAGATTCATATTGTTCTTCACTCAATGAGACTCCTTCCAAAGCAGTACGGGCATCATCAATAGAGACAGCTCCACTCTTAACATCACGAAGCAAGGTAAGAACTTGGTCAGTCTTCATAGTTGGTCACCTCTCCTCAGATGTTTGATTCTCAACCTCAACAGATTGCTCCTGCCTTTATAGTGTCGGCTAAACCCATATCGGAGGAAGAAACCACAGAAAATGAGTACAACAATTACTGCTCCGAATCCAAGAAGTCCTAGCCAATGAGCTCTGAATTTAGCACCCATATGGTGTAGGTCAGTATGTCCCGAAGAGGGAGGCGCAGGGGGCTCTATATTGCCATCGCCTGAAAATACGGTTCTTCGATTACCGTCATCTTCTCCTTCGATGATGACTGTAGAGAGTCTATTCCACATATCTTGAGGTCCTGGGACTCCGTCGCCATTTACGGCGTTTCCAACTAGCCAGATTGTTACTGGTCCACTTTCTGCTTCTGGAGCAGTCCAGACTATATTCCAAGATCTTGACTCTAAGTTCCCTCCTGACTCTGTATGTGTTAATGACTGGAAATCTTCGCTCGGAGGTCCGTTGAATGCTTCAGGAGCCGCGGAGACATGATCTTCAGAACCTTCGCCTGCACCTAAAATTCCGGAGGAAACCCTCATGGAGAATCCTGCGCTGTATTCTGTCCCTCCAGAGTGGTATTCTGGCCCTCCAATAATTTGAATCATCATTTCATATGTTTCTCCAGAAGTGTACAATGTGGGAACATTGTCAAGAATAATTGTAACGCTTTCACTCGAATCTACGTTGTGACAAGTACATCCTGAAATAGCAACATCACCCTTGTTATCTTGGTCACCACCAATCCCTCCTGGCCATGCATAAACTGAGGAGGGACTATTGGCTAAAACGATGACAAGAAGACAGACGGCAAAGCCTCTCCTTAAAGGTGCAGTCCACGGACTGTCCATGCCCATATTACGCCCGACTAGAAAAGGGGATATTAACGTTGGCTAAACAAGTTTTTTTTCGTTGGACCGCGGGGCATATATATGCTTGTAAATTCCCAAGATTTTGTGATATTTTTGACTTATATATGGTTGTATTTTTTTCCTTATATATCGTGTCGATTTATCCGCATGATTCAAGCCCCTTCACTATTCTCCCTCAATCATGGCGGGTCGAGCATGGAAGAACACTTACCGGCTTTCAGATCTTCAGTTAGAACAGTTGGATAATGCTGAATCGTTTATGGAATCTATGGATTTAGGTCAAGCAGAAGATTTACTTCTTCAAATGCTCACTGATGATCCTAATTGTATCCCTGTCCTATCTAATCTCGGTCATCTGTATGGGCGATACTTATCTGAATTTGAAAAGGCAGTTGAATTTTATGATAAAGTTCTAGAAATTGAGCCAGATAATGCCTGGGCTAGGGACGAAAGACGACGTTATCAGCGGTATTTGACATACGAGGATTAGTGAGAAAATGCATGACGGCGCTTTACTTATTATAGGAGTAGGGGGCATTGGGTGCCGTTGGGCAAAAGTCGCCCATTCCGAGATAATAGATTCTGCTGATTGTTTGTTAGTTGATTCTGACTCTTCTTCGTTTCGAGATTATTCTAATGCCTCTAGTATTCATATTGGCCCAGAAGAAGTTAATCAAGGGATAATGCCGGAGTTGTCTAGTTCATGGGCGAGTGAATATGCTCATGTGTTTACTAAGATGTTAGATCGGGCAGAATTGGTTCTTATTTCTACTGTTTTAGGCGGAGGAGTTGGTAGTGGAGCAAGTGTTTGGATTGCTGAGCAAGCTCGATCAGCAGGGGCATTAGTCGTAACAATCGCTGGATTGCCGTTTGAAGACCAAGTATCTAGAATGAGATGGGCGCGTCTATCTAGACCTCGTTTAGAATCGGCTTCTCATGCTACAATTGGTATTTCCCTTTCCTCTCTGGCTCAACGTAGTGTCAAGAGAGGAATTCCATGGCAAGATGGAGGAGGATGGATTTCCAGTCTAGTAACTGGTCTTGTACGTACTCAAGCTAGAATGGGTGTAATCAATTTAGATTTGATGGATTTGCGTACAATCCTCGCTCAAGCAGGACGTTCAACAGTATTGGTGGGAGAAGGTATGGCTATAGATGCAAATCGAATTTTCCGTTCTGCTTTTGATGCTCCTTTAGAAAGAATAGATGTCGCGAATGCTGCGGCTTGTTTACTCCACATCGAAGGTGGAAATGCGGTTTCACTAGGAGATTTTGATAAAATTGCTGAAGCTTTTACAAAAGGTCTACATGATAATTGTAATGTAATTTATGGTGCTTCAATCGATAAAGAAATGTCTGGAGAAGTTAGGGTAATTGCAGTTCTTTCTGGATTATGATTAATTTATTCTTCTTCAGAGTTAAATTCTACGGGTCGAGAGATAGAACTCTTGAGTCCGAGAAGCAAAGTAATCGCAGTCAAAACATGACCTATCCCCAATGTTTGAGAAACATCTCCCAAGATAGGAAGAGATTCTGTTAGCCCAGACATTACTGTAATTGATCCTGCATAACCAAAACCAAACGCAATTGCCCAGAGAATTGCAGTATCTTTAGAAATAAAACTGATGTTATTTCTATTCCTGTTGCTCATAGCCCAAACAGCGCTAACTACGGTGATAATTACCAAGATAACTTCCTCGAGGAGCAAAATTTTATCTCCACTTTCGAATAGTCTCGACCATGCACTTGAAAGGTGCCAAGCAATAAGTAGAATCATTAGTTGTACTGTTCGGTGGACCCTAATTTTATCTCCTTTAGTCCATGAAGTATCTAGTGGAACGATTCCGTCTTTTGCAATTTGTAAAAAAATTGTAATTAAAGAAAGACTGACTATGCAGTAAATCATCCACGATAATAAGTCTGAATCCGTTTCAGTGATATTTGCAACTATTGCTCCTCTGAAGCCTGCAATGATTGCTGTAACAATCATAGCGCTGAAAATAAGCCGACGAAAATCCCAACTTGTTGGTGCTCTAATCTCTGATTTTTTACTTGACTTAGATCTGAGAACTAAATCTCTAATACTGGTTTTTACTGCTAGTCCTTGTCCAATCGACCAGAAAATGAATAGTGAAGCTAGGGAAACAGCCCATAAATCTAGAATATTTTTGTCTCCTGAAATAGCAAGCAAAATAATTGTAGAAATTGTGGACATCAACAATAGAGGTAAAATTAGTGGCCCCAATAAACTAGTAACAAAAGAGGAGTATCTATCAGTAAGCAACCATGCATTGATACTTGATTTGTTCCCAACTATTCCTAATAATACGTATGAAATCATCGCGGCAGTAAATATGATCGCAGCATATCCTGGGTCATTGTTGAGTCTTGCAATTAGAGCAAAAAGCCCTCCTGTCCCACAAATTAATAGTAATACATGAGGGAGAGTTTTTCGGGAGAGTAGAATTCTCAATAGGTCCCAAGGACTTTCTATCGAGGCGTCCCTATTCCCGCTCTCCATGTTATTCCGATGGTGGGGACTGAAATAAACGGACAACCCTCAAGAGGTCATGGGGGGCCCTTCCAAGGCAAAACGCCCCAAGCGACGTTGGGTAGGGATTCGGACTTTCGACCAAATTGATAGGGTGAATTTTGTAACCTTGTTAGATCAAATTATGCCTTCAAGTTCTGTAAAATTATATGATCTAAAAGTTGTTGATGGGGAAAATCTAGGAATTGTACGAATTAACTTGAATGAATATCGTATTTTTATCTCTAAATGTCAAGCAGATAATCGTCTTGAAACTGTTACTACTTCAGGAAAAATTAGACTTGTTAGAGATCGTCTAGGCTTAACCAAACCTAAACTTCGAAGATAGCATTCATCACCTTTGATTTATTCGGGCGGAATATGGGAGCGGGTGGAACGAGCGAACCTATACCCATTTGGGACCTTTCATCTCTGATGGGTTCGATTATGTTGATAGGTACTATTTTGATGGCGTTATGGGTGCCCTCTCAAGAGGTCAATTTAGACCAAAATGACGGCCTTGTAGAACTTGCAAGTATTGATGTTGGTTTCTTAGGTTCTGATGATGCAATTGAAATTTCAATAATGCCTAGTGAATTATGTGTACAATCTAACTCTACATGTTTCATTCAGGCTGATGTGGGTGGAGAGATTCTTGATTTTAATTTCGAATCAGATGGGGCTTGGACATCTATGACCTCAACCAGAACTTCAGATGGTCCTGTAGATATCGCAGTGTCTGGTTCTGGCGATTTTGATGTGAAAATTAGTGTGAAAAGACAACTTCCGTTGGAAGCCATTCCTGCGATCTTAGGCCTATTTCTATTGGTTTGGGGAGAGTGGCGTCGTAGACAGTGACTAGTCTTCTATTTCTATTCCTGACAAATCTGTTTTTCCATTTTTTGAATAAATCTGTACTTGTGAGTGTAGTAATCTTGAGATTACGCATGGTTGATTATTATATTTTTTATTTTTACCAATAATATGTGAATTTGAAGCGACATTCCACCATCTTCTGTGAAGGAAATTATTGTCTACATCAGGAACTCTATGGTGATTTTCAAACCATGATGAGAGGTGTATATGTACGTGTTTTTCTAGGCCCTCAAGTCCAGTTTCGGAAACTCCTCCTATCATTTCTCCTTCAACAATTCTGGGTGTAGAATTAATTCCAATTCCACATGAAATCCAAATTTCATTTCCTTTTGATTGCGCTTCTAACAGTATCCCTGCAATCTTTGTTTTGGTGTTAGAACAGAATATATCGTTAGGCCATTTGATTGAGTAATTATTAGAACTAGTATTGGTCCAAGTTGTCGATTGAAACACCTTTCCTTTCCATGTGCAAATTGCATTAAAAATTGCTAAAGAAGCAGCCATATGTATCGATTGAATATCTAAATTTGGAGATTCAGGACCGGTTATTCTCCATGTACCCGTCAGATCTCCGTTTACAGAAACCCAAGGGGATTTTTTCCTACCATATCCTGCTGTTTGTTCATCAGATATGATACAGTTTCCTACTTGGAAATCATCGGTAAAGAATTCCATTGTTGAGCTTACTGATTTTTCAAAATGTGGCTCCCATTTCCAGCCTTTCCACAAGGCAATAACTGCTGTTCTCTCACCACCATTCGATTTCGTTTCTATTGTTCTTGTTGACCAACCTTCTGATATTGCTTTACTTAGCTCGTAATTAGTATCATTACTTGTTGAAACTAAAGCAATAATACAACCGTTTTTACTCAACATTCCTGGAATACTTGCGATATCTAGGAGCCTTCTGACCGGGTGTTTTCCCTCCCATGATAGAGAGGCTTCTTCGAATGGTCCTAAGCGATCTTCATCTGTAATGGGAGAGTCCAGATAGGGGGTATTCCAAGTAATTACATCCCATGACTTTTCGAAATCTTTTCCTATTTCTTCTACAGATATCTCAATTGTTTCAAAGATACCTGAATTTTGATGATTTCCCCTTGCAGAAGCGATTGCTAATGGGTTGATGTCAATGCCACAAACCTTCCATCCAATCTCTGCCATTGATGTGCCGATAGCTCCGCTTCCCGTACCAATTTCTAACATCTTCCCTGGAGCTCCTTTAATTTTGCAAAGTGCTCTGTGCAGCATGGTAGTATCTTCTCTGGGAGGATATACAGTTGGAAGGACCACTAAATTGCGTTTTTTCCCTGCGGAATCAGTCCAGATTATTCTTGAAGCCCTATTCTCGAGAGAAATCTCAATCTCTCTTTCAGGTCCTATCCCCATAATTCCTTGTTGATGGTAGGGTTCATGAACACTGGTGGTAAGGGGAGGCTGCTGGCTGGGTGTACTAGCGGTACCGAGGGATTTATGACCCCCCCCACGGTCCGAGGGAGGCCCAGCATTAGCCATGGGCCTGTAGCTTAGCCAGGTAGAGCGACGGACTTTTAATCCGTTGGCCGGGGGTTCAAATCCCCTCAGGCCCGCCTGACTGGCTTACAGGCTCATGGTTTTTGTTGGTTTAGGGTGTGTGAAAATGGCGGTCAAGAGTTCCACAAAAAAGAAACTAATCGAACTTGGAGTCACCGAAGACCACGCTTCGGCGATGGCATATGATACCAATTTAAGTCAACTCAAAATGCTTAGTGCTGAAGAATTAGCACAGCGCCTTTTTCTCAAGGTCGATGACCCGACTATAGAGAACTACATGTCTATTTTGAGACAGCAGCCTACACGCAACAGAAAATCTCGTTCAGTCAAGAGAACTATTAGTCAGAAACTCGACGATGAAGAAATTCCAGGACACGGAGATAGATTTAATATTCTTAATCATGAATTAGTTCCACACCACGAATTAGTTCCTCAGGAAGAAGAAGAACACGTTTTATCTCCGTGGGGGCTGAAGACGTTTGATGCAGAAGGCAATAGTCGATTAGCAAAAGAACGTCTTCCTAAGATTCTAATCAACGATCCTGCAGTTCAAGTTCTCAAAGAAATGGAAGAGGCTGTGGTTGAAGGACTTCCTGCTGGATGGTTAACTAATCGTGTTGTCAAAGTCGTTCGTTATAGTCGTTCAGCAGGTTCTGCTGTTGCCTACCGATTAATTGTGGAGGCCCATTAGGGAGGTATTAATATGAAGGAAATTATTGAAGCATATTTTAATCAGCGCAGTTTGGTAAATCATCAGTTGGCATCATATGACGACTGTATACCTTCAGGAGATGGATCCGAAGTAAGGATGAACCGAATGGAAAATATTGTCAGAAACATCAGAGTAGGAACTGATGAAATAATGGACGATGGCCTTGGAGGAATCATTGCTCTTGACGTACTAGACAAAGATATCAAGGTTAGAATCAAGAATATCAAACTCGGCAAGCCAGTTATTCGAGAAGCTAACGGTTCTATCCACGAGTCCACTCCTGTACAATGCAGACTTCGAAAGTTGACTTACATGAGTCCTCTCAAATTAGATTTTACAATCTTTAGAGATGACAAACCTACCCCTGATGAAGAATTAGAGGTTCATATCGGAAATCTTCCAATCATGGTACGTTCTGAAATTTGTAATCTGCATCCAAAGAACATTGGTACTGCAGATGGACAATCTGGAAAATTAAATCTCGAAACCTCTGACGAAGATAGAAACCGATATCATCGCTTGTTAGAGAAATATGGTGAAGATCCATTAGATCCTGGTGGTTATTTTATCATTAACGGAACTGAGAGAGTCCTCATTTCTATGGAAGATCTTGCACCCAACAGAGTGACAGTTGAAAAGAATAAGAAGTATACTTATGAGACTGAGGTTGCAAAGATTTTCTCTCAGCGTGATGGTGCTAGGAAGCCTTTGAATGTCGAAAAACGTCGCGATGGGATGTTAATGGCTAAGATACCATCGGCAGGAAGTACTGCTGTACCTGTCGTACTTTTGATGCGTGCACTCGGAGTGGACAATGATGCAGAGATCTTCCAGGCTATTGCAGGCCCAGTTGAGACAATGAAATATACGGTTGCAAATATCAACGAAATTAAAGATAACAGTGAATATGAAGTTCATACCACAGAAGAAGCTCTAGCATGGTTGGAAAAGAAGTTCGCTGCTGGTCAACAAAAAGAGTACCGTGAGCAAAGGATACAGAATATGTTGGACAAAGAACTCCTCCCTCACTTAGGAGAAACTCCAGAAAATCGTAGAAAGAAATCGGTTTTCCTTGGTCGTGTTGTTCGTCAAGTGCTTGAAATGGCAGTTACAAATCGGGAAGCAAATGATAAGGATCATTATGCGAACAAACGAGTACGACTAGCAGGAGATCTAATGGAAGATCTTTTCAGAGTTAGTCTTCAACAGTTAGCTAGGGATCTAAAGTATCAGTTAGAACGTCACCATAATAGAAAGAGAGATCTGAAGATTGGTTCCTGTCTTCGACCAGATGTATTAACTTCAAAGATTATGCACGCTCTTGCTACAGGTAATTGGGTTAGTAGTAGAAGCGGAGTTAGTCAATTGCTTGATAGGACCACTTATCTTTCTGCACTTTCACACATGCGAAGGGTTACTAGCCCTCTTGTTAGGAGTCAGCCTCACTTTGAGGCCCGGGATTTGCATCCAACTCATTGGGGTAGGCTATGCCCCAATGAAACTCCTGAAGGACAAAATTGTGGTTTGGTAAAGAATGCAGCACAAATGATTGACGTCAGTGAAAATGTTCCTGAGGATGAAATTAAGGGCATGCTCTCAGAAGCAGGCGTAGACTCCTCCCCTGATGGATGGGCAGAAGGTTCTAGAATTCACGTCAATGGAGATATCTTTGGTTTACACAAAGACGCGCATCGTCTAGTAGCTCGATTAAAGGCTAGAAGAAGAAGCGGAAAAATCAAACCAGAGGTTTCGATTAGACACGATTCCATCAATAAAGATGTATTCATTAATACAGATAAGGGACGTATATTACGTCCATTGTTAGTCTTAGAAGGTGGTCAATTGACACTTCAAAAAATACATTTAGAACGTCTAAGAGCACGTGAGATGAGTTTCAAAGAACTTGTTTGGGAAGGTGTTGTTGAATGGGTAGATGCCGAAGAAGAAGAAGATCTTTTGATTGCCCCTCGTCCTTACGATCTTCCTGCTAGAAGTCCCAAACACAATCGTCCATTAAACCCTGCAACTATCGAATGGCTAAATTTGGGAGAACCCGATCAAACTCATGCAAAATTATCTGCTGAGATAATCATGCCAAATGGGGATAAAGACACCGAAGTATTTGAAGTACCTCTCAATTTTTATCAACCTGATTTTGATAGTCTAAAGAAGAAACAAAAGAAATCTGGTGAGGTCTTATGTTATTCTCATGTGGAGATAGATCCTCAATTGATACTTGGTGTTTGTGCGAGTTTAGTTCCATATCCTGAACACAATTCCACTCCTCGAGTTACTGGGGGGACTGCAATGGTAAAGCAAGCATTAGGGCTACCAAGTGCGAATTATCGTCTACGTCCTGACACCAGATTGCACCTTCTACATTATCCTCAGCAGTCAATGACCAAAACTAGGGCAATGCATCAAACTAATTTCTTGCGTAGGCCTGGTGGACAGAATTTCGTAGTCGCAGTTCTTTCACATCATGGATACAATATGCAGGATGCTGTAATAATAAACAAGGCTAGTGTTCAAAGAGGATTAGGTCGCTCTACATTCGTTCGAACTTACAACGCTGAAAATCGTCGTTTCCCAGGGGGACTTGAAGAAACAATTCAGATTCCAGGCAATGATCCTAATCACGAAGTTAAGGGTTTGAAACCTATCGAATTATACGAGCATCTTGAAGAAGATGGTCTGCCAATTCCAGAAGAATATCTCGACAGTGGAGAAGTCCTGGTTGGAAAGACTAGTCCTCCTCGTTTCCTCGAAGAGAATGCAGGTGGTGCTTTCTTTGCGGCGCCAGAAAGAAGAGAGTCATCGATGACTGTACGACATGGAGAAAAAGGATTCGTTGACAACGTGTATGTTACAGAAAGTCTAGATTCTGGATTAATGGTTCGATTGACATTACGTACTAATCGTATTCCAGAACTTGGTGACAAATTTGCATCAAGACACGGACAGAAGGGAGTAATTGGTAGGTTAATTGAACCAAAAGATATGCCATTTACTACATCTGGGGTTGTTCCTGATTTGTTGATGAACCCTCATGCTATTCCGTCAAGAATGACGGTTGCTCATGTTCTAGAAATGATTGGTGGTAAGGTAGGTTCAATGGAGGGCCGTCAAATAGATGGTACAGCATTTAATGGAGAGAAAGAAGACTCTCTCCGTGAAGCTCTAGTACGAAACGGACTTGCTCACACTGGTCGAGAAATAATGATTAATGGGGAGACTGGAGAACAATATCCCGTTGAAATTTTCTCTGGTGTAATCTATTATCAAAAGTTACACCATATGGTAAGTGGAAAATTACATGCTAGAAGTCGTGGTCGTGTACAAATTTTGACTCGTCAACCAACTGAAGGAAGGGCACGTCAAGGTGGACTTCGATTTGGAGAGATGGAGCGTGATTGTTTGATTGCTCATGGTGCTTCCATGGTCATCAAAGATCGTTTACTCGATGAAAGTGATGGTTGGGAGATGATGGTTTGTAATAATCCTGGATGTGGCCACGCATCCTATTACGATTGGAATCGCAAAGCGACGGTTTGTCCTGTTTGTGGTGATCGTGCTGATATTCATACAATACAGACATCATATGCATTCAAACTACTTCTCGATGAGATGAAATCTCTCGGGGTTGCTATGAGAATAGATCTGGAGGACCGAAGATGAGAGCTAGAGACGTTGCAAAGATCCCTAAGAGGATAAGTTCAATCAAATTCACTTTGATGGATCCGAATGAAATTAGGAAGATGTCTTCTGTTGAGGTAAAGACAGCTGATACCTACAAAGATGATGGTCACGCATTCCGTCAAGGATTGATGGATACGAAAATGGGTGTTATCGATCCTGGTATGCGTTGTGCTACTTGTGGAAATAAACATGAAGAATGTCCTAGCCATTTTGGCCACATTCAATTAGAACTGCCTGTTATTCACATTGGATTTGTGCCGTTGATCAAATCTTGTTTAGGTTCTACATGCAATAGTTGTAGTATGGTTTTGTTAAACAGTCAACCTGGAACTCACCCTCACGACCCTGAAAAGTCTGAGCAAGATTACTATAGAGATACAATCAATGATGTGAAGCAAAAGCATGGAGTAGGTTCTCCTGAATATTCAAAGTTGATTAAGGATATAGAGAAAGAATGTAAGAGTGCTAAGAGAAGAATTTGCATGCATTGTGATGCTGAGCAAGGAATAATCCAACTTGATAAGCCTTCCACATTCAAAGAAAAGTTTGACAAGGGTGAACACAAGTTAAACCCTCGCGATATTCGTGAATGGCTAGAACGGATACCTGATGAACATCTGATTTTCTTAGGTATTGAAGCCGGCTCAAGCCGACCTGAATGGACTATCATGAAGGTTCTTCCTGTTCCTCCAATTACTGTTCGTCCATCGATTACTCTGGATAGCGGTGATCGTTCCGAAGACGATTTAACTCACAAATTGGTTGATGTACTACGTATCAATCAACGATTAAGAGAAAATAGAGATTCGGGTGCACCACAGTTGATTGTTGAAGATCTGTGGGAATTACTTCAATATCACATTACGACATACTTTGATAACCAAACCAGCGGGATCCCACCTGCTCGTCATCGTTCAGGTAGAACACTGAAGACACTTACCCAACGTCTAAAGGGTAAAGAAGGCCGTTTCCGAAGTAATCTATCTGGAAAAAGAGTTAATTTCTGTGCTAGAACTGTAATCAGTCCTGATCCTAAGTTGAGTATCAACGAAGTAGGTGTTCCCTTGGCTACTGCTAAGGAATTAACTGTGCCAATTCGTGTAACTTCTCGAAATATGGAACAGATGAGGCAAATGATATTGAGAGGTCCTGAACATCATCCTGGTGTAAATTATATTGTTAGGGGGGATAGCTTCAGAGTCAGAATTACCGATCGTACTAAGTGGATTTGGGCTGGTTTCCGTTGTTTGAATTCCGCTTGTGTTCCAGGTACTAGCGATGATGAACCGTACGTTGGTGCTAGTCCAGCCTTGAATACTGTAATTCCTGCCCCCAATTTCTTACCCGGAGTTGTCCTAAAGACTTTGAAGAGTCAAACACAAGACGGAGCAGTAATTGAAGAACATCAAGTTGACCTTGAATCAACTCTTCGAAACCTTAGAGGAGAAGATGAACATGGTCGTCCATTAGAATACGGAGATCCTAGAGCCATTGTCCATCAAAGATGGGTCTTTGAAAGAAATAATCCTGGCGAAGAATTCCCTGATGAATTACAAGTTTATTGTCCTCATTGTAATAGCCCTTGGTGTGAAGTTGAAGATGGAGAAGATTATCGAAATCAAGTCGAAGATAGATTGTCTACTTACGACATCTATGGTAATCCTAAGCCTGGAATGACCGTTGAACGTCATTTGATAGATGGTGATATTGCTATTTTCAATCGTCAGCCATCTCTACATAGGATGTCAATGATGGCTCATGAAGTTCGAGTAATGGACGGTAAAACTTTCAGATTCAACCTTGCTGTATGTACTCCTTACAATGCTGATTTCGATGGCGATGAAATGAACCTACATGTAATTCAATCCGAAGAATCTCGTGCTGAAGCCAAGATTTTGATGCGTGTTCAAGAACATATCATTACTCCAAGGTATGGAGGGGCAGTAATTGGTGGTATCCACGACCATATTTCTGGAGCATATCTTCTAACTCATGGCGAGAGAGTAATTCCAGAAGCATTAGCACTAGAGGTGTTAGGTCAGATTGACTATACAGGTGATATGCCGAAACTTCAGGAAAAGGATGGAGTTACTGGATATTTAGGTACCGATTTGATGAGTTTAATTGTCCCTGAAGGATTCCGTCTTGAATATACAAGTCTTAGCAATGACACTGTGAATGTAGACAATACTGGTACCGTATCTGGCACATTGGATAAGCGAGCAATTGGAGCAGAAGATGGACGATTACTGGATGCAGTTGTTCAGACACACGGTACGAAAACCGGTGCAAAGTTTCTAGACGATATGACTCGATTGACTATTGCAATCTGTACTTCTATAGGATTCACTACTGGTATCGATGATCAAGACCTTCCACCAGAAGCTAGACAAGAAATTCGTGATATTAATCAGAAAGCATCAGAAGAAGTAGATGAAGAATTAGTGAAGTTTGGAAAGGATGGTTCCAGATACGAAAGAGCCCCAGGTCGTACTCCATTAGAGACATTAGAACAAAATATCCTTGGTATATTGGATCAATGTAAGAGTTCTACTTCTAATGTTGCTAAAGATTACCTTGGTGACGACAATGCAGCCGTTTTGATGGCAACATCTGGAGCACGTGGTAACATGGACAATCTTGCTATGATGGCAGGTTCAATTGGACAACCTAAGGTTAGAGGTAAACGCCTTGAACGTGGTTATCAAGACCGTGTTCTTCCTCACTTTGGTCGTCGACAGCGCGGCGCTAAGGAGAAAGGATTCGTATCATCTTCATTCAAGAGAGGACTAGAACCCACGGAATTCTTTATGCTATCCGTTTCTGGTCGTGAATCACTTGTGGATACTGCAGTACGTACCGCTAAATCTGGATATATGCAACGTCGATTAATCAACGCAATGGATGACCTGAAAGTTTGGGATGACAAGGCCTCTTCTGTTAGGAATACTGCAAATAGGATTATTCAATTCCATTATGGAGAAGATAGCGTTGACCCAGCACGTTCTAAGAAGGGAGATCCTGTGAATATTGATTCTGTTTTAGATGATGCATTAGGGGGTAAGTGAATATGACTGTCAAGAGTGCAACTAAGAAGAAGCTTCAAGATTTAGGAGTTCAGGAGAATTATGCGCATGAACTTGCTGACGATCGTAAATGGGATGATGTAAAATTACTCACTCCTGTAGAAATTGCAAAGATTTGTGGGACAGATTCTAAGTCTGGAGAACAGATTCATAATATCATCCAAGGAGCTGCCAAGGGTAACAAGGCAGTTCCTGCTGCTCAGACTTTCACAATTAAGAGAAAGCGTGCAACTCGCAGAAGATCAGAAACAATTCGTAGCCTTCAACACTATGATCAAACAAAGAAAATGGCTCAGATTGATAGAGACATGTTTGAAACAATGGAAGATCCGCTATTTGAGCAAATTAGGCAAACTGCAATCGATAAGGAAGTATGGCTAACTCCTAGGATGATCCATGATTTAGTTTTGGGACTTCGTTCACGAAATGTGTCTAAACTTACTGCGAAACAGGCCGGGGGGGTTATTGATTCAATGTCATCCGCTCTCTCTAGAACAAAAGTAGATCCTTTTGAGGCAGTTGGAATTATTACTGCTCAATCTATTGGTGAACCAGGAACACAGATGACTATGCGTACTTTCCATTATGCTGGTGTTGCTACAGTTAACGTTACTCAGGGTCTACCTCGAATCATTGAGATTGTGGATGCAAGAAAGACTCCTGAAACTCCAACAATGAATATTTATCTCGATGCAGTTGACGAAAAAGGAAAGCCGTTTAACACTGAAGAGAAAAAGGTACAGAAGTTAGCTGCATCTTTAGAAACTACATTGACGGGAGATATTGCAGGTATTGAAGTAAATGTTGCTCAGAGATTCTTGACTTTATCTCTTAACAAAAAGAATCTGAGAATGAAGGATATGACTGCAAGTGAGGTTCGCGATAAATTGTCTCGTAGTCTTCGATTATATGTCGGAGCGGATGACGATGTTAAACCTAAGGAATTGACTATTGTTCCCGGAATAAAGAAGAAGGAAGAAATGGCAGATCTCAGTTCAAATCCTCCGACTTATACCGACCTTCTTGCTCTTGAGGACAAAGTGAAGAAGGTCAAACTGAAAGGGGTAAAAGATGTAATTCGTGCGAATATTCAGGGTCCTACTAAGGATACTGGTGAATATTATATCTCAACAATTGGAAGTAACCTGGCTAAGGTTAGTGAATTTAAGGGAGTAGATAGATCTCGAACTTATACTAACAACATTATGGAGATTCACAAGTATCTAGGAATCGAGGCTGCTCGTCAGTCAATCATTAATGAGATGTTGATGACTCTGGAAGGTGCTGGATTGGACGTTGATGTTCGGCACTTGCTGACCGTGTCTGATGTCATGACCTCCGAGGGACAAGTCAGAGCAATTGGTCGACATGGGGTTTCAGGAAACAAACACAGTATTCTAGCCAGAGCTGCTTTCGAAGTTACTGTCAACCATCTACTGAATGCAGGAATACGCGGCGAAACAGATTATCTAACTGGAGTTGCAGAGAATATTATTGTGGGACAACCGGTTGCTCTCGGAACTGGAAGTGTGGACTTGTATTATGTTCCAAATGAGGAATAGAAGGAAACCATGAGACGCTATAAGCAGAGAATGGAGATGTAAAAATGGATTTACCAAAACAATTGAAGAACGCGATTTCGAGTGGCACTTTACTATTCGGGCAAAATCAGACTGCCTCTAACTGTGTTTCTGGAAAAGCTAGGATGGTGATTTTAGCGGCAAATTGTCCAGTAGATTTTGTTTCTGGTCTCAAATCCAGACATCCTGATGTGCCTCTTCATCAAGTCGAGATGGTCAATAGAGAGTTAGGTGCAGCATGTGCAAAACCATTTCCAGTTAGTTCGATTTGTGTAGTGGATGCAGGAGATTCGGATTTACTCACTCTTACTCCTAATGTGGAATGATTTGGTTCCCGACACCAATGATTGAAGTCCCTACTTGCCCCTCAAAGAACAATGGAGGATCTAATTGTAGGCCTCTTGAGGCATCGAGGAGCAGTACTCGAATCTAATCCATTAGCAATAGGTACTCCATCTATTCGTCCTTTAGGTAGGATATCTGAACCCCCTATTGGCCTAAATAACGGGCCTGCTAGACTGCATACAACCGTTTGGCATGTTCCAGATGGTTGGACAATCTTGGATCGTGTTGAGTTAGATCGTTGGATAGTTGATGCGTTACCTGGTCAACATTGGATTTTATCTGAAAGATCTCTGGCCCCCAACCTTAGACTCCCAGAAAAATCTGGAATCGATTTTGAGATATGGACTCCTGATAGATTATCAAATTGGTTAGGTGAAGCAATATTATCAGGTGAAATATTTGCTCAAGTATCTAGCTTTGATGGAAATGAAGGAAACATAGAATCAAATGAAATTGAAGACATCCGTTTAGAGTCTGCTTGGTTTGAATCAATAAAGAATGAATTGTGCACGATGGCTCCTGTAATAGATCTTGAGACTTGGATTGAGAGAAATCCTATTGGTAATAATGTTCGACCTTCAGCGGTACTTGTTGAAGCTAGGATTTGGAGTGTTCTAGGGATTCTTCGAGGTCCTGAATCAAATACAGAAAGAGCATGGTGGGGGATTTTAGAGTCTCCAATCTTTGGTGGATTTGACATTCTAGCAGATCCAGTGTTTCTTGGGCATAGACCTGATTTACGTGTAATTCCGCCTTTAAGTTGGATGGAGGAAAATATTGTTCTAGAAAATATTTCTCGAGTTACAGAAACGAGGAAAACATATTCTCCCAATTCCAATTCTTCGGTTAGAATTCATGGGACTTGGACTCTCGATCCATCGTCTACAGAGATTGACTATGTTTCTGTATTAGTTCCCGCATGGATAATGGAAATCCCTGGTTCATCTAATAGTATTTTGAATGCAGTAAGTGGGAGTCTTCATCCATATACAGGTATATCAGGTAAGGATTTCTAATAATCTATCTTGTTCTGCTGCTCTACGGATTTCTAATGCGATTCTTCTTCCAGTACTCATTGGTCTTCTCCATAATGAGTTACCGTAAGGGTGACCAACACTGACATGAACATTTGTACCTCCACCAATTCTAGGTGCAACATCATAGATATGAAAATTCATATCTTTATCGATACAGGTTTGAAGACAAAATGGCCCAATCACTCCGGGATCATAGTGTTCTTTACTTGCTTTTACAAATTTTTCACCGATTTCAAAGGCACGCTCGAGAATACTTTCTCTAATGGTTGCTGTATTATGTCCTACAACAGTCATTTCTGGAATTTGTTGATGTGACGGCATTGTCATTTGTTGAGGTGCAGGCAATCGAACATGGCCATCTAAACTACTTTCAAACCTCCAGTCAACTCCAAGAAGTTCTAGTTTTGACATCTCTTCTTCTAGAGGGCTGTAAAAGAAGTTTAGATTGAAGACTGGCCCGATTACATATCTTTCAATTCTCGCAGTTTCAAGACTAGATTGATCGATTACTCCTTGAGATAGCAGTTCCTTTGATTTTTGTAAATATTCTTCGTAAGATGCACATGTGAAAAATCCTCTTTCAAGTTTCTTTTCAGCATGATGTAGTTTAACAATAGTTAGACAGTCAATATCCTGTGGATCGTGGATAGGCTCAGGAGCTGGTAGTCCGGCTTTATCGAGGAGCCAGTAATAGTCAAACTCTTCAGTACGCTCTTCCATTCTTAGCATTGATCTTGAGCCAAACATTGGAATTTTGAAATCATTCTCAATTGCATCAATATTACAGTATGAAGTAAATGCTCGATTAGGGATGAATATCATGTTTCTATCTCTCATTGCTGATTGAAATTGAGGGTTTAGAATACCATCAAATCGTTCAAGGGTTACTGCTTTGTCTACCATCCCACGTTTAACACGCCCAGTGGATGACCTTTGAGTACGAAAATATTCAGAATACAATTTTTCTCTACCTGATTGACAATATGCAACTGTTGGAAACCCCTCTTCAATTGCTCCATCGCAGATATCCAAAGCACTATGGCTAGCAGTCATCCCAATTCTGAGTTTCATCTGGTCATAATCTTCTAAAATTACGCCAATATCCTGTTGATTAATCATGGTTTCACCTAGTTATTTCTTTGGAAAGCCATTAGGTCCTCTAGGCCAAGAGTTTCTCCGGACATCAATAGATCCATCAAGTCTCTAGCTTCTACACTTGCCGAATCCTCCCCAGAATCAACTTCATCAGTAGATGAATTTAGAATTCCATCAATTGATTGAATACACCTCATTCCAACTAAGAATTTCTTATGATGTTTATCTGCAACTCTCCGAAATTTTTCGACCTTACGATGTGCATCTGAATGTTCATCCTTTAATCGAGAAACTTCCGTTCTAATTTCATGCATTAAGTCGTGTGCAGATTGTGCAACAACTGCAGCAGCATCGACATTTGTATGTGCTGCTTCTTGTTCAGCTTCCGCAATCTTGAGCCTCTCTCTAATTTCTGCAGGTCCATCACTATCTGAATTTTTTTGATCTTCGGCTTCTTTCTTTAATCTTCTAAGTTCTTGAGCTCTTTCATTGAACTTTTTATCCGTGATTTGTCCAGTTTGATGTTTCAATTCTAATTCATACATTTCTTTCTTAATACTGGATACTCCTCTAGTCTTACTTCTTTGCTGAATCCTATTGGTATCAATATGTTCAAATAATTCATTCCGGATTTTCTGCATAGCTTTGGTTTTTTCTTCACGGATTACTTTCAATTCCCTGACTTTTTTGTTTTCAGCTTCTCTAATTTCTTGTTGCCGATCCATTTCATCCATCAGTTTACGTACAGTATCCTGAATTCCTTTTCTGGTTTCAACCCAGCGTTTGACTTCATCGTTTTGGCGATTACGTTCTTCACGCGATGCATTGGTTTTCTTCTCAACCAACGACTTCCTGTCTCCGATAAGTGATTTCATATCATCACCAATGCGATTACGCCCAGCATTCTTCCGAGTCGCTTACGGGATATAAGCAAGACCCTTGTTAAAGTACTACTGCTCTTACGAAATGCGGCAAGGATTATTTCTAACATGTTACACGTTGCAATCGGTTGGAGTATGTTTCTTACAGGCATAGCTGGAATGAATCGAGTCTTAGAAAGAGATGTTGAGGCACCTTATCTTACTCTAGTAACTGGCCCTCCTGGTTCGATGAAGTCCAGTTTTTGTATGACCATGATTTCCAATCATTTAGCAAATCAGGGAGGATTTGGATTATATTGCACTGTAGAAGAAACCGTTTCAAGTTTGCAAAAGAGTACTCGTTCATTAGGAATTAGATTGCCTAGAAGTCTACAAATCACAGATTTCACTGAACTTCGTAAAGATAATCAAAATATGGATTACCTGAAATTTACTCGTAAAATGATTGAACATTTCAAGCAAAAAGAGGGGGATAATTTCCGTGTCTTTGTTCTTGATTCTCTTGGTGCTATTTACAGTTTGACGACAGTAGATGAAGAAATGAGGAAAAGAATGTTTGATTTCTTTGATTTTCTTCGTTTACAAGGATTGTATACATTCATTATCACCGAAAGATATTCTGGACAAAATGCAGAATTAGAAGGAAATGAAGGATTTCTCGCTGATGCAATTTTAAAAATGGGTGTTGATTTGAGGAACGGTCAGATTGTTAGGACACTACAAGTGGAGAAAATGAGACATATTCGTCATAGTATGGAAAAACAAGCAGTACAAGTTGGACAAACTGGATTAGAAATTATTGGTCCTCTGTTTGATTAATTCCCGAAGCAATAATTGATGCCATTCTTTTTCCTACTTCAGTAGTAATACTTCTTACGCTTCCATGGCCTCTAACATCTCTTCCGCATGATATCAAAACATGAGAAGGTCCTACTCTTACTAGCACCAGAGTTCCGTTTTCACCAATTAAACTCATTCTAGTCAATTGATTTCCCATGAGATGTTCTTCTGCCCTAGAGATTGTCTGTTCAGCCAGTGCAGCAGCTGCCTCAGGAGTTGATAATACTCCTGGTCTAATCCTAATCGGCGTACCATCATCCCCAACTAAACATGTCCAAGATATTTCTTCCCTCGATGCCAGATCGTCCATTAACCGGTCTAACATGTACCAGTCTGAGAGTTGCTATTGAAAAAATGATGGTTTAAGAATAATTTCTTACTGAATCTATTTCCATTAAAATCCCTCTTTCATTCTGATAATAATTCTCAATCCAACCTTTTGGTTTTAATCCTTTTTTTCGGTAGAATTTTATTGCCCTTTCGTTAGATTCTCTGACTTCAAGAGTGACTTTATTCATACCTTGTTGAGTTATTTCTTTGACGAAAATTTCCCAACATTCGCTACCTAGATTTTTAGCTTGAAGTTCAGGATGGATTCCAAACCCTAAGACTCTAGCCGTTAGTTGATCTATTTTCATCCAAAGTAGTGACCCCAAGATTTGATTATTTTCTTCGAGTACTATAATTCCATTTTTCGCTAATGGGAGAATAGATATTCTCTCTCCTACTAGATATTCTCCTGTCGTCATTCTAAGAATAGAAGCTATTTCGTTTGAAAGTGAAATCGATATCGGAGGTGTCTTGAATTTCCATTTTGGATTTTTCATCAATCATTCCCGTCCTCTTTATGGGTTTTCTTACTTGAACGAGGATTACCTCTCGTAGTATTAGATCTCCTATTTCTAGATTTTTTATTCCTTTTCTGTCGATCGTTCTTCTCAATTTCCGGATTATTTTCTGTTATTTTTCCTATTTCTCCTGTCGAGATAAGTGCAGAAAGATCATCTAAGCTAAGTGTTCCCCCTGTCTCCGCTTTTTCGCGAATTTCTTCTGATTTGATTTTTAGGGATTCTTTTTTTGCTTCTTTTCCTCTAATTCTGAGATATGCTTCTAATCTTTGGACTTCTTTATACAATGTTCTTTTTTCTTTTATCCAATTTTGACACCAATCGTCTATTTCACTAATTCTTTTTGATGAGGAATCCACACTTTCCCATCCAATATTTTTTTCTGGATATTTTTCTTTGATCTTAGAAAATTCATTATCATCTATATCTTCCAATTCAAACTTTTTTATTGCTTTCATCGTATTTTTAATTTCTTTGTAGGAATCTAACACAATTTTCTGTTGTTGATCGGATTCTAATGCGACTTTATACATTGCTTGATATTCAAAATAACTTTCGAAGAGGTCAATTTCTTCTCTTAGAGTTGGAACTTCCTGTATTCGATTGCTAATTGTCCAAAGAGGTTTATGTCTTTGTTTCAATGATTTAATAATATCTTCGGGAGATGGAGGGACTTTTTTGTCATAATCTGCCCTCAATTTTTTTGCTTTATCTCTACTAGTCTGCGCCTTTTTCAATCTTGAAACTAATTCAGAGATTTCTGGATTTCTTGGTCCCATTAATACTCCTCTTACTATCTTCACGTATTCTACTAATTCCTTACGTTCACGTTGAAATTGTTCATGTTCATTTTCTTTCTTGGATAAATTTTCTTTAATTTGAAATCGACTAGAATTTATTTCTTCTGTAGGTAAAACAACTAAGTCATCGAAAAGAAAATCCCTCCTTTCTTTTCGATTTTTCTTCTTCATTTCTACACCTCAATTGTTTTTGTTTTGATGTTTAATCCCAATTCTCGACATTTTTCCTGCACTGACTGCTTTTGAAAATCTCATTAGGTCAGGGTAATCATAGTCTAATTCTCCAGTTCCTTCCTCAACTCTTCTGGTCCAATATGATATCGCGTCATCAGATTCTTTTGATATTCGAATTGCTGCATTGAGTTGTGTCTTCTCTTCTTTCAATTCCTTTCTAATTTTCTCAAACTCAGAGACAGTCTTAGAATCATTTTTCTTTTCATCCAAATTCCTTCTATATTTTGGAGCAATTTTGTCATATCTTTGTTGTAATTGATCAACTGATTCTTCTAAACCTTGTATAATAAAAGAAATTTGATCAGCGAGAAGACGTCTTTTTTCTAGAATTTGAATCGCCATTTCTTCGGGCGTCAACTTCAGAAGTTGTTCATAGTCCTCAGTCATTGTATCACGACGAAATGGCGACGTTGCATAAAGTAACCCTAAGTCGGTAAATTCACAGTAACCCCTATGATGGGCCTATGTTTGATGAAGGGTATGGCCCGTGATAGCGCGTTGACTTTGGTCATCGCTATTCTGTTATTGCCATTATTTGCCTCTGCAGTTACTGCCTCATCTGGATCAATGGTAACAGCTGGCAGTGGAGGTGTTGCCATTATTGGTCTCCCGGGTCATCAGGGTGATACAATATCATTTTCCTCTTTGATCCATAACGATGGAGATACGATTGGAACTGCATATCTTAGATTAAATTCATCAAACCAGACATTTTCTGGAGAAGAAGTTGTTATCGAACCCGGTTCGAGTAGAGAAGTTATTGCTCCTTTTGTTCTTTCAGAAGTTGGTTTAGTTGATGTATATTGGGCGGTGATATCAGATGATTCATTGGTTTCAGAGAACCTTTCTGGTCATTCGCAAATTTCGATTGAGGAACCTCAAGAATTGTATGTTGAAATTTTAGATACATCGTGGACTTCTGATGACGGGCTTGAAATTTCATTTAGAACAATTCTCGATGAGGGAAGAAGTAGAGATGTATCTGTAGAATTGACTGGCCATTCTGGTTCAAATTCGCAATTATTACAACGTTTCGACTCATTTTTGACACCAGGTATTCGACAATTTTCTTTATCATTGGGTTCTCCCTCAATTTCTTCTGTTTCTATTCGATTGACGCCTATCGATTGGATATCCCATGATATTGCAGTAGATGAGATTGCAGTTTCTCCACCTGTGATTTCTGGAACAATTGAAATTAATTCGATATCTCCTGGGATTCCTTCTGCAGGAGATAGTGTTTCTATTGATATTCTAATTTCTAACACTGGCACAGATAAGATCAATTCAGGAACGATTAGCCTCATTTCATCAGCCACAGGAATTGTTCTTGCAGAAATGGATTCTCCGTTATTACAAACTGATTCAGATTTTTCAAGTTCATTTTCTATTGAATCCTGGCCAACAGGAAATCCAGTAGACATTCGTGCAGAATGGTATTCCGAAGTTTTGATTTCAGAAGTTGATAATTCTGTAATTTCTAATAACGTTGTGTCAAGTTCTACTTCTGAAATGCCTTGGATAACTATTGGAGTTGGAACTTTAATCGGAATTTTAGTATCCATTGCAATGAGATCGGCAACTAGAGGGAGTAGAAAGTCAGTTTCTATGGAGAAGACAACAAAAGTCGAAAAAAATCAAAATATTGACCCTACTACTGAAGAAAAGAGAGAAGTGAATTGCCCTGAATGTAACCGTGCTTTACTTGTCCCTAAATCATATTCAGGAAGAGCAAGATGTGCTCCGCCTTGTTCAACAGAATTCCAAGTCAACCCTCAAGAAATTATTGAAAATGACGAACCTGAAATCGAGGATATTGAATTTGATGAAGATAGTTCTAACGAAGAAAATGCATCGAATCTATTGGTTTCCATGAGTAAAGATGACCTTTTGGAATGTCCTAGTTGTGGTCAGATTTTGAAGGTACCAATTTCGAAACGACCTGCGACTGCTAGATGTCCTGCTTGTGGTTCTGAATTTGAGGCATTGGAGGGGTAATTTTGGAAAGTCTAACAGAATTTGAGGAGATGTACATTAAGAGAATATATGAAGTGCACGATAGGTCTCCTGATGCTATAGTAAGAACCTCACAATTGGCTGAATTAATGGGTATAAGTTCTGCTTCTGTAACTGAAATGATTCAGCGCTTAGCTCACCGCGATCTTGTAACTTATATTCCCTACAAGGGATGTAGGTTAACACCAACTGGATTCCATCACGGTGCATGCGTAAAAAGAAGACAACTACTGCTTGAAATTTTATTATCTGATGTTTTAGGAATTAGGGAAAATATATCTGAAATTGCCTGTCGAATGGAGCATGCAATAGATTCTACAGTTGAATCTGCTATAGATCGAAGTCTAGGTTTCCCTACAAAGACTCCTGATGGGCAAAAGATTCCAGTTATTGGTCGCGATATCGATGAACAATATCAAAACCCTATAGTTACATTAGAGGATATACCAACGGGTTCTTCTTTTGAAGTAGTTGTGGTACTTTGCCCTCCTTCTGAGTTACCTGCATTAGAATCAGCAGGAGTAACTCCGGGTGTAAGAATGTACAATTCAGAAAATGGTCCCATGATCTCAGACGTTTTGATTCGTTGGACTGATAGTGTTCGTTTGTTGGTCAGATTAATTGATTGAATAAATAGGCAAGAATCCCATATTTTAGCGAGAATCTTCATGGTTAGATTGAGTGTCAGCGGGTCATGGATGACGACGCCAGTGACATTGATGGCGATGATAATTCAGAAGAAAATGAAGTTGAAGAAGAACTTTCTACTGATCAAAAAGATACCGTTGAGAATGAAGAATTAGATTCGTTTGAAAGTCAAGAGGTACAATCAGAAACACCTGAATCTAGTGGTTCAAAGTCTTCGCTAAACGAGTTGAGAGATTCTGCTCTCTTAGAAGAAAAACGTTGGAAAGGTATCGATGAAAAATTCCTATCCAGCGGACTTCGACTACTACATTTGTTGCCAATTCTTTCAATCTTATTGATTGCATTAACTAGAACATTTAGAGACATTTCTCCCTTTTGGTGGTCTGAATTTGTTAATGCTGATGTTAAATTTAGTGTAGTAATTGGGACTTTATCGATTGTGGTACTTCTAACTTATTTTGCTGCTCTGTGTATTACTATTCGAAAAATCAGATCTACATTAAATGGTGTTAAGATTGAAACAGACCTCAGAGAAATTGATGGTCAAGACTTTCGTGCAGTTCACGGTCATTCTTCGTTAATCGCCACAATTAATTCTGTTTACAAACAGCATATTGGAACTGCATTTTTGGTTTTTATTTCCATCATTTTTTTAATCTCTTCCATCCTTTCATCTGACTTGATATCCGAGGGAAACATTTGGCCGGGTACATTAATGACCATAGGAACGGCTTGTTTACTGTTTGGATATGGTGCACATTTACTCTCTCTTAGACCCAACTTCAATACAGTAAATCCATATGGTTTACTGGGAATATATTCCCCCCCTGTACATCCTGCATTGCTTGATTTCCCTTTTCGCGATGTAATTGGTACTCACATCGATCCTTTGCTTTCAACCAAATTATCTGACTTTATCCATAGCTTATCAGAAAATATTGTAGAAGGAAACTCTTCAATAGAAATGCAGGAACGAATTCTCCATTTGTTATATCTCGAGCAATATTGTGGATTAAAGAAAAATGATGTGAATAATGCTCTCAAATCTATACTTTCTGACGAAGGTATTGAGCGAATGAGGGGAAATGAACATGAGCCTTGGGATGAGACATGGAGAGAACTAATTGATAATGCTCGTAGTAGGGTTAAACCTTACTTTAGGTTACATGATAGAATCTTGCACAATGCGATGGACATCAGTGATGGAAAACGCCCACCAGGGGGGCTATGGTTTGACATTGACATCGAGAATCTTATTGAAGAAGGTGAGGCCCATTTGTTTACATTTATCCATAATGGTACTTTGAAAGAAAAAGAATTAGTTGTGCGGATTCAAACCCCAGATTTCAGTCCTACAGAGACTCATTATAGTCTACATTTGCCTCCAGGATCTGTTGAGAAAATGACTGCATCAGAATCATCAGCAGATGTAAAATCATACATGGGAGATTTATTTCAAGAATCTAGATTTATCTGGCAAACCTTGTTACCTAGGCAAAGAGGAGAAGCAACGGTAACTGTTCGATTAGAAGATAAGTCAGGTAATTTACTTAGTGGAAAAGTTGCCACTGTCCAAATTCAATATGATATGTCACGCAGGCTTAGATGGTGGGCTGGTTTCGTGTCCATTTGTACCGGAGGTGCAGCAATATTATGGCTGCTTATTTTACCTATTCTTGGCTTCATAGGTGGTTTTTAACTGTCAACGAGTTCAAAACCTCCACCATAGTCCCAAGCCCGATGACGGACACTGATGAGGTTACCGATCCAGAGTTGCAGCAAAGACTGCATGCTATGGAGACCAAATTAAAACGTCTAAAGCAAACTCGTAATGCTCATAGTGATTCTGCTAAGTCATTTGCCTCTCAGAGGAATGCTGTTCAGTCTCAAAGAAAAGAAATTCAGTCCGTGATCGATGAGAAAATGACTGAACAGAAATCTGTACGGCAAAAGATGAATCTTCAACGTACTCGAAGAGATGGAATTCAAGAACAAATTCGAATCCTAATCAATCGATCCAAAGCTGGTCGAAATAATCACAATAAAGCTAAGTCAAAAGTAGTTCAATTAGCAGAAACAGTAGGAGATATTGAACGGATTAGCCATAGGATTGAGACTGATGGTACACTTAGTCTAGAAGCCGAAAATAAAATGGTGAAGAAACTCAAAGACCTTGAGGCTAGACGCCAAGAATTACTTCCTGATGTAGAAGAAGAGGCACGAATTAGTGTCGATCTAGAGGACATTGAGGGATCGATCCAAGTCCTCAGAGCAGAGGCGGATGCAGCACATCAAGCATTTGTAGATGCCATGAATACGGCTGATGAAATGTGGGACTCAATCAAAACTATGTTTGAAGATAGAGATCAACTTTCGGCTGAAGCTGACCGCCATCATCATTCTATGTTAGAGGCTAGAGAACAAGCAGATGCTGTTCATGAACAACTTTCGCAATTATTGTCTGAAGTTAATGAAATCAGAGACCAATTGAATGAACAAAGATTAGAGGCAGAGAAGTGGATTACAGATCACAATGAATCGGTGAGAAAGTCACGAATGACTCCAGATCAGAATAAGGATTTGGCTGAATCAATTGCCGAGAGTTTACTCTCGGGAGGGAGTATCACTCTTGGAGGGTCTAGACCTAAAGAAAGTGAAATTACAGATCGACCGTCCAGTAAGAAACGCCGTTCTCGTTCAGGTGTAGTCCGTAGAACTAGAATAAATAAGTAAATTTACTCTTATTTCTCATAATCTCAAACGGGGTTTGAAATAAATAGGGTGGAGAATTCGCCATTATCATGTCAGAAGCAGATGGGCCGGATAGGACTTATGATAGGTCTTGGGAAGAGATAGAGGAAATGCTCGAACTCGCTGAAGAACGTGCTGCTGAATGGAGAACTTGGTTTGAAGAATGCAAAAATGNTGGCGACCGGGAAGGAATGAAAGAGGCAGCCAGGAATTACAAAGCTCTAGAGGGAGTAGTCAAAACTTTACGATGGGTTCTGGGAGAAGTAGGGGTAGATCACCCTCTGGACTAGTCACCAGCCACGCTTTTCCATGTGGACGCCTAACGTTTCAATTTCTAGGCCAGCCATTGCTTCACCAGACATCCGGCAGGCTTCTGCTACCTTCGCTGAGTCGCCATGGTGGTGGGCAGCGAGTACTATTGCCTCCGCGGTACGTGCAGGATCTGAGGACTTGAAGATTCCAGATCCAACGAAAATACCATCCATCCCATGCCGCATCATCAGTGCTGCGTCGGCTGCTGTTGCAATTCCTCCAGCAGAAAAAGTTACAACCGGTAAGCGATTATCTCTAGCGATTAAATCGAGTACATGTTTCACTTCTGATTTTACTTCTTCGAAGCTTCCGAAGGGTGTTTTTTCAATGGTTAATTCATTCAAGAAGGAATCATGTTCTATTCGGTGGAATGGTTGCATAATTGCTTCGGAAACTGCTTCAATAGAGTTTGGATTTCGTGAGATATAATCCATTTCAGCGTTTAAGAAACGAGCGTGCTGCACGGCGGAAACAACATTTCCTGTTCCTGCCTCTCCCTTTGTACGCATCATGGCAGCACCTTCTACTATACGGCGTACAGCCTCTCCCATGTTGGTGCATCCGCAGACGAATGGAACAGTGAAATCTCGCTTCGTGATATGGAAAAATGGGTCTGCAGGAGTCAGTACTTCCGATTCGTCAATCATGTCTACTCCAAGAGACTCTAGTACACGTGCTTCGTCTTCGTGACCGATGCGCGCTTTGGCCATCACTGGAATCGAAGTGGTATCTATAATTCCACGAATCATGTCAGGGTGACTCATCCTAGCCACTCCTCCGTCAGCACGAATGTCGGCAGGAACCCTTTCGAGAGCCATTACTGCGGTAGCACCTGCGTCTTCTGCAATTTGTGCTTCCTCTGGAGTAACCACGTCCATGATTACTCCGCCTTCTTGCATTTGAGCAAAACCTCGCTTAACGAGTTCTGTACCGTGATTCAATGTGGTGATATCGACCATGTTGGTGCACTATCCAAAGAATTAATCAGCTAAAACAGGTGAATCGCCCATTGCAATTTCTAGATTTGGAGCTTCTTCTTCATTTCTGTCAATCCATTCCTCTTCATCAGCAGGTACATCAGTATCCGCGAAAATAGCCTCTACCGGACATTCAGAAACGCATGCCGCACAATCTATACACTCATCGGGATCAATTACTAGGTAATTATCAGCTTCTCTGAACGCTTCGACAGGACAAACCGCTACACAATCTTGATATTTGTGATCGACACAAGCACTCGTTACCACATGAGTCATGGATTTCGGTGCAGGTTGTCACATATCAAGATGTGTGCTATTCCTTAGAAAAATCTTCTTTTTTAGTTTTTATTTGCAGAAATCGCATCCTGTAAACATTTGTTAGCAATTTCTTCAACTGATTGACCCGGATAAACTTCTAATTTGATCTTTAATTTAATACAAGGTTCACGTTTTCTTGGTTCAGAGATTTCGATTTTACCGCAGCATAATTCCGCTAAACTTAATCTTAAATGAATGATATTTCTATCATCTATCCTTGATAATATGTCTCCCTCGAGAAGAGAACTAAGACACTTGTTACCTAGTCGAGAAATAACGAATCGGACATCTTTTTTCCGAGTGATTTCTAAAGAAAGGTTTGTTTGAGAGGCACCATGCCAAGATTTGTCTACTTTTTCGTTAATTATTGTGTCCTCTCCAACTAAATTTTTTATTCCATTTCGTATCACTGCGAGGTCATCAATTGCGCTACAATGCGCTCGCAATTCAAGTCGATGCACGCCCATTAATTACTTCTGATAGTGTCAAAGATATCATCTTCACCGAATGAAATGCCCCCCGATCTTGATTTTGATGTAGGGGGGCGTTCAAATACTGGTTGTAGGTCGGCGACTGTGCAAGAGGGCAAGTCCCGGCACGAAAGGAGAAGTTCACATGGCAGCAAAAAGCGCGAAGGCACGCACTGCAGCCCGTAAGCAGAGAGATAAGTGGAAGTCTAAGCGCTGGTACTCCATCCGTGCTCCTCGAAATCCATATTCCTTCAAGGTAATCGGAGAGACATTATCCGAAAATCCTGAAAATGTTGTCGGAAGAATTCATGAAGTTACTCAGAATGAATTGGATAATGATTTTACCAAAATGCACATTAAACTCAAGTTTCGTGTTACTGAAGTCTTGAACCAAGATGCGATTACCGAATTTATCGGCCATGAAGTACAGAGAGACCATTTCCGCAGGCAAGTGCGTAGAAATCGAGGCAAGGTGGACATGGTTATTGACGCAGTGAGCGAAGATGGATTTTACGTTCGTTTCAAGTTAGTAGTGATTTCTCCAAAACGTATCAAATCAAGTATGAAAACTGTAATTCGTAACATAGTAAAAGATAGGTTATACAAAGTAGCATCGACGACAACTTGGCTCAAATTACAGGCATCTCTTTTGAATGGTAATCTCGAGAACGAAATAAAAGATTCATGTTCCTCAATACATTCTGTTCGTTCTGTAGTTTTTCATAAGACTGAACTCCGTCAATCTGGAGTATTATTAGACGAAGGACCAACCTTGGATGAGATTCATGCTCAAGAAGAGAGAGAAAAGGCTGCTGCCAAAGAAGTTGAAGATTCAGATTCAACAGAAGATGTATTAGTTGCCGCTGAAGCAGGTGAAGCGATTAGTGAACTAGCTGAAGATGATGAATCAGAAGAACCGGATTCTACTGAAAATGTAGACTATTCTTCCATGACTGTTGCTGAACTCAAAGAGATTCTGAAAGAGAAAGGTCTTCCTGTTTCCGGAAAGAAAGCAGATCTCGTTGAGCGCCTGTCGGAGTAATTTCTATGCCCCGCATTGCGGTGCTTTGTGGAACCGGTATGAAATCACTTGTTGATGCTCTACCTGATACATTGAATATGATTGGTCAAGAATCAATTCGAATTGATAGTCCGTGGGGTGAAGTGCCTACGGAATTTATTCGATTTTCAACTCAGGATGGTTCCATTCATGAAATTGCAATTGTTCAACGTCATCATGGGAATGAAGTAGTTACCCCCCCACACAGAATAGAACATAGAGCCAATGTTCACGCTGCTCTTTCCTTTGAACCTGAATTTATAGTAAGTATCAATTCGGTGGGTTCCCTGAGAGAGGATCTTCCACCAGGACACATAGGTGTGGCTAAACATACTCTTGACTTCACAGGAAAGGTCTGGACCTTCCACGATGACGATGCAACACACGCAGATATGACCTCCCATTTTGATTCTCGATTATCTCAATTGGTTATCTCAGAATTAAATTCCAGTCAAGATGTTGTTCCTCATGTTGTCGTAGCTCAAATGACTGGTCCACAATTCGAAACACCAGCTGAGATAATCGCATTGAAAGCAATGGGGGCGGATGTTGTTGGGATGACATTAGCGGCTGAAGCAAAACTGATTGCTGAAAAGAAATGCAAACATTTGGGCCTTAGCGTATCCTCAAACTGGGCCGCAGGACAAACTCCGGGGGATAAATCGGCTCAGATAGATCACCATGCTGTCGAAGGGTTAGCTTCAACTGTTCATGGTAGACTCTGGACTGCCATTCTAGCCTGTTTGTTGTAGATATTTTTACAAAACATATTTTTTTTCATGGTTGGTTTACGTGTTTTTCCCAGAAAGAATTCTCCAGATATCGCGGTTCCGTGGCCTTGTATCCCAATAATCTAGCTAATGGAGCGAACACCATAGTCAAGAATGATGAAATAAATGGAGGTGGAGAAGTGAATACAGTATCGTCAGAATACTCTCGCCCTATCAGCATAGCGTGCAAGAATTTCGGCTGTCCTTTCGTGGTAAGTTTTCCTTCATGGGCCATCCCGAATAAAGTGGATACCACCTCTGCAATCCGAGCTTGTGGCCAAGCTTCACCAATCACTACACCATATTCCTCCCCAACGCATCGCCAACCATGGCGAACTCCTTTTTCGACAGTTAGTTTATCCCCGGGCCCCGCTCTTTTCTCTTTACCATCCACCATAAAAACAAAATCTCCCGATATTATCTCAAAAGTTTCGACATAATTAGGATGGAAATGTTCTGGTGGCCCCAAATTTCCAGGGGCGAAAATCACGATTGCTCTTCCAAACTCACCATTATTTTCTTTCCCATCAACAAGGGGGATAAGCCATTCACCTGTTATTGGTTGAGAAACTATAGGGCCAATTCTCTGCTCTAGGAGTTCTGCGACACGGCCATCGCTTTCATATTCAAATCCAGTTCCAGGTATTGGAGTACCGTCATCATTCAGTTTCTGCCCAGTCGTGAGTGTTGCCATGACTGAAGGTGGAGAATCCATATGATAGACTTTGAGTTTATTCAATTCAAGGCGTAACAGTAGTCATAGACGCTAATTCCCACTTTCAGGAAGTGTTCAGGAAGGTTGCAGTGTCTTCTGCAGCTAATTCGAATAATGTTTGACCTTTTGGTGCGAAGTAATGACCAGCATCAAGGTTCTTAATGTTGAATAAATCGGGATTGAAAATACTCTTTAGGTTAGCCAGTTTCTTACAATCGCAGATTTTATCTGTTGTAGCTGCGAGAACAAGCACAGGACTAGAGAGTGCCGCAAGACTCACTTTGTTATCCTCAAGGAAATGCTTTGTTGATGCGCAGTCGACATAAAGTTGATCATAAAATTTCACCCAATGTCCCTCTGGATAATATTCAGAACGCAAGGTTGCAAGGCCACTCATGATGAAGCTAGGCAACATGTCCTCATCTTCTAAGCCAAGCCAATCCTGAAACCAATTCTGCATCTCTTTACGCCCCTCCCATGCGGCTAGACTGCTCCATTGTTTTGAGTCAAACAATGTGTTGTAGGTCTCAGTTGTGGCCTCGTTGTAGTAATATGGTGCGAGTAATACCAATCGATTGACATGACTTGGGTTCCTAACCGTGTAATTAGTTGCTATTGATCCCCCTAATGAATATCCCATTAGGTCGAATGATTCAGTTAATCCAATCTTGGTCAAAAACCTCTCTAAGCAAGCGGTCATTGCATCAAGTGAACATCCAGGTTCAACGAAATTCTCATTCATCGATGCTCGTTTTCCGTGATATGGTAACTCAAAAATGATTATTCTTCGATTGGGAATAAGTTTGAGCAAATCCGCAATTTGTACGCCCATGAAGCGCATGTAGACGCTGAGTCCAGGTACAATTACGAGTGGTTTTTCTTTGGTCTGTTCGTTGTTCATTCTTTCTAAATACCAAGCAGTACGTCCATTATCCAAAACTATGTTCTTCTCTTGGAGTTCAGACTTTGACAGTTGACTTGATATGTCCAACTTCACGAGATTTTTACCCAGTATGGGTAAGTAAAAGGGAGAGAGGAACCACAGAAANCCAACGAGGAGTGTTATTGACAAAACTACAGTTATGGTGTCTGTCATATTATACCCTATCACTAATACGTCTATTTATTTTGTTAANAGTGCTGATACCGGGATTTGAACCCGGGTCGACGGATCGAGAGTCCGTCATGATGGACCACTACACTATACCAGCAATATATCTGACGAGAGTACATGTGTATATGAGCAGTGCGATATATTCTGAAAGTGAAAATAGTAAAAGCAACACATTCAGTTTCTATTACATGTTCACTTTCAGTTTACTCCCTATTTCGTTAGTTCATATGCTGACCGTTGATGGAGATGCATGAATGGGAATAACACAATCAATAGAACGACATCTCATGTTGCTGGACTATCTACGTTAGTATGTATCGAGGAAACAACTGAATGCTACGATACAGGGTTGGTAAGCTCGTCAGGTAAGGTGGACGGCCCACCTAAATCTCGACTAGCAGGCATTGTAGGAATGGACTACAATGAGCCAGTACCAGAAAGTTGGGTAAGTTTGCATCGTCGAGCAAATCCACTTGCACAGGAGGCGCAATAATGTCGAGAACAAAGCGTTTACGTGAAGAAGTAAAGAAAATGCTAACAGAAAGAGGAGAAGCAAATACTGTAGAAATTTTTGATCATTTGAATACTCGATTTTCGTGGGGTGCAACCATGAATCAGGTCGGGAATATTTTAGCAAAAGACAAACGGTTTGAGAAAATTGGACACATTAGAGATTATTTCCGAGGCGGAAAATACACAGTTTGCGTATGGTCATTACGTAATGAACAAAACATCGTTCAAGCATGAGCGTATGATGAAGTGCATGCTCCTCTTCCGTTAACATGATGGGTGCCACTTCTACACTGAAATTAATCCGGCTCCCCAATGTTTTGATTGGTTTTTTCACCGTCCTATTAGGTGGTTTACTGGGGGGTGCATCTACGGTTGATCACTGGATTGTAGTAGGACTACACGCAATTTCAGTAGGAGGATTCATGTCTGCTTGGAACGTGTATAATGATTTGATGGATATTGAAGGAGATCAAATAAATCATCCAAGACGTCCGTTAGCATCTGGTGCCGTATCAATAGAAACAGCTCGAAAAATAGCCATGTTCTCACTGGTAACCTCGATTATTGGTTTACTTAGTGCTGCTGGCTGGGTCTCAACATCGGGAGGAGATCTTTCAGCATGGCTTCCATCTTTACCTATCTGGTTCCTCGCTCTCCTTCTCATGATTCATTACGAATTTGAAGGCGAGCATAGTCTCAGATTAAAACACAAAGGATTACCTGGAAATCTTGCGGTTAGTCTACTGGTTGGAATTGTCATTGTTTTTGGCGCCGCAGCTGTTGGGAATGCGACTAATCCTTTGATTTGGTGTGTTGGACTTTCAGCCTTCGGTATTAATAGCGCTCGTGAGATTATCAAGGATGTTGAAGATGTTGAAGGAGATATGGATAGAGAAACTCTTTCCAAAAGAATTGGTTCTAATCAAGCCAGAATGGTAGCATGGTTGATGACTTTATTCGGATTCGCATTACTTTTTGTCCCATTTGGACTTGAATTATTACCTGCGGGGCTACTTATTACAATGGTGCCTTCAATTCTAACTTTAATCTCTGCTAAACCACATATTCACAAAGGGAACGATCACACTGCTCAACGTATGTTGAGAGTTGCTCTTCTTTTGGGACTGATAGGTTTTGGTACAGCATCTTTGGTTAATGATTTCTTAATTTAATGTAATTCAGAAAATGCTTCCCATGCTGCAGGATGAATTAAGAAAGTCAAAAGGGACATTTGCGCCCACATCCTATTCTCAGCTTGGTCAAAAACGACTGAATTTTTTGAATCAATCACTCCATCAGTCACTTCTTCTCCTCGATGCGCTGGGAGACAGTGCATGAAAATATAATCTGAATCAGCATTTGAAACTAGTTCTTCATTTACTTGAAAACCATCGAAGGCATCCATCTTATCTTTCATGTCTTCTTCTCCCATTGAGACAAATACGTCAGTGTATACTACATTTGCATCTCTTACCGCTTCTACTGGGTCATGCGTCATGTTTACTGCTCCCCCTGTTACTTTTGCAATTTCTTTTGCTCGGGAAACTATCTTTTCATCTGGCTCAAATCCTTCAGGGATAGCGTAATGTACTTCCATTCCTAAAGCAGTGGCTCCTAACATTAAATCATGTAAGACATTATTGCCATCTCCGACCCATGCAACTTTAATTCCTGACAATTCATCAAAATGTTCCGCTATTGTCATCATATCAGCAGCTGCTTGACAAGGATGATGTTTGTCAGATAATGCATTAATAACAGGAACTGTTGAACCGTTTGCTAATTTTTCAACATCTGAGTGTCCAAAACATCTGTAAGTAATTGCACCTAGATACCTCGATAACACAGCCGCTGTATCTTCAATGGATTCAGATTTTCCTAGTTGTATGTCTCCTTTCAAGAGTGTTAAAGGGTTCCCCCCTAATTTGTCAATTCCAACTTCAAAGGAAACCCTAGTTCTTGTAGATGGTTTTTCGTAAATTGAACCTATAGTCAATCCTGTCAGTGGCATAAACTCTTCAAACAGTCCATCATCTTGTTTTGCAGAGATGGCCCAATGAATTATTTTTTCCAATTCTTCAGGTGATAAATCATCAATTGCTAGTAGATCTCTTTTGTCATCCATCTAATTCCTCTCCTCGTCTAAGTCAGAAGCAAATCCATCTCGCATATCTGCCATTCCTCCAAATACACTTTGAACAAATGATAAAACATCTGCTAAGCCTTCTTCATGTTCCGATGATAGTGGTATTAATCCCGGAATTATAGATGCATCTTGCATTGTTCTGAGTTGAGCAATTGCAAATTCGACTCTTTGACCGGTAGCAGTATCGTGGGTCATTCTATTTTGGGACTCTTCGTAGAGATCCGCTTCAAGAACATCTAATCTTTCTCCCCATTCTAGGATCTTTTCCAGAACTTCTGGTTCTAGAAGGTCAGCCTTTGAAAGATAGTTGGCTGTTGGTAACCCAAGTCTAAATTGTACTATATTTGACAACAACATTTGAGAAACAAATCCAGAAGGTGTTTGAGAAAGCATAGGGTCGAAAAGAAATGCTAGAGCAGCTCTACCTTGGCCAAGAACATCTACTAAGTGATTAGATGCTTCTCTGAATGCAAATAATTCGACCTGTCCTGGTGTGTCAATTATCAACATGTCACCGGATAGTCCTTCTAGTTCGTCCATGATATCATCAGCTTGTGCCGCAACTAGATCAGCAGCTAAGATTTGCGCTCCATTAGGCCCAAGATCATATCTGTCCATTACTTCTGCTAATGATATCAAATCCCGAACATCAAATTCAGGATCGTAATGTACTCTCTCTGCTCCCGGGTCAAGATTAATTGTCAATGCATCAATTTCTAAGAATCGCGCCCATCTTTGAAATGCTGTAACTAAGGAACTCTTTCCAGCTCCTGCAGTTCCAACCACGAACATTACTGGCGGAGTAGTCCCATCTGAGTTCGACATGATGAGGATTCAAAGGCCACGGTTCTTCAAGCATTGGTTAAAATGCAATATTTACTATCTTCTGAAAATGTACGATCTAACAGAATGGTTATACAATCAACGAGTCTGTTGCACAGTAGCGCGGCTGCGTTTCAATGGAGATGAACTGAATGAGCGACGAAGAAACACCACCTATGCCACCCGGAATGAATGCCCCCCCTCCTCCCCCAGGAATGCCACCCGCTCCTCCAATGGATGCGCCGCCAGCGCCTCCTGGAATGCCACCTGCTCCCCCAATGGGTGCGCCGCCAGCTCCTCCCGGAATGCCGCCTGCACCACCGATGATGGATGCACCTCCTGCGCCACCAATGGACGCACCTCCAGCACCACCAATGGGCGCTCCACCTGCTCCACCAATGGACGCACCTCC
>FUFK010050044.1_pt1 | contig 123036 bp, 109 predicted proteins | sample 1021851 | NCBI WGS metagenome assembly FUFK01 (sample SAMEA51879418, study PRJEB19060) | metagenome
TGCGGAACGGGTTGGCGCTGCCCGCCAGCGCCGCCGGGGCGCCGGCGCTGTTGGCCTGGTAGTGGGCGTCCGCCGCCTTTTCCGCCAGCGCCAGCGCGCTGCGGGTATCGCCGGAACGGCGCGCGGTGCGGGCCGCCAGCAACAGCAGCTCGCCGTCTTCCAGCGGCGCCGCCTGTTCCAGCAACTGTTCCGCCCGGTCCACGTCGTCCATGGCCAGGGCATTGGCCACCGCCGCGCGGCGCGCCGGCAACTGCGGGCCGGGGCGCGCCAGCAGCCAGTCATAGGTGGTGGCCGCTTCCCGGTGCAGGCCGCCTTCCTGGTAAACCCGGCCCAGCGCCAGCACCAGCTCTTCGTTATGCGGGTCCGAGGACAGCGCCATCACCGCCTCGTCGTAGGCGCGGGCGAAATCGCCGCCCTGGCGGGCGTGATCCACCGCCGCCACCGACAGGGTCCGGCGCGCGTCGGCGAACGCCCCGGCGCCACCGGGCTGCTGTTCCGCGCGCCGCTGCAGCTCGCGCAGCAGCTCGCCGGCTTCGCGGTCGTAGCCCAGCCGTCCCAACACCAGCGCATGGGGCACGAAATCCTTGGGCGCGCCCCGCTCCAGCCCCTTGGAAAGGTCCTTGCGCACCAGGGTCAGCGCCAGGCTGCTTTCGCCCCGCTCCACCAGGAAATTGGCCAGTTGGCCGGTTTGCGCCGGCGTCTCCGGCGGCGCCGCGTAAAGGCGCTCCAGTTCCGATTGAATGCGCCAGCGGTCACCACTGTCGAAAACCCGGCCCAGTTCGGCCATCCGCGCGCCGTTCTCCACGCGCTGGCGTAGCGCCTGGCTGTCGCTGTCACGGGCGCCGGCGGGCAGGCGGTCGAGCAAATCCCGGGCACGCTGCCAGCGGCCCTGGTCGGCGGCGAACTGCGCCGCCGCCAGCAACGCTTCCGGCTCGGCGCCCGGCGCTTCCAACGGCTCCAGCATCGCCGCCGCCTGGCCGCTTTGGCCGCGCGCCTGCATGCGCTTGGCCAGTGCCAGCCGCGCCCAGGGGTCAGCGGGCGCCGCCGCCACCGCTTCGTGCAGCAAGGCTTCCCCGGCGTACACCTGGCCATCATCAATCAACGCCTGTGCCCGCTGGCGCAACACCTGGCTCTGCTGATCGCGCACATAGCCGTAGCGCATGCGCTCCTCGGCGGGCAGCTCGGCGTAAATCCGGTTGGCCTCGTCGTACCGTTCCTGGGCCATCAATGCGCGCACCAGGCCCACCCGGGCGTCATTGTTGTCGCCGTCGTTGTCCAGCAAGTCGCGGAATACCGTTTCCGCCACCTGCGGCCGGTCCTGGCCGAGCAGAATCTCGCCTTGCAGCAAGGCGGCGTCGCGACCCCGGCGGCCACCGGCGCGGGCCAGCGGGATCACCGCCTGCAGGGCCCGGTCGTAGTTCTGTTGTTGGTGCAGTGAGCGGGCTTCGGCGAGCCGGCCGTAGAAACGAGCGTCCTCCAGCGCCGGCGCCCAATCCTTGCGCCGATTGGGGGCCATGCGAATGGCCCGCGCCAGACGCTGCTCCGCCGGACCAAAGCGGCCCTGGCGCAGGTCGATCAGGCCAAGACCGGCCACCGCCTCGGCGCTGTCCGGGTCGTCCTTGAGCACCGCCTCGAAGGCGCGGCGGGCGGCGCTCAGGCGGCCCGCTTCCAGGGCATCGTAGGCGTCCGCCACGGCGGCGCCGCCGCTGCCGCTGAGTACGCTGTCCAGACGTTCACGTACCACGGCATCGTCGGGGCGCACCGCCAGGTAGTCGCGCAGGGCGTCCGCCGAGGCGGGCTCCTGCGGCAGCCACAGCAACGCCTGCCGCCAAGGAGCGATTACCTGCAGGCGCTGCTGGTCGCGCCACAGCGCGGCCAGCAGCTCGATGCCCTGATCGCGGGTGGCCTGGCGGTAGGTGAGCACTTCCGCCAGCGCTTGGCGGGCGGCCAGGTCGTTGGGGTTATCGCGCACCACCTGTGCCAGCCCGTCGCGGGCCTCGCCCCAGCGGGCGTCGACACCGGCCAGGGTTTGGTAATACTCCAGCGCCAGGTCCGGCGGTGGCCCGGCACCATCAAACAGGGCTTCGTAACGGGCCACGGCGCCGGCGGCGTTGCCCGCTTTGGCCAGGGCGCGCGCCTCCATCAGATCGCCGTTGCTGATCTTTTCGCGGCGTAGCGCCGCCTGCAGACGGGCCGCGTCCTCGCTGTCGGGAGCTTGGGCAAGCAGGCGCTCCAGCCACTGGCCGGCGGTCTCCCGGTCGCCGGCGGCCAGCGCCAATTCGCCCATGCCACGCAGCGCCCGGGGATTGCCCGGCTCCACCGCCAGTACCCGCCGCAGGGCGTCCCCGGCCAGGTCGGGGCGGTTGTTCGCCCGCCAGAACGTCGCCTGGCTGAACAAGGCCTCCAGGGAGGAGGCGCCGGCCTCGGCGCCGCCGCCCTGGGCCGGTTCGCTGACCGGTTGAGCCAGGGCACCGTCGGAGAGCATCGTCAGGCACAACACTACCGGCAAAGCCAAAATCGCTTGTTTCATGGCACTTTCCTTATTCGCCCAGACGCCGCGCCTGGCGCCATTTCAGTAACGGCACCAGCAACGCCACCAGCAGCGCGAAAATCACACACACCAGAAAAAACAAAAGCAGGGGCCGCTTGCCGAATCCCCAGCGGAATTGTGTCAACCAGTTCACGTCCCCACTGAGACGCTGCGGATTGACCCGGAACGCACGCGGTTGGTCGGCGTCCAGCAGCAGAAAATCGCCGCGCACCCGTGACGTGATGTCGCTGTCGCCCAGGGCGTCCGCCATGGCCGGCAGCTGCGCCGACTCCTCGGCGGCGACCAGCACCTGCCAACGGTCCGCGTTCAAAGGCGACGGCATCGACATCAGCACGCGCGGCTGCCGCTGTCCGGCCAGCGCGATGGCGGCTTGCTCGTGCTCCAGAAACCAGTCTCCAAGAACGAGACGCCGCAGGCGCTCAATGGCCGTGGGTGGGTGCAGGCGCAATTCGCCGTCGTCACGCACGAACGCCCCGCCGCGCAGTAGCCGGGAAAAGGCCGGCGCCGCCATCGGCAGTACCGCCAGCAGGTCCCGGTCGCGCAGCCGGTGCAGGCCGTCCACGCCCAGACTCACTTCCACGCCCAGCGCCGGGTAGCCGGAGGCGGCGCCGATCCGCGCCATCAGGTCCAGAGCCGTGGTCAGCGTGGCCGTGTCAGGCGCCGCCGGCAGCACCAGACCGGTGCGGCTCAGATCGGCGCGGTCGGAGAACGGGTAGCCGGCGGCCACGAAGGCGGACAACGACGGCATCACCGCCAGGTGGCGGGTGTGCGTCAGGTCCAGCGTGGAGGCCGGGTACACCTGATTGACCACGTCGCCGGGCAGAACCGGATCGCATTCCTCTTCCAGGGTGTAGCGCAGATTGAAATAGAAGGTCAGGCGGTTCTCGCCGTGGATCAGATCCGGCGGAACCGGGATCACCGCTTCCTGCTGACGGTTGTCGCCGGCGCCCAGCTCACGCTTGATGTTGCCCCACCAATCCAGGCGGGGTGGCGGCAGCGATTTAAGGAACTGACCGTTCAAGGCCACGTCCAGACGCGAGGTGTCGTTATCCAGCCAGGGCCCATCGGCGAAGCGGTAACGCACCCGCAGCGGCACGGTTTCGCCGGGCCAAAGGAACAGGTCCGGCGCCGCGCGGAAGCCCACGTCGATCACCCCTGGATAGAGCCCCTGGGTGCGCAGTTGATCGCCCGACACCAGGCTACCCAGCTCCACCGGCATCTCGGTGGACACCCAACGGGGCGCGTCATGGGCGGCGCGCACCGGGCTGTCCACGTCCTGAACCGGTTGCCGGCGGCCACGTAACTGCGCGCTGCGCAGGGTGAGATAGCGCGCCGCGCGCACCAGGTCCGCGCCATCGGTGCCGTGCAGCACCAGCAGTTTAAAGAACGGGTCGGCCGGATTATCAATCACCGACAAGTGGCTGCCGGCCTCCGAGCTGAGCCCGGACACCGGGTTGGCGTCGGTACTCAACACGATCGCATGGGCGGCGGGCAGCTCGTTGTCGTGCAACGAAAAGCGCGTACCCCGGTAACGGGCCTGGGCGCCGAACCAGGAGGCGGTAATGGCGGCGGCGCGCAGCACGTCGCTGTCCGGCTCATCGGGCAGCACCAGATGCAGGTCCAGCCGGCTCTGCGAGGTGAGATCGAAGAACGGCTCCGGCAGCATTTCCAGGTCGCTGGCCAGCGGCAGGCGGTCGGCCTGGTAGTTGATCGCCGAGGACGGGGCCACGGTGAGCCAGACCCGCTTGTCCAACGGGTTGGGGCAGGCCCGGTCGGCAAGCCCCACCAGCCGGAAGTTGATGCGGTTGTTGGTGACCAGCAGGGCCGGATTCACCGGCAGCCGGAATTCGGCCTCGGTGGCGTCGCGGTCCAGCGCCAGGGTTTGTACGCGGGCCCCGTTGATCTCCACCACCAACCGCCCGGTGCCGGGCAGAATCTCCTCGCCGTAGGTTAGCTTCAGGTACATCTCCGCCCCGGTGACCACTTCATCGCGGCCCACCGAAAAACCCAGCCCGGCCTGGGACTGGGCGCCGGCCAGGGTCAGGCCGTCCACCTGGCCGAGCTGGCGAAAGGTTAGCGTCTGCTGGTGGGTGCGAGTTTCCAGGNTGCGAGCCGTCTTTTAGAGAGGGCTCTGGGATCCTGCCGGCCGGCTTTGCCGGCCTTTCGCGGGCGGGGCCCGCTCCCACAGGGCCCGTCCCCACAGAACCCGCTCGCACATCGTCAGCGAGGGCCGGGCGAACGGCCAGGAGGGCCAGGAGGGCCAGGAGCAGCAGCACCGCCAGGGGCATGAAACGGTGCCAAAGGCGGTTAGAGCGCATGGTTTCGTCGATCTCCCGTTCCTTGCGGCCACGCGCCAGCCAGCGCCCGAAGAACATCAACACCACCACCCGCAGCACAATTCGGAACGAATGAAACGGACGGTCCTTGGGGTGTGCATGGTCGGGCAGCCAGGCGTCATAGCGCCCCATCACAATACGCAGCATCTGCCGCTGCTGGCTGAGATTCATCAGGCCGAACTGCAAACGCAGGTTCTTGCCCTCGGCGCTCACCAGCCGCGCCGGCAAGACCACGCTGAGGTCGTCGAGGCGGATCTCCACATCCTCCACCTCGCCGTCGAAGGTCTCGTCAACCGGGTTGGCCAGCCGCACGCCACCCAGCGACACATCCAGCGTGCGGGTTTTCAATACGTGGCCGTCGGCCAGATAGATCGACGCCGGCAACACCAGCGGCACCCGCACATTGGTACGCACCTGGCGCTGCTCGCGGGCGGCGGCGATCGCCGCCAGCAAGGTGATCAAACTGAAGCCGGCCCAGAACACATTGAGCAGCATCACGTCCCGCTCGATGGCGTAGAACTCATTCCAGTAGAAACGCACCAGGCCGCTGCCCAGCCCCAGCGCCAGCAGAAACGCCACCACCAGATGGGGGCGCACCGCGCTGATATCGAAAAAACTCTTCTCGAGCAGGCCGCCCTTCTCGGTAACGTTGAACGAACCCTTCTTTGGATCCCAAAGCGTCACCAGCGTCGGCTTGACCAGGTGAAAGCAAAGCACCGACTCGTAAATCTCGCCCCAGAAGGTGTAGCGGAAGCGGCCATTGAGCCGCGAGTTGGTCCAGATCGCGTGGAACAGGTGCGGCAGGGCGTAGGCGAAAATCATCGACGCGGACGAGGCGATGATGTTCTGCCCGAGCAGCAGATAAGCCAGCGGCGCGGTGATGAACACCACCCGGGGTAAGGCGAACTGGAAATGCAGCATCGCGTTCAGATAGCAAAGCCGTTGTGCCAGGGTCAGCCCGCGGCCGAACAGCGGGTTGTCCATCCGCAGAATCTGCGTCATGCCGCGCGCCCAACGGGCCCGCTGGCCGATGTGCAGCGACAACCGCTCGGTGGCCAGGCCGGCCGCCAGCGGCAGGCTAACGAACGCGGTGCGCCAGCCCTTACGCTGGAAGCGCAACGCGGTATGGGCGTCCTCGGTGACGGTTTCCACCGCGAAGCCGTCGGTCTCGTCCAGCGCCTGCCGGCGGATCACCGCGCAGGAGCCGCAGAAGAAGGTCGCGTTCCAGAAGTCGTTGCCTTTCTGCACCGGTCCGTAGAACAACTCGCCCTCGCGGGGCAATTCCTCGCCGACTCCCAGGTTGCGTTCAAACGGATCCTGGGAATAGAAATAGTGCGGCGTCTGCACCATCGCCAGTTTGGCGTCCTCGACAAAGCCGCCCACGGTGGCCTGCAGAAAACCGGCGGTGGGGATATGGTCGCAGTCGAACACACAAATCAGTTCGCCGTCGGTCTGCCCGAGGGCGTTGTTCAGGTTGCCGGCCTTGGCGTGCTGATTATCCTCGCGGGTGATGTAGCCCACCCCGGCGCTTTTGGCGAACGCCTCGAAGCTGTCCCGCCGGCCGTCGTCGAGTATGTAGATGCGCATCTTGTCGGCGGGGTAATCCAGGTTCTGCGCCGACAGCACCGTGTCGCTGACCACGTCCAGGCTTTCGTTATAGGTGGGAATATAAACATCCACGGTGGGCCACAGACGGGTGTCTTCCGGCAACGCCACCAGCTTGCGCTCCAACGGCCAGAGCGTTTGCAGATAGCCGAGCAGAAGAATCACCAGCGCGTACAGCTCGGCCAGAAACAAGCCGTAGCCGAGCACCGCTTCGGGCACGCTTTCAAAATGCAGCGTCGAGGTGGCGCGCCACCATATGTAGCGGCTGGAGACAATCAGCGAAAGCGCCACCAGCCACAAGGACACCCGCCGGGAGTCCGGCCGGAAACGGTTCACCAATGCCATCACCAGGACGCTTGCCAGCCCCAGCAGAGCCTGATGCCCGGCGTCCATGGGGGTGGTGATGAACAGCAGGATCGGCGGCGCCGCCAAAAGACAGGCGCACACGAACAGAAACCGCCTCCCCACCGGCGACCGGGTATTGGTATTATTCATTCGTTCCCTCCGGCCTACAGAGCCGGTCCCCAAAGCGATGATTGATGGGACGTCTCCGCCCGATTCAGCAACAACGCCAGTGATCGGCGGCACAGTATACCCATATCCCGGGCGGCCCGGGACGATTCCGCGTGCTCGGCAACGGACATCTGACGGGCCGCCGCTTCCGGCACGGCCTCGTCCCGATGCACCATGGCCAGCAACGAATCAGGATATTGAGCCTGAACAAATTCGGTGACTTCCCGATTGAGACGACGCCGTATATCCACTTGGTTCAGCACCAACCGGTGCTGGGAAGACGCCGGTACCCAGGGAGGGTAATAGCCCTTCTCCACCGCCGGCAGCAACGACAGGGAGGCGGAGTCCGCCAACAAAATGGTCAAGCGCAGGTCGGCCAGTGCCGAAACCGCGTCCAGAGCGGCCGAGGGTCCCGGCGGCAAATCCACCACCACCACGGTCTCCTCGGATTCCGCCAGACCTCGCAGCGCGGCGCTGAGCGCGCCCGGGCTTTCCATGGAGCGGTGCAGGCCACGGCGGGCGGTGGCATCGGAGGCGCCGTAGGGCAGTACCTCGACCCCGCCGGCCCCGGCCAGCAGGCGGCCGCGCCAGTCGCCCGCGGCCAGTTCGCCCCTTGAGAGACCGCCGGTTTCGCTTAACGGAATGCCGAAATGCAGGCGCAGGCTATTCTGCGGGTCCAAATCCACGGCCACGGCGCGGTAACCAGCGGCGGCGCTACCGTAAGCAAGATGCGCCGCGCAGGTGGTCTTGCCCACGCCCCCTTTGGGAGACGCGACGGCAATTAACACTGCGTGGGCCAGTGCTCATCCGCCGGGGCGCCCACGGCGATGTTGCGCAGCAACTGCTTCAAAGACGCGGACTCGCCGGATTCGGCAACGGTGCTTTTGCGCTGCTGACGGGCTTTCAGAAGAGAAGCGAAGCGCTCCAGGGCGACGTCCTGGACCTGCTCCGGGCCCCGGCCAGCGGGCGCTTGGACCGGCTCCGGCCGGTGGGCACTGACCGCCCCACCGTGGCCGTCGCGCGCCTGCAAAGACGGCCCGGCGACCGGGGCAGCCGGTGCGCGGGCCGTCGGGGAGGCGGCGGCCGACGCCACCTGGTCAATCAGATTCCAGCCGGTCTCGCGCCGCTGGTGCGCCGGCACGCCGGTATCGCGGAAGGGAAAGCCGGCCTGGCCGGCCTTACGTTGAAAGCGTTCAATCTCATGATATGAATTCATGATACCCCCAGGTACAGATCACTAAAAAGAACTGACACAGCGCCCGGGCATAATCATTAAATTGCCTAGCGCATACAAAATGTTTTAGATGCCAACTTAATCACAGATTCGCAAATGGTACACAGTGATACAAAACCTGTACACGTTGAAAAACAATGTTTTAATAGTTTTTTGGATTAAAAAACGCAAAACAATAGATTCGGCCTAGTAAAAACTAAGATTTAATAGTGATATAAATTGCGGCAACTATTATTACCCTTCACGCCAAAGCTTCATTATTTCGTACCGAAGTACTGTAAATTCATATTGTGATACGCGTCACATAATGGCAGGCTTTAAGCGTGCCCCGGGGTTATCTCACCCCCTTCCCGCAGGCCCCGGGGCATCGTTCCATAGTCGTTTTGTGTGACTTCAGGCGCCCACGGGCGCCTTTTTTATGGGCGGGAAGAAGCAGGGGTATACAGAAAGTATCAGCCTGTGAATTGAGACCGGGCTCACACAGTGGCAGGCTCTTGCGCTTCGTGGAATGGACAGTAACGACAAGGATGTGGCCGGACCGCGAAATATCGAGTGATGTCTTGAGTCTCCGTCACCTCGAGCCCCGGGCGCCCTTGCGGCGCCCTTTTTAATGCACGCCCTTTCCGGCCGCGGCCGCGGCCGTCGTGGTGGCGCCGGCGGCCGTCTCATCGGCCTCAATGCAGGGCAACTCCGGATCCTCGCCCTCGACCTCTTCGCGGGGCCGGTAGCCGTTGACGTACCGGCACAGCAACGCTTTCAGCGACGCCGATTGGCCCCGATCCAGAATCGCGCGCAAAGCCTGCAAGGCCGCCGCGACCTCCTCGCTGGAAAGTGCCTCCTCATGGGCCTGCATGATCATTTCATGCTCGGTTCGCACGCTGGCATCGCCAATCAGCAGCTCTTCGAAGAGCTTTTCCCCGGGCCGCAGGCCACTGAATACGATCTCTATATCACCGTCCGGGTTGGACTCGTCGCGTACCGACAGCCCCATCAGGCGGATCATGGTCTGCGCCAGATCAAGAATCCTCACCGGCTCGCCCATGTCCAGCACGAACACCTCACCGCCCTTGGCCATGGCACCGGCCTGGATCACCAGCTGGGCGGCTTCGGGGATGGTCATGAAGTAGCGAATCACATCGGGGTGCGTCACCGTAACCGGCCCCCCACGGCGGATCTGCTCGCGGAACAGCGGCACCACCGATCCGGAGGAGCCCAGCACGTTACCGAAGCGGACCATGGAGAAAACCGTGCTGCTGCCCCGCCCCGCCATGGCCTGCAGGACCAGTTCGGAGAAGCGTTTGGTGGCACCCATCACATTGGTGGGGCGCACCGCCTTGTCGGTGGAAACCAGAATGAAGTGGCTGACACCGGCGGCTTCCGCGCCCTGGGCCGCGGCCAGCGTGCCCAGAATATTGTTGCGCACGCCGGCGGCGGGGTTCTCCTCAACGATGGGGACGTGTTTATAGGCGGCGGCGTGGTACAGCGTATCCACGTCGAATTCACTGCATAGCCGTTCCACATGCCCCGGATCCACCACAGAACCGAGCATGGCGACCAGCTTAAGGTCGAAGTGATGGCGCTGGATCAGGTCCGCCAGTTCCATCTCTATGTTGTAGAGGGCCACTTCGCTCTGTTCCAGGAGCACCAGGTGGCTGGGCGCCAGCTTGATGATCTGACGGCAAAGCTCGGAGCCAATGGAGCCCCCCGCTCCGGTAACCACCACGCTCTTGCCGGTGATACAACGGCCCAGCAGGTCACGTCGCGGAGGAACGGTATCGCGGCCCAGCAGATCCTCGATCACCACGTCCTGGATCTCGGTGAGCCGGGCGCGACCGCTAGCGATATCACTGAAGGTGGGTACCGTCTGCACTCGAACATTAAGCTGCTCAAGCCAATTGACCAGGGCGATGCGCCGGTGCCGGGGCATGGCGGGCATCGCCAGCAGAACGGTGTCCACGCGGCCACGACGGACCGCTTCGCTCAGGCCTTGCCGGCTGACCACCGGCACCCCACTCAGCAAAGTGCCCTGCTTACCCAGGTCATCGTCCACCACCAGCACCGGACACAGTTCGCGGCCCGCCTGCAGTGCGGCGACCAGCTGGGCACCGGCACTGCCGCCGCCGAATACCGCCACGGGGCGCCGCTGTAGTCCACGGGTGGACAAGCGTCCCAGCCAGCGGCGCGCCAGATAACGGCTCACGCCCAGATAACCGCAACCCAGCAGCCAGAAAATAATGAAAACCGAGCGCGGCACCATCACCGGTACCATGTAGGAGAGAGCCGCCAGAGCCACGACGGAGGCGGCCATACCCGTGAAAACGGACTTCGCGGCCTCAGCGCCCAAATAGCGCACCATCGGCCGGTAGAAGCCGAAGGCGTACAACGAAAGCAGAGACGAGATGGTGGCGGCGGCGAAAATCCAGTTGCCGTCCACCGGCGGGGTCACGGAGCTGTAGCGCAGGGCGAAGGCCACCCACAATAATATCGGCAGCGCCACGGCATCGCAGAGCATCATAATCGCCCGCTTCTGCGACCTATTACAGCGCAGCACCAGGGCGGCAACCTTATACAACAGCGCTTTCAACGGCGATTCACTCCACATCCGGGGCCGGCGGCGCGCATCTTCACCCGATACACACCTTACAAGCAAGGTTACCGCATCTTGGCAAGAGGTGCGCCAGCTACTCTGTCTCCCGTGGCGCAGTGGCCTCCCCCCTGAGCCTCGCCCACCACAGGCCGATGATCTCTTTGAGACTTCGTTCCATAAGACTGATGTTGCCCGATCTGGGNATCTGATCGCCGACCGNGCCGTCCGGCACCAGCCCCTGGGTAGGCGCCGGCACTACTGCCAGCCCTTTTTCGTCGAACAATGCCACCGCACGCCGCATGTGCAAGGCCGAAGTCACAAGAATCATAAGTTCACCGGGTTTGACCCAGCGCGCCACCGCGTCCGCCTCAGCTTCCGTATTAACCGGCTCCCGGGCACGCAGAATAGCTTCCGGCGGCACNCCCCAGGACGCCGCCACAGTGGCAAGATCGTCCGCCGTGGTCAGGGTGTGCTCGGTGACATCCGGTACACCGCCGGTCACGATCAANGTCGCCGCCGGCAGCTGCCGGTAAAGCCGNACCCCCTCGGCCANTCGGTGCAGNGAGTTCGTGGACAGGCGNCTCACCGGAGATANNGACGGGTCGGGCCGCGAGCCCGCGCCGAGCACCACCACCCANGANGCNTCCGGCGGCATCCANAGACGCGGNTAGTCGTTCTCTATGGCGGTGGCAGCCNGTCGAGGCAGCAGCGGCACCGACAACAGCAACAGCAGGAGCGTCCCGGACGTAAGCGCCACCAGACTCAGCCGGCGGGCACGGTTCAGGTACAAGAGCACCAAACCGAGGATCAGCAGACCAAGAATCAGCGGCAGCGGCATCAACAGCGCGCCCGCCAGCTTGGTCAGCTGGAAGGACATCAGCCGGCGGCCTCGTTCATCACCTCAGCGAGAGCGTCCACGGTGCGTTGCATATGGGCGTCTTCCAGGGTGGGATGAACCAGGAACATAAGACTGGTCTCGCCGAGCTCACGGGCCACCGGCAGGGGCCGAGCGGGCGCCAGCCCGGCGTCCTGGAAACAGCGCTCCAGATACACCTCGGAACAGGACCCGGAGAAGCATGGCACGCCGCGCTCCACCATGGCGGTCATGACCCGGTCACGGCTCCAGCCCGGGTTCAATGCTTCCGGCTCCACGAACACATAGCCTTTATACCCGGCGTGCGCCGCGGCTTCCGGCAGTGCCGGGACGCGCAGGCCCGGCAGGCGCCGGCCGGCGTCCCACAGGGTCTGACAGTGTGCCTGTCTGCGCCGGGTCCACTCGCCCATGCGCTGTAGCTGAATGCGGCCGATGGCCGCCTGCATTTCGGTGAGCCGCCAGTTATGGCCGAAGCTTTCGTGCAGCCAGCGAAAACCGGGGGGATGGTCACGCTCGTAGACCGCCTCCCAGCTCTTGCCGTGGTCCTTGAGACTCCACATCCGCGACCACAGTGCCGCATCGTTGGTGGTGACCATGCCGCCCTCGCCGCCGGTGGTCATAATCTTGTCCTGGCAGAACGACCAGCAGCCCACGTGCCCCAAACCACCCACGGGGCGGCCTTTCCAGGTGGCGCCATGGGCCTGGGCGCAGTCCTCGATCAGCCACAGCCCGTGTTCTTCCGCCAGCGCGCCCAGGGCGTCCATATCGCAGGGCCAACCGGCCAGATGTACGCACACGATGGCTTTCGTCGCCGGCGTCAGCGCCGCCGTCACGGTGGCGACGGTGAGGGTCTGGGAATCCCGGTCCACGTCGGCGAATACCGGTCGGGCGCCGGCGTTCACCACCGCGCTTGCAGTGGCGAGATAGGTGCGCGGGGGAACGATCACCTCATCGCCCGGGCCGATGTCCAGCCCACGCAGCGCCAGATCCAGCGCCAGGGTCCCGTTCGCCACGGCCACCGCATGCTCGGTGCCGGCGAAAGCAGCGAATTCGCGCTCAAAGTAACGCCCCTCATCGCCGGTCCAGTAGTTGACCCGGTTGGAGAGCAGCACCCGGCGGGCGGCGTCCGCCTCTTCCTCGCTATAGCTCGGCCAGGGCGGGAAAGGTCCGTTCAACATAGATTCAATCCGAGGGCTGGGTAAACAGGCTACTGGTGGACGGATCGGCCAGGGACTCCAGAATGGTGCGGCTGACCAGGGTGCACTTCACCCCGTTGATGACTTTATAGGCACCGTCATAGGGAGGAAACCAGAAGGCGCGAATTTTACGCTCCACGTCATCGCCCTCCTTCACCTCTTTCATGGCCTCCATCTGTGCACGGCTGACGTAGCGTCCACCGTTATTGGCCGTGGTGGCCAGGCGCTGTTCGCTGGCCAATAGCCGGTCGGTGATCTCCTGGAACTGGGCCAGCAGCAACGGCTGCGCTTTGGCCTCCAGGGTGCGGGCGGTTTCCCGCTGCCGGTCCACCGGGAACTCACGCACCTGGATGATCTCGCCGGTATCAATATCCTCATCCACGTAATGCGCGGACACCGCCCAACGGGGAAGGTCTTCGAGAATCGCCAGGTTATAGCCGGCGGTGCCTTTGTATTCCGGCAGGGGCGCGGGGTGGAAATTGACCACCCCTCGACCGCAATGATCCAGCAAAGGACGGCGGATCTTCTGCCAGTAGAGCATCGAAAGCCCGAGATCCACGGACAAGGAGCCGTCGGTCACCCCGGCCTCCACTTCCTCACGGCTGAGTATCGGCACACTGGCATCGCGGGCCACCTCGCTGGTCGGAGACACCGCCAGGTGACTGTCGGTGATGACACCCACCACTGAAACGTCGTCGCGTCCCAGCAGCCAGGCGAGCGCCTTGGCCGCCACCGGTTTTCGGCCCATGAAAAGTACGTTAATCATTCGTCGTCATTACCTTTGAAATAGTCCGTGGTGGCGTGGCCGTCCTTGGAAACGCCGTCGCGGCGCAGCACCGTCCAGGCCGTGAGCAGCAGTATTTTCAGATCCAGCCACAGACCCGCATGGTCGACATACCACACATCCAGATCGAATTTTTCCTGCCAGGTGACATTATTGCGCCCATTGATCTGCGCCCAGCCGGTAATACCGGGGCGCACCTCATGACGGCGGCGCTGGTGGGCGTTGTAGAGCGGCAGATAGGCCATCAACAGGGGACGCGGCCCCACCAGGCTCATGTCACCGCGCAGCACGTTGAGCAGCTCCGGTAGTTCGTCCAGGCTGGAGCTGCGCAGAAAACGACCGAATGGAACCAGCCGCTGGTCGTCCGGCAACAGCTCACCGTTGGCATCTCGGCCATCGGTCATGGTACGGAATTTCATCATCTCGAACGGTTCGCCGTGCAGGCCGGGCCGGGTTTGACGAAACAGCACCGGCGAGCCCAGCTTAACCCGCACCAGTATCGCAAGCACCACCAGCACCGGGGACAACAGCAGCAGGGCCAGACCGGATACGCATATATCAAGCAGGCGTTTAAGCATCGGGGCCCTCCTGAACGCGGCCGGCGGGCGGCTCGCCACCGGTCACCCAGGCCACGAAATCACGGCCCAGGGTATCCCGGTCGAAACGCTCCCGGGCGAGTTGCGCGGCGGCGTCGCCTTTGGCGGCCAGGCCGTCGCGGTCGTCGGCCGCGGCTTCCAGGGCGTCGGCGAAGCGGGCCGGGTCATCCGGGGGCACGGAAAAACCACACCCGCTCTCTTCGATCATCGACGCCAGCCAACCCGGATAGTTGTTCAGCACCGGCAGACCGGCGGAAATATAATCGAAAAACTTATTCGGCGAGGTGCCGAAGTAGAAGGCGGGAACGTTCGCCAGAATCTGCATGCCCAGGTCAGCTTCCGCCATCAGGCCGGCCAGGCGCGCCTTATCAACCGGATCATGGAACACCAGGGGGCCGCCACCGGCGGCGTCCAGGCCCTCGGCGGCGGCGCGCTCGCGCAGCGCCGGTTTACGCATGCCCTGCCCCACCAGCACCAGCTTGATATCGGTACGGCCACGGCGTTTGAGCTCGGCGCCCGCGTCCAGCACCGCATCCAACCCGTTGGCCATACCGTGGGTGCCGGTGAAAATCGCCATCAGATCGGTCACTGCCACGCCTTCCGGGCGCCAACCGGGCCCGGGCGCCGCGAAAATGCCGAAGTCACAGCCGTTGGGAATCATGGCGATGCGCGCCGGGTCGATACCGCGCGCCCGGATGCCCTTGGCCATGCCCGGCGACAGCGCCACGAGCCGATGCGCGGAGTGATAGGAGAGCCATTCCAGCCCGGACATCAGCCACAACACCAGCGGGTTGGTGATCACGCCCATTGCCTTGGGCAGCTCCGGCCACAGATCACGCACCTCGAAAACAAAGCGCTTGCCGCGCAGCCAGCGCGCCACGATACCCGGAATACCGGCGGTCAGCGGCGTGCTGGTGGCGAACACCACGTCGTACCGCCGGGTTAAAGCAACCAGAACACTGCGCAAGGCGAACAGCAGAAACAGCCCGGCGCGTTTCAGGAAGCCGTCGGCATTGGAGTAGGCCAGGTTGAACTCCACCACCTGGATACCGTCCACCTCGCCTTCGCGGCGGCCCCTGCGGAACGCCCCCTGCAGGCCCGTCTGACCACCATGGTAGGAGCCGCACACCATGGTGACCTGATGCCCTTCCGCCAGCAGCCGACGCGCCATCTCATAGGAACGGGTGCCCGCGGAGCCTTTGGGGGTCGAGAAATGTTGATGGAAATACAAAACCTTCATGTCGGAAATTCAAACTCCGTGGTGAACACACCGGCTTCCTCAAGCACCACTTCCAGCACCGGTAGCGGCGTTTTTTGGCTGTAATAACGGGACTCCCAACCCTGCACCAGGCGTCGCTCACGCACCGGAACATCAGCGCCGACACGAATGCGAAGCGTGCCGTTAATCAGATCGTCGCCCCGCCATTGCCAATCACCGGGGCAAAGCCGCCAACGCAGGCGCGCCTCACGCCTGAAGCCGTCGACCCGGTCTTCCACTTTCAACCGCCCGGCCTCCAACCACACCCGCCGATAGTGACCGGCACCCCGCCAGTCACGGTAACCGGCGGCCAGGGTCTGGTCGCCGTTATCGGCACGCGGGCCGTCCAGATTCCGCACCGAAGGCCAGGCGCCGAACAGGAAGCGGCCTAGCCTCGGCATTTGCTCGCGGCCGTCGAACTGCACGCTATTGTGAGAGGCCACGCCCGGAAAATAGTCCTGCCAGTCGCCGTCCTCCTGGCCCGGGTTATAGCTGTAAGTGCCGCCGTCACGCAGCAGGTTTTCCCCACCACGCCACAGATCCAAATGCAGCAGATCACTCTGCGCCGGACGAAACCGGAAATTGGGAAAGCGTAGCACCGCCATCGCCGGCCCGCTGCGGGCCACCACCAGGCCGCCATCCGCGTAAAGCGCGCTATGCTGCCAGGAGCGAACCGGTTCCGGTACCGGCAAATCAAGCCAAAGCAGCGCCTGGTCCGCCAACGGGCAGTCCGGATAGGCCCGCGCCCCGGCGAACAAAACAGAGGCGACCTGCACCGTCGGCCGGTAATCCCGGTAGTCGCTGTCAGTCAGGGGTATCAAGCGGGCACCGTCGTTGGCACCCAGATTGGGCGCGTCCCCGTTGCCGGGGTCGACCAGATTACCCAGCCAGCCGGTGGCAGCGCGGGCACGCTCGTAAAAGCGGGAAGAGAACGGCGCCACGGCCAGTTGTCGGCGCCAGCATTCCGCCAGGCACAGGGTATCCAGCATCACACGGTGATAGTTCACCGAGTACTGACTGAAGCTGCCGTCGGCGCCGATCAGGCGCTCGGCGCGGTTTTCCAACCAGTAACGCCCGCGCCGGGCCCAGCGCTCGCCGCCGGACAACCCCAGGGACGCCAGCCAGCTGCCGCCGATGAACAGCGCCGCCGCCTCGGAAGTACCATGGTTGTTGTCCTGAGCCATGGCGTAATGCAGCGTCGGCGCAATGCGTTTCAAATGCACCGCCAACAACGCCGGCAAGCCCGGCTCCGGCCGCGAAACCTGCCCCAGCATCAGCGCCGCCGCCGCCAGATGCATGACGCGGATCGACGCTTCCTGACCGCATTTCCAATTCGGCCCCCGCCATGGCGGGTTGTGCTCCGCCGCGTCACTCAGCCAGACATTAAGTCGGTCCAGCGCACGGCCGCGTTCACGAGCGTCGCGGGCGGCCAGAGTCTGCTGGGCACAGGCAAGCACCCAATCGTAGCGGGACGCCTCCCAAACACCCTTGATGTCGCCGACACGAGGATCGAAATCCGCGATCCGCCACCAGGGCCGATCCGTATTAGGGACGGCAACGCCGGTAACAAGGCTGCGCGACCATTCCGGCGGCGCTTCCATGTCGGCGCCGTTGTCGACACGCAAACCGAACGCTTCGCGCCACTGATACCATCCCCGGCGGGGAGCAAGCTCCAGACGAAGCCGGTCCGGGGCGCGGAAGAAGGGCCCGGTCACCGCCGCCGGTGGCCGGCGCACCGCGCGGTTGATGCCGATTTTAAGGCTCAACCGGTAGCTCAGCACCCGGGCGATATTCAGCGGACCAAGCGCCCAGGCGGTGCGAATCTTCAGCGCCAGTGTCATCGATACCCCAGCCAGCGGTTTAAAAGACCGGCCCGCCGACGGAAAGCCGACAGATCCTCAGCGCTCAGTTCCTGCCGCCAGCGCTCGTCCAGACGCACCCGGGCGAGGGCGTCGCGGTCAAGCCGGGCCGGGTTGCCGCTGACATTATGCTTCACCGCACCGGCGTTCTCGAACGCCTCGCCGGCAAGCGATTCAGGCTCGCCGATGAAGGTGCAGATCGCTTGCAACGTCGCCAGCGGAGACGAGGCCAGATCCTCATACTTCAGGGTCAGCCTGTCCTTCCGGGATACGGTGAACAGCATGGCCGCCCGGTAAAACAGCCGCCGCCGCCATTCGTTGGCGTAGTGAGCCACGCTGCGCGGTATCCGGCGCTGATAAGAGGAAACGATAGCCCGACCGTCACGAACCATATGAATAATATACAAAGGCTGCCCCTGGCCCAGAGCCCGGCGAGTCAGATAGAGCGCCTTCATACGCAGCGGCGACTTGGAAGAGTCGACAATAATCCGTGCCCCGCTCACCGACTGAAGAGCACGGAACAAATGCCAGCTGTTATCGGTAGCGCGCAGAGCCGCGCTCACCGGCGCATAACGCCGGAACAGACCCAGCAGGCGCGAAGAACCCAGCAGCAGTAATAACGGCAGCAGAAAACCCACATAGAATCGCTTGCCGTGGTCACCCAGGTGCACCGGGAAACGCGCCCAGAACGAGCGGCGTGTCAGCGTCTCTTCGCCGGCGTCGCTGCGCAGCCGGTCACAACAGGGTCCCCAAAGCTCACACTCGGTAATCGGCGCGCCGCAGGTGCAGACCTTATCCGGATCATCCGATGCCGCCCACTGGGCGATACGTTCCACCTCGCCGGTGGAAACAGCGCCAGGCATATTGCCGATCAGGGTATCCAGCAGCGTGGTCCCGGAATGCCCATGGGCGACAATATAGACAATCTTGGCGTTGTTGGAGGACTCCGACATACCTAACGATGCTCCCGCGTGTTAAAGCCCGGCAGGGTCCAGATGCCGAGCCTGCGCCATACAAAGTAAACCGCCGCCAGATTCTGGGCCACCAGAGCCGCCGCCAGCGCCAGAGCCGCGCCCAATGCGCCCAACCAGGGTATCAGTATCAGGAACAGGCTCAGGCTGATCAGCGCGCAAATCAGACTGATGTTACGCATCAGCACTTCATGGCCGGTCATATTAAGAACAAAACCCACGGATCCGCAGGCCACATTGACCAGCTGAGCCACGGCGATCACCCGCAACAGCGGCACGGCGCCTTCGAAGCCGTCGCCAAGCAGGGCCAGAGCGGCGGCGGGAAACAGTAGCAGCACCAACAACAAAGGCGCCGCCATCAGAATGCCCAGCAAAGCGCCCTGCCGGGCCAGACGGGCCAGCCGCTCCGGGCGCCCCTGATGATAGCTCTCGGCGAATAACGGCGGAAAAATCGCATTAATCCCCACCAATACAAAACTCACCGCGGATGCCAGCTGCTGCGCCGCTTTGAACAGCCCCAGCTCGGCGTTGGCCAGCAGCCAGCCGGCCAGCAGAATGCCGACCACCGACTGAAGTAACACCGCCAGGTTGGTGAAAAAGAACGCCTGCGAGGTGGCGAAGAAAACACGCGGCGTCTCAAGCGTCCCGGCCGCCGCCGGAGCAGCGGCCAGTGAGCCGTGCCAACGCCACAATGGCCAGGCCGCCAAGGCCAGCACAAGCCATGAGGAAAGGGCATAGGCCCAGCCAAGCGTGGCCAACTCATCCTCGGGATGCAGCCCGCGCAGCAAAAACAAGAACGGCACCACGCCAAGAGCGATACCGCCGTTCTCCAGCAGGGACCCGACGGCCGGTCGACGCAGCCCCTTGAAAAAGCCGGATAAAACAAACGCCAGAGTGAACGCCGGCGTAGCCAGGGCGACACCGGCGAGTGCCGAAGCCAGCCCCGGCGCCTGGAAGAGATCTTCCAGCGGTTCCCGAAAGGCCCACAGAAGCCCGCCACCGAGAACACTGGCCAGCAAGGCGGTCAACAACGCCCGGCGCAGATAGATCCGGTTGTTCGGGTCGCCGGGCTCACGTCCGACGTAGCGCATCAGGGTGCCGCCCATCCCGTACCGGGCCAGGGTACCGACGCCCAAAATGAGGCTCTGTGCCAGAGCCAGCACCCCGACCCCGGCCGGGCCGTACAGACGCCCCGCCACCACGATAAGCAACAGGCTGCCGGATACCGCCAGCCCCCGGGCCAGGAAGGTCCGCACCAGGGTGCCGCGCAACCGGCCCGCTTTCATAAAGCGCCTTTGTGCCAGTCGCCCACCACCGCCGGCCAGGTGTAATGCGCCATGGCCACGTCCCTGGACCCGGCGGCACGCTCCCGCGCCAGCGGGTAATCCACGGCCAGTTCATGGATCGCCTCGACCAACCCGGATTTATCGCCCGCCGGATAAAACCGAACCCCGTGCAGCCGGCCGGCCTGCCGGCTCATCGACCCGGAGCACACGATCGGTAAAGCCAGAGCCGCATACTCGAACAGCTTCACCGGGCTGGTGGCGCGGGCGGCATCGGACGCCGAGGAATGCACCACCAGAATGGGGTTCTCAATGTCGGACAACGCCCGCACCAGCGACTCCCGGTCAAAAGCACCATGCGCGAACACCGAAGGGTAAGACGACGGCGCCTGATCAACGCCGAACAACCTCAGCCCGCTGATCACGCCTTTTTCAGTCAGTTCAGAGGCGGCCTGGTACAACAGCTCCCAATCGTAATACGGCTGCTCCTTACCGAAGTAAACCAGCCAGGGCGGCACCCGGGGATCGCAAAGCGGTTCGAAATCAATCAGCTGATCCGGATCAAAGCCGTTGGGCATCACATAGGTGCGCCGGCACGGCCGCGCAAGGGTTTTGATACGATCCATCGATACATCGGAGACGGTGATGATGTTGAACAGACGGGTCGTGAGCCACACCGCCAAACGCACCCCCAGCCGCACCGGGGCCTTGTTGGAATCAATACCCGTCAAAGCGTTCACTTCGACCCAGACGTTGCGGTTGATCAACAGCACGGGCCAGAACAGAAACGGAATCACCGGACGCCAGCGCACCACCATCAGCCGGTGGGAGAATAATAACCGCAGCGTTTCGAGCATCAGCCTCGGCCACCACAGCACGCCGCGCCGGCAAGAGCGCAAAGCGACGCCTTCAGGTGTGGCCACATAGTCCTCAGCTCCCGGCCCGGAAAGCAGCGTGATCCGGCTACCGTGGGCGGCCGCGCCGGCGACGAAACCGCAAGCATGGCTGACCCGACCGCAACGGCCTTCGACAAAGAAAGCCGGGGTGGTCAGGACGTAAAGAATATCCCCTTTCATTGAATCCCCTTCTCAGGTCGTCCAAAGCCCACAAGTGTCCACCACTGCTTTATTGTGTAAACGTGCAGCGGTCAGCGCACGGAACGAGCGGTGCGCCACCAGGGCCACCACGATGTCGGCATGCGCCAGAGCATTGTCGGCACTACAAAGTCGAGCCCCGTGGCCGGAGAGAAGATCTGGCAGTGTATGAATGTTCGGCTCCACCGCCAGCAACGGCCCGGGGTGTTCCGCCGCCACCCGGGTGGCGATATCCAGCGCCGGGCTTTCGCGCAGGTCGTCGATGTCCGGCTTGAACGCCAGACCGAAGCAGGCAATGGTCACGTCGCCGGCGCGTTTGTCCGGGTTCGCCTGCAGAAACTCCCCCACCGCCGTTTTGATTTTTTCCACCACCCAGTCCGGCTTGCCGCTGTTCACTTCCCGGGCGGCGCGGATCAGCCGCGCCAGCTCCGGCGTCTCGCTGACGATGAACCAGGGGTCCACGGCGATGCAGTGGCCGCCCACGCCCGGGCCCGGCTGCAGAATGTTGACGCGCGGATGGCGGTTGGCCAACGCGATCAATTCCCAGACGTTGATGTCCAGCCGCTCGGCGATAATCGACAGCTCGTTGGCGAAGGCGATGTTGACGTCACGGAAGGCGTTCTCGGTGAGCTTGGCCATTTCAGCGGTGCGCGCCGTGGTGGTCAGGCAGTCGCCGCGCACGAAGGTGCGGTACAGCTCGGCGGCGGCCTCGGCGCAGGCCGGCGTCATGCCGCCGATGATGCGGTCGTTCTCGATCAGCTCGTGCATGATGCGCCCGGGCAGCACCCGCTCGGGACAGTGCGCCACGCGGATGTCGGCGCCCTCCCCCGCGTCCTGGGGAAAGCTCAGGTCGGGACGCGCTTCCGCCAGCCAGGCGGCCATCGCTTCGGTGGCGCCCACCGGCGAGGTGGATTCCAGAATCACCAGGTTGCCCTTGCGCAGCACCGGCGCCACCGAACGCGCCGCCGCGCGGATAAAGCTCAGGTCCGGTTCCGGCACCGCGTCCGGGTCCGCCTGGCGCTTGAACGGCGTCGGCACCGCGATCAAAAACGCGTCCGCCGGCTCCGGCTCGGTGGTGGCGTGCAGGTAGCCCTCTTTCACCGCCGCGTGCACGGCGATATCCAGCTCCGGCTCGACAATATGGATCTCGCCCCGGTTGATGGTGTCCACCGCGTTCTGGTTCACGTCCACGCCGATCACCTTCTTGCGGCGGCCGGCGAAGACCGCGGCGGTGGGCAGGCCGATGTAGCCCAGGCCGACGACGCATACGGTATCGAAGGTCATAACCAATGCATTCCTTGTTGAGTTCTTAGCTGCTGTGCCGCCTCGATGGTCGCCCGTGAAACCTCGAACAGTTGATCGGCGGGAATCGGGCTTTCGGCGCCGTCCTGCAGGGCTTTGAGAAACGCCGCCGCACAAGCGCGCTGACCCTTATCCTGACGCCACAAACGATGCCGTTTGAAGCCCGGCCAACCGAAACCCCGGAGGGTACGGAAGTTATCCAGTTGCAGGGTGCCGCCGGCGGCGAACACATCCACTCTTTCCTTGGGAAACCGCGAGGAGCCGTTGGCCAGATAATGCACCGTGCCCATCGAGCCGTCGGCGAAGCCGAGCGTCACCGTGGCGTTATCCTCGGTGCCGTCACCGTTGGCGGTCGGTCCCATGCCCCTGGACTGCACCGAGATAATCTCGGCGCCGGCAAGGTAACGCATCAGATCGATGAAGTGGCAGGCCTCACCGAGGATGCGGCCGCCGCCGACGTCCTGATCGCGGGTCCAGTGATCGCCCGGTAGTGCCCCGGCGTTAACGGTGACGATAAAGGACTTCGGATCGGCCACCGCATCAAGCAACGCGCGCAACGTCTGGACCTGCGGCGCGAACCGCCGGTTGAACCCCACCATCAGATGGCAAGGCCGGTCCTGAGCCAGGTTGCGGCGCCAATGCGCCTCCACTCGGTCAAGCTGCTCGCCGGTTAACGCAAGCGGCTTTTCAACGAAGACATGTTTACCCGCATCAAGCGCCCTGCACACGAAGTCGGCGTGGCTGTTATGCCGGGTCGCCACCGCGACCGCAGTGGTCTCCGGGTCCGCCAGCAGCGCATCCACGTCCGTGGTCGCCTCGGCGAAGCCCGCTTTGGCACCGTGGATCACACCATTGATACCGCCGGACGTCGCGATGCTGGAAAACTGCGCGCCGGCGGCCTTGAAAGCAGGAATCAGAATACGTGAGGCGTAATTTCCGGCACCGATGAAGCCGACCACCGGCCTGGCAGAGTCAAAGCGCTCGGGCGCGCGCAAGGCCACCCGGCTACCGGCGCTCTCGGCCCCGGTGTCATACTGCAAAAGAATACCCAGCGCCTCGCGGCTACCGGTAAGCGTCCGATACGCTTCCGGGGTCTGGTCGAACGGAAAGCGGTGACTGATCAGCGGCGCCACGTCGAGACGGCCATCGGCCATCATGTCCAGCACCGCCTGAAAATTACGCTGCTCGGTCCAACGCACCAGGCCGTAGGGGTAATCGTTGCCCTGTTCCTCATAGCTCGGGTCGTAACGGCCCGGGCCGTAGGAGCAGGACACCTGAAAAGAGAGTTCCTTCTCGTAGAAATCCGCCCGGTCCAGCTGCAGGCCGGTCACGCCCACCAGCACGATGCGGCCACGGGTGCGGCTCATCCGGGCCGCCTGGCGCACCGGGTCATTGGACGACGTGGACGCGGTAATGATAACGCCATCCACCCCCTTGCCCCGGCTCAGACGCAGCCCGGCCGCCACCGGATCCTCACCGTTAGCGGGGTTGCACACCGCCGCCCCGAAGCGCTCCGCCAGCACCAGCTTGGCGGGGTCCGGGTCAATCGCCAGCACTCGGCAACCGTGGGCGCGCAACAGCTGAATAGTGAGCAAACCAATCAGGCCGGCGCCGGTCACCACGAAGGCCTCACCGAGGTCCGGGCGTGCCAGTCGTATACCCTGGAGACCGATACTGGCCACCACGGTGAACGCGGCGGCCTCATCGCTGACCGCATCAGGAATAGGGGCACAGAGGTTCCGGCCTACCCGCACCACATCCGCATGGGGCCCGTTGGAGGCCACCCGGTCCCCCGGCTTGAGATCGGTCACCCCGGCGCCGACGGCGGCCACGACCCCCACATTGCAATAGCCCAGCGGCAGTGGCTCGGCAAGCTTGGAGCGAACCGCGTCCACCGTGGCCGCCAGGCCGTCGGTGGCCACTTTCTCCAGCACCATCTTCACTTTTTCCGGTTGTTGCCGGGCCTTATCCAGATAAGAGGCGTTACCGAAATCCACCAGCATGCGTTCCGTGCCGGCGGAGATCAGTGATTGCGTGCTGTTGATCAGCACCGTGCCGGGCAGCACCAGAGGCGCCGGCGCCTCGGTGATCACGGTCGAGCCGTCGGACAGACTTTGCAGAACCTGCTTCATGGGCGATGATCCCGTCCCTGTGATACCAATTCCCGCATGGCCTCATGCAGTGAAGACGCCTCTTCGGTGCAGGCGAACACCGACGGCGGCAGAGCGCGCATATTTTCCTGCCAGCGGCGCAGAACCGCCGGGCTGACCTCCTTGAAGCGCGCCACGGCCTGCTCGGGCTCCACCGCGTCCAGCGTCAGGCCGATATCATACTCGGCCACCCACTTGCCGTCGTTACTGCCCTGCCGCGTGACCAGCGGACGACCGAAAGCACAGGCTTCATAGAAACGGTTGGTACGGGCCCACCGCAGGTTCCAGTCATCGGCGGCGATCGGGGCGTAGCTGGCCCAGACCATGTCGACTTCACCATAGAGCGCCGGCAGGTCCCGTGGCGAACGGTACGGCCCCTGGACGGTCACGTTGGCGCGCCGATCCAGGTCTTCAAGCAACGCAGCCCGCAGCAGGCTGAAGCCGGCCACTTTTATGCGCAGCCGATCAGGGTAGGCGTCCGCCAGCGCGGCCAGGGCACGCACCGACCATTCGCAACGCAGCACCCCGAAATACCCGATCACCAGCGTATCGCCATCGGCCAGCGGCTTCGGCGCTGTCGGCGTCACCGGAAAATCGATTTTGTTCTCGATGACCCGGTGATTGAGACGCAGCCCCAGCCAGTCCTGGTAGTAACGGCGGTAGAAGTCCTCGGCCGTGAACACCACCAGGGCGGCACGCCGCACCAGCCATTTATCCAGCCCGCGAAACAGGCGGCCCTTCAATCCACCCGCCGTCTGGACAGCGCGGATATCACCGATTTCCAACACCAACGGCTTGTTCAAAAACAGCGAAGCCAGCCACCCCAGCAGCAGCATGTCCAGCCCGAAGGCATAGACCACATCCGCGTCTTTAATCCGCCGGCGAATAACGCCGACGGACCGCAAGAAAACACGCAGCCGGAACAAATAGCGGCCATGGGGAATACTGCCCAGCACTTCCACCGCACAGTCGGGGGGCCGTCCCTCGTGGTAGGGCCGGTCGAATGCCAGGCAGCGCACCTCGGCGCCCTGCTCCCGCATCATCGCGATCCGCTTGGCGTAACGCGGCTGCCCCATCACCGGCAACAACCCCAAAACATTCATAAGGCATTAATTCCCAGTCGCGGGGGCGGAAAGCAAAGCACCGAGTTTGCGAACCTTGTCCAAGAAGAACGGCGCCTTCCACAGGGCAAGGCCATGACGTTCCGCTGTCGACAGAAAAGGCTCGACGTCATCCGCCGCCTCTCGCCAGTTGATGGCGTTCACGGCTTGCGTCAGTGCCGCACCCAACCAGGCCGCGTCGACCACCGTATCCGTCCCCTGCCACGGCCCGGCCTGACGCAGCGCGGCCTGCAGGTGGCTCAAATTCGGCGCCACACCGTGCTTGATATACCAATTGAAGTCGAACCAGTCCCGCCCCTTCAGATAGCCCCGGCAAAGCAGAGCATGGATTTTCAACGCGAAATTACTGGCCAGGTCCTGGCTGCGCACCTCGAAATCCAGAGGAAAATCCAAGTAATGGGATTCGAACCCACTGCCCGCCGGGGGCCGGGTATCGATCTCCAGTTTAACGCGCAGTTTTCTTCCGGAATCGGTTTGCATGAAAGAGAGGTCCAGCTGCCGACCGATGGAGTCGTCTTTAAGCATCGCCTGCCGCACGGCACGGTCCATCTTTCCCCGATCGGAAAGCTCCGCGTGAACACCAAACTCCAGCAGCACCTCTTTCAGCACATCACAATACGGCTGCCACTCGAAGTCTCTATCGGGTTCGATAAGAATAAAATCCAGATCCTCCGAAAAGCGCGGCAACCCATGCAGTATTCGCAGACTGCTGCCACCCTGGAACGCCGCCACCTCATAGAAATTCGCCCGCCATAAGCCATACAGCGCGACTTCCTGAAGAATCTCCTTGAGGGCGTGCTCCTCCTGAAGCGCATCCGTGCACGCGTAGCGCGCCAGGCGCTGACGCAACAGATCAATCATCGGCCAAATCCTTTTGTAGCGCGTCGATCAAACGCTGCATGCGGCGATGCTTATACACCGCCCGCAATGCGTCTATTTCTGAAACGTCCGCCGATTTCCAGGCTTGCTCATCAATTCGCAGCCCCTGAAACAGCGCGGTTTTTCCCGGCCATTCTTCCTTACGCAAGCAGAGTAAATCCAGCAATGCGCGCAACGGCCTGGCAACTAGTGCCGGATGGCCGGACAAGACAGAGCGCTCAACACCGCGCAAAAAACCGCCAGGATTCAACGCCAACGGATAGAAACGGAACTCTCCGACCCCGGCGACAGTAACCAAATCCCGGCGCCGCCCCGGCGTGACCGCCTGAACCAAAGGCGTTGATTCAGGAATCCAACCGTGATGCGACAGCGCGGCCTCGAACGACACATAGGCCCCGGGATGAAGAGACTGAACAATCACGAAAGGGTGCGGCCGGTAGCCCGACACCACCGGGGACAACAAATAGCGACCACGGCGCAACCGCCACAGCTCCTGGGCGTGCAATGCGCGGTTCACCAGGTTGTAGCGCCGTTGATCGGTACCCCGAAGCAAGCGGGCCAGCTGCTTCTCGGTCAGCACCTGCTCCGTCAGTCCTTGATCGATCAGAGTCCGGGTCAATGTCTCCATACAATGTAGGATACTTTCATTTTTTGAAAGTATCCAACACTAATTGCCGGCCAGGTAGTCGGCGATACGCTGGGAGGCCCGGCCGTCGCCGTAGGGGTTGTGGGCGCGGCTCATGGCGTCCCAGGCGGCCTGGTCGGTGAGCAGGCGGTGCGCTTCATCGTGGATGGCGTCGGCGCCGGTGCCCACCAGCTTCACCGTGCCGGCGTCCACCGCGTCCGGGCGCTCGGTGGTGTCGCGCATCACCAGCACCGGCTTGCCCAGCGACGGCGCCTCTTCCTGGATGCCGCCGGAGTCGGTGAGGATCAGCGTCGCGTTGCTCATCAGCCAGACGAACGGCAGGTAGTCCTGGGGCTCGATCAGGTGCACGTTGGGCCGGCCGCTGAGCAGCCGGTTCACCGGCTCCTGCACGTTCGGGTTGAGGTGCACCGGGTAGACGAAATCGGTGCCCGGGTGCGCCTCGGCAAGCCGCGACACCGCCTGGCAGATGCGCTCGAAACCGCCGCCGAAGCTTTCCCGGCGGTGGCCGGTGATCAGCACCATGGGCCGCGCCAGGCCGTAGGGGAAACGCCCCGCCAGTTCATCGCACAGAGCGGCGTCGCCGTCCAGGCGCGCCTTCACCCACAGCAGCGCGTCGATCACGGTGTTGCCGGTGGTGAGAATGCGGGCCTCGTCCACGCCCTCGGCCAGCAAGGCGTCGCGGGCGCTGGCGGTGGGCGCGAAGTGGGCGGCGGCGAGCACCCCGGTGAGCTTGCGGTTGGCCTCTTCCGGCCAGGGGGAAAGCAGATTGCCGGTGCGCAGCCCCGCTTCCACGTGGCCCACCGGCACCTTCTCGTAGAAGGCGGCCAGCGAGGCCGCCAGCGTGGTGGTGGTGTCGCCGTGCACCAGGATCATGTCCGGCTTCTCGGCGCGGATCACGTCGCGCAGGCCGAGCAGAATGCGGGTGGTGATGTCGTAGAGGTCCTGGCCCGGCGCCATGATGTCCAGATCGTGGTCCGGCGTGATCTCGAACAGCGCCAGCACCTGATCCAGCATCTCGCGGTGCTGGGCGGTCACGCACACCCGGCTGTCGAAGCGGGGGTCGGCGCCCAAAGCTTTCACCACTGGCGCCATTTTGATGGCCTCCGGGCGGGTGCCGAAGACACTGAGAATCCGCTTTCCGCTCACTAAGTCGCCTTTTCGCCAGTCATTTGGGGCCACGCGCCCGAAAGCCGGCTATTTTCTCATTAATCGCGGTGTAATTGTAGGCGCGGAACTCAGGCCGCGACGATGCGGAACCGCGTCGCGTTGGCGATCGGGCGGACTGTATTCTTATCTCGCTTCAAATCCACGATGCCGTAGCGGGACATCGTCTTCAAAGTACGGGACAAATTCCCGGGTTTGCGGCCGGTGGTTTCGGCCAGCGCTGAGATTGATTTCGGCTTCGTCTCGGTAATCACGCGAAGCAAGGCACGGTTATCATCACTCAGGACCTCCGCCAGCGATTTCATGGACGTAAACCAGACCTTGGGCTCACCCGGTTTCGGTTTGTACTCGCCCCGGGCAATAGATAGCATCCGTTCGCGAATCTTCTCCTGGGTCATAATGCCGATCACTATCGTTTTCATCGCTTCTTAACCTCCACCAGGACCCGGTCCACATCAAACCCTCCTTCCTGATCAACGATCGAGCCGTGCAAATCAAGCAAGCCAGCCAGGCCAGGGTCCTTTGACATATAACCATATCACCTGATGATAAATAGTAGCCGTATTCGAGTCCCGAGGGAAGGCTGACTATGACAAGGTCGAGCTCCCCGGTCTGTCGGTCAGAGACGATTGTGGATGTAGGAGATTGCCGGGAGCTTCGCTCCCTTTCGCGGGCGGGGCCCGCTCGCACGAAAGTATTGACAGAGCTTTCACGGTTGGGGAACACTGCCGGCTACTACGTACGAACATTCGTTCGTAATGCACAAAACAGAATAATAAGGGAGAGCAACCATGCACGTTTTGATCGTGGGCGCCGGCATCGCGCTTCGCCACAAGGGCATCGACGCGACCATCATTGAACAGGCCCCGCGGCTTTCCGAGATCGGCGCCGGCATCCAGATCGCCAGCAACGGCTCGGTGGTGCTGCGCGAGCTCGGNCTGGAGCAGGCCGTGGCGGCCAAGTCGGTAATCCCGAAGTCGTTCGACATGCGTGATATCCGCAACGGCAAGCTGCTGTACGTGTCGCCGCTGGGCGAGGAAGGCGCNCNGCGCTGGGGCGCGCCGCTGTACAACATCCACCGCGCCGACCTGATCGAGATTCTCGCCGACGCCCTGCCCTCCGAGTCGGTGCGGCTCGGGGTGCACTGCACCGGCTTCANCCAGGACGACAANGGCGTCACCGTGCACGTGGAAGACGGCGACGACCTGCACGGCCATGTGCTGATCGCCGCCGACGGCATCCACTCGGTGATCCGCAAGCAGTTGTTCGGCGAGGACGACGTGCACTTCTCCAACATTCTGATGTGGCGGGCGCTGATTCCCGCCGAGAAGCTGGAAGGCATCGATCTGGATGAGCGCGGCAACTACTGGTTCGGCCCCGGCCGCACTCTGATCACCTACTGGATCCGCCCCAAGAATCTGTACAGCATTCTCGCCTCGGTGCCCTCCGGCGAGGTGCACCGCGAGTCCTGGACCGAGAGCGGCGACATCGAGGAGCTGCGCGCCTCCTTCGCCGACCTGGAGCCGCGCGCCCAGGCGATGATGGATCAGATCGACACCGCCTTCCTCACCGGCATGTTCTACCGCGACCCCATCGACCGGTGGACCGACCGCCGCGTGACGCTGATGGGCGACGCCGCCCACCCGATGGTGCCGTTCCTGGCCCAGGGCGCCTGCCAGGGCATCGAGGACGCCTGGGTGCTGGCGACCATGCTGGAGCACTACGGCGAAGACAATCTGGAAACCGCGCTGGAAGAGTACGAACAGCGCCGCCGCCCGCGCACCACCCGGGTTCAGTCCGGCGCCCGCGCCATGGTCAAGCTGGTGCACGAGTCCGAGCCGGAGCGCATCAAGGCGCGTAACGGCCGCTGGAAAGGCATGCAGCACATCGACCCGATGACCGAAGCCACCTGGGCGTTCGTTTGGGATTACAACGTGCTGGAAGAGGTGAAGCGCCCGGCCGGTGAAGTGCAGGGCCTGTCCGCCACCCGCGAAGACAAAAAGATGGAACGCCCTGAGAGCCAGCGCGCTTTCGATATGTGGAAGTCCGCGTTCACCGCCGAGGACGTGGCACGCGGCCACGACGGCATGCGCGAAGGCTACGACCGCTTCCTGACCACCCACTTCCCGGCGCCGGACGACCTGTCCGTGGAGAACGCCGAGCTGGGCGGCGTGGAAGCGCTGCGCGTGCGCGCCGCCGGCGCCACCGCCGCCGACAACCGCACCACCGTGCTGCACTTCCACGGCGGCGGCTACATGCTCGGCTCCGCCAAGGGCTCGGTGGAATACGCCGGCCGGCTGGCCAAGGCGGTGGGCGGCGACTGCGTTACCGTGGACTACCGGCTGGCCCCGGAAAACCCCTACCCGGCGGCGCTCGACGACGCGGTGGATGCCTACCGCGGGCTGGTCAACAGCGGCGTGGCCCCGTCGCGGATTCTGCTCAGCGCAGAAAATCGTCGGCCTGGCCGCCAGCATCACCGACGTACACGCACTGGGTCTGGAAGTCACCCAGGGCATGCTGCTGCTGGAAGGGTTCTACTGGGATCAGGACGACGAAGCGCNCCAGTGGAACAAACGCTTCAAGGACAAGACCGGCAAGATGCCCAACATGCTCAACGCCGCCACCTACTCGGCGGTCACCAACTACCTGAACGCCGCCCAGGAGCTGGGCACCGACGACGCCGACGCGGTGCTGGCCTACCTGCACGAGCAGGAGATCAACGACCTGTTCGCCAAGAACGGCCGCATCCGCCGGGACGGCCAGATGGTCCACGACGTCTATCTCTATGAAGTGAAAAGCCCGAAAGAGTCCGACGGCGAGGGCTACTTCTACATCACCGAGCCTGGACGCCGAGACCCTGATAGAATGGTGCCGCGAAAATATGGCCGCGTATAAAGTGCCGAAAATCGTCGACTTCGTGGACGCCCTGCCCAAGAACGGCAGCGGCAAGATCATGTGGCGGGAAGTACAGGACCTATGAGCGAACCGAAAATACGGCGCACCCGCAACGGCGCGCGTCTGCCGGCCGACCAGACGACACCGCGCTACCTCGGCGAGAACATCGAGAAGGACCTGCGGGAGGTCAGCGAGCGGACCGGCGGCGGCACCATGCAAAGCCGCATCCTGGTGGCCGCCATCGCCCTGTTCGCCGAACGCGGCTACGAAAACCTCAACATGCGCACCCTGGCCGGCTGGGTGGGTCTCAAGGCCCCCACCCTCTACAACTACTACGCCTCCAAGGAGCAGCTGCTGGTCGAAGCCATCGAGTTGGGCATGACCGACTTCTTCAGCTACATCCTGGAAGGCATCGACGAAGTGCCCCGGGAAGAGCGGCTGTTCGAAATCGTGCGCCGGCACGCCGGCTACAAAATGCGCCACCGGCTGATCGCCCGCGCCAACGACCGCCTGATCGATCCCCAATTCGCGCGCATGTTCCTGCCCGAGGACACCTCCCGGCACTTCAGCGGCCGCATGGCCGGCTACCGCCACACCGTCCAGGACCTGGTGCGCGACTACGTCGACGACGACGCCCCGGTGAGCCCCAGGGTGGTCACCCTGGCCCTGCTCAGCCAGTGCGACCGCATGGCCTACTGGTACAACCCCAAGGGCCAGATGACGCCCGACCAGGCGCTCGAGCAGGTCAGTATTCTGATACGTCGGATGCTGGGCACCGCCGCGTAACCCCTGTGTGGAGCCGGCTTTTGTGGGGGCGGCCTTTGTGGGAGCGGGCCCCGCCCGCGAAAGGGAGCGAAGCTCCCGGCAAAGCCACTAGGGCTCCCGGGGCTGGCGGAGTCGGCGTACCTGGTCATCCACCGGCTCGTCCTGATCGCACCAAAGCCCGAACAGAGGGTTTGATGCCGCCTCTCCGGGGGTGCCTCCGTACAGAGCACCAGCCAGAGGCATCAGACGGGCACGGGGCTTACCCCGGTAGGTGACGATAACTTCTTCCCCGCGGTCGGTGGCCGCGATCAGTGTGCGGGTGTGCAGGCGAAGGTCTTTTGTGGTGGCTTCCATGTGAACACTCCTAGTCACACTTCAGAGTGCAATAAATAGCACAACAGAGTCCAGGGCGAGATTGATTTTCACCCAAGGCGGTGCCATATTGGCACCACATTTAAATGAAGAGGTGTCGCATGACGACAGCAGCGACAGACCATGAAAAAGAGAAGCGGCTGGTGGCACGCGCCAAGCCCGAGATCCACCAACGGATTGCGGAAGCGGCCGAGCTGCAAGGCTCCACGGTCTCACAGTTCCTGCTGGACGCCGCCCTGGAGCGCGCCGCCGAGGTCACCGAGCGAGCCACACGGATCAGTGCAAGTCGCGGGGCCTTCGAGAACATGATGACGGCCCTGGACCAGCCGGCTCGCGAACTGCCCCGCCTGAAGCGGGCCGCACAACACTACAAGGACGTGGTGCATGACTCGGATCCGAAAGCAGCCACTTAGCAAGCAACACGACCGGGCCGGCTTCGACTGCGGGGTCGCGGAACTCAACACCTTTATCCAGAAGACCGCACGACGGCAGGACGAACGACACCTGGTGCGCACAACGGTGTTGGTCGATACCGACCAGCCGGAACGCATTCTGGCTTTCTACTCGACCGCGCCCTGCGAGATCGCGCCCCCGCCAGGCGTCACCGCCTGGAAGAACTACCCACATCCTGTGCCTTTTCTGAGAATGGCGCGGCTAGCCACGCATCGGAGTGTGCAGGGCCAGGGATTCGGTGAGCTGGCGTTACTCTCCGCCATCGACGACGCGGCGACCATCTCCCGCACCTTCACCGCCATCGGCGGTTTGGTGGTGGATGCCAAGGATCAGCAGGCCGCCGCGTTCTACGAGAAATACGAATTCATCAGGATCGAAGAAAACGGGCTCCAGCTATTCCTGCCCATCCAAGATTGCATCTTGCTCATGGAAACGTAGAGGGAAGCCGATGTAGGCGGCCCGTCAGACCGACCCTCTAAGGCCGGCCCGGGGCGCTGGTTACTGCTGCTGGGGGGAGGTGGCGGCTTTCTGCTGCCGGGAGGTGAGGGAGATGTTGACCGCACCGTACAGCGCGCCGGCGCCGATGGCACCGAGCGTCATGATCAGGTCGGACCAGTACAGCATTTCGCCGGCCACACCGAAGGCCACCAGGCTGGCGTGGAAGCCGAGCAGCACCAGCAGCGTCTGGCGGGCGGACATGCCGCTCTCCATCAACAGATGATGGATGTGGGTGCGGTCGGCACTGAACGGTGACTTACCGGCGAAGGCACGGCGCGCGAACACGGTGAGCATGTCCACGATCGGCAGGCCCACCAGCCACACCGCGGTGATCGGCCGGAAGCTGATGTCCTTCTGCGAAGCCACCACCAGCAACCACAGCACCAGAAAGCCCAGGAAGGTACTGCCGCCGTCGCCCAGAAAAATCTTGCGGCCCCGGAAAAACGGCAGCTCAAGATTAAAGGCCAGGAACGCCAGCAGTGCCAGTGCCAGGGAGCCGGCCACCAGCGCCAGCTCCGACGCACCGCTGATCAGCGACAAGACCATCACGCCCAACAAGGTGGCCGCCGTGACCGAGCCGGCCAGGCCGTCGATGCCGTCGATCATGTTATAGGCATTGATCGAAGCCAGAGCACACACCACCGTGAAACCCAGCCCCAGCGCGAAGCCAAGATAGAGCGTCTCGGTGCCAAGCAGCAGCCCCAGCTGCTCGATCGCCAGATCGGCGCCGAACAGCGCCGCCGTCACCACCAGCCCCTGTAATACGAAGCGCAGGCGCGGGCTGATATCCAGCACGTCGTCCACCGAGCCGAGCACGGTGAGCGTCAACGCCGCGGCGAAGAAAATCAGCCAGAGGGGCTCCGCCAGCAGGCCGCTCACGGACAACGCCACGAACAGGCCGATCAACACCGCGAAGCCGCCGATCAGCGGCGTCGGGCGCCGATGGCGCTTGCGCTTATCGGGCATGTCGACGAAGCGGTAACGACGGGCTACGGGGAACAAGTAGCGTATGGCAAGGCAAACACTGGCCAGAACGGCCGGAAAATGGACAAACAAAACGACATCCATGCCGAGAACCTCTAACAAGCAAGAAGAGAACTATAGGCTTCACGGCAAAGCGGCACCGTGTAGCTTATGTTATTTTACATTTGTCAATATTACAAAAATAAAAACGTGAACTAAATACAGATTTAATCCGTATAAGTCTCTCAAACCCTCTAAGAACAAGGAATTACGGGCTCTCCGAGGCTGACCTTAGTGACTCAACTTTTTTATGGGTCGATCGGCTTGGGCCGCATCAACACCCAACAAGCCACCACCAAAACCAGGTAAGCCGCGAAACTCCGCTCGTCGCGGAACTGGCTCTGCGTCAGCCCGAACCCCGCGCACATCAGCACCACCAGCGTGCCCGCCAACGCAAACGTCCGCACGTCAACATCAGCGCATTTAAGGCGGCGTACAAAACCGGCGAGCGGCACCGCGTACATCAATAGCAACGTGATCAGACCCAGCAAACCGCGCCGCGCCAGCGTATCCAGCACATCGCTGTGCAGCTGAAAGCCGAAGTAACGGGCCTGCTCATTCAGCTCGCCGGCGGCGATCAAACGCCTGAGTTCCGGCATCATGGCACCCTCCCCCCAGCCCAGCAGCGGCTTCTGAAGAAACAGCGTCCAGGCGGCGTGCCACATATCCAGTCGCAACCCTGCCGAGGTGTGAGTCACGTCCTGGCCAACATAGCCACGCAGATCGTCAACCAGGGCCATGGCACGCGGCAGCACCTGCCATACCGCGAAAGCGGCGAACAACGCCACACCGGCGACCGTCAGAAGCCGTGCCGGCAGTAACCACGCCGACCAAAGGCGCCGAATCTCCGCGCCCTGACAAAGGAACAGAACCACTGCCACCACAGGCAGCGTCACCCAGCCGCCCCGGGTCCCGGAAAGCAGTGAAGCCACCAACCCGGCCAACGCCGCCGCGCCGAACAACAGCGGCATTTGCGAACGCCGCAAGGCCCACACCAGGGACAGCACGCCCAGCACCAACGAGAGATTGCCGAACGGAATAGCGTTAATGCCCGGCACGTGAACGCGGTCCACGCCCAGCGCCAGCCAACGCACCAGCACAATGCCGCAGGCCGCCAAAGCGCCGAACGCCGCGCCCCACCACAACGCCACGCCCGCCGGCGGAAACCGCCGCCAGCCCACGAGCACCAACGCCGCCGCCAGCGGCCACCAGGGCAGCGTCGAGGCCGTCTGATGGCCCACCGGCACCCCACTACGCCAGGCATCCAGCACCAGGTGCAGCCCGAACAGCAGCAAGGCCAGCAGTAGCCAGCGGTCGTCTGGACGCAACCGAGCACCGTCACGGGGAAGCAAAGCCCCCGGTAGAGCCAGCACCACAACTAAAGCAGCGAAGGCGGCATAGCCGAGCGGCAGAAGGATCAGGCCGACCAGAAAGCCGGCCAGAGCCAGGGAGTTCAAGGGATCACTTTTGTGGCTCTTGAACCTACAATGCATTCGCATTACTATACCGTATATTATTTAACCTCATTGGAGGTTCCCATGACGGACACCGTACTGACCGCCGAATCCACCGTCACCGACCGCTACCAGACCACCGTCCCGGAAGCGGTACGCCGGACACTCAACCTGACCAAGCGGGCCAAAATCCGCTATACCGTCCGCCCGAACGGCGAAGTCGTGCTGTCCCGTGCAGAGCAGGAACAGCCGGACCCGGTTCTGGACGGCTTTCTGAGCTTCCTCGCGGACGACCTGCAACGTCATCCGGAGCGGATCCAGGCAATCGATGAACGTCTGGTTCACCGCATTCAGAGTCTGGTAGGCGACATTGATGTCGATCTCGACGCCCCACTTCCTGACGAGGATGAGTAGGTGTGCCACAAGCCAGCGGTATCGTCGTTAACGGGTGGGCTATCTTCGCCCACCCGCTGTTTCTGGATGAAGTGCTGGAGCTGACTGAAAAAGTCGAGAGGCACAAAGCCAAAGACCCAGGCACCTACAAAAAGAAGAACGCCAGTAAACGCCTGGCGGCGATCCTGAAGCTGGCGCTCACGGACATTCCGCAGGACCCCGCCGATCCGAAATACCGGCAAGGGGACACACTCGGCGATGGACGGAAGTTCTGGTTCCGGGCGAAGTTCTTTCAGCAGTACCGGCTATTCTTCCGCTTCCACTCGGAAGCCAAAGTGATCATCTACGCGTGGGTCAACGACGAGCACCATAAGCGGGCTTATGGCAGCCGCACCGACGCCTACACGACCTTCGAAAAGATGCTGGAAAGCGGACATCCACCGGACGACTGGGACCAACTTTATGAGCAAGCGCGCAAGGACGCAGGCGCCTTCCAGCGCACCTTAGAGCGACTCAACGATGAGTAGCGGCCTCAAGCAGATCCTTGCTCACGCGGCCTCGTCAACGCCTCCCTTGCTCAGTCTTCGACCTAACAAGCGCTCCAGCAGAAGCACTTGTTCGTTAGAAAGCCCCTTGCGAGCTTTCCAGAGCAAGCGCGCGACGCTCGCTTTTCCGCTCTCGGGGAGCCAAGCATCCAGGTCTAGGTGGGCCAGAGCGGTAGAGCCCCCCGGAAGGCGGAACATTAACATATCAGCAATGGCGCGGGGATGTGTGGCCACATGCACCGGCCCCTGTACGGTTTCACCCAAATGCTTGATAACCTCGGAAGCCTCAATCACACCTTCGCTACCGAAGTAACCGAACCCGTCAAACTCGGTGTTCTCACCGGCCAAACGCAGAGGGATAGGCGCGCCACGATTGAGCGCACTCAGCATCTCCACAGTGTGCCAGTCACCGGAATCCGGCGAGGTAGGCAGGTTCAGTGCCACGATGCCGCTGATGTATCGGCGCGGTGTCGTTTCACCCCAAATTTTCAGCGAAGTCATGATACAACCGTAGTGCAAGTGGCTAATAATTGATCGAATTATAACATCCCCGCATCAGCTGGCGCAACGAGACTGCCGCAGCGAGTGAACGCTATAACCCTTTGATTATAATCATTATTTTAAACAAACAGGCGAGCCAGACAGGCCCCAGAAGCACAGCCGCCGGTAGGCCAACGCCAGCGGTGTCGTCGTTAACGGGTGGGCTATCTTCGCCCAACCGCTATTTCTGCGGCCTGGCCAAGGTGCCTATGCCGGTTTAAGGGAAACGACTCATCGCTGGCGCAGCTGAACGCCCTTCCTGAGCAGCACGCGCTCGAAGACGTAGAGCCCGTGCGGCACGAAATCATGGTCCCTGACGAAGGCATTGATGTGCTTCGGCCTCATAGGCAGCGACAAGAACGAGTCGACCTCCAGCTGCTTGTCTCTGGCAATCAACGGCGCGATATCTTTCTCAAAATCGAGCTCAAGCTCAAAAACAGAGGAAACGCCGATTTCGAAGTTGTTCTTCTCCAGGAAGAAGTCATAAAAGGCCGACTTCACCGAAAGCTGGTAGATATTCTCGTCAATGCCCAGCTCTTCCAGCAAACCACGCTTGAAACACAGCTCGATGTCAACCTTTCCGAAGGGGTCCTTATCCGTCCTGGAGAGCCCCTCGTTCATGGTGATGTGGTAGAGGGAGCGGCCGCCCGCCACTCTGGCCGAGCGCTTGCTCAGGACCACTTCCTTGCCTCTTCCGCCATCACAGATCACCAGGCAGTTCACCCCGAAAGAGGTGAAAAAAGGCCGATATTTCAAGAAGGTATCCGCATTGGCCCTGGCGATCTCATGACCCTCGCTCTTAAGCTCATGGTAGATCGACCGGAATACCTTATGGGTGAAATAGTCCGTCTCGAACAGATCCACCTCGACGCCGGGGCTTTCCTCCTCACCAAAGCGGGTGAAGCGCAGGTTATACACACCATACTTCTTGCCGTTGAAAATCATGCCGTCCGCATTGCTTACGAACTTCTCGCCGACGAGGGTGCGATGCTTGTCGATGAGCTCAGGCAGCGCGGCGATCCCGGTCATTTCGGCGAGATCCTCGAACGTGCGGCCGTCGTCGAAGGAACGATCTTCGTGGAACGCCGTACATTGAGAGTCCATATAGCCCCTCTGCTTTTCCTTCTCCCTGAGAGCGGCCTTCAGGCGGGCGGGCATATCGATATAGAGACACTGCTTCTCGCCGAAGTGGGAAACATCCCTGGAGAATATATTCCGTTTGGCGAACTCGGGATCACCGGTGGCCAGGTCCACCACGTTAATGGCGTCCTTACGCTGACGGTAAGCCGAGATTTCGGAGCGCACCTTTCTGCGGAACAAGGCGCGGCGTGTACCGAGATACACCTGCTGGATACAAAGCAGGATCACAGAACCGGTGAGCAGGAAGAACAGCTCCGAAGTGCCTTCGTTGGCAATACGGTCAAACAATGACTCGAACATCTAAAACCCGACTATGGGACGGCACGATCAAGACAATCCAGCGCCGCCTGGATCACGATACGTTCGTCAAATTCATTCTCAATACGGCGGCGCGCCGCCCTGCCCGCCTCCGCCAACTGGTCATAACTCATATCCAAACAGGCCGTCATGCACGCAGCCAGAGACTCCGAATCCCGTACCTGGCACAGCCAACCGGTCTCACCGTCCACCACCGCCTGGCGGCAACCGGGTACGTCCGTGACGATGGCCGGCCTGCCCATGGAGGCGGCCTCCAGCACGGTACGCGGCATGCCCTCCCGATAGGAAGGCAGCACCAGCACATGGCTCTTCGCCAGCCAGGGGCGCACGTCATCCTGTTCACCCACATACTCCACCACGCCAGTGCGCCGCCATTCGGCGACCTCGGCGTCATCGATGGCGCTGCTGTTGCTCACCCCCTGCGGACCGATCAACACAAAACGGGGGCCCGGATGGGTACGCGCAACGCGCTCCGCCGCCGCCACGTATTCACGCACGCCCTTGTCGGCGATCAAGCGGGCCACCATCACGAAGGTGAAATCGTCAGTCTCGGGCAGCGCCTGGAAAGCAAACCGGGCGGTATCCATCCCGGAACCAGGTAACAGCACCGTGGGCGTGTCCTTCAAAAGGCCGCGATCGCGGAACAGCGCCATATCTTCCTGGTTCTGGAAGAACACGCACCGCGCGCCGCGGTTCACGAAGCCGTACAGCGATCGCACCCGGCGATACAACCAGGAGTCGTGGATAAAGGCCGTACCGAGGCCCGAGACATTATTAGAGTAAGGAATACCAAGCAGACGGCAAGCCAGCCCGGAGTAGATATTGGCCTTAACTGTGAAATTGAAAACGAATGCCGGCCGCAAACGTCGAAGAGCCTGGAGCAGGTGGAGCATACTGCGCGCCTCGCCCACAAAACGGGTGCCCTTGCCCTCCAGCCTCAGCGACACAAAGGTAACACCCAGCTCCTCCACCAACTTGGTCGCATAGCTATCCTGCGGCGCCATAGCCACAACAGGTCGCCCTGTCGCCAACAGCGCGGCGATAGTGCCGCGCCGGAAGTTGTAGAGATACCAGGCGGTGTTGGAGACGAGAACGATAGACTGCATTAAGAGGCGAAGGGGTACATTTGGTAAGGGAGCCAGGCATGAGCGTGAGTGGCGAACAAAAGCCAAACCGCCAATACAGCAGTATAATAGGCGACAACGCCCGCAACGATATAAGCCCGGACAAGGGCGTCATTAGTGATTAAGTGCAGCCGAGAAAAGACAAAAAGCTGAAGGGGGATAAGATACAGCGCAACGCGATCAGTTGCCGTGGAAGAAATTAAGACCAGCGGGATACATGCCAAAGCAAATACCGACATCCACCACCAAAGCCGGCGAGCATCCTCTCCGAGTGAGAGCTTACGATGGACTAATAAGTATACCGCTGCCGGGACCGCATTCATTAGCACCCGAATGAGCCCGCCCTCAGAGTGATAGTCGGCCTCCACATAATTCTGCCAGAGCGTATCAACAGAATCGAAAAGAAACAGATAACCGCCAATCAGCGAGATAATACCAACCCAAAACAGATTCCAGACACGCTTGCGACTGGAAGCCAATGCGGCAACCGGCAACATCAGCACCGCCGACTTGTGAAACGCCGCACCAATCAGCACCAAGATGGCAAACCGCCGCATTCCACCATTGGAAAGGGCCACCAGGCCCAGCAAAATAAACCCAAGAGCGACGGCCTGACGGCTATAGCCCATACCCACTACGGTAATCAGATACGGAACCGCTACCAAAAGAGCCAAGGACGGGATCGGCTGCCGACGAGCAAACATTACCACGCCGGCCATTAGTATAGCCCCGCAAACGAGGTTAACAGCGTAAATATTACCGCCTACCCCTACCACTAACCAATTTATAAGGTAGTAGCCAGGATCGCCTTGCAAAAATACCTGAGGCAACGTCATCCGAGAGGCTTGCTCGAGGTAGCGGAGATAAGCACCCCAGTCGCCACCAACTTGATGCCGCAATCCAATAGCCAGCGCGAATATTGCTCCCAGCAGCCACCACACTGCTCGCTGTGAAGCAGGCGCCATACGCTGCCCGGACAGCACACCAAGCGCCGGAATTAAATAGAGTACCCAGTAAGGAAGCATAAATACCGTAAAGCTCTTTTAGTCTTTCGAATGGTTAGAAGACCGCTAGGGTAGGCCAGGCCGCCAATATCGTTGCCAAGCCAGAACTTGAAGCACAGCCCATAGCTGCTGGGCGTAATGCCTCCTGCCTTCCAGGTGGGCGCGCCATAAGCGACGCACTCGGCCAGCGTTCAGCATCGGCAGATCAGCTAGGCTACTCGAGGACAGCAGGTCTTCAGCCCACTCCCTAAGAGGGCCACGAAGCCAAGCGTCCAATGGCACCGCGAACCCCATCTTTGGACGCTCAATCATCTCCCTCGGCACATACTTATAAAGCACCTGGCGCAAAGCCCACTTGCCCTCGCCATTACGTACCCGCATATCCAACGGCAACTGCCACGCGGCGGCATAAACGCCCGGATCAAGAAATGGAGCCCGCACCTCAAGACTGCTCGCCATGCTGGCGCGGTCCACTTTCACCAGGACGTCATCCACCATGAAATTGAGGGTATCCATCAACATCATCCATTCCACCTGATTAAATCCTGCCAGGGCTGGATACAAGTCCTCAACGGACTTTCCAGACCGCCAGTCAGGCTTTAACAGCTGCTCAGGGTCGCGATTCATAGAGGCCAGGCCACCATAAAGGGCCCGGTCCGAGCTGCAGGCGAGCACATCCGCCAGCTTGTAGAGCTTCTCACCAAAAGTACGAATCCGGTACCGGGAAGGCAATGCCTTACCGCCCACGGCCATCATACGATCGTATCCAGACGAAGGTATAACTTTCAGCATGCGCCCCAACGCTTGCCGCATTGGCAGGGGCATCCGGCTCAGCTTACTCCATACTCTGGGCAGCCAGACATAGCGGTTATAACCACCAAACAGTTCATCGCCGCCATCACCACTCAAGGCGACCGTAACATGCTGTCGGGTGAGCGCGGATATCAGACAGGTAGGCAACTGGGAGGAATCGGCAAACGGTTCATCGTATAACTCAGGCAGCCTGGGAATGAGATCCATCGCCATCCGCGAAGTAGCGCGAAGTGTTGTATGCTCCGTTCCGAGATGGGCAGCTACCATTGCGGCGTGCCCGGACTCATCATAACGCGGGTCGTCAAAACCCACCGAAAAGGTTCGGACCTTCTGGCTGCTCTGACTCTGCATCAGCGCCGCAACGAGTGAGCTGTCTATCCCACCGGAAAGAAAGGCCCCAAGTGGCACATCCGCCGCCATCTGCCGGCCGACCGAGGCAGCCAACGCCTTCTCGATGTTGTCCAGTGCCATTTCGGGGTTGTTGTAGCGACCTTCCAGCGCATCACGCGCCGCCTCGACCGGAGACCACCATCTACGCACCGGTGGCAGGCGGCCATTACGGACATCCGAAACGGAAACCTTCAGTAAACCGCCAGGCGAAAGCTTCAGTACGTCCTTGAAAATACTCGCCTGCCCACCAATGCAACCAAAGCGGAGGTAGTTCTCCAATACATCGGGCGCCAACTCTCCCTTCCACCCCGGTGCCCGCTGCAGCGCTTTTAGCTCGGAACCAAACACCAGTGCGCCTGCCACCAAACCATAATAAAGCGGCTTCTCCCCGAATCGGTCCCGGGCCAGGGTAAGCGTTTGTTCTTCACGGTCCCACAGGGCAATGGCAAACATACCGGTGGCCATTTCAAGGGTTTTCTCAACCCCCCATACAGTGAACGCACGAAGCAAGGTTTCCGTGTCTGAGTGCCCTTTCCATGCTATTGATGGGCCGCCGGAGAGCTCCAGCGCGCCACGAAGCGCATGGTGGTTGTAGATCTCACCGTTAAACGCCAGTACAAAGCGCCCACAATCGGAGAGCATGGGCTGATGGCCCGCCGGCGACAGATCGACAATTGACAGACGCCTGTGTCCCAGCCCGAGGCCCACCGAAGAATCCTCCCAAACTCCCGAGTCATCAGGACCGCGATTAAAGATGGCATTGGCCATCTGTTCCAGGGCTGGCTCGAGAGCCTGGCTGGAAGGAACGCCTTGGAAAATACCGGTGATGCCGCACATAATTCAGGAGCTTCCTCGCTGCGCGACACTTCGCAGAATACCGGCCAACAACGGTGCCTGTACCTGCAGGGAATACTTCTGCTCCACGGCTTCCCGACCAGCCATACCGAACTCGGACTGCAGAGTCCTGGAGCTCAGAATTTTTTTCAAGGCCTCAGCCCATTCAGTTACCGATTCAGCCAGTTGCCCACAACGGTTTTCATTCACGATCTCGACATTGATTCCAACCGGAGAAGCCACCACTGGAACACCACAGGCCATATACTGAATCAGCTTGTAGCCACATTTCCCCTTTTCCCATGGGCCATCTTCAAGTGGCATGATTCCAATATCGAACCGGCCCACCTGCTCGGCCTCCGTCTCTTCCGACCAGGGGAGGACTTCGACCGGCACGGTACCGAACGCATCAGCCAAGCCGGGTTGTGCACCGATCAGCACCAGACGTATCGAGTGTTCACGATGCAACCGCTCGAACACGGTCCGGAGCGATTGCACGTAACGCTGCGTGGATGGTGAGCCAATCCAGCCGATCACAGCCTGCCGATTGCCGGCATCCGGCACGGCCCAGTAGCGCGTTGCGTCCACGACCGTCGGGATTCTCTCGATACGTTGCGCCCCCGCCTGCCGAGCACGTTCGGCGAGATAGTCATTCCCGCAGATCACGGCAGCGGCGCGGGCCATCACACGGTCGATCTTGTCCCCAAGCAGCCGACGGACCAGGGCTCGTCCGGAGAGGTCATAGTTGTGGAACACCGCATCGTCGTAGTCCACTACATACGGCACCCCAGACGGCATCAATCCCTGCTCCAGCCAGAACGGCACGAAAGGCAATGCCTCATACTCCAGCCAGACCAGATCGAATTCGCCGGCCCGCCGGAGCTGCCGCGCACGCACAGCATACCGGGCAGCCACCGACCTCAACGAGCGCCCCTTACCAGCGTAAAGCTGCCGAAGGTAAGTCTCGTCAAAAAGCGGATACGGCGTAACGTCGATGCCCGCGCGCGCTAGCGCCGGGAGAAACTGCAGTGAGCGCAGGCGGCTGCTTGCGCCCATGCGGGGATACTTGGAAAACAGCGCGACCCTCATGTCCGGCCCGTCTGACAGGCGCTGGACGGGCAATTCCCGAGCAGATCCCGATATATCTCCCGATACCGCGCGGCGCCCGCCTCCACCGTGAAGTAAGTTTCGGCCGCAGCGCGGCAACTGCCCCGCTGGAGGATGTGGTCATATTCTTCCAATAGTGACCTAGCCTTTTCGCCAAGCTCCTTCTCATCGAACGGGTTTTCAATGACCGTACCGACATCGTAGTGCCGGATCAAGTCCCCAAGATCACCTATGCCGGTGTTGCCCNCCACGGGGACGCCCGCCGAAAGAAACTCGCCAAGGCGCGTGGGTGCGCTACCCGGTTTTTCGGCAAAAAACATCACACCTACGTCCATCNCCGCCAGGTAGTCGGGCATATCGTCGGCAGATGCCGAAGCAATGCGAATATCCTTCTCGTTCACGCCCGACTCCGATGCGCGGGATAATACTTCCTCGTGATCGTCACGGGTCACGATACTCAACACCGCATCCGGCCGCGCTGCCTTGACTGCAAGGAAGAATCGAAAAAACGCATCCAGATAGAACCAGCCACTCAACAAGGTACCCATGGTGCCAACCACGAACGGGGAACGATCCGCTAGCCGACCCGAAGCCGCATTCTTCTCGGGGACGTGGAAACGATCCACGTCCACGCACGTGGTAATGACTCGAAACCTTTCACGGGGTATCTCGGGATAGGCCGTCACCAAATGCTGCACACCGGCCTCCGTCAGGCTCACGACAGTCAGGGCGTTGCGCAACAACCGTCGCTCAACCCACTTCAGGGCGCTGAAGACAAACGAGGTGGTTTTCAGCCGTCCCGCCGTGACCATCTCCTCGGGCCAAAGGGCGCGCATGTCGAAGACAAACGGCTTACGGGTCACCTTGCCGCACAACCATGCAGCAATCGCCGGAATGTAGCTTCGGCAATGCACCAGTCGGACATCCCGTCGCAGCGAGTGGCGCAATGTCTGACAGAGCAATACCAGCAGATCCCACAAGGTCGCCGGCAGCCGGGGACGGTGATGGTATCGCTGCGGTCTCCAGTCGATGCCCAACGCCACACATTCCGCGCGAAGTGCCACCATCGCACCCCGATCCGCCAGATCATCCGGCTTCTCGAAGGTCACGAGAATGAAACGGTATTCGTCCGACAACCGTGCCAGATAGCTAAGTACCTGGGAACGGCCCAACGGCTCCAACAGTCCGGTGTAGGAAAGGTACAGTACCCGTTTACAGCCGGGCACCGGCTTCTCCGATAAATAGACCACAACCCACCTCGAAACTCATACTCCAAATCCCTGTGATGACGAAAAGATTTCCAGATACTGCTCGGCAATCCGTTCCGGACTGAAATCCGCCGCACGTCGCCGCAGAGCATCGGCATTGCGTTCGGCTTTAAGCGACGCCTTAATGGCTTTCGCAAGTGCCAAGTCATCGCCAACCGGCGTCAAAGATCCGTATTTGCCTTCTTCCAGAATCTCTGCCGGACCCGACTGGCAATTGGTAGCGACCACCGGGGTGCCTGCGGCCAGGGCCTCCACGAGCACGTTGCCGAAACCCTCCCATGCCGAGGAAAGCACGAACAGCCCGGCCGCACGGTAGAACGGACCGGGATCAGACACAAAGCCACCAAAGTGCACGACATCCGAAAGCCCCAGGGCATCTCTCTGAGCGCGTAGATCCGGCTCCAGAGGTCCGGTCCCAAGAATCAGCAGTTCTCGCTGCTGCCCGTCATCCCTAAGTCGCCGCATCGCTCGCAGCAAGGTGGGGTAGTCCTTCTGCGGCTTCAACGATCCGACGGCCAAGATTCGAGACGACTGATTCGTCTTCAACCATGGGTGTTCCCTCCAAGTGTCGGAGAGCTCTGTAGTAGAAGAAATGGCGACCGGGTTATAGATCGTTCTTCCAGTGCGGCTCGGTAGTCCCAGACGATGCAGATCATCAATCACTCCATCCGACACGCCAACTACCACGTCAGACCGACCGTTGATCCAGCGCATCGAAAGCCGCAGCAACGCCCCGGACAAGCCATCGGCTTGGCGCGTTTTGGACAAGGCGTTGTGCTCGGAAGTGATCAAACACCCCGTGTAGCCGGCGACCTTCGCCGCGAGAACCGCTAGCGTGGTCAGCGGCCACATCGAGACCAGCAGCACTTCGGGCTTGCGGTCTCTCAAATACCGAACCAGCGGCCAGAACCCGCTGCGCACCCTGGGGGCAGACAGATCCACCACTTTAGCACCAGAAGACACATCGTCGAGTAACGCACCCCTTTTTTGCAGCAGCAAAAGATCAACCGAATGCCCGAGGCGCAAAAACTCCTTGATCAGAAGTAAATTGACACGCTCCGCACCACCACCACGGAGATCTGGAACCAGTAAAGAAATCACAACCCGAGATCTCGCATAAGTTTCTTCGTGCTTTTCGCCGCCAAGAATAGCTTTGACAAAGCCCCACCGTAGCCAAGAAAATTGTACTCTCCTCCACCAGTAGACCAAACATCATGACGAGGCGAGCTGGGTGAATAAAGATACTCTTCCATGACCGGGATATAAGACGGATTGCGGCGAAGAAAGGTCTCAACCTCAGTGTCCGACATCTGCTTTATCGGATAAAAGCCCGATCTCCCGAAATGCTCGAAGAATCGATGTTTCAAATTTTTCTTTTTACCCCTGAAAGATGATGGATAGGGTAACCAACACATAAACGGATAAATAGACCGCCCACAGGTCAGTCCAAGCGAAATCGCCTTGGCGCTATTTTTAGCCTCCCCGACCTCGAAACGACCGAAGAGCCGATAAAACCGGCTCACCGAAAATATTCCAGTAGCCGAGAAGTTCGATTTTCCGCGCTCCGAACCCTCGATCCTTATATAGGCCCTGGCAGAATCGCGGATGTCGTACTTATTCAAAAAATCGCCAGAACTCAACTTCCTAACAAACGTAGAAGATAATTGTATGGTGTTTATAATTTTATCAAAGTACGATGAAATATTCGAAAAATCTTCATCCAAAACGGGTCGAACAAGCTGCATGTCATCTTGGATGAATAGAGCGTACTCGTAACCTCGCTCAGCAGCATATGCCATCGCCATGTTCATGGAGCCAGCGAGTCCCCCAGTTTTTTCTTCGTATTCGCCAACTCCATCATTTTTTAAAACTCGATGGCGCTTGGAAACGGCTGCAAGAACATTCTGAGTATCTTTGTCCGTACTTTCATCGTCAACAATCACCACTTCAAAGCCATCAAGAAAACTATCAATCGATTTGATACAATTTAAAAGAAAGCGCCCTCTATTGAACGAAAAAACAAAAACAATCAATGAATCTCTTGCCTTCATAATATAAATCCCACCTTTCTTCTAAATCGCTAGAATTTTGCCTATCCATGGGCTGTGAAGTGGACCCCAAATTTTGGACAGGTGCCTAAGCTCTGATTCATTATCTCCAGAAGGAGGAGAATCATGAGCAAGAAACGCAAACAGCACAGCGCATCATTCAAGTCCAAAGTTGCCCTGGCCGCCCTCAAAGGTGACCAGACCACATCCGAAATTGCCGCCCGGTTCCAGATCCATCCGACCATGGTCAGCACCTGGAAGCGCGAGCTGCTGGAGATTGCCCCGGGCCTCTTCGAGGGCAAGAAAAAGTCCGGCAAGCAGTCGGAGGAGCCTAGCACGGATAAGCTCTATCGCGAGATTGGCCGACTGACGGTGGAACGCGATTTTTTGTCGCGCAAGCTCGATCAGTAAGCCGTCAACAGCGGTTGGCGATGATCGAGCGTGGTCATCCCCACGTCAGCATTTTGCGCCAGTGTGAGCTGCTCAAGCTGAGCCGCTCTCCGGTGTACTACGCCCCCCCGTGAGCAGTGTCAGGAGGATCTGGAACTGATGTATCTGATTGATCAGCAGCACCTGGAAACGCCGTACTACGTACGGTTCCCGTAAGATGCGGGTCCACCTGGAACGCCAAGGCCACCGGATAAACCGCAAGCGGGTTCAGCGCCTGATGCGCACCATGGGCATTCAGGCGGTGTATCCGCGCCCCAGAACCAGCATTCCGGGCGACGGGCGCAAGGTGTATCCGTAACTGCTCAAGGGCCTGAAGATCGATCGCCCAAACCAGGTGTGGGCAACAGATATCAGCTATATTCCGGTGGCCCGGGGCTTCATGTACTTGGTCGCCATTATCGACTGGTACAGCCGCAAGGTGCTGTCCTGGCGGGTCTCCAACACCATGGACACAGACTTCTGTATCGATGCCCTGGAGGAGCCCCTGCAACGCCACGGAACGCCGGAAATCTTCAATACTGATCAGGGTGCCCAGTTCACCAGTGAGGCCTTCACAGGTGTTCTTAAAGAGCATGGCATTCGGATCAGCATGGACGGCGCTTGAAGCAGGCGCTCCACCGGTACTTCCGGCATTACAATCAGACCCGTTACCACCAAACCCTTGATTACCAAACGCCCGATGAGGTGTACTACGGGCAACCCACAACCTTGGCAGCCTGAGCCGGGGAAACAACCGGATCATAGCTTAAGGACACCATCAGGTTGTCCAACTGATTGGGTCCACCTCAATGCACTTTGGCTCGTACGCTGGCTTTGAGGGTTTCGCAGTCCTGAGTCACTTTCGACATCGTTGACCGTTTGCCTGGGCGTTCAGCGATAAACCACTGCACTGCCCGCTTCTTGTGCGCTTCGCGTTTCTGGATGCCACGGCAACCGGCGTCTCCCCACACCCGTTTCTCCTCGCCATGCAACAGTTGATCCGAGGGCGTCAGGTCCTGCTCATTGGCGGCGGTCGTGGCAAGGCTGTGAATCAGGCCAGTCGTGTCATCGACACCAATATGGCACTTCATGCCAAAGTGCCACTGATTGCCCTTCTTCGTCTGATGCCTCTCCGGATCACGCGCCTTATCTCGATTCTTCATCGAGCTGGGCGCTTCGATGATCGTCGCATCAACGATACTGCCTTCCCGAACCATCAGGCCATGCCGGGCCAGTTGCCGGTTGATCTTCTTGAACAGCTTCTTGCCCAAATTGTGCTGTTCCAGCAAGTGACGGAAGTTCAGGATCGTCGTCTCATCGGGAACCCGGGACAGGCGAATACCCGCAAAACGACGCATCGACTCGATCTCATACAGCGCGTCCTACATCGCCGGATCACTCAGGTTGTAGATCACCTGCATCACATGAACCCGCAGCAAGCTCGACAGCGGTTTTGGGGGGCGGACCGGCGCGGCCAGAGGCATAATGGGCGGCAATGGTCGATTCCAGCGCCTTCCATGGCAACAACCGATCCAGCTTCTCTAGGAACACTTCCCGTCGGGTCTTGCGCTTCTTCTAGGCGTATTCGGCTTCGGCAAAGGTCAGCTGGCTCATGGCATACTTGCATACTGGCTGATGGAAAGTACCGACTATCCCAAGGTGACGATTTTCAGGGACTCCCTAACGTTACTCCCTAACGTTATTCCGTGGGCGTTTCACACTATGTAGCCCAGGTCGAGCGAAGGTGGATAGATTGCCGGGCATATTTTTAACTTGCTCGGCAACATACTTCGCACCACTCACATTGCGATTATCACCCCACCAAATCCCGCAAAACCGCCTTAAGCCCGCTGGTATTCCGGTACTCCCCTCTCAACAGAAGACCCAATGTGGCGGCAACCCTCGGCAGCAACCACTTCTCCCGAAGAGCAGCACGCAATCTAAGGTTATTGGCCCTGGCTTCGGCTGTTTCGAGCATGTGCTGCAAACCAAACTGGTAGTTGTCAGGGGCTGCCGCCTGAACACGCCGTATTCCCTCGATCATCAGCCGCTGCTGCGATATTTGGTCCTTTTCTCTTTGCCGGACATCACCTTCAAACAGATTTTTCACCGAATGGAAAAACGCATGGTGCCGGGTAACTCTGGTGGTCCGGTTAGCTATAAACTGCGACTCATTCGATTCGTGCCTTCGGTAGTATTGAAGTACCCGACCATCCACTACCTTGCCATTCAGGGCATCAGCGAAAGCCACAATCCAGTTGTCATGCGCCTTAATGCCCTCAGGAATAGGCATACAAAAATCCAACAACTCACGCCGGACACAGCAGCAGCAACCCATCACGAAGCTTTCCAGGGTGAAGCCCGCGGAGCGGATCTGCCCTACCTTGGTCAATCCCACCTCGTTCAACTCCCCATCCGTAAGCGCCGCATCGTTCATCACCACCAACGCTTGCGGGTTACGCCCGGCAACGTCAATCATGTGCTCAATCTTCTCGGGGAACCACACGTCATCCTGGTCACTGAGAAACACCAGATCACCGGTCGTCTTCATAAGTGCCGCATTGAAGTTGCCGCAGTAGCCCAGGTTCTTTTCGTTACGGTGGAACTCGACAGTAAAGGGTGCGGTTTTTGCGAACTCGCGGACGATGGCTGCGGTCTGGTCGGTGGAGCAGTCATCTGTGACGATCAATTCGTCAGGCTGGCGGGTCTGGTCCACGAAGCTCTGTAGTTGCTCTTTTAAGTATTGGGCACCGTTGTAGGTGGCCATGGCTATAGAGATTTCCATTGTGTATTAACCATCATTATCGTATTGACCAGACCCCACCGCGCCTGCCAGTACCTGCCGCCATCCGGAACAGGTCTGGTATGTTCAGGCGAGCATCCTGGTACGCTCGCTGAAGCAGCGCTTTGCGTGATCAACGAGTTCTGGAAGATATTTATAGGGCGACTCTCGCAAGCCGGGCAGATTATCCATGGCCTGTCTCAGTGCGCGGTCCGCAGCTATACCGAATGCGTGGCTTGCGCCTCCGTGGCGGCTGGCGTAAAAAAAATTCACCACCCCTGAACCAGCTTAGGGCGAATTGTTTAAAATTGTTCATTACGAGTCAACGGCCTCCCTCATTCCAAACATATGCAATTGTCCCTTATACATGACGTAACTTTCGCCTGCCGATCGCGATGACATTCCGAGTAAGTAAAATTAATGCTTCCGGATACAAAACAGCCTTTTTTATAAAGAAGAACATAGTCTTTTTGTCACGCCTTTGAACAGAAGAAAGAATTCCGTTACTAATAAATTCGGACTTGATCTTCCGGGCATTAGAACAGTACCGTTCGGCAACCTGACGGACTCGTTCATAGTGAACGATCAGATCTCTTGAGGTATTATCTCCGTGAATATTCCGAATGAAGCACACACTCGGCTCAAAATCGAAGTCACCGCCATCCCTCGCCAAAGCATCGAAAACCTTTATATTGAAAATCCAGTCATCGGCGATCAAGTCGACATCAAAAGGTTGGATTTTTCTCAGGAAATCTGCCTTGGCGAGCACCCCCTGAATGAACAAAACAGGCGCCTGTGAGGTCAAGTACTTGTGGACACGCTCAGCAACACCACTACTCATCAACCCCACGGTCTGTATCGAATGACAACGTTGACCAAGCTCACCAGCTATGCAGTTGACACCGTCTGAGTAGCTAATTTTGAGGGCAGGATTAGCTTCGAATTTTTTTAGCTGCGAAAAAAATCGATTTTTGGGGAAAGAATCATCACCAGCCAGGAATGCAATAAAATCCCCATCGGAAAGGTTTATCATCGATAAAAGATTATTTGCAATTGCGGTCACGCCTTGATGCGTTTTGACCAACACTCTTATTGGAACTGGCGAATTTTCGGCAAAACGTTCAATCACATGAACAGTGCCGTCCGACGAGCCATCGTCAGTTACTATGATCTCAAGGTCGTAGTTACTGGATCGCTGTTCGACAACGCTTTGTAACGCTTGATGGATGAACTGAGCCTGATTGAAGGTTAGAATGAGCACACTGATTTTAGGTTTGGTAGCTCGCAACGTCTATACCCTTATTTGCACGTCCAAGAGGAAAGGTCCCTGCCCAAGATTGCTTCCAATTTTTGGATCTCTTCCTGGAATGCTACTCTTAGCTTCCCGACTTCATCATCCGGAACAACCACTGGCTCTGACAATGCGCCTTAGAACTTTTCTCTTAGATACACATTTAATCTCTCAGGCAGCCAACCACCAAAAAACGACCGGCCCATAGCGCTTTCTCGAAAATCAGCGGATGTTTTATTTTTTGCATCGGTTGAAGCATTTGCAACCTGAGGATAGTACCTGTTTAAGGGTGTTTGCTGCGACATCGGTGCCTGTCCATAGGTGCGCGTAAACAATCATTACTTATTTAATAAATCGTGAGCGTGAATTGGCCAGCCAATTTTCGCATAAAGGTGATACCCCTTAGTAGCCAGAGTACCCGAAGGCCCTGTCTTTTCTAACACAATTCGAACTCCCAGCAGTCCTGTTAAAGCAGCCGCAAATGGCGCAATTACATAGCTAGCAAACGGAAAATTCAAGGATAAAACCAGCAATGACACTGAGCAGATCACATGAAGTGAAAACAGTTTGAGTGACAGAGTTTGAAACCTAAACTTCCTAATATTCCTTGCAATGACATATACTGTCAGAAAATAGACAATATATCCTGCCAGGAAAGCCATTCCCGTAACCTCAAGCCCGACTGACGGCAGTAGGAGCCATACTAATGAGAGGAAAACGATATTGAAGCTAAGCTCCATAAAGAAGAATATTTTCGCGTGGGCGGCAGCAACAATTGAGAAACTCATCGCCCAGCTTGCCAGCTTGAATACATTACCTACAGTCTGCCACTGCAATAGTGTAGCCGCTGGACCAAACTCACTCGCATACAGCAGTTCAACCACTAAAGGGGCCCACCCAATCAACAGAAGGAGTACCGGACCACCTATAGCCAGCCCAAGTTGAGCCTGGTCATTCATCAACTTATTGGCTGCGGCCCGGTTATGGATAACTTCCGTCAATCTTGGGTAGTAATCAGCTCCCATGGCACCGAGAAGAAACCCCACATATGTCATCGTGATTCCCCACGATGCCGCGAAATAGCCAGCTGCATCCAGCCCCAGCTCTTGCGTAACCAAGGTTCTAACAAACAATAATGTACCAGTTGCTGCCAGGCCACCAGCCATAAAGACAGATCCAAGCTTCGCCATTGGCTTCCACGTTTGCCAGATCTGAATCAGATTTAAGGGGGGCTTTTCTCCGATTTTTGGTAGTTTCTTTTTGTAAAATATAGCAAAAACCAAGTTTGCCAAAGGCTGGACTAGCAAAAACCATATCAGCCCAGCCTGTCCATACTTCCATACCGCCGTCAGACCCACAATTGTTGCTACAATCGCCCCTAGGACGGTAACACGCCCAAGGTCACCTATTTTTCGCAGGCCTTGCAACAGGGTAGTATGAGCAGTTGCCAGCAACATAAGCAGAATTGCCACTCCGACAAGGCCGATTTCAGTTGACAGCCCCGCATCTCCTGTAAGCCAGGTGGCAAGCGGCTGACGAAACACCCAAACCGCAACCATAGCCAATGTGCCTTGCAAAAAGTGAGCGGCGAGAAGCACTCTTCCTACACTGCTGACAGTTTGGGCATCGCCTTTCGCAGCCGCAATCTCCCTCACACCACTGGAGCCCATACCAAGCCCGGCAGCATTACCTACGGTTTGCTGAAGATTGTTATAGATTCCCAGCAAGCCAACGCCAGCAGGCCCTAGCAAAACCGCCAATACCTTCATTCGAATAATGGACAGGAATATGTTCACTACTTGGGCAGAGCCGATCACCAGCATGGATCTGATCAGCCCGCGGGAATTCCTAGAGGTGGGTGTGCTCATTACCGGTAATTAGCCGCGTTAACAGCTTGCTTAACCTGCTGCATAGTCAGGTGTGGCCCCATTGGCAGGCTTAAGACGGAACGATGAATTTCTTCAGTCAATGGCAGGGAACTACTTGAAAATGCGCTATACGCCTTCTGCCGATGCGGTGGTACCGGGTAGTGAATCAGTGTCTGCACTCCCTGCTTCGCCAAATGCTGCTGTAACTCATCCCTCATCGCAGAGCGTATAACAAACAAGTGCCAGACATGGCCCTCACGGTTAGCCGCCGCAGGCAACTGAATTTCCGGATTATCGATGTGTTTGAGATAATACTCCGCCACATTACGCCTGCTTTCGATTTCGTGATCCAAATGGCGCAATTTCACCCTGAGCATAGCGGCCTGGATCTCATCCAACCGGCTGTTTACGCCCTGATAAAGGTTCTCGTATTTCTTGTGGCTGCCATAGTTGCCCAATGCTCGGATAGTTTTGGCCAGCGCCTCGTCATCGGTGGTAACGGCTCCCGCATCGCCCAGTGCGCCAAGGTTTTTGCCGGGGTAAAAGCTGAATCCGGCCGCGTGCCCCCAGCTGCCAGTTTTGCGGCCTTTTATACTGGCCCCGTGTGCCTGGGCGGCATCTTCCAATACCAATAGACCACGTTCATCCGCCATTTGCATCAGTTCGGGCATGGGGGATATCTGCCCGTAAAGGTGAACAGCAACGATGGCTTTGGTCTTGGGTGTGATGGCCACCGCGGTTTTATCAGGGCACAGGTTGAAAGTGACCTCGTCCGGCTCAACCAACACTGGCTTTAAGCGGTTTTCAGTGATCGTCAAAATGCTGGCGATGTAGGTGTTTGCCGGCACAATAACTTCGTCGCCTTCTTTCAGTTTCCCCATTTCTTTCCAGGCTCTGAGGGTGAGTGTCAACGCGTCCAAGCCATTGGCTACACCGATGCAGTGTTTGCTGCCGCAATACTCTGCAAACTCTTCTTCGAAGGCTTTTACTTCGGTGCCCTGAATGTACCAGCCGGAGTCGATAACTCGGGTGGCCGCGGCTACGAGCTCGTCTCGGTATTGTGTATTGATGGCTTTCAGGTCCAGAAAACTGATCACTTACTTTTTCCTGTAGCTTTTGCCTGTTCAGTCCAGGCTTGAACAATTTCTTTCGGATATCCCCTTGTGAAGCGGTTTCGCCATGGATAGGCTTTCTGTCTGGGGTTATCTGGCAGGCGTAAAATCCGAACATCGCAAGCTGGCTTTGCAGGATTACCGATAGCAAGCTTCCACTCCGGAATGTGGGATTTCACAACGGAGCCAGCCCCTATCACTGCGTTATTGCCTATTCTCACACCCGGAAAAACAAGAACCTTTGAGGCCACTACGCAATAATCTTCAATCACTGGCCCGAGCAGCGTTTCACTTGGTGGCATTGGATCATTGGTCAGCAACACTTCAGGAAATAACCACACAAAGGAGCCAATCGTTGATTGCTTTCCAACATGTACGTCTGCGTGTAATTTGGTGTACTTGCCAATGCTGCAGTCGCCCTGTACGTCTGTTCTGGAGCCCAGCTGAACACCTTCGGCTATATCTGAATTCTCCCGGACACAAACGTGATGCCCGGTATGCAGCCCTGCCCCGATCTTTGAGCCTGCGTAAATCACAGAGTGACTTCGGATAACGGAGTTTTCACCAATTTCAAGTTGGTTATTGTGAGCCAGCGGTGTTGGTAGCCCCAACTCGCAGTATGCACCGACTTTAGTGTTTTTCCTTATCCATACGTGCTTGTGAATAATCGAATAAGGGCCGATTTCCACTCCTTCATCGATTTTGGCGGATGAACATACGAGAGCTGTTGGGTGAATCATCAGGCGGTGTTTCCTGCGTCGATGGTTAGTATGGCGCCGGTAATCGCGGCTGCTTCATCGGAGAGCAGGTACTTAACAGTTGACGCAACTTCTGACGTTTTTGCAAGGCGCTTCAAAGCTGAACGCCGCCGAACCTGGTCAAGCTGAGTGTCATTGATTCCAGCAGACATATTCGTTTCCATGTATCCCGGCGCCACGGCATTCACCGTTATGTTGACCTTACCCAGCTCCCGCGACAGGCTTTTCGTGAAGCCGTTCAGCGCGGCTTTACTGGCCGCGTATACCGATAATCCATTAAACCCTGTAGAGGCGATAATGGACGACACATTGACGATACGGCCAATGCGGTTTCGCAACATGGAGCGGGATATGTATTTCGTCAGTAGCAGTGTTGCGGTGACGTTTACGGCAATCACTTCTTCAATCTGAGATTCGTGCATGGTGCCCAGCACTCCGTCATGGGCAATAGCGGCGTTATTAATCAACGCATAGGGCGCGCCATGCTTCTCTACAAAGTTTTTTGACCACTCGTGAAGTGTTCTTCTATCAACAAGATCCAACGGCTCATAGGCTACATGGCCACTTCCCGACATGAGCTGTTCGAGTTCGGGAGTACACGATCTTGCAGCCGCAACAACCGAGTATCCCGCTTTTGCAAGGCTCTCCACTATTGCGAGACCCAAACCCCGGCTACCACCAGTGACGAGGACGACTTTTTGCTTGGCGTTATCCATAGCGAACCTTATCTTTTAATCTTACCTGCTGCACCCACCGGCAGCTCATCTACTAACCGCACAAAAGCGGGAACTTTGAATGAGGGCAATACCTGTTTGCAATGTAGCTTTACACTTTTGACCAGCCCGGAAGGGTTATCCACTTCGGGATCAGGAACAATCAAGGCTTCAATTAGAGCACCCGCAATTGAGCTGGACTTTGCGCGCACAGCCACCTGAAATACTCCAGATACTTCAAGTACCCTTGCTTCAACATCTTCCGGGATTACTTTGTTGCCGCCTATGTTGATGGCTCCGTTCAGCCGGCCCTTAAAGAAGACCCTATCGCCATCCACCTCAACCAGATCGCCGGTATCAATCCAGCCGTCTACACTGGCGATTGAACCGCCGCCACCAAGGTAGCTTTGATTGAGGTGTGTGTTTTTGAGGCAGAGGGTGCCCTGATCTGAAATTCTCATTTCAACATCGCGCACACCGTTATTTAACCACGACACCGGAAAGCCGGCTTTTTTATCCTTAACCGAGAACCCTACACCCGCTTCGGTGGAGGCAAATATGTGAGCAATCGCCGCAGACGGGAACTGTTTGGCCAGAGAATTAAGTATGCGTTGGTCAGCGATTTCACCACCGAGAGTGACCTGCTTCAGCTGGAGTTGCTTGGCTGCTTTTGCCATGAGAATTTTTCGCCAAAGAGAAGGTGTAGCGGAGAGCGCATCACAATCATTGGCAACCAGGAAGTCGATTTTTTTCTCAAAGTTAAGATTGGGAGACGGCACGATTAGCTTTGCATTGGCCATCATTGCTTGCAGCACGACCTGAAAGCCAGCAAAACGGGCGGGGTCATACAGGAGCCCCCAGGTTAGCTGACTGCCTGCTCCACTTTGGATTGTTGTTCTCGTAAGAGATTCGATTGTATGAGCAACAATCTTTGGTGTACCAGTTGTGCCCGATGTCGCGAGCAGCCATTGAGTATTTCGTTCATTTGGAACGCTGGATACCCCCTGGCTCCCACTACCAGCTCTGAGGCGACTAACTTTTGTTGTCCAGTGCCCGGTGTTGGTCATCCCGTCGGTGAGCACAAAATCCAAACGCAGCTTTTCTTCAACTCGTTTTGAAAAATCTTCACAAGCATCAAAAGGCACGAGCAAGACCGAGCTAGCGAGGCTATCGAGCTCAACAGCCCATCTGATCAGATTCTGAGGATGACAATGCAACGCTACGTTTTTCCCGATGACTTGATCCAACCCCAATACCTGTTGGGCACCCTCAGTATTGCCAGTAGTTTTTATATCAACATCAGAAGCAATACTGAATTTTCCGGTAACGAAATTCCTAAGCATTAGGCCTGAGCCTCGTTCGGGCTAAACTTTTTATAGATGGCTACAAATTCTCCTAGAGTGTTTGGGTACACTGGCTCGTCCATCATTACAAATGGATCGAACCCTAACGATCCCTCAAGGTCTGCTACGAGTATTGCGAACCCCAGTGAATCGAGACCACTTTCGAGAAGAACGCTATCGTCATTGAGTGATGGTGATAGTTCCAATTCGTTTTCTTCCGCGATACGCCGAATGGATTTAATGATCACTTCTCGGACATCAGTCATATAGTTTTCCTAGCCATTTTCTGAAACATCTCATAATCCCGGATGTAATCGGATTCATCATAATGCTCGCTGGCGAGCACAAGCAGCAGACAGTCTTTGCTGAAGTCGTGCATTTCCCGCCAGACCAGATCCTCAATTATCAAGCCCTTGGTTGGACAGTCGAGCCAGACTTCTTCCCGGTTCAAGCCATCGTCCAGCACCATGCGGCATTTTCCGGCTACGCATATGGCAACCTGCTTAAGATTTTTATGGGCGTGGTAACCGCGGCTAACGCCCTGTTCCGTGTGGTAGATGTAGTACACCCGCTTGATGTCGAAAGGCACGGCTTTGTCCATACCAATTTCGACGGCTACCAGGCTACCGCGTTCGTCGCCAAGGCGCTGAAAGTCGATCCATTTTACCAGGCTCATACGCTCTCACCTTCCTACTCGTACTTTTCTGCCCGGGCAAAGGAAAGGGCCTGCCGGTCTTTCCGAGATACAAGCGGCTCTGCATTGCTATCCAGCGGCCAGTCTATCGCGAGCTGTTCGTCTGACCAATGGATGGAACGCTCGTGATTAGGTTCATAAAAGTCTGTGCACTTGTATTGGAAATCCGCCGTGTCGCTAGTTACAAGAAAACCATGAGCAAATCCCGGCGGCACCCAGAGTATGCGGCTGTTCTCTTCCGAGAGGTATTCCCCGACCCACTGGCCGAAGGTAGGTGAGCTGGCACGCAGGTCGACGGCTACGTCGAACACTTCGCCGCGGGTCACCCGCACGAGTTTGCCCTGGGGCTGTCTGATCTGGTAGTGCAAGCCGCGAAGAGTGTCTTTCACGGAGCGGCTGTGGTTGTCCTGGACAAAGATGGCGTTGATGCCGGCTTCGCGGAAGGCTTTTTCGTTCCAGGCTTCCATGAAGAAACCGCGCTCATCCCCGAACACTTTCGGCTCTATGAGTTTAACGTCCGGAATACGGGTCTCGACCACTTTCATCGGACTCAAACCTCCTGCTCGGCCAGCTGCCTCAGATAATCGCCATAACCGTTCTTTTTGGTTTCTTCAGCTTGAGTGAGCAGCTGGTTCCGAGTGATAAAGCCCATTCGATAGGCGATTTCCTCCAGGCAGGCGACCTTCAAACCTTGACGTTTTTCAAGGGTTTCAATGTAACCGGAGGCTTCGTGCAAGGAATCGAATGTGCCAGTATCAAGCCAGGCATATCCGCGACCGAGCAACTCCACGTTCAGATCGCCTCGCTCCATATAAGCCTGATTGACACTGGTAATCTCCAGCTCACCTCGATGGGAGGGCTTAACTGCTTTAGCGATCTCTACAACATCGTTATCGTAAAAATACAGCCCCGTTACCGCGTAACGGGATCTCGGATTTTCGGGCTTTTCTTCGATGGAAATAGCACGTTGATTTTCATCAAATTCAACGACACCAAAACGCTCCGGATCGGTTACTCGGTAGCCGAAAATCGTAGCTCCGGCTTTACGATCATTGGCAGCCTGCAGCAGCTTAGAAAGGCCTGGGCCATGATAAATATTATCGCCCAACACCAAACACACCGGATCCTTCCCAATGAACTGCTCGCCAAGAATAAACGCCTGAGCCAACCCATCAGGGCTAGGTTGCACAGCATACGAAAGCGAAACCCCGAACTGAGAACCGTCACCTAAAAGGCGCACGAAACCAGCCTGATGCTCTGGTGTGGTGATAATAAGGATGTCGCGAATATCTGCCAGCATCAGCACCGATAGCGGGTAGTAGATCATCGGCTTGTCGTAAATTGGTAAAAGCTGCTTGGAGACCCCTTTGGTAATGGGGTAAAGCCGGGTGCCGGAACCACCGGCAAGTACGATGCCTTTGCGTGCCATTTTTCAGTCCTGCGGTTTGGTAAATTTTCGGCGCTCAGCGAGCGACCGTTCTACGCCTGTTTGCCACGCGGGCAACTGCAGTTTTAAGGAGTTTTCTAGCTTGGTCGAATCGAGCCGTGAATTAAGCGGGCGTTTAGCCGGTGTCGGCCACGCTGTCGTTGGGACCGGTTCAATACGATCAGGTGTCGCTCGTATCGGTACATTCTGCCTTTGCAAACATTCGGCAACAAATTGGGCATAACCGTGCCAGCTGGTTTCACCGGTTGCCACAAGGTTGAAGAGGCCCGCAAGCTCTGAATCCTGTTGGGTTTGCCTAAGCGCGATTGCTGTCACATCGGCTATCAGTTCCGCCCCGGTGGGCGCTCCCACTTGATCATCAATAACTTTTAGCGAGTCGCGCTCTTCAATGAGTTTGGTCATAGTTCCAAGAAAGTTGCTACCCCGTGCGGCATATACCCAACTCGTCCGAAAGATCAGGTGACGGCAACCCGTGGATCGGATCGCGGACTCGCCCGCCAGTTTGGTCGCACCATAATAATTAATTGGTGCAGCTAGGTCCTGCTCCCGCCATGGACGGTTACCCGAACCGTCAAAGATATAGTCAGTGGAGTAATGTACTAAAAGCGCTGCTTGCGCTTGAGCTTCCTCGGCAAGTAGAGCCGGCGCTTCGGCATTGATGAGATTAGCCAGATCACGGTCTTCCTCCGCGCGATCTACCGCTGTATAGGCTGCGGCGTTTACAATCACGGTCGGTTTGACGTCGCGTATCGTTGCACGTAAATCATCCAACTTGGTGAGATCACCGCAAATACCATTCGGGTTCTTACGGCCCAACGATACCAACGTACCGAGGGGAGCCAAAGCTCTCTGGAGCTCCCAGCCAACCTGTCCATTTTTTCCTAAAAGCAGGATTTTCATGCCTTGACACCCGCTCCCAGGCGCTCACGCTGATAGCTTCCATCCTGAACCCGCGCACACCAATCGTGATTGTCCAGATACCACAAGACGGTCTTCCTCAAGCCTGTTTCGAAGGTTTCTTGAGGAACCCAGCCTAACTCCCTTTCAATCTTGCTGGCGTCGATAGCGTAGCGAAGGTCATGGCCAGGCCGATCTTTCACAAAGGTGACCAGATCTCGATAGTGGTTAACTGTGTCGAGCTTTTGGCTGCTACTCGGTGGCACCAGCTCCTGGAGAAGATCACAAAGTGTATGTACAACTGCAATATTTTCGAGCTCATTGTGACCGCCGATATTATAGGTCTCTCCGACTGAACCTTTAGTGAGCACTTTATACAGGGCTCGGGCGTGATCTTCCACGTAAAGCCAGTCGCGAATCTGGTTACCTTTACCATAGACCGGCAAAGGCTTGCGTTCCAGAGCATTCAGGATCATTAAAGGAATCAGTTTTTCTGGAAAATGATAAGGGCCGTAGTTATTAGAGCAATTGGTGATGACCACCGGCAAACCGTAAGTGCGATTCCAGGCCCGCACCAAGTGATCAGAGCTGGCCTTACTGGCCGAGTAAGGAGAGCTTGGCGCGTAGGAAGTCTGCTCCGTGAACAGACCATCTGAGCCTTCCAGATCGCCATAGACTTCATCGGTGGACACATGGTGTAGACGAAAGCGGGCACGGGCTTCAGCATTCAGCCCGTTCCAATATTGGCGGCAGACTTCCAACAGTGTGTAAGTACCGACGATATTGGTTTCGATAAAGGCGGCAGGGCCATCGATGGAACGATCCACGTGACTCTCCGCCGCGAGATGCATTACCAGATCCGGCTTATGATCCAAGAAAACTCTTTCCAGGGATGCGCGATCACAAATATCGACCTTCTCAAATTTGTACCGATCACTTTCCGATACGGTTGCTAATGAGTCGAGATTACCCGCGTAGGTAAGCTTATCGACATTCACTACGTTATCTTGAGTTTGGTCGATAATGTGCCTGACTACTGCTGAGCCGATAAAACCGGCCCCACCTGTGACTAGAATTTTCATCTTATTAAACTCGGTAGAAACTACTGCAGTTGGTTACGGTACCAGGGCATCGCAACCGCCAGGCCCTCGGCGACACTGTGTGTGGGGGTGTAGCCCAACCCGCGGCAGGCCTTGTCGATGTCCGCCTGGGAGTGACGCACGTCACCGGGACGGAAATCCCTGTGATCGGGTGCCTCGACGTAGTTGACGTCAAGCTTAGCGAGCTCCGCGGCGATGCGGTCGAACAGTTCGTTGAGACTGGTACGGGCGTTACAGGCCACGTTATAGACCTGATCTTTGTTTTCATCGGCAGCGATAGCCGCCAACAGGTTCGCCTGTACCGCGTTGTCCACGAAGCAGAAGTCCCGGCTGGTTTCGCCGTCGCCGTTGATGCGCACGGTGTCGCCCTGGATCATTGCGGCGGTCCACTTGGGGATCACCGCCGCGTAGGCGCCATTAGGATCCTGGCGTGGCCCGAAGACGTTGAAATAGCGTAGGCCAATTGTTTTGAAGCCGTAGGTTCGTGCAAAAACGGTAGCGTAAAGCTCATTGACGTACTTTGTCACCGCATAGGGCGAGAGCGGGTTACCGATTTTATCTTCTACTTTGGGCAGATCCGGGTGGTCGCCATAGGTGGAACTGGAGGCGGCGTAGGTGAAGCTGCTTACCTGTTCGTCCTTGGCGGCTACCAGCATGTTTAGGAAGCCGTCGATATTGGCCTGGTTGGTCGCTATCGGATCTTCGATGGAGCGCGGCACGGAGCCCAGTGCGGCTTGGTGAAGGACGTGGTCCGTCCCCTTTACGGCTTCGCGGCAGTCGCCAAGGTTGCGGATGTCGCCTTTGATGAAGCGGAAGCGACCCCACTGCTCTTCAGTAACCAGGGTTTGGACCTCGTCCAGGTTGTGCTTGTGGCCGGTGGCGAAGTTGTCCAGGCCCACTACGGTCTGGTCCAGTTTGAGCAGGGTTTCCAGTAGGTTGGAGCCTATGAAACCGGCTACTCCGGTGATTAGCCAGGTTTTGGGATTGGCTTGGAGGTCGGCTTTTACTTCATCGTAGCGGGTCATTGATTTCCAGTTTGGTAGTTGCTGCTCGCATTCGCGGGCAAGGCCCGCTCCCACAAAGGTAGTTCCACCAAAGTTCTCTAGAGGCGGAGGTCTACGGCTTCTTTGGGTAGCACGTACTTCAGGTCGTAGAGGACGTGCGGGTCGCGACCCAGCTGGCGGATTTCGCTGCAGGGCATCGCTTTGAACTCATTGTGGGCCACTGCCAGGACGATGCCATCGTAACTGGCCACCTGGGGTTTTTCGATGGGCTGGATACCGTACTCCCGGTAGGCCTCGTCCGGATTGATCCAAGGGTCGTAGACATCGACGGTGACGTTGTAGTCCTGGAGTTCACGGATCACGTCAATCACCCGGGTATTACGCAGGTCCGGGCAATTTTCCTTGAAGGTTAGGCCCATCACAAGCACGTGGGCGCCGTTGACCTGGATGCAGCGGCCCAGCATGGCTTTAACAAGCTCGCTGGCCACGAAACGGCCCATACCGTCGTTGATGCGACGCCCCGAGAGGATCACTTCCGGGTGGTACCCCACCGCCTGGGCTTTGTGGGTCAGGTAGTAGGGGTCCACGCCGATGCAATGGCCACCCACCAGGCCGGGGCGGAACGGCAGGAAGTTCCACTTGGTGCCGGCGGCTTCCAGTACTTCCTGGGTGTCGATGTTCATGCGCTTGAAGATCATCGCCAGTTCGTTGACCAGGGCGATGTTCAGGTCCCGCTGGGTATTCTCGATCACCTTGGCGGCTTCCGCCACCTTGATGCTGGAGGCCCGGTGGGTGCCGGCGGTGATCACGGAGGCATAGAGGCGGTCCACGGTGTCCGCCACTTCCGGGGTGGAGCCGGCGGTGACCTTCATGATGTCGGTGACGCGGTGGAGCTTATCGCCCGGGTTGATGCGCTCCGGGCTGTAGCCCGCGTAGAAGTCCTGGTTGAAGGTGAGGCCGGAGACGCGTTCCAGCACCGGCACGCAGTGCTCCTCGGTGGCGCCGGGGAATACGGTGGACTCGTAAATCACGATATTGCCGGGCTTGAGGGTCTTGCCGATGGTCTCGGACGCCTTGATCAGCGGCGTCAGGTCCGGCTGGCGGTGCTCGTCGATGGGGGTCGGTACCGTGACGATGTAGACGTTACAGCCGTCCAGGGCCGCCGGATCGTCGCTGAACGCCAGGCCCTCCGAGGCGGCCAGCTCCGCGTCGCTGAGCTCGCGGGTGTGGTCGTGGCCGTCCCGAAGAGCGCGAATGCGGTCGTGATTGACGTCGAAGCCCACCACGGGGCGGTGTTTGCCGAACTCGGCAGCCAAAGGCAGGCCCACATAGCCCAAGCCGATCACGGCCAGCTTGATGTCTTCCAGTGAGGTGTGACTCATTCTTTTATCTACCTTGCTAATACGGGCCTATGTGGATGTGAGGATTTTGCCTTTTTGGGCGCTGTCTTGATAGCAGCGCCCGAGTTCCGTGGCCAGGGCCCGCTTGGCCTGGTCATCACCGTGCACCAGGCGGATTTCCCGGGGCCACCGGGTCATGCCGGTGACGAAGTCGATCAACCCGTTGCGGTCGGCGTGGGCGGAATAGCCGCCGATAGTGTCGACACCGGCCTTTATCTCGTGGATCTCGCCGTCCAATTCCACTTGGCCGCCCTGCCCTTGCGTCTGCAGTTCCCGGCCGGGGGTGCCGGCGGCCTGGTAGCCGACGAACAGTACGTTATGGCGCGGGTCGTCGAGCATCGCCTTCAGGTAATTGACGATGCGCCCGCCGGCGCACATGCCGCTGGCGGCGATCACCACCGCCGGGCGGCCTGTGCCCGCCAAGTGGGCGACCATGCGCTGGTGCACTTCGTGGTCGTCCACGGTAAACAGCTGCTCGAAAGCCAGCGGGCCACGCCCCTGGCGTACCCGCTCAAGCGCATGTTCGTCCCAGTGCGCACGGAGGCCCCGGTAGGCCTTCGTGAACCGGCCGGCCAGGGGCGAATCCAGGATCACCGGCAGGTCGTTCCAGTGGAGCCCGCCGGCGGCCTCCTTGCCCTGGTTCTCGTGAATCAGGTCTTCCAGCTCGTAGAGCAGTTCCTGGGTGCGACCGATGCTGAACGCGGGGATCAGCACCGTGCCCCGGTCAACCAGAGCCCGCTCGATCAGGGTCCGCAGGCGGTGACGGCGGGCGTCCGGGTCGTCGTGTTCCCGGTCGCCGTAGGTGCTCTCCAGCACCAGGATGTCACAGCCGTCCGGCTGGTCGGGTGGCCGCAGTATCGGCGACGCCCTGTTCCCCAGGTCACCACTGAAGATCACCCTGGTGTCCTGGCCGCGGGCCTCACCGGTCAAGGCACACTCCACATAGGCGGAGCCGAGCAGATGCCCGGCCCGGCGCAGCCGGATCGCCGCCTCTTTGCCCGCGCCCTGATACACGCTGTGCCACTGGTCGAGGGGCAGCGGCCGCAGCAGACGCTGTACGCGGCGCAGGTACCAGTTTATCGCCTCCGGCTGGCGGCTGACGGCCAGCTTAAAGGCGTCCTCCAGCATAATCGGCAACAGCTCGGCGCTGGGCTCGCTGCAATAGATTGGCCCGTCGAAGCCGGCGGCCAGCAACCAGGGGATGCGCCCCACATGATCGAGGTGCACATGGGTGACCACCAGCGCCCGGATGTGGCTGATATCGAATTCGATTTCGGGGCGCCCGGCGTCGGCGCCGTCCGCCCCCCGGTCACCGCCCTGAAACAGGCCGCAGTCGATCAGCAGCCCCGCGTTGTCGTCCAGCGTCAGCTCGTGGCATGAGCCGGTGACGCCGGTGGCGGCGCCGTGGTGTTTTATCACACTATTATTGGAATCGTTCACTGTCTGTCCCCCGTTCAGGCACGCTACCGCCGCAGGGTTTGCCGTCGATTCCCTGAGGACGGATCGGTGCCTTTCTTCTTTTTTGGCAGGTCTCTGGGATCCTGCCGGCAAGCTTTGCTTGCCTTTCGCGGGCGAGGCCCGCTCCTACAACGTGCTTATGTCTTTCAAGGCCAGGGTGAGGCGGTGCTGCTTGTGGAGCATGCTGAGCAGCACGATGGCGCGCTCCTGGCCGTCGAAGCGGTGGAACACCGCTTCCATGTCCGCGAAGGGGCCGTGTTCGATGCGCAGGCGGTCACCCGGGCGCAGCGCGGGGCGGTCGTCATTGGCGCTGGCCTGGGTTTGCAGCTTGAGGGCATCGATTACGGAGGGCGGCACCGCCGCCGGGCGGTCGCCGAAGGCCACCAGTTTGGTCACGCCCCGGGTGGAGCGGATGGTGTGCCAGCCACTGCCCTGCTCGGACAGTTGAATAAAGAGGTAGCCGGGGAACAGGGGTTCCTGGCGCTGCACGCGCCGGCCAGCGCGTACTTTTTCCAGGCAGAGCTGGGGCTGAAAGCAGGTAAAACCCTGATTTTCCAGGTTTTCCTGGGCCCTGTAGTTCTGGTTNGCGCGGCACTGAACCACGTACCAGCCTGAATCGCTCATGCCGTTATCCTTTTCGGGGCTCTGCCCGTGCTCGGCCCTTTTGAGGCCGAGTGTCCGTATTCGAGTAGCTTCGCGCGGGGAGGTGACGTTCGCGTGACGGAGCCTACGTTAGCCGGGCGGAGTCCGCCTTGCCGTAGTGCTCAGGTTGCCTTTTGTAGCGATTTTTTACATTCCCCCCCGGAATATCAATTCGTGATGCTAGTGCAAATAGTTTATGTGATCAACATCACAAATTTAACGCGAGAGTCGACTCGTGACACCGTCGCCACGCCCCACCCCGAAATAGAGCAGGCCCGCCGCGTTGACGGCTGAAGGTTCGTAGATGTTTCGGCCATCCACGATTACCGGCGTATGCAGCGCTGCTTTAATGGCTTCGAAATCAGCCACCCGAAACTCTTTCCATTCAGTACAGATTACCAGGGCGTCGGCATCGTCCAGCGCGTCCATGCGGTGCTCCGCCAGGACCAGGTCCTTACGGTCGCCGTAGAGCCGTCGACACTCGTCGCGCGCCTCCGGGTCGTAGGCCTGAATGCCACCGCCAGCGGCCCACACCGCTTCCATCAACGTGCGGCTGGGCGCTTCGCGCATATCGTCAGTGTTGGGTTTGAAGGCGAGCCCCCAAACAGCAATAGTCTTACCGTTTAAATTACTGTCAAAGGCACTGTTCAGCTTAGTGAAGAGCGTGGACTTCTGATGATCGTTTACCGCTTCCACGGCGGCGAGCATGCGCGCTTCGTAGCCCACTTCCCGGGCGATACGCTCCAATGCACGCACGTCCTTGGGAAAACAGGAGCCGCCATAGCCGCACCCGGGGTAAATAAAGTGGTAGCCGATGCGCGGATCGGAGCCGATGCCCAGACGCACATTTTCGATATCCGCGCCAAGACGCTCGGCCAAGTTGGCCATCTCGTTCATAAAGCTGATCTTGGTGGCCAGCATGGCATTGGCAGCGTACTTGGTGAGCTCGGCGGAGCGCACATCCATGAAAATCAGCTTGTCATGATTCCAATTGTAAGGCCCATAGCACTCGCGCATCAGTTCACGAACCTTATCGGAGTCTGTACCGACTACGATACGTGCACCGCGGGTGAAGTCCTCGATGGCGGCGCCTTCCTTGAGGAATTCCGGGTTGGAGCAGACGTCGAAGTCGAGCTCTACGCCCCTGCCCGATAACTCGGCATCAATGGTGGCCCGGACACGGTCGGCGGTACCCACCGGCACGGTGGATTTGTTTACCACCAGCTTATAGCCGTCCATATGGCGGCCTATGGTGGTGGCCACGGACAGCACGTACTGCATGTCGGCGGAGCCGTCTTCGTCCGGCGGCGTGCCCACGGCGATGAATTGCAGGGTGCCGAAGCCGACGCCCCGCCCGGCGTCCGTGGTAAAACGCAGGCGGCCCTCTTCCCAGTTACGAGCCACCATGGGCTCCAGCCCCGGCTCAAAGATCGGAACCACTCCGCGCTCTAGCGCTTCCACCTTGGCCTGGTCCACATCAACACACAGCACATCATGACCTGCGTCCGCCAGGCAGGCCCCGGTAACCAAGCCCACATAGCCGGTGCCGAATATCGTGATTTTCATAGCGACTCCCTTATCAATCCTTCAATGGGCACGAAGGTCTTAGTGCTCCGCCGCGAAAAGCCGATGGTAATTTGCTATCGCCTTATCCCTGGTATGCGCCTCGGCCGCCTTGAGTGAGGCCTGATGCAGGCTCCGGCGGTCCGATGCGGTGAGATAACCCTCAATTCTGGACAGGATCTCCGCCTCCGTGGGCGCCGACACCACATAACCGTTCACGCCGTCTCTAACCACGCCGTCGATGCCCCAGCCTTTATGCCCGATCACGACACAGCCGGATGCCATCGCTTCCAGATAGACCAGCCCGAACGTCTCCGGCGCGCTGGGCATCAAGAACAGATGCGACGCGCGCATAGCGTTCAGGACCTGCGCCCGCGGCGTGAAGCCGTGTTGATGCACCACGTCAGTCAGCCCCAACTGCTCGATGTCGCGGGCGATCACCGGTTTGAGTGGGCCGTCACCATGGAGATGCACCGTCAGACGAACGCCGTTATCCACCAGCGTTTTGAAGGCGCGAAGGCAGGGCTGCACGTTTTTCTTCGGGATCAGCAGGCAGGCCATGGTAATCACCAAACCCTGGTCGAGGGAAATATCCTTGCTCTGCAGATCCACGATCTCCGCCGCGTCGATACCCGAGTAGACAATCCCGGACGGCTCGACATCGTAGTTGTCTTTCAGCCGGCGCGCGAGCGCGTGGGAGCGGGCCAATGTTTCGTCCGCCGCATCCAGGCACTGACGTAGTTGCGGCTTGCCCAGGTCGGACCCGTGGACGACAAAGTACTTCTTCGCCAGCCTGCGACCAAGCACCCGCTTCGCGGCGATAAAGTTAAAGCTCTGGTGGCAGATGGCGAAGTCGAAGCGCCCGCGAAAGCTCATCAGGAACAGCACCAGCCTGGTCAGCAGGGCTGAATAGATAAACCGGAAGCCGATGGTCGGCACGTCGTACACCGGCAAGCCGTTCAAAACGCGTTTTCTGGGCCAGTAGGGGCCCCCTTTAACGATCAGCGGCAAAAAGCGCAGCACGGCGGTGACTTCCAGCCCCTCGGCGATGGCGCCGTCGACGAGCTCGCGAACCGCCAGCGTATTGCTGGTCAGGTCGCGCTCGTCGGTGATCGCATAGAGGTTGCTGCAGACGATGCCTTTCATGGGGCTCCCAACGGTGGGGCTCTCGGACTCAGACGCCGATTTTCTCAATCAGCTGGCGCACGCACTCGCCGATGTCATTCTCGGCGGTGTTGATCACCACTTCCGCGTTGGCGGGGGCTTCGTAGGGGCTGTCGATGCCGGTGAATTCCTTGATCTCGCCGGCGCGGGCTTTCTTGTAGAGGCCCTTGGGGTCGCGCTTCTCGCACTCTTCCAGGGGGGCGTCGGCGAACACTTCCACGAACTCGCCGTCCTCGAACAGGGCGCGGGCGGCGTCCCGGTCGGCGCGGAACGGGCTGATAAAGGCGGTGATCACCACCAGGCCGGCGTCGACCATCAGCTTGGCCACTTCGGACACCCGGCGGATGTTCTCGGTGCGGTCCTCGTCGCTCATGCCCAGGTTTTTGTTGAGGCCGTGGCGCACGTTATCGCCGTCCAGCAGGTAGGTGTGCTTGCCCTGCTCGGTGAGCGCCACTTCCAGGGCGTTGGCCAGGGTGGACTTGCCGGAGCCGGACAGGCCGGTGAGCCAGATGCACTTGGGCACCTGGTTCTTCTGCTTGGCGCGGTCGTCCTTGGTGATGTGGGTCTGGTGCCAGATCACTTCGGCCTGGGACTCATTCTCTCGTCGTTCGTAGGGGGTATCAGTCATGTTGCCTCCGTTCGGGAAGCTGCAAGCTACAAGCTGCAAGCTTCAAGCTAGGTTCGCATCGCGCTTATCAGCGCGTGCAGCATCTTTGAGATATCCTGGGCTTCGCGTTTCCAGCGGCGGCCCACTTCCGGGCTGATGTAGCCAATCTCTATTCCAATGTATATCTGGGTGCGCAACTCACCGGATGAGCCTTTTGCGTAGTTCAGAAACACCGCTTTTTCTTTGTCGGATGCCCGCTCATACCCCTCGGCGATATTCGAGGGTATCGACAGCCCTGATCGGGTGATCTGATCTCGAAACCCAAAATCCCGACACTGTGCGAAATGCCGGTATATGTCAGCGCTCAACCGCGCCGCCCGTCTCCATACGGACAATTCCTCAAAACGCATCCTTGCGTCCTCTTGTAATTCCAGACCGCGAATTCTACACGATCCCCCCCCCTCAGCTCTCCCCCACCCGCTTGCAGCTTGAAGCCTGTAGCTTGCAGCCCGCCGCTAGAACGCCCAAACGAGCGGGATGAGGCCAACACTGACAGTCGCGGCCACCAAACTCATCGGGATGCCGATCTTAAGGTAATCCGTGAAGCGGTAGCCGCCGGGGCCCATGACCATGAGGTTGGTCTGGTAGCCGAGCGGGGTCATGAAGCTGGCGCTGGCGGCGAACATGACGGCGACGATGTAGGGCAGCGGGCTGACGCCGAGCTGCTCGGCGACGCCGGTGGCGATGGGGAACACCAGCACGGCGGCGGCGTTGTTGGTGATCACTTCGGTGAACAGGGCGGTGATCAGATACACCAGCAGCAGGGCCAGCCAGGGGCTCTGGATGCTGTCGGCGAGCAGGGTGTCGACGATCCAGGCGGCGGTGCCGCTTTGTTCCAGGGCGGTGCCGAGGGCGAAGGCGGCGCCGATCACCACCAGCACGGGCAGGTTGACGCTGACGTTCATGCGCGCGCGGTTGACGGTGACGCAGCGGGTGACCAGCAGCAGGCCGGCGGCCAGGAAGGCGGCTTCGAGCACCGACACCAAGCCGATCACGTTGACGCCGACCATGGCCACCAGGATCACGGTGGCGAGCGGCGCCTTGCTGAAATCCGGGGGCGTGGAGTCGCTGAGCGGGCTGACCAGCATGAAGTCACGGCGGTACTGGTACTGCTCGACGAAGGTGTCGCTGGTTTCCAGCAGCAGGGTGTCGCCGGTGCGCAGCACCTGCTCGCCGACCTTGCCGGGCAGACGGCGGCCGCCGCGGCTGATGCTGAGGATGGCGGCCTGGTAGCGGGTGCGGAAGCCGGTGTCCTTGACGGTTTTGTTGACGCCGGGGAACTCGGGGCCGAGCACCACCTCCACCAGGCAGCGCTGGTGGTTGTTCAGGCGCAGCTTGTGGGCGCCGCCGTGGGCGGGAATCAGGCCGTTGACGCGCTGCAGCTCACGGGCGCACTCCGGGGCGCCGATGAAGGCGAGCTGGTCGCCGGCCTGCAGCAGCTGGTCCGGCCCGACGGCGGTGAACAGCTTGTCGCCGCGCTGGATCTCGGTGAGGTAGCCGTGGGTGAGGTTACGCAGGCCGGCGTCCTGGATGCTTTTGTTGTGCAGCGGGCTGCCTTCGGGGATCACCATTTCCACGTGGTATTCGCGGGCCTGCTCGACCTGCTCCACCAGGCCTTCGCGCTCGGGCAGCAGACGGCGGGCAAACAGCAGCAGGAACAGGGAGCCGGCGATCAGCAACGGCACGCCCACCCAGGCCATATCGAAGATGTGGAAGCCTTCCATGCCCCGGTTCTGCATCATGCCGTCCACCACCAGGTTGGTGCTGGTGCCGATCAGCGTACAGGTGCCGCCGAGGATGGCGGCGTAGCTGAGCGGCAGCAGGAGCTGGGAGGCCGACAATTTCAGGCGCTGGGCCCACTCCTGCACCGCCGGGATCATCATCGCCACCACGGTGGTGTTGTTGAGGAAGGCGCTGAGGATGGAGGTGGGCAGGATCAGCCGGCTCTGGCTGCCCAGGGCGCTTTTGGGCTGGCCGAGCAGCTTGTGGGCCACCCAGTAGATGGCGCCGGTGTCACGCAGGGCGGCGGCCACCACATAGAGCACCGCCACGGTGATCAACCCCGGGTTGGCGAAGCCGGCCAGGGCCTGCTCCACGGTGATCACATCGCCCACCAGCACCGCCACCAGGGCGGCCATCATGGTGACTTCCGCGGGCACGCGGTTGGAGGCCAGCGCCGCCAGCACCGCAAGCACCACCAGCGATGTGTAGATCATTTCAGGATTCATGGGCGTGAATCGTACCTGGGGCTTTATACCCTGCAACTGTGGGTTTGTTCTTTGCTTATAAGAAACAGCTACAAGCCTCAAGCTTCAAGCTTCAAGCTTCAAGCTAAACCCAGCTTGTAGCTTGCAGCTTGAGGCTTGTAGCAACCTGACGCCGCAGGCGTCAGGTTTTATCGCTGTTGTAGTGGTAAGCATAATAGCCGTACTCGTTGCTGGCACGACGCTCAATGGCGTTGAGAATGGCGCCTTTGATTTCCACCTTGTTCTGTTCGAAGCGGTGCACGCTGACGTCCACTTCCTTGGCGGAGTTCATGCCGTAGCGGGCGACGATCAGGCTGGTGCCGGCCTGCTGGCCGATGATGGCGGCGTCGGTGACGGCGAGGATCGGCGGGGTGTCCACCAGCACCAGATCGTATTCGGCGGAGAGCCTTTCCATCAGCGCCTTGAAGCGGGCGTGCATGAGCAGCTCCGCCGGGTTGGGCGGGATCTGGCCGCGCGGGATAAAGTGCAGGTTCTCCACCTTGGTTTCGTGGATGATCTGATCGACTTCCGCCTGACCGGACAGCAGATCGGAGAGGCCCACGTCGTTCTGGTTTTCGAAATAGCGGTGCAGATGCCCCTTGCGCATGTCCGCGTCAATGACCAACACCTTCTGGCCCACCTGGGCAAGCACCGCCGCAAGATTCGCGGTAATGAAGGACTTACCGACCTGTGGGCTGGGGCCGGTGATCATCATCACCTTGTTGGCGGCTTCCATCATGGCGAAATGCAAGCTCGTGCGCAGGCTGCGCAGGGCTTCGATGGCCAGATCCGCCGGGTCGCTCACCGCCAGCAATGGGATGGGTTCGTGCTTGGAGTGCTTGGAGCGCTTGCGGCGACGCAGCGCCGCAACCAGACGATCCAGCTTCTGTTGCTGCTCTGAGAGTGGCACGGCGGCGTAGACCGGGATGCCCTGCTCTTCCAGTTGATCCGGGCTTTCGATGCCGCGGTGCAGCAGGCCGGCGCCGAGCACATAGCCGGCGGAGAGAATCAGGCCGAGAGCACCGGCCAGGGCGGTGACCAGGCCTTTTTGCGGCTTCACCGGGGCCGGGTACACCACGGCGTCGTCGATGATGCGCACATTACCCACGGTGCTGGCCTTCATGATGCGCAGTTCCTGAGCGCGGTTCAGCAGGCCCACGTAGATCTGCTGGTTCACCTCCACGTCCCGCATCAGACGCAAAATCTGTTGCTGGGTCTCCGGCAATTGGCCGATCTGGCGGTTCAACTGGTCGCGCTCTTGCTCCAGGGAGCGACGCTGCTCGAGCAGCGTGCGATAGGCAGGGTGCTCCTTGGTGAACTTGGCGGACACCTCGCTCTCCTTGATTTTAAGCTCGTTGAGCTTGGATTCCATGGAGACCACCCGCCCCAAAAGAGACTGAGTTTCCATCTCCATGTCGACGGAATCGCTTTCAAGGCGGTAGGCGTTCAGCTTCTCCTCGGCTTCGGTGAGTTCCGCTTTCAGCTCGGGTAGCTGCTTGTTCAGGAATTCCAGGCTTTGCTCCGCTTCCGCGGCCTGGCGGTTGATGTTCTGCAGCAGATAATTTTCGGCGATGGCGTCCAGCACCGCCTGGATGCGCTCTTTATCCGGGCCGGTCATGCCGACGTTGAGGATACCGGTGTCGCGGCCCTGCTCTTCCACCGTCAGGCCGCCGCGAATCGCGCCCACCGCCTGCAGCGGCGTGAGACGCGTCAGCGTTAACGCATCGCTACCCGGCTGCCACTCGCCCAATTCAAGGACAATGCTTTCGTCTTCACTGCGTAGCACCTGGTCCGCGGGACCGCCGAGTACCTTTTCCCCGTTCAGGCGCAACTGCGGGCGGCCTTGATCATCCACCGTCAACTGGAAGGCACGCCCACGAAGATTATCCGGAACAATAAACTGCTTTACGGTCACGAAGGTTTCGCTGTCACGATACCCCGCGAACAGGGGGCGGGGCACACCCGGGGCGACCGGGTCCGGGGCGGTAAAGCGGCCCAACCAGGGGTCACGATCCGGGCGCACCACAATATCCGTATGCAGCTGTTGGACCACATTGCCGAGCACCATGCGCGAGCGGAGAATGGCGATTTCAGCGGCCACGGATTGCTCCTGCCCCATGGCCTGGGAGAGCTCTTCCAGCCCGGCCATACCGCCCTGCTTCTTCTCCACTTGCAGCAGGGCATCGGCTTTGTATATCGGCGTGGCGAAAGTCGCGTAGAGTCCGCCGAGCAGCAACGCCAGCAGGGTGGTACCGAGAATCAGCCACTTGGCGTCGATGAGCAGCGCGAACAGGCGGTGCAGATCGATTTCGTCGTCCAGGGGGCCGGAGCGGGCGCGGGACGTGGTGGGCTCGTTACTCATGGGGTGTCGTCATTCCTGTGTTCATATTTTTTTCAGCCAGGCGTCCGTGGCCTGGCGCATCAGCGGATAAATACGTTCGAATACTTCCCGGCCCCGCCGGTAGGGATCGGGGATATCCTGGCCGCCGTTCCAATGGCTGAGCAGAAAGGTCTTACCGCTGGCTTCCGGGAACTGCTGGATGATGCGGTCGCGCTGTCGGCCTTCCATGACCAGTATCAGGTCCGCGTCCTGGCACAGTGCCCGGTCAAGCTTGCGGGCCTGGTGCGGGCCGCACTCCAGCCCCCGGGCGGCGGCCACCTCCCGGGCGGTGGGCTCCATATCGTGGCCCTCCAGGCCGACCAGACCGGCGGAACTGATCCGCTTTTCAGGTCGGGCGGCGGCCAGCATGGCCGCCACCGTGGGACTGCGGCAGATATTGCCGTCGCAGACCACCAGAATTTGGTCGAACATCAATTACTACCCAACTCGTCTTCGGCACGGCTGCCCAAATAAAGCGCGGTGACACTGGGCACCAGCAGACTCAGCACGCGGTTCCAGCGGGCCAGCGGCGCGGCGGTGACGTAGACGATATCGCGGGGCTGGAGCTGGAAGCTGTCCGCCAGCACCAGGGCGGCGGCGTCCTTGGCGTTAAGCTGGTAGACGTCGATGCCGTGCTCCTGGCCGGGCTGCGCCTTGCGGAAGACGAAGATGCCGGAGGCGTCCGCTTCCCGCTCGTCCAGGCCGCCGGTGTCGGAGAGCGCTTCCGCCAGGCTCATGCCGTTGCGGCCCATGGGTACACTTTGCGGTCGGGTCACTTCGCCAAGCACAAAGATCTTGTTGTCTTCCGCCCGTGATACGTTGACGACATCACCGGGGCGTAGCAACACGTTCTGAGCGGCGTTCCCGTTCTCATAAATGTCACGCAGAGACAGCCGGAATTCCTGGCCGTCACGGGTGAGAATGACCTGGGACCAGTTGGCGTTGTCGCTGATGCCGCCGGCGGCGCTGATCGCATCCACCAGACGCATGGGCAGGTTGGTGATCGGATAGGTCCCGGGGCTGCCCACCGCACCGGTGACGTAAATTTTCTTGCTGCGGAAGCCGGCCACGGCCACGTCCACCTGGGGGGACTCAATGTAGTCGTCCAGTCGGTCGGTGATCATCTCGCGGATTTCAGTGACCTTCATACCCTCCACATGGACCTTGCCCACGTAGGGGTAAAAGATGCTGCCGTCGCTGTGTACCAGGTTGCCGGACTCCTGGGCACTGCGTTGGGAACCGGCGGGAATGGTCAGCTCCGGGTGATCCCAGACGGTGATCTGCAGGACATCACCGACGCCCACTTCGTAGTCGTAGGTTTCCGGGGAATCGGCCAGCACTTCCGGCAGTTCCGCCGCCGGTGTCTGCTTTTGATCAAGAATGGCGGTGGTGATGGTGTGGGTTTTGATCACATCCGGCAGGTCGGCGGCGTCCGGCTGTTCGTCTTCCGCGAACCAGCCCGGCTCCGCGTCGCGGTCGGACCCGGGCACAATGGTGCAGCCGGCGACGGCCAGCAGCAGCCCGAATATACCCAGTTTTTTCATTATTGCTGTCATAACCGTTTGGGAGTCCTTTACCAGTCAAACGTGCGGCGCCATTGCGCCATGGCGGTGACCTGCTCGCGCTCACCGGCGAAGGTGTCTACGGCTTCGTCGGTGGCGGCCAGGGCCCAGGTGAGACGCCCGCCCAGCAGGCCGTGTTCCAGCCGTAATTCAGCCAGCACGATATCTTGTTCCGTATTGGCTTGCAGTATTTCGGCACCGTCGGGCTCAACTTGAGCCCGTTTGCCGCCTTGCGCGTTGAGGGTGGCGGTGGTCACCGAGGCGGTGAATACCGCGCCGTTGCGGAAAAACTGCTGGCCGCCCAGGGTCAACGCGCGGGCGTCCCCCTCGAAGGTGGAGGCCAGGCTGCGCCCATAGTAGCGGAAGCCGCTGCGGTAGGTGCTGTGTTCATAGGCGGTGTTGAAACGGGCGTCGCTGACGGCACGCCCGGCGACGGTGTCGGTGCCTTCCAGGAAGAAGCGCTGGCTGCCGGTGCCGAAACCGGTGAGGGCGTCGAAGCCGACCAGCGCGGAGAACTTGGACGGCAGGCCGCCGGCCTCGTCCTCGCCCATCATCTGGCCGTAGAAGCCGGTGGGCACGCCGAACACCGGGAAACCGGCGCGGAAATCGAAACCGCCCACCTGGTTACTGGGGTCGTTTTCCTCGGTGAAGCCGGTGCTTTGGCCGTTGTCCTTACCGATCAGAGCGTCGCCGAAGGAATCCAGGCCATCGGGCCGCCCTTCCCCGCCCCACTGGAACAGCCGGGTCAGGCCGATCTGCAGAAAGCTGGCCGGGCGGAAGGTCAGGCGTCCACCGACCAGTTTGGCGTCCGGCACCGCCCGGTCCTGCTCCAGCTGGCCGACGAAGGCCTGGAAGTCCCAGGGGCCGATCCAGTTCAGCCACGGCGAGCGCGGCGCGTAGTGGGTCTGGCGACCAAACCACAGGCCCGGTACCGGGCGGGCATTGTTGGAGAGCGCCAGGGAGCTGTGGTGGCCGGGGCCCCACCAGCGGTCGATGGCGCCGGCGCCAAGCTGCCAGTTGCCGAAGCGGCCGGCCACGAAGCTGCCGTCGGCGCGCAGCTCGCTGGTGTCTTCGCGGTCGTCGGTGTCGGTGTAGCCGGCCTGGATGCGGGCGGCGTAGCGGCGGCCGGTGAAGGACACCGCCGCCGAGCTGTCCACCTGGCCGGCGGGCTGGGCGCCGAAGTGGCGGAACAGGGGCTCTTCATTGGCGCCGCCGAGGGTAACGGTGGCGGTGCGGGTTTCGGTTTTGGCGCGGTCCAGGGCGGCACGCAAGTAGGCGGCGTGCTCGCTGGTGCGGCAGGTGTCGCTGGCGCCGCGCAGGCCTTCGGCCACCGCCGACCAGTTCACCGGCCAGGTGGTGGTGAGGCCGTCGAAGCAGCCCAGCGCGGAGAGCGCTTCCAGATGATGCCGGGCGCGCAGGTCCCCGGTCTCCGCCCAGGGGGCGGCGGCGGCCGTCGCGCTCACGCTTAGCAGTACACCCAGGGCTCCGCCTTTGACTGCTCGGGGCCGGAAGGCCCGTTTGAACCCACTTAACACTGGCGGCTTCCTATCCTGATGATTGGTTTGTTTCCCCGGTCCCTGGGGCGAGGATTATCACCCGCAAGTTTTGTCATGCCTATGACACGGAGCGGCATTTTACATTGTGTTTACTATATTGCTAACCCCGGGTGACAAAAGACAGATGCAAGCTTCAAGCTGCAAGCTGCAAGCTGCAAGCAGGCCGTGCTGGGACAGTGGCCGTGCCATGAAATGGCCTTTCCCCCGGCACGGCCAGCCTGCAGCTTGAGGCTTGAGGCTTGCAGCTCGCAGCTTGACGCTTGCAGCTCTCATTTCTCCTGGTTGCAGATCAGGCGGGCCTCTTCCAGGGCGGCGGTACGATGCTTGGTGGCCTGCTTGTACTCCGGGTCGGCGAGCATCCGGGCGAACGCCTGGATTGAAGGGTAGCGCACCAGCAGCACTTCGTCCCAGCGCTCGCCTTCCGGGGCGATCACGCCGGCCAGGGTGTCGCCGGACCAGACCAGCTCGCCGCCTACGCCCCGGACCTTCTCGAACGCCACCAGCGAGTAGCGGCGGTAGGCCTCGCGGCCGTCGTAGTCGGCTTCGCCGTCCTTGTAGCGGGCTTTGTCGCGGAAGCGCAGCAGGTTGAGCATGACGATGGGGGTGTCGGCGGGAATGCTTTTGAGGATGTCCGGCAGGCGTTTGGGATCCGGGTCGACGACGGGCATGGCGTGCTCTCCTTGATTATGGTTATTGGCAACAAGGTTGCCGCTCCCCTGCCCCTCCGCCAATGGTGAGAAGCGCCACATTCTTTGTGGGAGCGGGCCTTTGTGGGAGCGGGCCCGGCCCGCGAAAGGCAAGCGAAGCTTGCCGGCAGGATTCCAGAGCGCTTTCTACCGTCAGCGACCACCCTCTCTGGAATCCTGCCGGCCGGCTAGGCCGGCCTTTCGCGGGCGGGGCCCGCTCCTACAAGTAGCCCATTGGCGGCGCAGAAGGCGTAGAGGGCGTCCAGGTGCTGGTCCGGCACGGTGACGCGGGCGCTGACGGTCTGGGCGTACTGGATGTCGTCGAGGCGGGCGCCGTGCTGGTCGCACCAGTGGCGCAGGGGCTGCTCGTCGGCGAAGCCGAGCTGCAGGGTGAGCGTCTGCTCGGGGATCTGTTCGGTGACCCGCATGGCGGAGAGCACCGCTTCGGCGGCGCCGGCGTAGGCGCGCACCAGGCCGCCGGCGCCCAGTTTGACGCCGCCGAAGTAGCGGCTGACCACCACCATGACGTCCCCCACCCCTTTGTGCTGAATCACGTTGAAGATCGGCTTGCCGGCGGTGCCGGAGGGTTCGCCGTCGTCGTTCATGGCGCCCTGGCCGGACCGCGGGTCGCCGATCAGCCAGGCGTGGCAGTGGTGGCTGGCGTCCGGGTAGCGGGCGCGGGCCTGCTCGAGCACGGCCTGGGCCTGGTCGCGGTCCTGGACCGGGCGCAGCCAGGCGATGAAGCGGCTTTTGTTGATGATCAGTTCGCGGTCGACCGGGCCGGCGGGGGTGGGGTAAGTCATGGCGAGAGGATACCAGAGACCTTGCTGGAGAGGGCTCTGGGATCCTGCCGGCCGGCTTTGCCGGCCTTTCGCGGGCTGGGCCCGCTCCCACAAGGGCCCGCTCCCACAAGGCTTGAGCCCTACCTGATTAGGGGATGTGAACGGTTGTCGCCGGGCCGTAGTGTCTTCGACACAACAAAAGCGGATAACTGGAAGCGACATGCAAACGACGATTTTTACGCGCCGGCGCGGCGGCACCGTGTTGATGGGGGCTCTGGCCCTGGCGATCACCGCCTGCGGTGGGGGTGGCGGCAGCAGTGGCGGCGGCGGCACCGGCGGTGGTGACGGAGGCGGGGGTGGCGGGCCTGGCGCCGGCGGCCTGGCGCTGGCGTCCAACAGCCCGGTTGACGGCGCCACGCAGAAGGCGGATTACCCGGTGGTGGCGGTGTTCTCGGCGCCGGTGGACCCGGCCAGCGTGGACCGGGATTCCTTCATGGTCACCGCCGGCGTTAACGAGGTGGACGGCACTTTCAGTTACAGCGACGACGGCTCGGTGGTGATCTTCAAACCTAACGCGGATCTGGTGGACGGCCAGGCGTACACGGTGACGTTGGACGGCATCACGGATCAGTCCGGCGATGCGCTGAACGCGGCGCAGAGCTGGGATTTCACCGCCAACGCGGTGGCCGATTACACCTGCGCGGTGGGCCCGGTGCCCGCGAGCCTCGACCTGAACGCGGAGCAGGACGCCTACTACTCTCAATACGCGGACGCCAACGGCCTGCCGGTGCTGGGCGGTAATCTGGTGTCGGCGGCGGCGCTGACCCACGCCTGCGAGACCATCCTGGGGATGATGAGCCTGCGCCAGGATCTGCTGGCGGAAATGATCGCCAACGGCACGATCGCGGCGGTGACCGGCGACGGCGAGGGGATCACGCAGATTCCCGCCTACTCGGACCTGGATACGGTCTTCCCGATCACCGGCGACACCTGGGACAACCGCGCCCGCGGCGGCCTGGGCGCCACCAAGGCGCGGCCGGTGAGCAGCGGCACCGAGGAGAACGTGCTGTGCTACGGCAACGACCCCTACCAGGCCGGCGGCGTGCACGAGGACATCTTCCTGCATGAGTTCGCCCACTCGGTGGACCTGATGGCGCTGGAAGATCTGGACCCGGATTTTCTCGACGAGCTGCAGGCGGCCTACGACGATGCCGTCGCCAACAACCTGTTTGAGAACACCTACGCCGACGACAACGTGGAAGAGTACTGGGCGGAAGGGGTGCAGACCTGGTTCAACGCCAACCTGGAGTCCGATCCGCCCAACGGGCTGCACAACAGCGTCAATACCCGTGCGGAGCTGGAGAGCTACGATCCGGCGCTGCACGGTCTGATCTCACGGATTTTTCCCACCGATTATGACGGTGGCTGCCCTTAACGCGCCCTGGGGGGACGCGACGGCCCGCTTCGGCGGGCCGTTTTTATTTGTGCGAGCGAAATTGTGGGAGCGGGCCTCGCCCGCGAAAGGGAGCGAAGCTCCCGGCGGGATACCAGAGGTCTCTGGGATCAGGGTTGGAGGGTTCAGGCCGAGAAGGCGCGGGCAAAGTCCCGGAAATCATCCAGATGTTCGTGGCAAAGCTGGAAGACGATGTTCCAGTTCACCGCTTCATAATTATGGACGACGATATTGCGAAAACCGACCGCGCCTCTAAGACGGTCAGCCAGCTCTTGGGGAATTTTGTCGCCCTGCGCCAAAAGTGAGAAGGTCTCGCCCATGGTTTGCGGCGCACCCAGATCGTCTTGATCCGCGAGCCAATGGGCCGCTATATCAACGCAAAGCTGTATCGCCCGGGTAAGGTTCAACGACACAATATCCTGAGCATCCAGGTCCTCGGACAACAACCCAGGCGTATCCGGACAACGCTCATGGAGCCGGCGCACACAACGTCGCAGCGACTCAAGTTTTTGGTCGATTATGACTTGATCCATGCGCGCCGCCGTGTTTCCAGAATGTGTTTCTGCAGCGGGATAAAATCCTCGCCATTGGTTAGGTGGCGGCTTAGCAATATCGCCATATGGGTCGGCGCGCCCAGCAATCGCCGCCCTTCTTTCAAGATTTGTCCGAGCAGGGGTTCTCCGACACGGTTTAAATCCACCAAGTCCACAGAACGTCCCAAAGCACCGGCGAGCGCCTTGATCATGGCCTGCCGCTGCTCAACGGTTAGCGGACTTTCCAGCATCACACCGATATCCAAATCACTGGAGGCAGTCGCTTCACCACGAGCCATCGAACCAAACATCACTACCAGCCGGGGACTGAACGGCTGGAGTGCTGCTTTAATAAATTGGTCTGTGTCTGTCGGTATCATTGTCCGAGAATAGCATCTCTATGGCATCAGGACGACGGCGCCGTGGGTGCGACGGGCTTCCATGTCGTCGTGGGCCTGACCCACGTTCTGGAGGGCGTAGCGGACCGGGTCGTCGGGGGTGAGGATGCCGTCGCGCAGGGCCTGGAAGAAGGCGTCGGCGGCGGCGTCGCGGTCGGCCGGGTCGGCGGTGTAGTGGCCGAGCATGGGCCGCACCACGGTAAAGGAGCCGGCGGCCAGGCGCGGCATGGCGAGCGGTTCCACCGGGCCGGAGGACTGGCCGAAGTTGACCAGGTGGCCGCGCGGGGCCAGGCAGGCCAGGGAATCGTAGAAGGTGTCCTTGCCGACGGAATCGTAGGCGACGTCCACGCCGCGGCCGTCGGTGAGCTGCTTGACGGTGTCCACCACGTTCTGTTCCCGGTAGAGAATCACATGGTGGCAGCCGTGGCGGCGGGCGCGCTCGGCTTTTTCCTGGCTGCCGACGGTACCGATCACGGTGGCGCCCAGGTGGCGCGCCCACTGGCACAGCAACTGCCCGACCCCGCCGGCGGCGGCCTGGACCAGGATGACGCTGCCCTCGCGGACCGGGAAGACGTCGGTGAGCAGGATGCGGGCGGTGAGGCCACGCACCATCATGCCGGCCACCAGCACGTCGTCGATGTCGTCCGGCAGACGCACCAGCCGGCCGGCGTCGATCAGACGCTGGTCGGCGTAGGCGCCGTAGTTGCCGGAGGTATAGGCGACCCGGTCGCCGGCGGCGAAGGCGGTGACGCCCTCGCCCACCGCGTCCACCACGCCGGCCGCTTCCAGCCCGGGAATCCCCGGCAGCGGCAGCGTCCGGTAGAGCCCGGAGCGCACATAGATGTCATGGAAGTTCACGCCGATGGCGGTCTGCCTGAGACGCACCTGGCCGGGGCCCGGCTCACCCACCGTCACCGTTTCCGGCCGCAGCACCTGCGGCCCGCCCGCTTCGTGCATGATCATCGCTGTCGCCATGGGGTCTCCTGATGGATGGCTGGTCTTGTGGGAGCGGGCCCAGCCCGCGAAAGGGAGCAAAGCTCCCGGCAGGATACCAGAGAGGCCACTTGATCGGCCGTTTAGAAGCGGTTCTTACGAAGGATTCTGGGATCCTGCGGGACAACCTTTGCCGGCAAGCCAAGCTTGCCTTTCGCGGGCTGGGCCCGCTCCCACAAGACCCACCAGCTATCTCCTGGTTTTTAATTCATGAAGGCTGAGAAAGGAGGCTTCGCCCGCATCAATACGCTTTTGCCGTTCCCCCAGCTCGTAACCGTGCCACTGCGGCGACTCCAGCTCGCCCAGATCGTTGTGTAGGGCTTCCCAGATCGCCTCCATGGACTGAAGTTTCTCCAATCGCGACATATCTTTGGGGTCGGTTTGCATGGTCTGCTCTGCGTATTGAGTAACGGGAATTCTTCTAGCCTAGCAGGTCGGAAGCTAGACGTGCACTTCCAGGTCCACCGGGATGTTGCCGCGGGTGGCGTTGGAGTACGGGCAGACCTGGTGAGCGGTGTTGACCAGCTCTTCGGCTTGCGCCTGATCCAGGCCGGGCAGCGTGACACTAAGGGTGACCGCGAGACCGAAGCCCTGGCCGTCGGGCCCGATGCCGACTTTGCCGTCGATGTGGGTGTCTTCGGGCAGCTTCACCTTGGCTTTGCCGGCGACCAGCTTGAGGGCGCCGAGGAAGCAGGCTGAGTAGCCGGCGGCGAACAGTTGCTCCGGGTTGGTGCCTTCACCGCCGGCGCCGCCGAGGGCCTTGGGGGTGGTGAGTTTGACGTTGAGCTGGTCGTCGCTGGACACGGCGCGGCCGTCACGGCCGCCAGTGGCGCGGGCTTCGGCCTGGTAGAGGATTTTTTCTACGGACATGGTGGTTCTCCTTTGGGTTTGAGAGATGGCTCTGGAATCCTGCCGGGTGGCTATAAGCCACCCTTTCGCGGGCGGGGCCCGCTCCCACAGGGCCCGCTCCTACGATAATTTCTGGCGGAGGTCGTCGAGCTGGGCTTTCAGGGCCGCCAGTTCTTCGGGTTCGCACTGGCTGGCGCAGGCCACCGCTTCGGGGATGGCTTCGGCACGCTCACGCAGGGCGCGGCCCTGGTCGGTGAGGCGGACATCGACGCGGCGCTCGTCGTCGGCGGCGCGGCGGCGGGCGATCAGCCCGGCGCTCTCCAGGCGCTTGAGCAGCGGCGTCAGGGTGGCGGAATCCAGGAACAGGCGCTCGCCGATGCGCGACACGCTGAGCGGGTCGTCGCTGTCGGCGCCCTCCTCCCACAGCACCATCATCACCAGGTATTGGGGATAGGTGAGGTCCAGCTCGCGCAGCAGTTTCCGGTAGACCTTGGCCATGGCCAGATTGGTGGAATAAAGGGCGAAGCAGACCTGCAGGTCGAGCTTGAGCAGGGTGTCGGTGCGATCATTCATAGGGCGATACTAAATAGCGCGCTATCTAATAGCAAGCCCACGGAGTCATTATGGTATGTGGACGATCACCTGCACTTTGTGTAGTGTAAGAGAGCAAATTGACATTTAACTCTGGCACTGCTAGCGTCTTCCGCTCGCGGAAGACGCTAGCAGTGCCAGATCAAAAAATCCTTTAAAATCAAAGGGTTACAGAGATGAAACAGCACATTGAAGTTCGCGTACCACAGCATCTGCCTTTTTTGGAGGCAATTTGCTGGGATTTGCGTAACGTTCGCGTGCTTACAAACGATGAAATGCTCAACCGTTACGAGCGGGGCTGGGCCTATCGCGGCGTGCTTGCCGATCTGGAAGGCACGGAGCGCGGGTTCGTGAAGCAACTCGCCGCCCGCAAAGGGTCTTGGCTCCAGGTCGATGTTTGATCATCCGCATCACCGTAAAATCCATCACATCCTGACCTCCCTCGACTCTTCCCTTTTTGTTGAAGCCGAAGCCTGTTTCGGGGGCGGGACACTGATTTCGTTGCTCCACGGAGAGTATCGCTGGAGCAAAGATATCGACTTTCTTTGCCCGGTGGGCAGCGGCTACCGAACATTGCGAAAGGCCGTCATGGAAGCCACGGGCAAGCCCGAGTTCCTTTTCAAAAAAACGACGGGACTGGAATTTCCCCGGGATATCAAAGCCGACCAATACGGCATTCGCTTTCTAGTCGTCGCGGATGACACGCCGATCAAATTCGAGATCGTCTGTGAAGCTCGAATCGACCTGGAATCCCCGGAGCAACCCGATTGGCTCAATATACCTTGTCTGAGCACCATCGACCGGTATGCGGAAAAGCTGCTTGCCAACGCGGACCGATGGAACGACTCCAGCATTGAGTCGCGGGACCTTATCGATCTCGCCGTGCTAAGGCTCAACGAAGGTTCGAGCGAACAGGCCATCGCCAAGGCGGAAGATGCTTATCCCGTGCTGGTTCCACTGGAAAACGCGCTGAAAAAATTTCAAGGCTCCGACGACTACAGGCGCAAGTGTTTCAGTGCTCTCGAAGTCCGGGATCGAGCGTTGATTCTGGATGGCATTGATCTGCTTGCAAGCGATCAAGAACTTCCTGTTACCCAAAGATCACGCGACGAACTTCACCGCTAACAGCACAAACAGGCTCTCTGGGATCCTGCCGGCCGGCTGGAAGCCGGCCTTTCGCGGGCAAGCCCGCTCGCACAAGCGCTTCAGGACTGGCGTTCGATGAGCATGGCGACGCCCTGGCCGACGCCGATGCAGAGGCTGACGAGGGCGTAGCGGCCGCCGGTGCGCTCGAGCTGGCGCAGGGCGGTGAGGGCCACGCGCACGCCGGAGGCGCCCAGCGGGTGGCCGACGGCGATGGCGCCGCCGTTGGGGTTGAGGCGCTCGTCGTCGCCTTGCAGGCCGAGCTGCTTGCAGCAGCCGAGCACCTGGGCGGCGAAGGCTTCGTTGATTTCGATCACGTCCATGTCGGCCAGGGTGAGGCCGGCGCGCTCCAGGACTTTGTTGCAGGCGTGCACCGGGCCCAGGCCCATCACGCGGGGCGGTACGCCGGCGACGCCGCCGGCGATGATGCGCGCGCGGGGGGCGATGCCGGCTTTTTCGCCGGCGGCGCGGGAGCCGATGATCAGCGCGCCGGCGCCGTCGTTAACGCCGGAGGCGTTACCGGCGGTGACCACGCCGCCTTCAACGATGGCGGGCAGCTTGGCGAGCTTATCGACGCCGGTACCGGGGCGCGGGTGCTCGTCTTCGCTGACCGACAGCGGCGGCTTCTTGCGGCCCTGGGGCACTTCCACCGGCAGGATTTCCTCTTTGAAGAAGCCGTCCACGCGGGCCTCTTCGTAGCGGCGCTGGGACTGGGCGGCGTAGGCGTCCGCCTGCTCGCGGCTGATGCCCAGATCGGAGGCCACGTTCTGGGCGGTTTCCGGCATGGTGTCGCCGCCGAACTGCTTGAGGATCTTGGGGTTGGGGAAGCGCGCGCCGATGGTGGAATCGAACATCGGCATGCTGCGGCTGTAGGGGCTTTCCGCCTTGGCCATCACGAACGGGGCGCGGCTCATGGATTCGACGCCGCCGGCGATCACCAGCTGGCCTTCATCGACGGTGACCATGCGCGCCGCGTCCAGGGTGGCGGCCAGGCCGGAACCGCACAGGCGGTTGACGGTGAGGCCGGCCACGGACTCCGGCAACCCGGCCAGCAGCGCCGCGTGGCGGGCCACGTTGCGGGCGTCTTCGCCGGCCTGGTTGGTGTTGCCGGCGACCACGTCCTCGATCAGGGCGGGGTCGAAGGGGTTACGGGCGATCAGGGCGCGGATGACGTCGGCGAGCAGGTCGTCCGGACGGACCGGCGCAAGGGCGCCGGCGTGGCGACCGAAGGGGGTGCGCAGACCGTCGTAGATGTAGGCGTCGAGCATGAATAAGGTCCTCGTCCGCTAAGCGGAACACAATTCCGAAACTTGACGAAAAGCATAGGTCGTGACAGAGTTTGATGCAATACGCTGACTAAAACCAACGACAGAACAACGCCCATGATTCGCGACCAGGAAGTACTCAACCAGCTCGTCGATACCATCCACCGTTTCGTCCGCGACCGCCTGATTCCGGCGGAGCAGTCCGTGGCCGAGAACGACGCCATTCCCGAGGACATCGCCCGGGAAATGAAAGAGATGGGGTTGTTCGGTTTGTCGATTCCGGAGGAGTACGGCGGCCTGGGCCTGACCATGGAAGAGGAAGCCCTGGTGGCGTTCGAGATCGGCCACACCTCGCCGGCGTTCCGCTCTTTCTTCGGCACCAATAACGGCATCGGTGCCCAGGGCATTCTGATCGACGGCACCGAAGAGCAGAAGCAGAAGTACGTGCCGCGCCTGGCCACCGGCGAAGTGATCAGCTCGTTCTGTCTGACCGAGCCGGACGTGGGCTCCGACGCGGCGAGCCTGAAGACCCGCGCGGACAAGGACGGCGACCACTACATTCTCAACGGCACCAAGCGTTACATCACCAACGGCCCGGAAGCCGGCCTGTACACGGTGATGGCGCGCACCGACCAGAACAACAAGGGCGCCGGCGGCATCACCGCCTTTATCGTGGAAGGCGACACGCCGGGACTGATCCGCGGCAAGCCGGACGTAAAGATGGGCCAGAAAGGCGCCCACGTTTGCGACATCACCTTCGAGGACTGCCGGGTGCCCGCCGAGAACATTATCGGCGGCAAGGAAGGCCAGGGCTTCAAGACCGCCATGAAGGTGCTGGACCGGGGCCGTCTGCACATCTCCGCGGTGTGCGTGGGCGTGGCCGAGCGTCTGATCGAGGACGCGCTGCGCTTCGCCATGGAGCGCAAGCAGTTCGGCGCGCCGCTGGCGGACCATCAGTTGATCCAGGCGATGCTGGCCGATTCCCGCGCGGAAGCGTTCGCCGGCCGTTCCATGGTGCTGGAAGCGGCGCGCAGCAAGGACGCCGGCAAGAACGTCAGCCTCGACGCCTCCTGCTGCAAGCTGTTCTGCGCCGAGATGGTGGGCCGGGTGGCCGACCGCGCCGTGCAGATCCACGGCGGCGCCGGCTACATGGCCGAGTACGCGGTGGAGCGCTTCTACCGCGACGTGCGGCTGTTCCGGATCTACGAAGGCACCACCCAGATCCAGCAGATCGTCATCGCCCGGGGCATGGTTCGCGACGCGCAATAGGCTTGGCCTTGTAGGAGCGGGCCCCGCCCGCGAAAGGCCGGCAAAGCCGGCCGGCAGGATTCTAGAGAGCTTGCTGACGGACGCACCAACAACGTCTCTGGGATCAGCAAGACTTGCCTTTCGCGGGCGAGGCCCGCTCCCACAAGCAAGGCCCGCTCGCACAAGATCCGTGAAATGACATGCTGAGATTTTCCTTGCCGATCTGCATGATCGGCACCTTGATGGCGCTCACCGCCAACAGCGAGCTCGGGCTATGGATGGCCCGTCCCGCCCTTCTGATTTATCTGATCACCCAGTGGCCCCGCCAGGGTCTGCTCGCCAAGGGCCTGCAGACGGTGGCGGTGTTGTTGTCGCTGCTGGTGGCCGTATTCCACTCCGACCCCCTGCCGATCCTCCTCGACGCCTGGGACCGCTTCTGTTTCTTCGCCACCTTCGTGTCCGCCCTGGGGCTGCTGCGGGTGTCGGCGATGCGTTCCCGGTTGATCCGCGACGCCGGCCAGGTGCTGATCCGCCAGCGCCCGACCTGGCGCTACCCTACCCTGTCCCTGGGCAGCGCCCTGTTCGGCATGATCGTCAATATCGGCGTGCTCAATCTGTTCGGCGCCATGATCCAGCGCAGCAACAGCCTCAAGGCGGCGGGCGGCGACCGGGCGATCCAGGCGGTGCGCGAGCGGCGCATGATCATGGCGATGCTGCGCGGCTTCTCGCTGGCGCCGCTGGTGTCGCCGCTGGGCGTGACCCTGGCGGTGATCCTTTCCAGCATGCCGCAGCTGAGCTGGTCGCGGCTGGCGCCGGTGGCGTTTCCCACGGCGGCGATCGTGTTCGCGCTGGGCTGGGCGCTGGACTGGTGGCTGCGGCCGCGCCATCTGACCGCGCCGGTGGTGACGCGGCCCTCGCCGGAACCGCTGTTCCGGTTTATCGCGCTGGCGCTGGGCATCACCGTGCTGGTGTTCGTGGTGAGCGTGGGCCTGGACGTGCGGCTGCCGGTGGCGGTGCTGATCGCCTGCCCGCTGAGCGCGGTGGGCTGGATGGCGGTGCAGCGCCGGCGGCTGGGCGGCGGCACCGGGGTGGTGCGGGCGGTGACCCTGCTGGGCCGGCACTCGCGGCTGATCTTCGGCGCCAGCCGCAATGAGATCGCGGTGCTGGGCGGCTCGGCGTTTCTCGGCGGGTTATTGATTCCACTGGTGGATCAGGCGTGGCTCGGCGACCTGCTGATCGCCACCGGCTTGCACGGCGCGCCGGCGGCGGTGACGGCGATGCTGGTGGTGCTGCTGCTGGCGCAGGTGGGGCTGAACCCGATTGTGTCGGTGACGCTGATCGCCGGGCTGTTCGCCGACACCCATGTGATCGGCCTGGAGCCNCANGTGCTGGCNGTGGCGCTGATGAGCGCCTGGAGCCTGGCGATGATCTCCTCGCCGTTCACCGCCGCCATGATGGTGCTGGCGCAGCTCACCGGGCGCTCGCCCTATACCCTGGCCTGGCGCTGGGACGGGCTGTTCTTTCTATTGCTGCTGCCCCTCATCAGCGCCTGGTTGTTTTTGGTCGATGCCTTTTATTGAGCCGGCGGAGCGTCGCCAGCCAATTTATACAATGCAACCGACATTCCGGGCAGTATGTTGATAGCTGATTTTGTGCGAGCGGGCCTCTGTGGGAGCGGGCCCAGCCCGCGAAAGGCCGGCAAAGCCGGCCGGCAGGATTCCAGAGGCCTCTCTAACAGTGGGACAAACAGCCTCTCTGGGATCCTGCCGGCAAGCAAAGCTTGCCTTTCGCTTGCAGGGCAAGCTCCCACAAGGCCCGCTCCCACAAGAGCCGCGGTCAGGCGCTGAAGTAGAGGCGGCCGTCGCGCTCCTGGCGGCTGACGCGGCCGGTGGCGAGCAGGCAGTTGAGGTGGGCGATGCTTTCGCCCATGGCGAACATAAGCTGGTGGCTGTCGAGCTTGCGTTTGAACAGCACCGGCAGCAGATCGTGGGCGGTGATCGGCTGTTGCCGGCAGGCGTCCTCGGCGGCGTCGAGCTGCTCGCGGTGGTGATCGCAGAGGTCGTCGACGCGGGCGTGCAGACCGTGGAACGGCAGCCCGTGGGCGGGCAGCACCAGGGTGTTCTCGTCCATGGCGTCGCGCAGGGCGCGCAGGGAGTCGGTGAAGGCGGTGACCGGGTCGTCCTCCGGGTCGAGCGCGCGCACCGTCAGGTTGCTGGAGATTTTCGGCAGCACCTGGTCGCCGCTGATCAGCACCTGGTCGTGCTCGCGGTAGAGGCAGATGTGCTCCGGGGCGTGGCCGCGGCCGATGTGCACCCGCCAGGTGTCGCCGTTGACGGTGACGGCGTCGCCGGCGGCCAGGGTTTCCGGTTGCGGCGGCAGTTCCGGCAGAATCTTGCGGAAGGTGTTGCCGCGCCCGGCCAGGGTGTCCAGGTCGTCACCGGGCACGCCGTGGCGGCCGAAGAAGGCGCGGAAGTTGTCGCCGATTTCCTGGTCGCTGGCGGCATGCAGCTGGGTGGTCAGCGCCCACTCGCCCCGGGTCATCCACACCGGGGCCTGGAAATACCGCGCCAGCCAGCCGGCCTGACCGATGTGATCCGGGTGGTAGTGAGTGACGATGATACGGTGGATGGGCCGCCCGCCCAGGGCATCCTGGAAGGCGGTGCGCCAGATTTCCTGGGTGTGACGGGACGAGAAACCCGTGTCCACCAGGGTCCAGCCGTCGCCGTCCTCGAGCAGCCACAGATTGATGTGGTCGAGGGCGAACGGCAGAGGAAAGTTCAACCAATGCACGCCGGGGGCCACTTCCCGGCGCTGGCCGGGTTCCGGGGCCTGATCGAACGGGTACCGAAGCGGGTCGGTCATAACACAACATCCGTAAGCGGGAGAGAAGAATGCAAGCGTGGCAAATTCAAGACGACCACACGATTAAGCTGGCGTCCATGACCACACCGGAGCCGGGACCGGACCAGGTGCGCGTGAAAGTGCGCGCCATGGGCGTGAACCGGGCGGATATCTTGCAAGTGAAAGGGCTTTACCCGGCGCCGCCGGGCTTCGACAGCAGCGTGCCGGGCCTGGAATACGCCGGTGAAATCGAGGCGGTGGGCAGCCAGGTGATGGGTCGCAAAGTCGGCGACCGGGTGATGGGCCTGATTCCGGGCTGCGCCTACGCCGAGTATCTGGTGACCCACGAGCGCGAAACCCTGACGCTGCCGGACGACATCGACTTCGCCACCGGCGCCACCATTCCGGAAGCGTTTCTGACCGCCTACCGGGCGATGTTCCTGGAAGCGGGCCTGCAGCCGGGGCAATGGGTGCTGGTGCGCCCGGCCACCGCCGGCGTCGGCCTGGCGGGCGTGCAACTGGCCAACGCGCTGGGCGCGCGGCCGATCGGCTCGAGCCGCAACCTGGACAACCTGGCCACCGCCCGCGAGATGGGGCTGGTGGAAGGCGTGCTGGAAGACGACACCCTGCCCGAGCGCTTGAAAGAGATTACCGGCGACGGCGTGGCGGTGATCTTCGACATGGTGGGCCCGGACTGGAACCAGCTGCTCAAGGGCCTGCGTATCGAGGGCACGCTGGTGATGATCGGCGTGCTGGGCGGCACCAAGACCGAGCTGGACCTGCGCGGCATGATGCAGCGCCGGCAGACGCTCACCGCCATGACCATGCGCAGCCAGCCGCTGGAAAAGCGCATCGCCATCGCCAATGTGTTCAACGACCGCCTGGCGCCGCTGTTCGCCAACGGCCGCCTGCGGCCGCTGCCCTTGAAGACGTTCCCGTTCAGCGATGCGCCCGCGGCGCACGCGCACATGATCGAGGACGCCTTCAGCGGCAAACGCGTGTTGGTGACGGACTAGCTGCAAGCTACAAGCCGCAAGCTGCAAGCAGGCCGCGGGTTTCTGATTGCTTGCAGCTTGTAGCTTGAGGCTTGTAGCTCCGATTCCCATAACGTCAATATCATTGTTATATTAATGAAATACTATTTCACAACAAAAGAGGTGCCGCAATGACCGAAGCTACCGCGACTCGCCAGAGCCAGATGAGCCAGGCCGAGTGGGAAGTGCGCAAGGACCTGGCCGCCGCCTACCGGCTGGTGGCCCTGTACGGCTGGGAAGATCTGGTGTTCACCCACCTGTCCGCGCGCGTGCCCGGGCCGGAGCATCATTTCCTGATCAACCCCTACGGCTGGCTGTTCGACGAGATCACCGCGTCGTCGCTGATCAAGGTGGATTCCGAGGGTGAGATCGTCGATCCCGGCGCCACCAACCGGGTCAACCCGGCCGGCTTCACCATCCACAGCGCGGTGCACATGGCCCGCGAGGAAGCGGGCGCGGTGCTGCACCTGCACGCCGCCGACGGCGTCGCCGTGAGCGCCCACAAGGAAGGCCTGCTGCCGCTCAGCCAGACCGCCATGCTGTGCCTGGACCACATCAGCTTCCACGACTATGAAGGCGTGGCGCTGAACCTGGACGAGCGCGAGCGGCTGGTCAAAGACCTGGGCGACAAAAACATGATGCTGCTGCGCAACCACGGCACCCTGACCGTGGGCAAGACCGTGGCGGAAGCCTTCACCTACATGTACTTCCTGATGAAGGCCAGCGAGATCCAGGTGCGCACCCTGGGCCAGGGCGAGCCCTACCTGCCCTCCCAGGCCGCCATCGACACCACCAGCGACCAGTCCAAGCAGCTCGGCATGGCCAGCCAGCTCACCTGGCCCGCCCTGCTCCGCAAGCTCGAGCGCATCGGCAGCGACTACGCCACCTGATTGTGGGAGCGGGCCTAGCCCGCGAAAGGCAAGCTTTGCTTGCCGGCAGGATTCCAGAGAGCTATCTAAAGGCAGCGAAAACAACCTCTCTGGGATCCTGCCGGCCGGCGTAGCCGGCCTTTCGCGGGCAGGGCCCGCTCCCACAAGGGGCCGCTCCTACACGAAAATCAGCTTCGGCTGACAGAGAATCGGGCCACTGCCGGTTAGCGTGGTGCCTCCAATGGAAAGGAGGTATCACTCATGCCAAGGAAGGCCCGATCCCACCGTTTGCGTATCGGTCGCGTCAGCGAATCGGGGCGCGTCTATCTGATCACCATCACTTGTCATCAGCGGCATGCGCACTTCGCCGCGTTGCAAAGCGGCCGCTGCTTCGTCCAGGCCTTGCGTGCCTGCACCGCGCACGCGGTCACCCTCAGCTATGTGGTGATGCCCGACCATGTTCACTGGTTGATGGCGCTTCGTGAGCACGCCGATTTATCCATCACCGTACAGAAAGCCAAATCTCTGACCACTCAGCGTTGGCGTCGCGCGGGCCGGGGCGACAACGAACGTCTCTGGCATGCCGGCTTTCATGACCGTGCGCTACGCCGCGAAGACGACCTGGTAGCCATGGCGCGCTATATCGTAGCCAACCCCCTCCGCGCCGGCCTCGTTAACGATATCGGCGACTACCCGCATTGGGATTCCGCCTGGCTCTTGTAGGAGCCGGCCTTGTGGGAGCGGGCCCTGCCCGCGAAAGGGTGGCTTATAGCCACCCGGCAGGATCCCAGAGAGCTATCTAACGGCAGCGCAAACAACGTCTCTGGGATCCTGCCGGCCGGCGTGGCCGGCCTTTCGCGGGCGGGGCCCGCTCCCACAACTCTGCACCCTTTCGCGGGCTGGACCCGCTCCTACAATGTAGTCATTAAGCCCGCATGCGGAGGGCGGCGAGCATGGTTTCCAGGCGGGGGACGGGGACACCGTGCTTTTGGGCGATGGCGACCACGTTGCCGAGGATGGCGTCGAGCTCGATGGGGCGGTCGTTGAGGTAGTCGAGCGCCATGCTGTTTTTGTAGGCGGGCATTTTGCGGGTGCCGTCGATGTTGCTGTCGATGATCTGCGGGGGCAGCGGGTGGCCGTCGGCTTCGGCGGCGTCGATCACTTCCTGCATCATTTCGCGCACCAGTTTTTCGCCGCCGGCGGTGTCGAGCATGGTGTAGGTGTCGGCGCCGTTGGCGAGCACGGAGAGCGGATTGAAGGGCGTGTTCCAGACGCATTTGAGCCAGCGTTCGCGGACCACTTCCTCGGTGAGCTTGATGTCGATGCCGCCTTTCACGAACAGGTCGCTCAGGGCCTGGCAGTGGTCGTCCAGGCCGCTGGGGTAGCGGCCCATGACCAGCCGGCCGTAGGCGTTGTGCTTGATTTCACCGGGGGCGACACGGCTGACGGCGATGAACGCCAGGCAGCTGATGATCGGATTGTCGGGGAAGGCGTCGGCCAGTTCCCGTTCGATGTCGAGGCCGTTCTGGATCAGCACGATGTTGGTGCCCTCGCCCACCCAGGGGCGGACCAGGCCGGCGCGGTCGCTGCCGGGCAGGACCTTGGTGGCGAGGATCACGTAGTCCGGGGTGCTGTCCGGGCGGTCGCCGTCCTTGTAGAGGTGATCCGGTTTCCAGGAAATGTCACCCAGCGGGCTCTCGAAGCGGAAGCCGTGCGCTTTGACGGCGTCGTATTCGGAACGCACCACGGCGCTGACGGTGCAGCCGGCGCGCTTGAGGATGGCGCCGTAGAAGCTGCCGATGGCGCCGGCACCGATGATCAGCGCATGGGGTTTCAGGTTACTCATTGAAAAACTCTCCTGTATTTAAATTCTTGCCTGTCGGAGCGCTGTGCGAGCGGGCTCTTGTGGGAGCGGGCCCCGCCCGCGAAAGGCAAGCGTTGCTTGCCGGCAGGATCCCAGAGCCCTCTCTACACGCTCAATAAAAGCGTCTCTGGAATCCTGCCGGCCGGCGTAGCCGGCCTTTCGCTTGCAGGGCAAGCTCCCACAAGGCCCGCTCCCATAGGCCGCTGGCACAAAAGCAGCGAAGTCAGCTCGTTCCGATTAGCCCGCGTCGCATACTTCGCAGCGGCCAAAGCGCTACCAGATAAACGATTAAAAGCATCAGAAAGGCGTCATCGAAGCCGACCTCGAAGGCGTGCGGGTGACCGGCCTCCGGGTGAGCTTGCCAGTAACGGTCACTGAAGAATTGTACGCAGATGGCACTGAGGTTAACGCCGATGGCGCCGCCGGTCTGGCGCCCGAAATTGATGATGCCGGAACCCTGGGGAATCAGCGCCGGCGGCAGCAGCGTGAGGCTGCCGGTGGTCACCGGCGGCATGATCAGCCCCAGCCCGACCCGGCCCAGGGCGGCCCAGGCCACCAGCCAGATGGCGGCGGTGGTCTGGTCGGCGGCGCGCATCATCACCATGCTGGCGATGAAGAACGCCAGGCCGCCGGCGATCATCCGCGCCAGCGGGATGCGGTCGGTGAGGTAGCCGACGAACGGAAACACGAACGCCATGGCGAGGCCGGCGGGCATCAGCATGAGCCCGGCGCTGGAAGCGCTGAACCCGGACACCTGCTGGAAGTACAGCGGCATCATATAGGTGGAGCCGAACACGCCGGCGCCCATGACGATGGACAGCAGGAAGCCGCCGGTGAAACCGGGCGACCCGAACACGCGCAGATCGAACAGCGGGTTCGGGCAGCGCCGCTGCCAGAGCGCGAACAGGCTCAGCAGCAGCGGCCCGCCCAGCAAGGCGGTGAACAGCAGCGGATCCAGCCAGCCGCGCCGCATGCCGGACGCCAGCGCCCAGAGCGTGGCCACCAGCCCCAGGCTGAGCAGGACCAGCCCGCCCCAGTCCAGGCGCGGCGCCTCTTCCTCGCGGTGGTCGGGCAGGAAGCGCCCGGCGATCACCATGGCCAGCAGGCAGGCGGGCAGCACCACGAAGAACACCGCCCGCCAGGACCAGGCGTCCACCAGCACACCGCCCAGGGCGGGCGCGATGGCGGGGCCGAGGATCACGCCCATGCCATAGATGCCCATGGCCTGGCCACGCTTGTGCAGCGGGAACACCTGGAAGATGGTGATCATGGCGTGGGGCTGGATCATGCCGGCGGTCACACCCTGCACCACGCGGGCGAGCACCAGCAGGCCGAAGCTGTTGCTGACGCCGCCCACCAGGGAGGCAATGATGAAGATCGCCATGGCGAGCAGGAAGGCACGCCGGGAGCCGAACCGCGCCACCGCCCAGGCGTTGAGCAGCATGCCCACGGTCATGGCGGCGAGGAAGCCGGTGGCGATCCAGTGCACCTGGTCCTGTTCGAGCCGGTACTCGGCCATGATGGTGGGCACCGCCACATTGATGATGGTGGAGGCCAGCACCACGGACAGGGTGCCGAGCATCACCGTGACGGTGGCGTACCATCGATAGGCCGGCCCATAGCGCTCGAACAGACGCTCTATGGCGGGATTTTCGGGCATGGGAGGTGCCCGTTATTTTTTGGTCGGGTCGTCGCCGACCTGGATCAGCAGCTTGCCGCGGTTTTTACCCTGCAACAGACCCTGGAAGGCGCTGACCGCGTTTTCCAGACCCTCGACCACGTCTTCCTGGTATTTGACCTTGCCCTCGCTGATCCACACCGGCATGTCTTTGAGGAAGTCGCCCTGGCGGTGGATGTAATCAAACTGGATAAAGCCTTTGATCAGCAGACGCTTGACCAGCACCTTGCCCATGAAGCCGGGCAGACGGTCCGGGCCTTCCGGCATGGCGGTGTCGTTGTAGTGGGCGATGCGGCCGCACACCGGGATGCGGGCGAAGTCGTTGACCAGTTCCATCACCGCGTCGAAGGTTTCGCCGCCGACGTTCTCGAAGTAGACGTCGATGCCGTCCGGGCAGGCCTTGGCGAGCTGCTCGCGGAAGTCCGCGTCCTTGTAGTTGACGCAGGCGTCGAAGCCGTAGGCGCCGACCACGTGCTTGCACTTGTCCTCGGCACCGGCCACGCCGACCACGCGGCAGCCCTTGAGCTTGGCGATCTGGCCGACCACCTGGCCGACGGCGCCGGCGGCGGCGGACACCACCACGGTTTCGCCCTTCTGCGGCTTGCCGATCTCATCCAGGCCCACGTAGGCGGTGAAGCCGGGCATGCCGAGCACGCCCACGGCGGTGCTGATCGGCGCCTGGGCCGGGTCCAGCTTGCGCATCGCCTTGGGTGAATTGACGGAGTACTCCTGCCAGCCGCCCGGGCACAGCACGTAGTCGCCCTGCTTGAAGTCGCCGCTGCGGGATTCCACCACCTGGCCGACGGTGGCGCCTTCCATCACCGAGCCTTCCTCGACGCTGGCGGCGTAGGACTTGGCCGCGCTCATGCGGCCGCGCATGTAGGGGTCCAGGGACAGATAGATGGTGCGCACCAGCACCTGGCCCTCGCCCACTTCGGGCACGGCGCCTTCCTGGAGCTTGAGGTTTTCGTCACCGGGCATGCCGGTGGGGCGTTTGGCGAGAATGATCTGACGGTTGACGGTCATGGTTGGAGCTCTCCCGAGAAACATTGTTGTTAGTAGCGTTGTAGGAGCGGGCCTTGCCCGCGAAAGGCAAGCTTGCTTGCCGGCAGGATGCCAGAGAGGTTGTTGGTGACCTGCTTATAAAGCGCTCTGGAATCCTGCCGGGGGCTTCGCCCCCTTTCGCGGGCGGGGCCCGCTCCTACGAGTTAACTAAAAAGGGCGGCCCGAAGGCCGCCCTTTTTTCACGCTGCGTGGTCGTCCACGTCGATCAGGTCTTCGAGAACACCGAGGTGGTATTCGCGGTCGCCCAACCAGTGGTCGATCATGACGATGCGCTTGGCGTAATGGGAGACCGGGGTCTCTTCCATCATGCCCATGCCGCCGAACAGCTGGATCGCTTCCTCCGCGACCTTGCGGCCGGATTTGCCGACCTGGGCCTTGGCGGCGGAGATGCGCTTCTTGCGCAGTTCCGGGTCCACGTCGAGGCTGCAGGCGGCGAGCATGGTGATGGAACGTACTTTTTCCAGCTCCATGCGCATTTCCACCATGCGGTGCTGCAGGGCCTGGAACTTACCGATCGGCACGCCGAACTGCTGGCGTTCCTTGATGTAGTCCAGGGTCTGGTCGCAGGCCACTTCCATGGCGCCGGAGGCTTCCGCGCACAGGGTGATCAGGGCCAGGTCGAGGGTCGCTTCCAGGCCTTCGAGGGCCTTGCCTTCTTCGCCGAGCAGCGCGTCGGCGCCGACTTTCACGTCCTTGAAGGTGATGTCGGCGGCGTGCAGGCCGTCGATGGTCGGGTAGCCGCGGCGGCTGACGCCGTCGGCGCCGGCGTCGACGATGAAGGCGCTGAGGCCGTCTTTGTCGTTGCCGCTGCCGCCGGTGCGGGCGATTACCACCAGCTGGTCGGCGCTGTCACCGTGCAGGACCACGGCTTTCTCGCCGTTGATCGCATAGCCGTCGCCGTCTTTCTTGGCGCTGGTTTCCACGAAGCGGTGGTCGTAGCGACCCTTGGTTTCGTAGTTGGCCAGGGCGAAGCGGGTTTCACCGCCGATGATGGCCGGCAGGAACTGCTCTTTCTGGGCGTCGTTGCCGAGCTTGTCGATCAGTACGCCGGACAGCACCACGGTGGCCAGGTAGGGTTCCACCACCAGGCCGCGGCCGAAGCCTTCGGCCACCACCATCAGTTCCGGGCCGCCGCCGTTGAAGCCGCCGGCGTCCTCGGAGAACGGCACGCCCAGCAGGCCCAGTTCGGCGAACTGGGTCCAGGTGTCGGTGCTGAAGCCGTGCTCTGATTCCAGTGCCTTGTTGCGGGCGTCGAAGGTGTAGCTGTCACGGACCAGACGACCCACGGTCTCTTCGAGCATGCGCTGCTCGTCGCTGAATTTGAAATCCATGTTCGTCTCCTTACAGACCGAGAATCATCTTGGAGATGATGTTCTTCTGAATTTCGTTGGAGCCCCCGAAAATGGAGAGCTTGCGGAAGTTGAAGTAACGGCTGGCCACGGACCCGGCGAACTCGGGGCCGACGGTCTCGCCGTCGAAATCACCGGCCAGCTGTTCGGGCAGGAACGGCAGCGCGTGCGGGCCGGCGGCGCGACGGAACAGATCGGTGATCTCCTGGCGCAGCTCGGTGCCCATGATCTTCAGGAAGGAGCTTTCCGCGCCCGGTACACCACCGGCTTCGGCGGCGGCCACGGTGCGCAGGTTGGTCATTTCCAAGGACATCAGCTCCATCTCCACGTCCGCCAGGCGGCTGCGGAAATGCGGCTCTTCGATCAGCGGCTTGCCGTTGACCTGCTGCTCGCGGGCCACCTGCTTGAGGTGCGCCAGGGCGGCCTTGGAGCTGCCCACGCCGGCGATGCCGGTACGCTCGAAGGTGAGCAGGTACTTGGCGCAGGTCCAGCCTTTGTTTTCTTCGCCGACCAGGTTTTCCACCGGCACTTTGACGTCATCGAAGAACACTTCGTTGACTTCGTGCTCGCCGTCCAGGGTGATCAGCGGACGCACGGTGATGCCTTCGCTTTTCTCCATGTCGATGAGCAGGAAGGAAATGCCTTCCTGTTTCTTGGCGTCCGGGTCGGTGCGCACCAGGCAGAAAATCATGTTGGCGTGCTGGCCCAGGGTGGTCCAGGTTTTCTGGCCGTTGACGATGTAGTGGTCACCGTCGCGCACGGCGCGGGTTTTCAGGCCGGCCAGGTCGGAACCGGCGCCCGGCTCGGAGTAACCCTGACACCACCAGTCGTCGCTGCGCAGGATGCGCGGCAGGTAGTAGTCCTTCTGCTCCTGGGTGCCGAACTTGATGATCACCGGGGCGACCATGTTGACGCCGAACGGCAGCACGGTGGGGGCGCCGGCTTCCGCGCACTCTTCTTCGAAGATGTGCTTCTGGATCGGGCTCCAGCCGGTGCCGCCGTGCTCTTTCGGCCAGTGCAGGGCCAGCCAGCCCTGCTCGTTGAGAATTTTCTGCCAGCGGATGGTGTCTTCCTTGCCAAGGCGCTTGTGCTCTTTCACCTTGCTGGAAATGTCCTTGGGCAGCTTTTCGTTCAGGAAGGTACGCACTTCGTCACGGAAGGCGCGCTCTTCGGCGGTGTAATTAATGTCCATAATAACCTCTGTGTCTTAGGCGGCTTCAGGGCTGCGGTTTCAGCTGTAAAAGCCCTTGCCTTCTTTAGCCAGTTTTTCCAGCAGCGCGGCCGGCTTCCAGGTGTCGGAACCGGTTTCCTGGTGAATCTGGCTTACCTTGTCGTAAATGGTCTTGAGGCCCACGGAATCGGCCCAGAACAGGACGCCACCGCGGTACACCGGGAAGCCGTAGCCGTAGATCCAGATCACGTCCACGTCCAGCGGGCGGGCGGCGATGCCCTCTTCCAGGATCTTGGCGCCCTCGTTGACCATGATGTACATGCAGCGCTCGAGGATTTCCTGGTCGGAGATGTCCCGGGACTGGATGCCGTTCTCTTCACGGAATTTAGCGATCAAGGCGTCGACTTCGGATGAAGGCACCGGGGTGCGGTCGCCTTCCTTGTAGTCGAACACGCCGGCCTGGGTCTTCTGACCGAGACGGCCCTGCTCCACCAGATCGTCGGTCCAGTTACGCGGCGGTGCGTTGTCCGGGTCTTCCTTGCGCAGCTCTTCACGGATGCGGTAGCCCACATCCATGCCGGCCAGGTCGGACATGGCGAACGGGCCCATGGGGAAGCCCAGGTCGAACAGCACTTTGTCCACCTGCGCCGGGTTGGCGCCTTCGTTGACCAGCTGTACCGCTTCCGCCTGACGCTTGTGCAGCATGCGGTTGCCGACGAAGCCGTGGCATACGCCCACCAGCACGCCGACCTTGCCGATGCGGCGGCTCAGGTCCATGACGGTGGCGACCACCTCGTCGGAGGTTTTCTCGCCGCGCACGTTTTCCAGCAGCTTCATCACGTTGGCGGGGCTGAAGAAGTGCATGCCCACCACGTCCTCGGGACGCTTGGTGAACGAGGCGATGCGGTTCACGTCCAGGGTGGAGGTGTTGGTGGCGAGGATGGCGCCGGGCTTGCAGACCCGGTCCAGCTCGGTGAACACGGCTTTCTTGACGTCCATGTTCTCGAACACCGCTTCGATCACCAGGTCCACGTCGCCCAGGTCGTCGTAGCTGAGCGTGGGCTGGATCAGCGCCATGCGCTGCTCCACCTGTTCCTGGGTGATGCGGCCTTTCTTGGCGGTGTTCTCGTAGTTCTTGCGGATCACGGCGATGCCGCGTTCCAGGGCGTCTTCCTTCACCTCGAGAATCTTCACCGGGATGCCGGCGTTGGCGAAGTTCATGGCGATGCCGCCGCCCATGGTACCGGCGCCGATGATGGCGGCGCTTTTCACGTCACGCTTGGCGGTGTCCTTGGGCAGGCCGGGTACCTTGGCCACTTCGCGCTCGGCGAAGAAGACGTGGCGCTGGGCGCGGGACTCGGGGCTCACCAGCAGCTCGGCGAACAGCTCGCGCTCGCGCTTCATGCCTTCGTCGAAGGGCAGTTCCACGGCGGCCTGGACCGCTTTGATGCAGTGGAACGGCGCTTTGAAGCCGCGCTGTTTGCGGGCGATGGACTTCTCGTAGTTGGTGAACAGGTCCGCTTCTTCTTTCTTCACGTCGAGGTCGCGGATCTTGCGCAGTGGGGCGTTTTCGGCCACCAGCTTGCGGGCGTAGGCGAGCGCGCCTTCGAGCAGATCACCGCCGACCACTTCGTCGACGATGCCGACTTTGTAGGCGTCCTTGGCTTTCACCGGGTTGCCGCCGACGATCATGTCCAGGGCGGCCTTGGCGCCGACCAGACGGGGCAGACGCTGGGTGCCGCCGGCGCCGGGCAGCAGGCCCAGCTTCACTTCCGGCAGGCCGACCTTGGCGGATTCCAGGGCGACGCGGTAGTCGCAGCCCAGCGCCACTTCCAGGCCGCCGCCCAGGGCGGTGCCGTGGATGGCGGCGATCACCAGCTTGTCGCTGCTTTCGTATTCGTTGATCACGTCCGGCAGGGCGGGCCCGGCGGGCGGCTTGCCGAATTCGCGGATGTCGGCGCCGGCGGGGAAGGTGCGGCCTTCGCCGATCACCACCAGGGCTTTGGCCTGGTCGTCTTCCAGGCCCTGGCGCAGGCAGTTGACCAGCCCTTCGCGCACACCCTGGCCCAGGGCGTTGACCGGCGGATAGTCGACGCCGATAACACCGATGTCGCCTTCAAGACGGTAGCTCACTACCTCGCTCATGATTCCTCCTTCAGCGGGGGACCCGCGGTGCGGCGGCCGGAGGGGCCGCGACGGCGCCGCGCATCCCGTGGAAACAGTTCTCTCCCGGACGCTTCAGTATAAGAAAATCCGGGCCATTATCAATTATTTCGGAATTAGGTTTTATCTAGCGGACCAACTCTGTTGTTGGCTACACCCTATGGGAGCGGACCTTGTGGGAGCGGGCCTTGCCCGCGAAAGGCAAGCTCCGCTTGCCGGCGGGATACCAGAGACGCTTAACGGCGGCACAAACAGCGTCTCTGGTATCCTGCCGGGTGGCTAAAGCCACCCTTTCGCGGGCAGGGCCCGCTCGCACAGCTCTCTATAACCATAAAAGGGCACCCTGATGGTGCCCTTTTATGGTTTTGCTTCACAGTGTGAGGCGCGGCGTTTACTCGGTGATTTCGGACAACTTGCGCAGCACCACTTCGCCGTCGACGACTTCGGCGATCTGCGGGTCGGCGCCCAGGTTGCCGGCTTCGTCGATGCCGTCCACGTCGTACGGGTTGTGCTCCACGGACACTTTCTCCATGGCGGAGCCGATGGCCGCGCGGATCGCCTTGGCGTCGTCCACGGTGCCGGCTTCCTGCATCGCCTGGGCGATCAGGTACATGGCGAAGTAGTTGTACGCGGTTTCAGAGGTGGCCACGCCGTTGTGGTCCTTCTGCCACTTCTCAAGGAACAGCTTGGCGCCTTCGTTCTCGTACTTGTCCAGGGGTACCACGCCCACGGAGCCTTCCAGGGACTTGATGCCGCCGGATACCTTGGCCACTTCGTCCATCTTGGCCTGATCCATCAGGATAAAGCCGCCCTTGAAGCCCAGTTCGCGGGCCTGACGCACCACCAGACCGGTGGGCTCGGAGGCACCGCCGACGAACATCACGTCGGGATCCTCGGACAGCACCTTGCTGACGCCGGTGTAGAAGTCCGCGGACTTGTTGTAGTCCATCGGGTTCATGGCCGCGACTTCGCCGCCCAGCTCACGCCATACCGGCACGAATTCCTTGGTCCAGTACTTGGCGTAGTCGTGAGTGGCGTTGGCGACACCCAGTTTGTTGCCGAAGCGGTCCATGGTGATGCGCGAGAACGGCTCGATGTAATCGGTGAAGTTGGGCGGAATCTTCACGGTCAGCTTGTTGCCCTTGGAGGTTACCGCCGGCACGGAGGTGTAGGACATCACCAGGAAGCCGTCACGCTCGTTGAACGCCTGCAGGGCGAAGGTGCCGCCGGAGTGCGGGGTGAAGATCACCGGCGCGTTGTACTGCTGCACCAGACGCTTGCCGTTCACGGCCGCCTGGCTGGGCGAGTACTTGTCGTCCAGGGCCTGGATGTTGATGGTGTGCTTCTCACCGTCGACGGTGATGCCACCGGCGGCGTTGATTTCCTCGGCGGCCATGCGCAGGCCTTCCAGGGTGTTCTCACCGTACAGAGCGGCACCGCCGCTGAGCGGGCCGGTGAAGCCGATGTTGATTTCGTCGGCATGGGCCGCGCCACCGACGGCGAGGGCAACCGCACCGGCCGCGGCCAGGCGGCGGAAGGATTTCAATACTTTCATGCTCTTTCTCTCCCTTTCTTTATTGTTTGGGATGTGGTCGGAAATTAAGTGTGTGCACGGCGCCGTCAGGCGCCGATGTAAGCTTTACGTACCGCTTCGTTACCCAGCATGGCGTCCCGGTCGCCTTCCATGACCAGACGGCCGTTTTCCATCACGTAGGCGCGGGTCGCGATTTTCAGTGCCGCGAACGCATTCTGCTCCGCCAGCAGCACCGAGGTGCCTTCCTTGTTGATGGTCTGCACGGCTTCGAACACCTGCTTGACCACCAGCGGCGCCAGACCCAGCGACGGCTCATCCAGCAGCAGCAGCTTGGGACGGCCCATCAGGGCGCGACCGATGGCCACCATCTGCTGCTGACCGCCACTCAGGGAACCGGCGGGCTGATCCTTTTTCTCGTCTAAAATGGGGAACATTGCAAGGACATGCTCAAGTGTTTTTTTCATACCCGCCTTGTCGCGGCGGTGTACGTAGCCACCCAGCCAGAGATTTTTCAGCACTGACATTTCGGGAAACAACTTGCGGCCTTCCGGGCACTGCACCACGCCGGCCTGCACCAGCGCGGAGGGTTTGCGGCCGGTCACGTCCTCGCCGTTGAGGGTGATCTTGCCGGCGGACGCCTTGAGCAAACCGCTGATGGTGTTGAACAGGGTGCTCTTGCCGGCGCCGTTGGCGCCCAACAGCACCACCAGCTCGCCCTGCTCCACGCTCATGGAAACGCCGTCCAGGGCCTTGAAGCTGTCGTACTTGGCGTCCACGTTCTCAAGCTTCAACATCTTCTTCACTCCCCAGATAAGCTTCGATGACCACCGGATTGGTCTTGATCTGTTCCGGCGTGCCTTCGGCGATCTTCTCGCCGTGGTCCAACACCATGATCTTGTCGGCCAGGCTCATGATCATGTCCATTTTGTGCTCGATCAGGCACACGGTGATGCCGTGGTCGACCATTTTGCGGATCAACGCCGCCAGGTTTTCGGTTTCTTCCGGGTTGATGCCGCCGGCGGGCTCGTCGAGCAGCACCAGTTCCGGATCGGTGGCCATGGCCAGCGCGAACGCCACCCGCTTACGCTCTTCCTGGGTGGTGTCGGCGATGTAGCGGTGGCCGATGTGGCTGAGACCGACGAAGTCCAGTACCTCGGCCGCCTTGGCCCGGCACTTCTTCTCTTCGTCGCGCAGCCGCTTGGAGTTGATGATCACGTCCCACAGCCGCGATTGGGTACGCAGCCGGTGACCGACGATCAGGTTATCCAGCACCGTGGACTGTTCGAACAGCTTGGTGGTCTGGAAGGTCCGCGCGATACCGAGACGGGCAATGCGGTCCGGCGCCATGCCGGTGACGTCCATGCCGTTGAACTCGATGCTGCCGGAAGTGGGCGGCATGGCGCCGGCCACCAGGTTGAAGAAGGTGGTCTTGCCGGCGCCGTTGGGGCCGATGATCGCGTTGATCTGGCCGGCGGCGAATTCCACGCTCACGTCGTTGACCGCGGCCAGGCCGCCGAAGCGCTTGGTGAGATTATTGATCTTAAGCATTGTCGCTGGCCTCCTTGGACGAAGTGGCGCTGTCGCCGACACGGGTCTGGCCTTCTTTGGCCGGCGCTTTGCTCGCCAGACGGCGGCCGCGCCAGGTCAGGAAGGTGCCGACCACGCCCTTGGGCATGAAGATCACCAGCAGTACCAGCAGGGGACCGAAGACGATCATCCGGTACTCCTCGAACGACTGCACCGCCTGGGTCAGCCAGGTGATCGCCATGGTGCCCACCAGCGGGCCCATCAGCGTGCCGATACCGCCCACCAGCAGGTAGGTGATGATGTCGAAGGTGTGCACCACCTCGGCTTCCGCCGGGCCGATAAAGCGCACCACACCGGCGTACAGACCACCGGCGAGACCGGCGTAGACGGTGGACAGCACGAACGCCAGTACCTTGTTGCGCATCAGGTTGATGCCCAGGGACTGGGCCAGGTCGTCACTGATACGAATCGCCAGGAAGGTGCGGCCCACCAGGGAGCTGGAAATGCGGCTCACCAGCACGATCGCCAGCACCAGGAAGAACAGCACCAGGTAGTAGAACGGAATGGTGCGGGTGAAATCGACCAGCCCGAACCCTTCCGGCGGCGCGATGTTGATGATGCCCAGGGAACCGTGGGTGAGCGCTTCCCACTTATCCAGCAGCAGGTAGATGATGAAGCCCACGCACAGGGTAAAGATGGCGAAGTAGTGTTCCTTGAGGCGCAGGGACACGATGCCCACCAGGAAACCGAACACCGCCGAGAACACGCCGGAGGCGATAAAGGCGGGCCAGAACGCCCAGCCGTGATCCACGGTGAGGATCGCCACCACATAGGCGCCGATGGCGAAGAAGCCGCCGTGGGCCAGGTTCAACTGGCCGCAGAAGCCGGTGATGATGTTCAGGCCGTACACGGCGATGGCCCAGATAAAGGCCAGTGCCATGACGTAGATCTGGTATTCGCTGCCCGCGATCAGCGGGAAAATCAGGGCGAACGCCAACAGCACCACTTTCATGGCCGGGCTGGCGAAGAAGTTGGCAATGCGATCCATTAGCGCACCCCCTTGGTGAACAGGCCGGTGGGCTTGATGGAAAGAATCACCACCAGCAGAACAAAGGCAATCAGATCCTTATAGGTGCTGGAGACGTAGTAGCCGCCCAGCGCTTCGGCGAAGCCGATGATCAGACCGCCGACGATGGCGCCGGGGATGCTGCCCATGCCGCCGAGAATAATGATCACGAAGGCCTTCATGATCACCAGGTGGCCCATGGCCGGGTACACCAGGTTGATCGGCGCGAACAGGCTGGCGCCCACCGCCGCCAGGAAACCGGCGATGGCGAAGGTCATCATGGCGACGCGGTTGGCGTCGATGCCGACCAGGAAGGCGCCTTCCCGGTTCTGCGCCATGGCGATGATGGTGGAGCCGGTCATGGTCTTCTTCAGGTACAGGTGCAGCGCGCCCATGATCGAGAAGGCGCCGACGATGATCAGCAGCCGCTGGGCCGGCAGCACCAGGCCACCGAACTCAAGGATGCCGGTGTACGGGGTGGGCATGCGGCGGAAATCGGAACCCCAGTACATCTGAACCACCGCTTCCAGGAACAACAGGATGCCGATGGCGGCGATCTTGTCGTGGATCGGCGGCGCGTGCCGCAGCGGGTGGAAGACCAGGCGTTCACAGAGCACCGACAGACCGGCCACGAAGATGCCGGCGCCGAGCATGGCGATCCAGTAGTTGAGCCCCAGATCCACCATGATGTAGTAACTGATGTAGGCGCCCACCATGTAGAGAGCACCGTGGGCAAAGTTGGGAACGTGCAAAATGCCGTACACCAGGGTCAGACCCAGGGCCACGAGGCCGTAGATGCTGCCCAGAGTGAGGCCATTAAGCGCTTGCTGAAGAAACGCGTCCAAGGCTGAGCCTCCTGTTCGTGTTATTTCAGAAACAACTTCCCAGCGAGCGGCGAGGTCCCATCCGCGTCGGTCGAACTGCGGGAAGTTGCTTCAGTTTTTTTGGGTTTTTGGAATTGTCAGGCTTTTTGTTGCTGTTCAGCCCATTCCTCTTCCTGCATCGCACGCCACATCACCTTGCCTGTGGGCGAGCGCGGCAGCTCATCGCGGAACTCGACGATCTGAGGCACCTTGTAGGCGGCCATCTGTTCCTTGCACCAGGCGATGATCTCGTCTTCGCTGACCTTGCCCTTGTGGTCGGCGGCCAGCACCACACAGGCTTTCACGGTTTCACCGCGGCGCTCGTGGGGGGCGGAGATGACACAGCTTTCCTGGATCGCGGGATGCCGGTACATAAGACTTTCGACCTCGGCGGGCCAAACTTTAAAACCGGACGCATTGATCATGCGTTTCACCCGGTCAACGATGAAGAAGTAGCCCTCTTCGTCGTAGTAGCCCATGTCGCCGGTGCGGAAGAAACGTTCGCCGTCGATTTCGATGAAGGCTTTCTGGGTTTCCAAGGGGCGGTTCCAGTAGCCCTGGAAGATTTGCGGCCCGCGGGAGATGATCTCGCCCACTTCGCCGACGCCCATCTCCTTGCCGGTGTCCACGTCGATCACCCGTGAATCCACGTCAAAGACCGGAATACCCAGACATTGCTTTTTGGGTTTTTCGGAGGGGTTGATATGGGTAGCGGCGATGGTTTCGGACAGGCCGTACCCTTCGATGTAACGCAGACCGGTAAGCTTGAACAGCTTATCGGACACCGCTTCGGGCATGGCCGCCCCGCCGCCGCCGATGTTCTCGAGGCTGGACAGGTCGAAGCTTTCCACGTCCGGGTCGGAAAGCAGATCAATGGCCATGGTGACGATGTTGGTCCAGCTGGTGACCCGGTAGCGCTCGATCAGCTTGGCCGCGGTGCGGCGGTCCCAGCGGGTCATCAGCACAATGCAGGAGCCGACGAAGATGGGCCCGTTCATGGCGCCCTGCATGCCGGTGACGTGGAAATACGGCAGCGTCGACAGGGTCACGCCCTCGCGGCCGCCGCCGGAGCGCCAGGCGGCGCCGTGCACGCAGGTGGCCATCACCGAGCGATGGGTGTGCATGCAGCCCTTGGGCGCGCCGGTGGTGCCGGAGCTGTAGGGGAACACGGCCAGATCGTCCGGGCCCACCAGCAGTTCACCGGGCTGGTGACCGGCGCCCAGGGCGTCGCCCCAGGCGATGGTGCCGGCGGTGGAGAGCGGCTGCGCCGGGGCGGCCACCTCGGCGGGCAGGTCGAGGTCGGTCTGCGGGTGAATGTAGTCGCTGTAGGCGGCGACGATCACATGGCGCAGACGCTCATGGCCGATCAGCGGCTCGATGTGCGGGAACACTTCCTGGCTGCAGATGCACACGGAGGCCTGGGTGTCCTGCAGGTAGTGCTCGAGCTCGGCGCTGCGGTTCATCGGGTTGATCGGCACGACAATGGCGTTGGCGCGCAGAATGGCGTAGTAACCGATGATGAACTGCGGTGCGTTCTGCATGAACAGCATCACCCGGTCGCCTTTTTCCACGCCCAGGTGCTGCAGTTCGCCGGCCAGGGCGTCCACCTGCTGCTTGAGTTCCCGGTAGGTGATGGGCGCATCGTAGTAGATGATCGCGTTCTCATCCGGGTAGCGCAGAGCGGAAATTTCGAGGTTGCTGTAAAGGCTGGTTTCCGGAAGCTTGAGCTGGTGAGGCAGCCCCTCCGGCCAGACGGCAAAATGCCGATCAAACATGCCTGTGCTCTCCCTATATATTTTCTATATCGACGGCCGGCACCGGAAAACCGGTGCCGGCCGTTTGGATTGTTGTAAGGCCCGCGGAGACGCGGACAGTACCGGACCCTGACCCGCGCTTTTGTTAACGCGGATACATAACCGATACTGAAGTTGACCAAGCGGTCAATCTGACATGGCGCCCCTGGGGCGTCAATACTATTTTGGAATATGGTTTCGCATTTGGCCGGCGATCACTCCGGCAGCGGACGATCACCCTGCTCGAAGCATTGGTCGGCCAGCGCGTCATCGCAGCGGGTGGGCTGCAGGGGCATCACCGAGATGTGCCCATCGCGCAGGGCGACCACGTCGGATTGCGGGTGGTCGATGCTGGACGGACGGCGCTCGAACGACAGCCAGTGGTAGGCCAGCCCGCGGCCGTCGGTGCCGTGCACCAGGCGCGGCCCGGCGATGCCGCCGCCGATCTGCCGGGTGAAGCGGCTGCCGCGCAGCTCCGCCACCGGCAGGTCGGGGAAGTTGATGTTCCAGCAGGCGCGCTGGTAGCCGTCGCGGTCGGCGCCGGCCTGCCACAGCTCACGGATCAGACCGGCGGCGTAGCGGGTGGTGGGCGCGTAATCGATGGCGGCGCGGTCGACGAACGCCTGGCTCAGGGCGATGCCCGGCAGGCCCAGGTGCGCGGCGGCGAGCACCGCGCCGACGGTGCCCGAATACATCACCGAATCGCTCAGGTTGGCGCCGCAGTTGACGCCGGAGAGCACCAGATCCGGCGCCTCCTCCTCGAACCATTCCGCCATGGCGAACATCACGCAGTCCGCCGGCGTGCCGGACACCGCGAAGCGCCGCTTGCCGTGGTGGTAGACCCGCAGCGGCGTGTGCAGCGAAATGCCCTGCCCCACCCCGCTCTGGTCGTGCTCCGGCGCCACCACCCAGACTTCCTCGGCGAGCTGCGCGGCGATGTCCTCGGCGACCTTCAAGCCCGGCGCGTCGATGCCGTCATCATTGGTCAACAAAATCCTGCCAAACGGCCTCATATAAACCCCAAAAAAAGTTAATAGTTAACAGTTAATAGTGAATAGTTGGGCGGCTCCGTCGCTGTAGCCGTGCCACGGAGCCGCCCAACTTTTAACTGTTCACTGTTCACTGTTCACTGTCATTTATGTGTGCGTGCGATTTGCCAGCCGCGCTCGGCGATCAGGCCGGCCCGCTTGCCCACTTCCAGGGCGTTGCGGTTGCTGGCGTTGCCTTGCAGGGCGCGGGCGTAAACGCCTTGCAGAATAGCGGCGGAACGGAACAAGGCAAAGGCCAGGAACACCGGCCAGTCGTTAATGCCGTCGCGGCCGGCGCCTTCGCAGTAGCGCTGCAGCAGGCTCTGCTCGTCGGGGATGCCGCGGGCGCGCAGGTCCAGGCCGTCGAGGCCGCGCACGCCGTTGACGCCGTGGGGCATGTGGTACGGCAGGCAGCAGTAGGCCAGGTCGGCGAGCGGGTGGCCGATGGTGGCCAGTTCCCAGTCGAGCACCGCCACCACATCGGGGGTGCGGTTATCCACCAGCAGGTTACCGAGGCGGAAGTCGCCGTGGGCGATGGCGGCGCTGTCGTCCTGGGGAATATTGTCCGCCAGCCACGCCATCAGGTTGTCCATGGCCGGCATTTCATCGGTCTTGGAGGCTTCGTACTGGGCGCTCCAGCGCTTCACCTGGCGCTCCACGTAGCCCTTGGGCTTGCCGAAATCGCCCAGGCCGGCGGCCTGGTAGTCGACGCTGTGCAGCTTGGCCAGGGTGTCGATCTTGTCGTTGTAGAGGTCGGCGCGCTGATCCTTGGGCAGGGCTTCCAGCTGCGGCTGGGTGAACACCCGGCCGGGCACGAAATCCATCACGTAGAAGCTGGTGCCGATCACGTCATCGTCTTCGCACAGCAGGTGCATGGCCGGCACCGGCACCTCGCTGTGTTCGCCGAGCGCCTTCATGACGCGGTATTCCCGGTCCACCTGGTGGGCGGACGGCAGCACCTTGCCGGGCGGCTTCTTGCGCAGCACGTACTGTCGGTCGCCGCTTTCCAGCAGGTAGGTGGGGTTGGACTGCCCGCCCTGGAACTGGCGCACCTTGAGTGCGCCGTCCAGCAAACCCTGTTCTTTCAGATATTCGGCAAGGCGCGCCTCATCCAGGCGATGCGCCTCCAGCACAGGGACGATTTCCGGTTGACCTTCCATAATTAAAACCTCAAATCGGCTTCAAGCCGCAAGCCACAAGCTGCAAGCTAATTGTCACCAGCAGCACCGGCTTGAAGCTTGTAGCTTGTGGCTTGCAGCTGCTTAACAAATGGTTTCGCCGCCGTCGGCGACGATGGTCTGCCCGGTGACGTAGGCGCTGGCCGGGCTGGCCAGGAACAGCGCCACGCCGGCGATGTCCACCGGCTCGCCGATGCGCCGCACCGGGGTGCGCTCCTCGGCGCGCTGGCGGCGCACCGGGTCCTCGGTGAGCGCCTTGGCGAAGTCGGTACGCACCAGGCCGGGGGCGATGCTGTTGACGCGGATGTTGCGCGGGCCCCACTCCACCGCCAGGTTGCGCGCCAGGGCCGCTTCGGCGGCCTTGGAGACGCCGTAGGTGCCGATGGTGGCGTTGCCGCGCAGGCCGGCGATGCTGGAAATAATAATCACGTTGCCGCCGCCGTTCTTGTCCATTTCCGGCAGTACCCGGTTGCACAGCCAGAAGGTGCCCTTGGCGTTGGTGTCCATGATCTTGTCCCAGGCCTCGTCGGTGAGCTCGGAGGTGGGACCGTAGACCGGGTTGGTGGCGGCGTTGCAGACCAGAATATCAATGCGGCCGAAGGCGGCCAGGGTCTCATCCACCAGGTTCATCAGGTCGTCTTTCTTGCCCACGTTGCAAGGCACGGCGATGGCCTCGCCGCCGGCGGCCTTGATCGCCTCGCAGACCTGGTGGCAGGGCTCCGGCTTGCGGCTGGAGATCACCACCTTGGCGCCCGCGGCGGCCATTTCCTCGGCGATGGCCTTGCCGATGCCCTTGGTGGAGCCGGTGATCAGGGCGACCTTGCCTTTCAGATCGAAGAGCTTGCTCATTGTTGTTCTCCCGGAATCGTTCTTAGCGGTAACGGCCCAGTTCCAGCTTGGCGATGGAGTCCAGATGCACTTCGTCGGGGCCGTCGGCCAGCCGCAGGGTGCGCAGGTTGGCCCAGGCGCTGGCCAGGAAGGTGTCCTGGCAGACGCCCAGGGCGCCGTGCACCTGAATGGCGCGGTCGACCACGTTGGCGGCCATTTCCGGGGCGATCACTTTGATCATGGCGATTTCCTGGCGGGCCACCTTATTACCGACGGTGTCCATCATGTGCGCCGCTTTCAGGGTCATCAGCCGGGCCTGCTCGATCTCCAGACGCGAGCGGGCGATGTTCTTGCGGATCGAATCGAACTGGGACAGCTTGCGGCCGAAGGCCTCGCGCTCTTCCACCCGCTTGCACATGGCTTCCAGGGCGCGCTCGGCGACGCCGATGGAACGCATGCAGTGGTGGATACGGCCCGGGCCCAGGCGGCCCTGGGCGATTTCGAAGCCGCGGCCTTCGCCGAGAATCAGGTTGCTGGCCGGCACCCGCACGTCGGTGAAGGTGATTTCCGCGTGGCCCTTGGGGGCGTGGTCGTAGCCGAACACGTGCAGGGCGCGCTCGATCTTCACGCCGGGGGTGTCCAGCGGTACCAGAATCTGTGACTGCTGCTGGTGGCGCGGCGCGTCCGGGTCGCTCTTGCCCATCACGATGGCGATCTTGCACTCGCTGGACATGGCGCCGGAGGACCACCATTTGCGGCCGTTGATCACGTAGTCGTCGCCGTCACGCTTGATCTCGGTGCAGATGTTGGTGGCGTCGGACGAGGCCACCGCCGGTTCGGTCATCGAGAAGCAGGAGCGAATTTCGCCGTTGAGCAGCGGCTTGAGCCACTGTTCCTGCTGTTCCGGGGTGCCGTAGCGGGCCAGCACTTCCATATTGCCGGTGTCCGGCGCCGCGCAGTTGAAGATTTGCGGGGCGATGGCGCTGCGGCCCATCACTTCACACAGGTGGGCGTAGTCGTAGTTGCTGAGGCCGGCGCCGTGCTCGCTTTCCGGCAGGAACAGGTTCCAGAGCCCTTCGGCTTTGGCCTTGTTCTTCAGTTCCTTGATGATCGGCGGCGGGGTCCAGCGGTCGTCGCTGTTGCCGTGCTGTTCGGCGTAGACGGCCTCGGCGGGATACACGTGGGCGTCCATGAAGGCGACGAGCTGGTCATACAGGGCCTGGGCCCGGTCGGAAAGGGGCAACATCGGGGGGCTCTCCTCGAGGTTATCTCGTGTTTATTCTGGCATTCGAATCGGCCCCGAAATGTGGCATGACCGGATGGTCGCGTCAAATTTTTCGGAACGATGTTCCGAAATTACTGACCGGACAGGGAGGGGCATTCGCGCAGGCTGCCGAGGTAGCAGTCAACGAAGTGTTCGGCCTCGGCTTCCAGATCGAAGGAGTCGGGGATCAGCAGCCAGGTGTAGAGCATACCGGTCATCTGCACGTGCAACATGGTGATGGCACGCTCGATGTTGAGGGTGTCGGGCAGCTGGCCCTGGGCGATGGCGTTATTGAGGGTGCGGCGGATCTTGTCCGAGCCGTCCAGGTAGGTTTCCTGCTGGCGGGCCATGAGCGGGTCGGTCTGGGCGGTGAACTCGCATTTGTGGAAGATAATTTCAAACACGCGTTTCCGGCACGGATCTCGCACGGTATCGTGGAGCACGTAAACCAGCAGCTCGCGGAGCTTGCCCAGCGGGTCGGTCTCGTCCGGGCTTTCCGCCTGTTGGGAGAGGGACTCCATGGGCAGACGGTGCCGTTCGGTCATGGCGACGAAGATGTCGTGCTTGTTCTTGAAGTGCCAGTAGATCGCACCACGGGTGACGCCCGCCTCCTCGGCGATGTCACTCAGGGAAGAGCGGGACACCCCTTTCTTGTGAAACACGCGCTCGGCGGCATCGATGATCTGCTCGCGGGTTTCGAGGGCTTCCGCCTTGGTGCGCCTGGCCATCGGCTGCTCCTGGGTCGTTCGTGGCTAAGGATTCATCCTTTATTCACTATACATACGTTTTTGAATGTATGTATACTCCCAAGCTGTTTTTCCATCCGCTTTTAATAGAAAAACCGAGGTTCCCATGCGCACAGCTCCGGTTGCTTTACCGATTGCCCTATTTCTCAGTCTCGCCCTCGCGGCCTGCGGCGGCGACGACCAGGCGGGCGGCGACCGGCCGCCGCCGGAAGCCGGCTTTATCACCGTTGAACCGGAGCCGTTCACCATCACCAGCGAGTTGCCCGGCCGCACCACCCCGCACCAGGTGGCCGAGGTGCGCCCGCAGGTCAACGGCATCATCGAAGAGCGGCTGTTCGAGGAAGGCCAGCTGGTGGAAAAAGGCGAGCCGCTCTACCGCATCGACGACAGCCTCTACCAGGCGGATGTGGAGAGCGCCCGGGCCGAGCTGGCGCGCGCCCAGGCGACCCTGAAGTCCACCCGGCTGCGCGCCCAGCGGTTCGAGAAGCTGCTGGATATGAAAGCGGTGAGCCAGCAGGAGTATGACGAGGCGGAAGCGGCACTGGGCGAAAACGAGGCCCAGGTGGCGGCGGCCCGGGCGGCGCTGAGCAGCGCCCGCACCAACCTGGACTACACCACCCTGGAAGCACCGATCAGCGGCCGCATCGGCCGTTCCACGGTGACCGCCGGGGCGCTGGTGACCGCCAACCAGGCGCAATCCCTGGCGACCATTCGTCAGCTGGACCCGATCTACGTGGACCTGACCCAGTCCGCCCGCGAGCTGCGCCGCCTGCGCCAGGCGCTGGAAAACGGCGAGCTGGAAAAAGTCGGCGAGGACAAAGCGCGGGTCACCCTGCTGATGGAAGACGGCAGCGAGTATCAGGAAGAAGGCGTGCTGCAGTTCTCCGAATACGCGGTGGAAGAAAGCACCGGCTCGGTGACCCTGCGGGCCCTGTTCCCCAACCCGGACGGCGACCTGCTGCCGGGCATGTTCGTGCGCGCCAAGCTGCCCGAGGGCGAGCGCAGCGAAGCGATTCTGGTGCCGCAGAAAGGCATCGCCCGGGACTCCACCGGCCAGGCCACCGCCATGGTGATCAACGACAACGATCAGGTGGAGCGCCGCAACGTGACCACCGAGCGCGCGGTGGGCAACCGCTGGCTGATCGCCGAAGGGCTGAGCGGCGGCGACCGATTGGTGGTGGAGGGTCTGCAGAAGATCCAGCCGGGCATGACCGTAAAACCGGTGAAAGTGGACGAGGAAGACGCCGAAGCCGGCCCGCAAATGGAGAAAGGCGAAACCCCGCCGGAGCAGAAGCAGAAAGAGCAGCAGGAAGGGCTCGACGGCGAAAACCCGGCGTCCAGCGGCACCCAGTCGGGTGGCGGCGACAACCAGTAATCGGGGATTATCATGGCACGCTTTTTTATCGACAGACCGATTTTCGCCTGGGTGATCGCCATCGTGATGATGCTCGCCGGGGTGCTTTCGATCTACAACCTGCCGGTGGAGCAGTACCCCACCGTGGCGCCGCCGGAGGTGACCATCGAGGCCACCTACCCGGGAGCGTCGGCGAAGGTGGTGGAAGACTCGGTTACCCAGGTGATCGAGCAGCAGATGAACGGCATCGACAACCTGCTGTACATCACCTCCACCAGTGATTCGGCGGGCAACGCCCAGATCGCGATCACCTTCGCGCCGGGCACCAACCCGGACATCGCCCAGGTGCAGGTGCAGAACAAGCTGCAGCTGGCCACGCCGCTGCTGCCGCAGGAAGTGCAGCAACAGGGTGTGCAGGTGACCAAGTCCTCGGACTCCTTCCTGATGGTGATGGCGTTCAACTCCAAGGACGGCTCCATGAGCCGTTCGGACCTGGCCGACTTCGTCGCCGCCAATGTGCAGGACCCGATGAGCCGGGTGCAGGGCGTGGGCCAGATCCAGCTGTTCGGCTCGCAGTACGCGATGCGCATCTGGCTGAACCCGGACGACCTGAACCAGTACAACCTGACCCCGGCGGATGTGATCGCCGCGGTGGAAGCGCAGAACAACCAGGTGGCCGGCGGCCAGCTGGGCGGCGCCCCGGCGGTGGAAGGCCAGCAGCTGAACGCCTCGATCATCGCGCAGACGCGGCTGGAAGACCCGGACGAGTTCAAGCAGATTCTGCTGCGCGTCAACGACGACGGCTCGCGGGTGCTGCTGGGTGACGTGGCCCGGGTCGAGCTGGGTTCGGAAAACTATCAGGTGCAGGGCCGCTTCAACGGCTCGCCGGCGGCGGGCCTGGGTATCAACCTGGCGACCGGCGCCAACGCCCTGGACACCGCCGAGGCGGTGCGCGCCAAGCTGGAAGAGCTGCGCCCGCTGTTCCCGGACAACATCGAGGTCTCCTACCCCTACGACACCACCCCGTTCGTGGAAATCTCGATCATGGAGGTGGTGAAAACCCTGTTTGAAGGCATCGCCCTGGTGTTCCTGGTGATGTTCCTGTTCCTGCAGAATTTCCGCGCCACGCTGATTCCCACCATCGCGGTGCCGGTGGTGTTGCTGGGCACCTTCGCGATTCTGCTGGCGTTCGGCTTCACGGTGAACACCCTGACCATGTTCGGCATGGTGCTGGCCATCGGCCTGTTGGTGGACGACGCCATCGTGGTGGTGGAGAACGTGGAACGGGTAATGGTGGAGGACGGCCTCTCGCCACGGGAAGCGACGCGCAAATCCATGGGCCAGATCACCGGCGCGCTGGTGGGCATCGCCCTGGTGCTGTCGGCGGTGTTTATTCCCATGGCGTTCTTCCCCGGCTCCACCGGCGCCATTTACCGCCAGTTCTCGATCACCATTGTCTCCGCCATGGTGCTGTCGGTGCTGGTGGCGTTGATCCTGACGCCGGCGCTGTGCGCCACCATGCTCAAGCCGATCCACGCCGACCATCAGAAAACCAAGGGCTTCTTCGGCTGGTTCAACCGCAACTTCGACCGCGCCAGCCGCGGCTACCAGGGCAAGGTGGAGAAGATCCTCGGCCGCCGTGGCCGCTACCTGCTGATCTACGTGGCGATTGTCGGCGTGCTGGCGTTCGCCTTCATGCGCCTGCCCTCGGCGTTCCTGCCCGAGGAAGACCAGGGCATCATGCTGACCCAGGTGCAGCTGCCGGTGGGTTCCACCCAGGGGCAGACCATCGAAGTGCTGAAGAAGATGGAGAACTACTTCCTCAATGAGGAACAGGGCGCGGTGGAATCGATCTTCACCGTGGCCGGCTTCAGCTTCGCCGGCCGGGGCCAGAACTCGGGCATCGCCTTCGTGCGCCTGAAGGACTGGTCGGAACGGGACCTCTCCGAGGACGGCGTGCAGCATGTGGTGCAGCGCGCCATGGGCTACTTCTCGACCATTCGCGAGGCGGTGATCTTCGCCCTCAACCCGCCGTCGATTCCGGCGCTGGGCACCTCCGACGGCTTTAACTTCCAGCTGCAGGATCAATCCGGGCTGGGCCACGAGGCGCTGTCCGAGGCCCGCGACCAGCTGCTGGCGGCCGCCAATCAGCACCCGGCGTTGACCGGCGTGCGCCACAACGGCCTGGCGGATACGCCCCAGTACAAGCTCAACGTGGACCGCGCGGAAGCGCAGGCGATGGGCATCTCGCTGTCGCAGATCAACAACACCCTGGCGGTGGCCTGGGGCTCCAGCTACGTCAACGACTTCGTCGACCGGGGCCGGGTGAAACGGGTCTATGTGCAGGGCGACGCGCCCTTCCGCATGCTGCCCGAGGACATCGGCGACTGGTACGTGCGCAACGACACCGGCGAAATGGTGCCGTTCTCGGCCTTCGCCAGTGGCGAGTGGATTTACGGCTCGCCGCAGCTGGAGCGCTACAACGGCCTCTCGTCGATGAACATCCAGGGCAACGCGGCGGCCGGCTACAGTACCGGTGACGCCATGGCGGCGATGGAATCGCTGGCGGCGGACCTGCCGGCGGGCATCGGCTACGAATGGACCGGGCTGTCGTTCCAGGAGCGCCAGTCCGGCAACCAGGCACCGCTGCTGTACGCGCTGTCGCTGCTGGTGGTGTTCCTGAGCCTGGCGGCGCTCTATGAAAGCTGGTCGATTCCGTTCGCGGTGATGCTGGTGGTGCCGCTGGGCATTATCGGCGCGGTACTCGGCGCCACCCTGCGCGGGCTGGAAAACGACGTGTTCTTCCAGGTGGGGCTGCTGACCACCATCGGCCTGTCGGCGAAGAACGCGATTCTGATCGCGGAATTCGCCAAGGATCTGGAGGACCAGGGCCGCGCCCTGCTGGACGCCACCCTGGAAGCGACCCGCATGCGGCTGCGTCCGATTCTGATGACGTCGCTGGCGTTCGGCCTCGGTGTGACGCCGTTGATGCTGAGCAGCGGCGCCGGCTCCGGCGCGCGTAACGCCATCGGTACCGGCGTATTCGGCGGCATCACCGCCGCCACGGTGCTGGCGATCTTCTTTATCCCGCTGTTCTACGTGGTGGTGCGCAAATTGTCCGGCGTGCCGCTGACCGGCAAGAAAGAGGTGCGAGAATGAACCGCAAAGCCCTGACCGCGCTGTTCGCCACCCTGGCCGTGGGCGGCTGCACCCTGGCGCCGGACTACCAGCAGCCGGAGTCGCCGGTGCCGGCCACCGCCGGCGACAATCAGCGGATCGCCGAGGAACTGGTGCTGCCGGGCTGGGAAGCCCTGTTCCAGGACCCGCAGCTGCAGCAGCTGATCCGCACCGCGCTGAGCAACAACCGGGACCTGCGCCTGGCGCTGCTGGACGTGGCCGAGGCGCGCGCCCAATACCGCATCGAGGGCGCGGCGCTGTACCCGGAGCTGTCCGTGGACGGCGAAGGCAGCCGCCAGCGCCTACCCGCCGACCTGAGCCAGACCGGCGACAGCGAGATCCAGACCCAGTACAGCGTGGGCCTGGGCGTGGCCGCCTACGAGGTGGACCTGTTCGGCCGCCTGCGCAGCCTCAAGCAGTCCGCGCTGCAGCAGTACCTGGCCACCGAGGAGGCGCGCCGCAGCGCCCATATCACCCTGGTGTCCGAGGTGGCGAACGCCTACCTGACGCTGCAGGCGGACCGCCGCAATCTGCGCATCAGCCGGGAAACCGTGGAAGCCCAGCAGGAATCCGTGGACCTGGTGAAAGGCCGCTTTGATATGGGCCTGGGCTCGGAACTGGAAGTGCGCCAGGCGGAAGTGGCGCTGGAAACCGCGCGCGCCAACCAGGCCCGCTTCAAGCGGCTGGTGGCCCAGGACCGCAACGCCCTGGCGGTGCTGGTGGGCGCCCCGCTGCCGCCGCTGCCGGACAGCCCGGCGGAGGACCTGGACACGGAACTGGCGGCGCTGCCGGAAATCCCCGCCGGGGTGCCCTCGGCGGTGCTGCGCCAGCGGCCGGATATCCAGCAGGCGGAGTACAGCCTGAAGGCGGCCAACGCCAATATCGGCGCGGCGCGGGCGGCGTTCTTTCCGCGCATCGCCCTGACCGGCTCCGCCGGCACCGCCAGCAGCGAGCTGTCCGGCCTGTTCGAGAGCGGCTCGGAGAGCTGGTCGTTCTCGCCGAGCATCTCCCTGCCGATCTTCAGCGGCGGCCGTAACCGGGCCAACCTGGACGTGGCGGAAGTGCGCCGCGACCAGAACGTGGCGCGCTACGAGCAGACCATCCAGACCGCGTTCCAGGAAGTCTCCGACGCGCTGCAGGCGCGCGGCAGCTTCACCGAGCAGGAGCAGGCCCAGAACGCGCTGGTGACCGCCACCCGCCGCAGCCTGGCCCTGGCCGAGGCCCGCTATGAACAGGGCGCCGACGACTACCTGGCGGTGCTGGACGCGCGCCGCGAGCTGCTGAGCGCGGAGCAGGAGCTGGTTTCCGTGCGCCTGCAGAAGCTGGCCAACCGCATCACCCTGTACCGGGCCCTGGGCGGCGGCGTGTTCCCCGACCGCGCCATCCAGCTGTCGACCAGAACCCCTTAAAAAATAAAAACAATAATCGAACAGCGTATCTTTAGCCCCACCGGCAAGCTTCTTGCTTGCCTGTTGGGGACGAGCCTTGTGGGAGCGGGCCCCGCCCGCGAAAGGCCGGCAAAGCCGGCCTTTCGCTTGCAAGGCAAGCTCCCACAAGGCCATTTAGCACTCTCCCCTGCCACCACCGCGCTGGGTTAGGAACGGACATGCACCCTTCATTTATTTTGCGCCTTTGTCTGATCGCTTTGGGATTGACCCTTTACCTACCGGCCCATGCCGACCCTACCGTGGGCGTCCGCGCCGGCGGCGGCGAGGGGCTGCGCCTGTACAGCCTGTTCGGGCGCTGGCAGGCGCCGTGGCTGCAGGAGCATGCGGTGGCGCCGTTTTTCTCCGACCGGGTGCAGGCGTACTGGGACCTGAGCGTGGAGCGCTGGGAGGGCGAGGACACCGCCGGCCAGGCCAACAGCAGCGAGGTGTACATCGTCGGCCCGGTGTTGCGCGTTAACTGGCCCAGCCGGCGCCTGTTCCTGCTGGTGGGCGTGCAGCCTTCCTATATGACCCACAGCGTGATCGACGATGACGACATGGGCGGCAACATCCAATTCACCAGCCATCTGGAGCTGGCCTGGACGCCGCTGCAACGTCTGACCCTGGGCCTGCGCGGCCAGCACACCTCCAATTCACGCCTTTATAAGCCCAACCCGGGTATGAACCTGGCGTCGGTGACCCTGGCCTATAACTTCTAGATCCAACACACTGGCGTTTCCGCCCCTACGCCGTACAAGGAGTTCGCCCATGGGCCATCCGGATCGCCCGTCATTGCGCCTGACCGCCCTTCTGCTTTCTGTTTTCCCGGCGCTGGCGACGGCCCAGGAACCGCCGGCCGACGACGGCAACCGGCTGGACACGGTGACCGTGAGCGGCACGCGCCTGGAGCGCGACCTGGCCGATCTGCCCGGCGCCGCCACGGTGGTGGACGCCCGGCAAACCCAGCAGGGCCAGCCCGGCCTGCAACTGGACGAAAGCCTGGCGCGGGTGCCGGGCCTCTATCTGCAGAACCGCTACAACTTCGCCCAGGGTCTGCGCCTGTCCAGCCGGGGCTTCGGCGCGCGGGCGCCGTTCGGGGTGCGCGGCCTGCGCCTCAACGTGGACGGCTTTCCGGAAACCCTGCCCGACGGCCAGTCCCAGGTGGACGCCATCGACCTGGACGCCCTGGAATCCATCACCGTACTGCGCGGGCCGGCGTCGGTGCTGTACGGCAACGCCAGCGGCGGCGTGGTGGACATGACCACCCGCAGCGGCGCCGACCTGGTCTACCCGCAGCGCTTCAGCGTGTCCGGCGGCAGCGACGGCTTCCGCAAGACCAACCTGCAGCTGGGCGGCGCGGACGGCGGCAACCATCACTACCTGAGCCTCACCGGCGTGCGCTATCAGGGCCAGCGCGAGCAGAGCGAGATGGAGAAGTATCTGCTCACTTCGCGGGTGGGCCGCGCGCTCTCCGAGCACCGCGACATCGAGTTCTTTTTCACCGCCATGGACACCCCGACGGCCCAGGACCCGGGCGGGCTGACCCACGCCCAGGTGGAACAGGACCGGGACCAGGCGACGCGCTTTGCCAACCTGCTGGACGCCGGCCAGGAAGTCAGCCAGCAGCGCCTCGGCGTGCTCTACCGGGACCGCAGCCTGGGCGGCGAGCTGCGTGCCCGCGCGTTCGTCACGCAGCGCGATTTCACCCAGCAACTGCCGTTCCCCGGCAGCAGCCTGATCGACTATGAGCGGCTGTTCTACGGCGTGCGCCTGGAGTACGTGGACCGGGTGCAGGCGTTCGGCCTGGCGCACCGCTTCCTGGTGGGCGTGGACGCGGACCAGCAGCGCGACGACCGGGGGCGCCGCTCGGTGAACGCGGACGGCCAGGTCACCGGCCTGACCGCCGACGAGGACCAGACCGCCACCGCCGGCGGCGTGTTCGTGCAGACCGACACCGACCTCAGCGACACCCTGACCCTGTCCCTGGGCGCCCGCGCCGACCGGGTGCGCCTGGACATCGACGACGACCTGCTCGCCGACGGCGACAACAGCGGCGACCAGGACTTCACCGAAAGCAGCTACAGCGCCGGCCTGAACTGGCGCTACCACCCCCGCCACGGCGTCTACGCCACGGTCAGCAACGCCTTCGAAACGCCCACCTTCACCGAGCTCGCCAACCCCTCCGGCGCCGGCGGCTTCAACCCGGATCTGGAGCCGCAGAAAGCACTGAACCGGGAAATCGGCGGGCGCGGCCAGCTGGGCGATAAACTGTTCTACGAGCTGGCGCTGTTCCGCGTGGAGGTGCGCGACGAAATCACCCCCTACGAGCTGGGCGGGCGCACCTTCTACGACAACGCCGCGCGCACCCGCCGCGACGGCGCCGAGCTGATGCTGGAACACCTCACCACCGACACCCTGACGCTGACCCTGGCCTACACCTACTCCGACTACCAGTTCCAGCGCTTCTACGACGACCAGCAGGACCAGGACGTGAGCGGCAACCGGCTGCCCGGCCTGCCCCGCCACCACCTGTTCGCGGAAGCCGCCTGGCGCGGCTTCGACGGCCTGTTCCTGATCGCCAATGCGCAGTACAGCAGCGACGTGTTCGCCGAGAACACCAACGAGACGGAAGTGGACGATTACGTGGTGGCCGGCCTGCGCGGCGGCAAGGCGTGGCGGCTGAACAGCGGCGAGCTGACCTTGCACGCCGGGGTCAACAATCTGTTCGACGAAGAGTACTTCAGCAACCTGCGCATCAACGCCAACAGCGACCGGCCCGACCCCGCCGACCGCGGCTACTTCGAGCCCGCCCCGGGCCGTCACTTCTACGCCGGCGCCTCCTACGCCTGGTAGCTCTCTCCAGCGGGGCGCGGGTCTGTGTTAGGCCCTTCCGGGAACGTGAAGTGGCCTAATGATCTTGGACACCAATGAAGGTGGTAAACTGCCACCCATCGATGAGGTGTCCATATTTTGAGCAGCAGACGATCTTTCTCAACAGAGTTTAAGCATGAAACGGCCAGCTTGGTGCTGGACCAGGACTACACGATTGGCCAAGCCTGCCAAGCGGTGGGAGTGGGTCCAACCGCGATGCGCCGCTGGGTCGAGCAGTTGCGGTCGGAACGAGGTGGCCACACGCCAAGCACATCAGCGGCCTTGACCCCGGAACACCAGCGCATCCAGGAGTTAGAGGCGCGGTTGCAAAAGGTGGAACGGGAGAAGGAGATATTAAAAAAGGCTACCGCTCTCTTGATGTCGGACTCCTGGGATCAGCCAAGCTGATCGACGGGTTGAGAGAGCGTTATGGCCTCGCTGAGCTGTGCGAGGCCTTCGGTGTGTGCCGCAGCAGCTATTACTACCAGGGCCAGCGGCGCCAGGCGGTTGATACCGAGCGTGTCCGGCTCAGGAGCCGGGTTGGAGCGAATCCACGCCGAGAGCCGGGGCGCGGCGGGTGCGAGGACGGTGTCGGCCATGTTGAAGGCGGAAGGTGAAGCGGTCGGGCGCTATAAAGCAGCCCGGTTGATGGCCGAATCCAGCCTGGAGAGTCGCCAGCCTGGGCACCGTTACAAGAAAACCGGCGGCGAAGCCGTGATTGCCCCCAATCACTTGAACAGAGCGTTTACCGTGAACCGCCCCAATGAAGTGTGGTGTGGGGACGTGACCTACATCTGGGCCGGCACCTGCTGGGTCTATCTGGCGGTGGTGCTGGATCTGTATGCGCGAAGGGCGGTGGGCTGGGCGATGTCGGAGTCCCCGGACTCGGCGCTGACCACGCGGGCTTTAGCGGTGGCCTACGAAGCACGAGGTCGACCCAAAGGGGTGATGTTCCACTCCGATCAGGGGTGCCAGTACACCAGTGTCGCCTTCCAGCAACAGCTGTGGCGTTACCGGATTAAGCAAAGCATGAGCCGGCGCGGCAACTGCTGGGATAACGCGCCAATGGAGCGCTTCTTTAGGAGCCTGAAATCGGAGTGGATACCTTCACAAGGATACCCCTCATCCGGGCAGGCCATTGCGGACGTACTGGTCTACGTCAATCAGTACTACAACCACGTCCGCCCTCACAGCACGAACCAGTACCAAACACCCGGGGCAAGGGAAAAAGCGGCCGCGTGACCAGAACCTAAGAAACTGTCCAAGATCACTTGACCACTTCAAACGCCGTGAATACGTCCCTGTAGGCTCCCTGTCGAACGTCCTGTTCTCCAGGGTCCCG
>FUFK010039637.1_pt1 | contig 122781 bp, 82 predicted proteins | sample 1021851 | NCBI WGS metagenome assembly FUFK01 (sample SAMEA51879418, study PRJEB19060) | metagenome
TTGGTAAGCTAGCTAGAACTATGCAGAAAGGTGGAGAGTATACTGTTCAGAGTGGGGACTATATGAGTACAATAGCTAAGAAATATAACATGCCCACAAGCGAGTTAATGGCACTAAATCCTCAAGTTAACGAAAGAGGTGATATTCGTCCAGGAGATAAGATAATTACAAAAGCGCCTTCAGAGTCTTTCTTTGGAGACCTTAATCTGCCTTCAGGTAAAAAGATTGCTAAGGAATTTTTGCAAAGCGCTACTGGTATAAATCAGGCAGATGTCTTAGGGCTTGTACCTGCAAATGCTAAAGCGTTTCTTGCTGACCTTACAGGTATAGGTAAGTCAGAAGGTATTACTGAAAAAGATCTTAATAAGAGAGAAAAGAAAGCTCTAAGAGAAGCTATAAAAAGAGCTGAGGCACAAGGTAAAGATTATCTTGAATATAAAGATTTTGCATCGTCTGCAAATCCATATGATGATACAGGTGGGGGAACTTTTTTACAAGGCTTTGCTCCTATAACAAAATATTTTGATCCTAAGTATTCTATGAAAACTACATTAGGGCAGGCTAAATTTAAAAAGAATAAAGATGGCACTTATACAGTAACTGATGAGTTTAATTTTAATGATGCTACTAAAGCTGGACTTAAAGGATTTATTGCAGATACTAAAGTTGCACCAGGAATTTCAAAACTTTCTCCGTATAGAATACTAAGATCAGTTGCAAGAAACTTTGGTTCTGCTGAAGGTGAGGGTATGCCTGTAAACATTACATTTCAAAAAGGCGGAGTAAGCGATACAATAACAGTAAGCTCAAAAGATCAAGCAACTGCTAAAAAGAAACTTCAGAATAAGTTTAATGGTAAAATACCAAAGAACGCAGTTCTTACTTATGACAAAGATACTGGGCAGTATACATACACAGTTCTTCCAGAGACTCCTAAGGTAGATCAAAAAAAGGAAGGCGGATACCCTAAGAGTAGTAACAAAGAATTCATGAGACGTATGGGTTACTACCAAGCAGGTGGATTAAATCAAACTCCTATGTATGGCTCTAACACCATACCAGGTACACCAGAAACAGCTGCTATCACATATCAAGAAGCAGATCAAGCTAGACTAAAAGCTCTAGAAGAACAATTAAAGGAAGCTCAAGAATCAACTAAGTTTCAAGATGAAGCAGAAGCGGAAGTTCAAAAGCAAGCTGCTACTATTAGTTCTATAGAACAAGGAGTATCACAGGGTGTAAAAGGGCTAGATAAAATTGGAGTGTTTGATAAGTTAAAAGAGCAAGGTGCTCAGAGGCTTGCCAAACAAGCTACTAAAGATCTTATAGGGCAAGCTGGGCTTAGATTAGGAACAGAGAGTGCAGGACAATTAGGTAAAACTATTGCTCCTAAATTATTTGAAAAGGTTACAATGTCAGCTGTACCAAGCACTTCTTCTTTACCAGCAAGTTTAGCAAACTTTAGTGCTCCAACTATTAACATGCCTACGAGCGCGCTAAGTTTGAGTACGCCCGGTGCATCACCATTAGCACAAAGCGCAATTAGTTCAGGCGCAGGTGCAAGTAAAGGATTAATAGGAAGTGTAGGACCTGGTGGTATTGGTGCTGTTGCGTCACTTGCAGGTGAAGGTCTTAAGATGGCATCTGATGATCAAGATGCTACTACAATGAACGTAGGAGAATCTATAGGATCTGGACTATCAGGTGTTGGTACAGGTATTGGTGCAGCTATGGGTACTGCAGCATTATTAGGATCATCACTAGGTCCTCTAGGTACGGCAGCTGGTGCTATAGGTGGAGCTATATATGGTTTAGGTAAAGGTCTTATAACAAGAGGTAAGGCTAGAAAAGAAGAAGCAAAAGCTGAGGAAAAGAAAAAAGAAGAAGTACAAAGGATTGCATCTAAACAAAAACTAGAAGCACTTAAGTCTAAAGAATATTCAGGCTTTGACTTTGGCGCTGATATTAGACAGCGTGGAGGATTTAGTGGGGCGTTAGATAACATACAAGACGGATTAACACTAGCTGGACTAGCAGGGCCTGCAGGACCTTTTGCAGATATAGCTAATACTTTTATTTCTGCAGGTAGAGGACTTTATTCTGGTGTAACAGGAGACACAGAAGCGGCTAAAAAACATGCATTGAACACAGGCGTTAATTTAATTTCAGCTATACCAGTTATAGGTGATACACTGTCAGCTCCTAGAGCAGTAAAGGCAGGAGCAAATTTAGCTCAGAAGGCTATAGTAAAAGGAAAGAAAGTTAAAGCAGGAGCAAATGTGTTACAAGCTGCAAACATTNTAAATCCTACTGGTACNTTCAAACCTTCTGTAGATATGAATCAAACATTTGCTTCAGAAACAACTGGAGTTCGACCTCCAATAATTCCAGAGCTATTAAATTTACCTAAGGTTCCACAGCAACCTCCTATACCAAAGATAGGACCTAGTACGAGAAAACACGGTGGTGTAAAACTACCTGGGGGTATGGCTAAGCCTATACCAGGATCTGATGCGATAGAGTTCAAAGGTAGAAGTCATGCACAAGGTGGTATCATGGTAGACCCTATGACAGAAGTAGAAGGTAACGAAACAATGGATCAAGTAACTATGAAGAAAGGTGGTAAAAGAGATTACTTCTTCTCACAACATTTAAAGATGGGAGGTAAGTCATTTGCACAGAGACATAAAGATATATTAAAGAAAGGTGGTAGTCAAAGAGATATTGACGCACTAGCTAAACTACAAGAAAAGAAAGCAGGTAGAAATCCTAATACTGTTAAGTTAGGCGCTGGTGGTTACTATCAAGGAGGAGGGGCACCACCGTATAATCCAATTTTTAACGTGAGTTCTGTAGTTCCTCAAGATAATACATTAATACAACAGGGGCCTACTGGTCTTTTTGAAAATCTTCGTCCATCTAATGAATTCATTAACAAACAAATACAGATGCGAGACGATATTATGTCAGGAAAATTAGTTTATGATCCTGTTACAAATAGTTTTGTTCCAGCAGAAANTAGTACTACAGAAAAGAAAGAAGAAAAGAAAGAGGAAAAGAAAAAAACAAATACAAAACCTAAGGAAGACGAGAAAGAAGAGCAGCGTGAGACATTTGAATTTACTCCTATGCCAACAAGGCCAGTAGATCTAAGTAAGATTACGTTTAATCCTTTACAACCTTTTCAAGGGTTTCCTACTAATACTAACTTTTTAACGCAAGACAGCGATGGTGATNGTATACCTGATTATGTAGATTTTACAGACAATTCCTCAGATCCTACTATTCCACTTGCGGATACTAGAACTACTGACGTAGAAGAGACTACTAATGTAGATGAGTCTCAAATTTCAGAAGAGGATAAGAACATAATAAACAAAGCAAACTCAGGAGCTGATCTAACAGACTTTGAAGAGAAAGCTTTAAGAAGATTACGTAGAGATGTTCCTGGCCTAGCTATAGGCGCTGGTGTTGCACAACTTATTGGACCTGCATATGCATTCTTCAAGAAAGATAGAGTAGCGGAGCAGATGGGTGCACCAGGTAGAATCAAAGCTCCTACGTTAGATAGAGTAAGTTTTAATACTGAGCGTGCTGCTAATGCAGCAGATAATAGAGCCATGAATAGATTCATTGAGACTAGTGGTATTGGACCAGCTGGTATTATTGCTAAGATGTCTGCATATAGACGTAAGCAAGAAGGTGATATGAAGATTGCTGCACAAGAGTCTAGAATAAATACTCAGATTGCAAATAGAGAGGCACAGATGGCACAGCAAGCCGACATAAGAAACGTTGCAAATAGAATGCAAGTAGATCAGATTAATACTGGCCTAAGAGAAGCACAGTTAGCTGCTAATGAGGATAGAAGATTAGAAGCTATAGATGCATTTACTGAAAGAACTGCAGGATTAGCTGGTGATNTAATGTCATACAAAGCTACTGAAAGATTGGCAAGAGCAACAGGTGATATGGGTATCTACGAAAGAGATAGATTAAGAAATTTCTTAAAGAATCAAGTTAATCCTAGGACAGGTAAACCATACACAAATGCTGATATAGCTGAGTTATTTAACAAACGTTTTGGTGAAGCTCAAGCAACTAAAGAAGATAAAAAAGATGAGTAGATATAATTTAAGACCGTACGTCAGTGTCTATAGAGATCCAGGATCTGTACAGATAAACACTTTACAAAGACAAAAGTTTCAACAAGCATTCAATGCTGATGATGCTATAGCAGGTGCAGTAGATCAAATGAAAGCTGCAGACTTTGAAGGTGACCAGGCTCTTAAGATGGAGCTTGAGCAGAATACTAGACAGCAGTTACAAGATAGAGCTAGTCGTGGTGATTATGAAACTATGATGTTAGATGTATCTAAGAGTGCTAGAGAGTTTGATAAAAACTATCAGCCTATAAAGCAGAACTATGAGATGTATCAAGCATATCAAAAAAGAGTAAAAGATGCATACGATAAAGGAGATATAAATGCATTAACTTTTAATAAGGCTCTTGCTAAATCTAATTTTGGATACTCAGGATTAGAGAGAAATGAAGATGGTAGTATTGATGATGGTAGTTTCTTTAATGGTTACAACTTTGTAAAAGATGTTGATATACAGGCATTGATGTCTGAGGCTATGAAAGACTATGCAGCTAAGGAGGGGGGTCAAGTTGTACAACAAGTTGGTCAAGGCCCTGACGCAATGTATACTATTAAAATAGGAGAGACTTACAAAACTGTTCCCAAAAAAGATGTAGAGGCTATATTCAACAATGTAATGTCTAGGCCAGATGTATCTGCATCAGTAGCACAGCAAGTAGATCTTACAACTTTTGATGTTACAGATGAACAAATCAGACAACGTCTAACTGCTAGTTTATATGGAGATGAGAATGATCCTAACAACAATGGACTAATAGGACTAAGAGATAAAGCTCTTGCAGATGGTAATGATAAACTTGCTGCACAGTTAGATGAAAAAATACAGAAAGAAATTAATCTTCTTAGCAGTGCAGGACTAGAATCTGAAGAAGAGCGTATGCAAGCCCGTGCAAAATATCTAAAAGATGAAACTCTTTCAGGTATTATAGGAAGTGAAAGAGATATGGCTGTTAGAAAGTTTGCGTATGAAAATATATTCAGTGAGCAAATAGTAGACTACGATAAGATGTTCTTAGTAGGTTTAAAATCTAAACTAGATAAAGCAGTGCCTACTGTATATTATGATACTGGTATGACACAAATAGATAATGCTGGAGGTAGGACTCAAGAATCAGTTAATACATATATACAAAAACATCAAGATAGTCAGATACTTGTAGAAAATGATGCCACAATACGTGCTAGACAGCTAGGTCTTATTGGTGATGACCAAAGAATAACTGTTGATGATATAATGAATGGTAGAGTTCCAGAGCAATTCAAACAAAAAGACGATAACGGAAACTCTATATTAAAGAGCATGCAGGAGAAAATTTCTTATGCTAGACTTGAGATAAATTTACAAGAGCAACGATTAAGAGAAGCTGAAACTCAAAGTGGATTCTCAGTAAATCAACTTGCTGATGCAGAAAAAGAGTTTGCAGTAACAGATTTTAAAGGAACTGTAGGTATTGGTAGTCAAAAAATAAATGGTAAACAACTAGTTGATGCTGTATCAAAACTTGTAGGGAGAACAGTAACTACTTCTGAAGCTATAAAATTTATAGATGAAGCAAGGAGAAAGAGAAATGTAACAGGAAATTCTTTATTCGCTGATAGAGAGGATGGTAGAACCAATAACCAGCTACTAGTATCTTTAGGTAATATTCTTAATGAAGATTATAATAAAAACTTTGGTCCATTAAACGGAGTTCCAGATAAACTAATTCTTGATATTACCAAATTTAATACTGGCTTCTTTAAAAGAAGAACTGATAAAATAGATAAATGGTTAGAGGAAAATTCTACTGTAGAAACATCAGGTATGACTTCTACTACATTCCCTGGAGAGAGTGATCCTCTAGTTCAAGAAAACACGCAAGCAGTTAAGAATGCATTTGAAAATCGTGTTCTTNATCCAAACTTTGAAATATTCTATAACGGTCAAAAACAAGATGGTTATGGAAATGTTCAAACTATGATAGAGGACTTAGATCTTGATACAGATAAGCCTATAAAAGTAACACAGGTTACATTTGATACAACACCTTATCTAGGAGAGCCTAGCTTACAGTTTACTACTAATGCAATTGATCCTAAAACAGGAAACCCTGTAATAGTAAAAGTACCTTATAGTAATATGAAACAGGCTGGTATGGAGCAGTACTTCCAAAACCCTGTATACAAAACACAACTTGAGGTTAATAAGAGTAGATTGCAAGGTCTTCCTAGTGCAGACATAGGATTCTATGATGAGAATGGAGTATATAAAGGACATCATCAATATAATTTTGATGCAAATAAAAATATAACATCTGTTACTGTCTTTGGTCTTAAAGAAAATGCTAATGGTCAGATGGTGCCTTATGTAGAAGGTTCATATCCTCCTAACTCTACAATATTAAGTGATGATATATATAATATAGATGCAGCAGGACTGACTGTAAGAACAATGCTAAAGTAATATGGCTGAAGAGACTAGAATAAATCCAATAACTCAAACTCCTAACAATGCGCCCCCGTCTGTAGACACAACGGACGGTACTCCAAAAAGAGTTAACCCTATAACAGGAAAGGCAAATAGTGATATTAAACCTAGAGTTACTTTAGGAGATGGTAGAATGGGAGAACAGATGTTAAATCAGCAACTTCTATCTACTCAATATACTACTGATAGAGGAGAGCCTATAACCAACTTTACTAAGTATGGTATAGCTCTTGGTCAGGATTTAGACTGGGATGAGCTAAGAGCTCGTAGACAATCAACTGCAGATCAATGGGGAAATGGTATAGCTAAAGCCGGAGTTACCACTATAGGTGCTGTAGCAGAAAATACATTAGGTATTATATTTGGATTGGGAGAGTTGGCTACTGGAGGAGCATACTATGATAATGCCATAGGTAGAAGTGTAGATAAGGCCAATGAGTGGATGCGTGAGAACATGCCTAACTATCTCACAAGAGAAGAACAAAAGATGAACACGTTCCAAAAATTAGGAACTGCAAACTTCTGGGCTGACACTGTAGCAAATGGATTAGGATATTCTTTAGGATCTATAGCTACTATGTATCTAACAGGAGGCTTAGGACCAATAGGACTAACAACAAAAGCTTTAAGCGGAGCATCTAAGGGAACTGCATTATATAATGCAACAAAGGCTATTGTTAATGGAGCTAAGCTTGGTACTAAACTAGCTAAAGGTGCAAGTCCATTAGTTAGATTTACACGTGCAGCTCAAGTGTTAGAAGGAGGTTTAATGATGTCTCTAGCTGAAGCATCTGTAGAAGCAAGAGAGAGTCAAAGAAATACATATCAAACACTTCTTGATGGTTATATGCAAGAAAACTTGTTAGAAAATGAATCTCAAGTTCCAGATGATATAATAAAACAATTTGAAGATGTATCTTATGCTGCATCAAATACAAACTTTGCAGTGCAATTGCCAATACTTGCTGGTACTAATTTATTAATGTTTGGTAGATCGGTAGCAGGTTACAATGCAGCAATGAGAGGAACTGGTGATGTTATATTAGATGGAGCTAAAAGAAAAGCTGCATCTAGATTTGCTAATGAAACTGTGTGGCAAGGGGTGATGAATAAAATGAAACCTGTTGCAATGAATGCTGTAGAAGAAGCATTCCAAGAAGGGTTTCAATTTTTCTCTGGAGAGTTTTCACACAGTTACCACACAGATAAACTAAAAAACAATGGTTATGGAGACATGGGTAAAGCGCTAAACGAAGCTTTATCTAAAACATTTGGTACACAGGAAGGTTTAGAATCAATGTTCGTAGGTTTAATAACTGGAGGTCTTATGAGCGGCGGACGATCTGTTATAAATAAAGACCATTCAAAAAGAAAAGCAAATGCTGAAGCTCTATCTAATGCCATAAATACTGGATTCTTTGATGGCACTGCACAAAAATTAGGATATGCTAATGCTAGCAGTGAAGTTCTTAAACGTATGCAGGCTGCTAAACAAAGAGGAGATATAAATACATTTAAAAATGAGCAGTTTAAATTAATAAGTATGAATGCATTACAAGCCTTAGAGATGGGAGGCTTTGATGTATACAGACAAAAGATAAATGATTTTGCAGACTTAAGTGATACTGAGTTTGCCGAAGCTATGGGTATATCACTAGTAAATGAAAAAGGAGAAACTCTTACTTTAGAGCAAGCTGCTGGTGAATCTAAGTCTGAAATAATGGCTGGTATAAATTCTAAGCTTGATAATCTACAGCAGGTATATAAGAATGTAAGCGACAGATTTGCATTGCCTGAGCAAACTAGAGGATTACCTAGACTATTAATGGGTGAAGAAGCTCGTAAAGCAGAAGATCAAACATATAGAGAAAGATCAAATCTAAGACATGAATTAGTTTTTAGAGGAGCTGAGGTGCAGGATAGAACTCGTAGAATGGGAGATGTTCAAAAGGATATGCAGGAAACAATTAATAAATCTCTTGCAGCTAATAACAAGATGCTGGATACAGAGTTAAATATTAATAATGCATTGCAAGATTTTTCTATATTCCAAACAGAGCCCGGAGAGACAGATGCTAAAGACTTTGATGTTGATAAAAGGCTAAAAGATATGCAGCAGAAAATGAATAAGGCATATATAGAATTAGCAAAAATAGATCCTATAGCAGCTGAACAATTGAAAGCACAGATGCAGGATTATGGAAAGCTTGCATCGGATACCTTTATAGCGCTTGATATATATAATAAACTAGCATCTGACCCATATGCACAAGCTGCATTCCAAAGAAATCTTAAGGTAGAACAAGACGCTGCTCTATTAAGAGAGCAAACTAAAGTGTTTAATGAAAAGTTTGATAAGGCAGAAACTTCTGAAGATGTAAATAAAATATTAGAAGACAAAGATTTGCCACCAAGCCTAAAACAAAAAGCGTTAGCAAAAGAACTAGAGCTTAGAGCAAAAGAAAGAGAGCAATCGCAAAAGTATTTAACTCAGGCAGGAACAAGTACACAAGAAAAACTTGATAAGTTAAAAAAGATAGATAAAACTAAGTTAAATCCAATAGAAAAAGTTGGACTATCTATTGCTATTAATCATTTAGAAAATATATTAAAAGGTGAAAAGCAAGGAAAGTTAGATGTAGTAGCCACTAATACAGAAGAAAATCAAGTAGTAGATCAAGAAGATTCTACAGGAGAAATACAAGAAGCATTTGACCCTGACAATCTAGGTGGTGTGCAAGTTATAAGTGAAGATGGTAGAACATTTCAAATAGATGGCACTACATACTACAATAAAGAAGTTAATCCAAACGATGCTGTAAAACGTACAGAAAGATCTAAGAAGATAAAGTACGTACAGTTAGAGGATGCAAATGGTAACAGAAGACGTTTTATTAGACAGCAAGCTGATGCACTAGCGTATGCTATCCGCATGTCTGAAGCTCGTAAACTGGAAGGCCAGCCAACTCTAGATAGAGAGGCAGCTGCAGCTAGAGAAAAAGCTGCAAAAGAAAGAATAAAAAGATTAGCTTTTGGTGGTAAACACGGACAAAAAACAAATGACTCTTTACGATCAGAGATATACGAGCTAGATAAAATACTAGATCAACTACAAAAAGACTATGATGATCTTAGATACTTTTTTATATCTGAAGGAGGTACTAAGAAAGATGTAAAAAATGATCCTGAAATGCGTGAAAGAAGAAGAGAAATGAACTCTCTTAGAGGAAAGATACGTGCACGTAAAGGGGTACTAAAACTTAGAGGACAAGCTATAGGCGTATCTGAAATGGAGCGCGTACGAATAGAGGGTAAAGCTATGGAGTCTATAGAAGAATCTAAAGAGTACAAAGCTATAGTAGAAAACGAAATAACAGAGTTAGAGAAAGCTATTGAAACTCTAGACCAGTCTATGCAAGAGTATCAGAACAATGATGACTTTGACTCTTTCAAGGCTGCATCTGCAGCACATAAGCAAGCGCAACAAAAATTAGAACAAAAGCGTAAGGACCTACTAAATGCAGAAGCACAGATAGCACTAGAAGAAAATAAACTAAAAGGAATTACAAATGAAAACGAAACTGGACTTCCAGAGTATGGAGGACAAACTACCGAAAGCATTGAGGGAGAAACTCAAGAACAAGACACTCCAAGAGAAGTTGGAGATAATAGAGAAGGCGTTAGAGAAGAGAGGGCTTCTGTAATAGAGGAAAACAGAAAAGAAGCTTTAGATAGTATTACAGGAATTACAAGGATAAGGAATGGAAAAGAAACTACTGTTTATCAAATACAAAAACCTATTAAAGGAGAAAGGCCAGCAGGAGTAAAAGATTATGCAACAGAGCAAGAAATTATAAACGAAATAAATAAATTTTATGATAATCAGCTAGCTGCTTTACCAGCAGTAGAGGAAGACACTCCAGAACCTGTAGGCAAGAGTGAAAAGGCAATAGAAAAATCTGTAGAGAATAACAAAAGATCTCAAGAAGCAGCTAAGCCTACATCAAGCGGTAAGCAAGGTGGCCCTAGAACAGGATTTATATCAGCCTCGGAAGCAGCAGCACTAGGACTTGAAGGGCCTGGAATGGAAGGACCACCAATGCCTCCAGTAGAAGGGCCCACACTTGGTGAAGCTTTACAACAACAAAGACCTGTACCACCCACTATAGATAAATACAACTATAATCCAACTAATCTTACTAGCGATGAAAGAAATGAATCTAAAAACTATCTTATAGATAAACTAGGACAGCCTACTTCTATACAGATTACAGAAGATAAAGATGGTTATAGATTTACTTTTAAAAATGGTCTTGTTATAGAAACTTCTGCAAAAGGAAAATCATTATCATATCCTAAAATGACTCAAGAAATTGTTGATCTTGCAGGAATAGATCCAGGTTATGATATTAAATTTCTTGCAGGATTAAATAAACTAGCTGAAGAGCGGTTTAAAAAACAACCTATAGGCAAAAGATCTGAAGGAGATAATATAGATGTAAAATCTGCAATGTCAGACAGAGCTGTAAAAGATCCTGCAACAAACAGATCACAGATAGAGGTAAGTCCTGCAGGCAGTCCTACAGTAAATGCGCCTGACACTGTAGATGGGCAGATAATTAAGATGAATAGAGAGGCTCTAATACAGATACAGCCAGGCGTAGAGGTAGAGTTCCAAATCATAGAGAATGATTATTATAAAGAAAACTTTCCTGATGGTAGTGTAGCTGATATACCTGTATACTTCAAAGTAGGAGATCAGATAGTTGGTAAACTACAAAGAGGTGAAGGACAAGACAGAATAGACATAGTTCGTAAACTTCAGGCAGGAGAAAGAGTTACTACACAAGTAGCTAGTGTTACATCTCCAAACTTTAACAATGCAAGAACTGCAGATGGTCAAAAGTATTTTTATGACCCGCGTGAAACATTTGGCGGTACGCCACAGTTAGTAGGTACAGTTGTAACAGATGGTGTAGTAGAATTCATTGGACCATCCGGGTCAGACCTTACTATGCGTACACCAGGTAAAACAGCGCCAGGACAGGTAGGCTTCTTAATACCAGCTAATCAAAATCCTGAAGGAACAGATAATGTTTCTATGGGTAGCACAGCTAATCTTACTAGAGATGCGGTAGCAGCTGTAGGTGAAGCACTAAAACAAAAGAACTTTGATATTGCAAGAGAGATTGTAGCTAACAGTGATGAAAGTAGAAGAGCGGTTGCATACTCAGATCCAAATTACTTAGAGTTTGGACAGTTTGGTAGTGGTCAAAACTATATGGTATATAATAGTCCACAAGCAGGTCGTTTAATAAGACTTAATGATGTTCAATTGCAAAATGCTTTACAGGATAAACCATTTAAGTTTAGCTTTGTTGATGTTCAAAATGGAGACTTCCAAGTTACAAAAGCAGAAACTAAAGACTACGATAAGATAAAAGATAATTTTAAGAAAGACTTTGCAGATTTCTTAGATAGAAAAAAATACAATGTAGATTTAGCTAGAGCTAGTAGAGAGGGTGCATACACTAGTCCTGTAAATCCAAACAATACTTATGATAGCTATACAGACTATCTATTCTCTGCGCAAGAGTTAGGAAATGTAGGTAGATCAGAAGGGCTAGGATACAACTCTATACTAACAACTGATGTAGTAAGAACTTCTGTAGGATACTTCCACAACCCAGTAATAACATTTAGTAAAGGAAATCTAAAAGGAACAACTGTTGAACAAATCTCAGAAAATACTACCTTTGCTTCTTCTAAAACTCCAAGTCTATCTGACCTTCAAAACTTTGCAAACGAAATGGGTAGTCCATTTGCAGCAGATTTAAACAGAAACGACTTTGATCAGGATTGTAAATAAAAATAGATATGGCTTGTAAACTTAAAAGAGATAGTGATAATAATGTTGTAGGTATAGAAACTCCTAGTGGAGAATCCTCTTTGTTATTTGACAGATTACTAAACGCTACTGGAGATCCTGCAGTTGCTGAGTATGTATACAGAAACATGTATACAAAAGAGTTCAAAGATGACTACGGCTTAGACTTTGAAAACGATCCAAAGGCAAAGAATCCTGCAACACTTATAACAGATGAAAATGGTGAGCCTAAACTTGGATTTGGTAATGGCTACTACTATGTGATAAGACCTGATGGTACAGAAAAGATACTTACTAATTCTAAAGGACAGCCTCTAACTTTTGCTACAACACAAACAGCTAGTGACTTAAGCTATGAAAAGGAACGAGTGCTGGTTGATACTCTGATTAGTTTCTTCAATGACTTTCGTAATAATAATCCTACATACTTTAAAAATATTAATAATGTAAAAAAGTGGTTTGGAGATAAGAAAGGAAAAGTAAAAGGCCTTTTAGCAGAACGAGCTCTGGCTGAAGGATTTGATGGTCTAAGAAAAAATAGTAAAGGAGTTCCTATTAAAGAAGATAGAGACAAAGTAATAGCTGTAGCTGAGAAAATAAAAAGTAGAGAGATTCAAGATGCTGCTGGAGTTGATGCTGAATTAGCTGATAGTGGTATTACAATTAATGAGAAAGGTTATATCATGCTAAACGTATATCTTAATTGGCAAGATGTTACGGACAAGTTTGGAAATATTAGAATAAAAGGATTTAGAAGTTCTGTGCAAGAAGGACTAGAAGCATACGGTATGAAAGTAAAAGATGATATCGTAGAGATAGTAGATGAAGATGAGTCACCTATTCGTATACATGATATATCTAGATTACAAGAGCCTCCAAAAGATAAACTATCAAGTGGTGTAAAAGCATTCTTAACAGACATACGAGCAGATGAAAAAAATGTATTAGGATACAATACAGCTATACCATTAGATGAAATATACTCAGAAATAAATGAAGCAACTGTAGATCAACCAGACTTCCCTGGTATGATGGCCCAATTAAGAACAAAGGCAAAATACAATCCAACGCTTATACCTGTAATAAGAAAATTAGAAAGCTTAAGCGCTCAAGAAGAAGCTGCGTTCTATGCAAACTTTGCTAACTCTTACAAAAAGTTTTTACAATTTAGAACAGATAAAAGAGACATTGTATCCCCAGATGGACAAAAGATAGGAGAAGCTATAGATGTAAAAATGTTTGACTCCGATCAAGGCAGTATAAAATCAAAAGCCTTGAACTTCTGGAAGAGACAGTCTATAGAGTCAGACATGCCTAATCCAAGAGCTTTATATAAAACTAATGAAGACGGTACATTTGAGGTAGTAGAAAGTAAAAGTAAAGCTATAGCATCTGCATACGATAAGATAAAAGACCTTAGACGATCTACAAAAGAGTTACAACCTGCAGATGTAGAAAATTTATCTACACTGTTATGGAACTTAGGTATACAATATGGAAATACACTTCAAGAGTCTACAGATAAATTAAACGAATACTTTGTAAAAGGAGATGTTGATGGCGCAACTGGCATGGACCTGTTTAGAAAAGAAGTATTTAAACCTAAGAAAGGACTAGAAAGACTAGTAAATGCAGTAAAAGAAAATAGATATATATACGGATCAGATAAACAGGGAGGAACACTAGATGTAATAAAAGAGTGGGCAGCCGTTACTCCGTTCTTTGTAACCAACCCGGCTGAATCATTCTTAAGTGGTGCAGGTAAAGTATACTACCCAATTAATCAGCCTACTATACTAGATGAAACAGTAGTGCAGATAAAGAATAACTACCAACCTATGTTTGATACTTTTGTTCAAACTCCGTTATTCTCTCCAGGCTTTGACATTAAACATCAATCACCTCTACTATCAGCCTTAACTAATGAAGATGTAAAAGAAGTTCTAAGTACACAGATATTAGATTCTTCTAAAGGTGTAAATGATTATGGAATTGGTATAGACTACGAAGGACAAAGTGAAAAAGGTTCTTTAATAGTTAGATTAAATGCGTTTGCAAACAATGGAGCAAAAAGTAAAAATACACCTACATATTTTAAACTTACACTACCTACACAAGCAGACCGTAAACGTATGGACTTTATTACCATACCAAGGTTTGAGTATTACAAAAGGTTAGGAATTAGTCTAACTAAAAGAGAAGCAATCAAAGGTATCATAGTACAGGATTTAGTAACTATGTTACAGGCTAGAAGAGATATAGCAAAAGCAAATGGGGATATAAGTCAGCTTATTGAAGGCTATCACTTTGCAAAAGGAACTAATCCTTTTACTGATGGTGAAACCGGATCAGTGTTTACTATGCCACAAATTGCAGGACTAGACTACTCACAAACAGTAGATGGTAATGTAGACCTAATACAAAGAGCGGATGTCTTCTTAGATCAAAATGCCGGAGCAGCTGAGATGCAGAAGGTAGATGAAATACTAGAAAGATTAGTTGATGATGTTGAAACTAAACTTGAAGGATATGAAGAAAGAGTAAAGAGTGAGATAGAGAGACTAGAAATAAACCCTGCTGATTTACATGTATCCATAAGAAATAACAAAAACTTTGTAAAAGACTTTGTCTTCAATGATTTCTTTGGTAGGATAGAAGTAAACAAACTATTACGTGGGGGTATGGCTTTTGCAAAGGATGGTGCAGACTTCTACAAACGTATGGGACTAGTCAACACACCTGGTAGAAAGTTAGCATTACAAGGCACATTAAGTGATCCGGGATACGGCATGATGCCTACATACAAAACAGCTACTATAAAAGAACTAGGATTTCAGAACGGTGCTGTAGCAAACGCAGTTGCTGATAAAATGTTTACTAATATGATGGAAGCCGGCGTATCAAGAGATGAGGCTGAGAGAATATCTGAACAATACAGAGATGTAGTAAAAACAGATGCGCAGTCATTTATATCCATAGATATGTACCGCGGTATACAACAAGGACTCGGAGAGTGGGGATCTAGAGATGAACAGGCATATCTAAATGAAACTAGTATAGACCCAACTAATCCAAATGCAGGTAAGTATGTGGACAATGCAGGAGTTCCTGTAGTTATCAAACCAATAAAGCCTTATCACGAAGAGTTAAAAGTTAGAGATGGTAAACCAGTTCTGCATATGGATAAAAACTCTTATGTAACTGTTACTAAAGAACTATCTGCAGAGTACCCGGTACTAGAAAAGTTACGTAGGGTTATGCAAGATCAAGATATTCATGTAATACATGAAGAGAATGCAAACAAAGGAGCTCGTAAAGATGTTAGAGATGCATATACAGATAACTTAGATAACTTAAAGACATTTGTACTAGACTCTACAAAACTAAAACTACCACAAATAATACCAGTATCTAAAAAAGATAAGATTACATTCTCAAGACAGATACGTAAAAACATAATAAGTGATTGGTTGTTAGATCCTAATCTAAACTTAGAGTTCCAAAACCTGATAGCTGAAAATATAAAAGAAGATACAAAAAAGATAGAAGACGAGCTAGGTCTTACCGCCTTACGTAATGCTAAAAGTCTAGAAGATAAAAGAGATGCAAAGTTAGATCACTTACAAAAGCTAAAAGAAAGATTACTATCACAGATACGTGAAAAAGGATTACCTGATTCTTATTTAGGTGCACTAAACATTGTACCAGACGGACAGTTTGACTATAGATTTGCTATACCGCTAGCATTTCCTAACTTCCAAGCTAAGTTTGAACAGATATACTTTAGCTTATTCAATAACGGTATATTTAAACAACAGCAAAAAGGTAAAGAGCTTGTACAGATAGCAGAAGTAGGTGGTCATATAGAAAGCAGTGAGTTAAAGATGTATGATGGTACATCTCCCGCAGAAGTAATGATGCGTCGTAGTGATTTAGGTATAGCAGAGAATGAAAACATAGAAGACTTAATAGCAAACAATGACCCAAGACTAACTGTTATAGGATACCGTATGCCTAACCAAGGTAAAAACTCTATGCTACCAATGAACGTAGTACGATTCTTACCTGAATCACATGCAAAAGGAATTATAGTACCTGGTGGAATTACTACACAAATGGGTAGTGACTTTGATATTGATAAGATGTATGTTATTCAAAAAGAAGATGGGCAGGATCAAAGATCTCAAAGAGAACAAAGAATATTTGATATAATGTTCCAAGCACTCACAGCTCCTGAACACTTAAGTCAAGTTTTAGATCCTCTAGATGGAAACAGACTAACTAATAAAGCCATGGAAAATCGTGGTGCTAGTGAAATTATGGTAGACTATAATGATCCACTAGCAGAAATAGANATGGAGATGCGTAACAAAGCNGGTATAAGACTTAGAGGTTCTTGGGCTAACATACTTGCAGGACACAANATTGCGCAACAAGGAANNCTTNNNATAANCGNANACTTTGCNCCAATNATAGANGGAGNAGCNATTTGANANAGTTAGGTNAAAAGNATGAATATGATTTTGATAAAGGAATATTTTCTGAAAAGTTTAATAGTTCTATTATATCTAACTATCTATCAGCTGCAGTAGACGCCGCTAAGAAACCTATACAAATAGACATAAATGATAATGAGTTTACTGTACCTGTAGCAGGAATGATGNTAAGTGCTGGTATACCCGTAGAAGTTGTAATAGATTTTCTAACACANCCTGCTATANTAGAAGCTATACAAGTAGCAANAAACAAAGGGTATAATCCAGGCCAACTGTTCTTGGCTATTAATGAAGTTAGAAAAAAGTATAAAGGAAAAGCCAGTGATGCTGTTATGCCTATGTTTGTAGAAGAGTTAGCTAGTAAAAACGATAGTAGTCAAGAAAAAATGCTAAACAACTTTGCACTATTCCATAGAGCTGGTAGATCTGTAGTAAAAGCATTCAAAGTAATTACACCTGATAATTTAGATAATGTTAATGAGATGTCAGGATTGCGAGGATGGCTTGATATAGAAGCTGAGTACTTAAGTAATGAAGACATACAGATAGTAAAAGGTGCAGAAGAGTTCATTACTGAAATGCAGANTGGGTTAACTAATAATATAANTACTACTTCTCCTATGGAGGTTGCATACCGTGGTGTATTTGATACTATAATGAATGCAGCACAAGACGCAGGCTTTATAAATAATAATCTAGCATTCAATGTATTTAAAAGATTATTAAAACAACAGATAGGCGCAACATCTTTTGACGCAGCTACAAACAAGTTAATAGACAAGGCGTTGTTCTTAAAGATGATGGCTCATCAGGATAGCCCGCTAGCACCACTGATGTCTAAGAATAACTTTGAAAGATTATATATAGATCCTGCAAATAACATAGCTATAAGGCTTAGAAGACTACAAGAGAGCGGTAAGCTAAAAGGTAATATATTCTTTGAAAACTTACAGCAAGCAGATTCTAATAATGAAAAAGGCATACCGGTGTTTACAGTGCAGTTAGATACTAGCTTTGATGCAGGAACATTAGAGAAAAATAAAATGACTCAAGGATTTAAACAGATGTTAGATAGTTCTGATCCTGAAGTTGCAGCATTTGCTAAAGATTTGATAGCTAATCAATTAATGACAAAAGGATTCCAACCTGGTAGAGGAACATACATAGATATGATACCAGCTGAGGTATTTACTACTAGTATGTTGAACCCCGCATTAGAGAGTCCTGTGCAATTCTTCTCTAGAATACAAAACAATTCTCACGATGCATTGTTCTTTAATGACTTTGTTCACGATTTTATTCGTAACTTTGGAACATCTAGGCCGGGTGGTAAATCTTTACTACCCAAAGTTAGTCCAAAACTAATAAAGCCTGATAATAACGGCGTAATAACTTTGGCTAAGAACGCAGCGCCTAATGCATATAAAGGTAGGAATAAAGGGTGGGTTGCATATTTTACAGCTAGTCCCGAAGGTAAGTCTGAAATATATGTAAGAGTAGGAGAAGGACAGTATATGAAGCTGCAGCAGAAAGGGGTTCCAGGCAAAGTAAATGAGGTAGGTAACGCATCTGAAAATAGTTCTATGAAAAGAGAGCCTAATACAGTAACAGGCCTACCATCTACAAATGTGATAGAGCAGAGGCTTACAAAGAAAATAGCAGATGCTAAGGATGATGTTGTAGAAATACAAAAAATATGTAGAATATAATGGCGAACAAGTGTATAATAATAGTAAATGGTAAAGAGCATATAATGATGTCTAAAGTTGCAGACTACATTGATAACTCTGCAACAGGATCAAGAAANGCTCAAAAGNTAGTTGACATACTAAAAGATAGTAGAGTCTTAACGCAGTTCCAAGGTAAGCCTGAGATGTTTGCAACACAAGAACAGCTGAAAGAACTAAGACTTGTTAACCAAAGATACCCCGGCCTTCTAAACTTTTCATTCGAGACAACACAAAAGTATGGNCCTGAAACTGGNCAGCCTACAAACATATACAAAGTAACTATTAGTCCTAANATACTAAACAGTGCATCAGAAGTAAAAGCAAAAGACTCTGAGTTTAATTTTAAAAATAACTTTGAGAAAGATGAGTTTACTAGAAAGACTCAAGCTAAATCAGAAGGTGTAACAAAAGAAGAAGCGCCAGCGGAAGAGACAGAGCTCCGTGCAAATACGTATACTACAAAAGAAAATGCACAAAAAGAGTTGATGGAGTTAGCAGTCAATGCTAAAGTTATTGTAGAATCAGAATTGCGAGACGTACAAAACTTACCTGAAGATCAAATAGAGCGTAGAGAAAATAGATTACGAAGATTAAAAATTGCAGTAGCAAACATTAATAAAGTAGAAGACTTCTTTATGTTTGTAGCAGCTAATAAAGATAACGTAAACAATGCAATAGCAGAGTTTAACTCTTTGATGTCATTGTCTGTAGAGGAAAGAGCTACAGCCCCTAACATGAATAGAATGTATGAGATTAAACAAACTTTAGATAGTTTAGATACCATACAAAAGTTAGAACAAATAGCATTAGACCAGCTGGCTTTAGGAAATGTAACATCTAAAGATAGATTTGGAATTATGCTTTCTGATATAAAAGAAACTATAGATAAATCTAAAAGATTAGACCAACAGTTTGAACAGGAGATTATACCTGTGATGGCAGAAGTTCTTGTTGGATTCCACAATGAAGCAATTGACCCGCAGATACAAGAGATCATAGATAATATAGAACAAACAGGAGACTGGCGTCGTTTCTCTAGTCAGATAAGACAAACAAATGAGTATCAAGATTTAGTACAACAACGAGACAACGGCGNTATAACTGATCAACAGTTTAATGACCAAGCAAAAGCTTTAACTCTAGAGGAATTTAAAAATAGACAAATACCTGGAAGAGATAAGTTAATAAAAGATTTAACACAAGCGCACAGAGATAAGAGTGGATTCTCATACCTGTTTGACCCAATCATATACTCATCAGAGCCCGCAATACAACTGTTTGCTAAGTCTGTAAAAGAAGCAACGTTCAAAAAGAACGAGATGACTCTTGACTTTAAATATGATTTAGCTAGAGAGTATGACCTATTCAGTGAAGGATTAAGCGAATCAGATGTAGCAGGACTAAATGATTCTATACTAGAAACTGTATTAGTGCCACAATATGATAATAAAAATAATCCAATAGATCCAATAGAAGTTTTATCACTAGTTAATCCAATACTTGTAGATAAGTTTAGAGAGGATGAAACTGCTATGTATAAAAAGCTAGGTGAAAAATATAATAAACCTAAAAGAGCAGATTATAAAGACGAAGCCTCATTTGATCAAGCAATGACAGACTGGAACAAAACGGCAAATAAAACAAAATATTATAATGAGGTAGCAGCTTGGCATAAAGAAAATACAGAAGCCATACCTACATACAAAGAAGAGTTAGCTAAAATAAATAGACAAATAGCAAAAGCAGAAAAAGATAAAGTAGAAGCAGACAAACTTGGTAGAGCAGATCTTGTAGCAGATGCGAATACACAAATAGCAAAACTAAAACAAAAAAGAAGTTTTAATATAAATCCAGTAACAGGACAACCAAGGGGATCATTCATTAAACCAAAAGCATCTAAGTATACTAATCCAAAATATACAGCTATACAGAACGATGCTAAAAAGAAAAGATACTATGACTTTATAGTTAAAGAGTTTGTGAAAGGACAGAAGATGGTAGGTAGTAAGAGAATGACTAAAAACTCTTGGGAAGAATTTTCATATATAATGCCATCTGTTAGAAAGAATGAGTTTGATAGGATGAGAGAACAAGGTGTTATCTCTTCTACCAAAGATATACTAAAAGAATCATTCAGTGTGCAAGACACAGATACTCAGTTTGGTAGATACAACGAAAGAACCGGGGAACTAGAAAAGTCTGTACCTGTATACTATGTAAATAATATACCTGCAACAGATGTATCTAGAGATGTAGCTAGTAGTATATATGCATTTAGAGATATGGCACATAACTATGCTGCTAAATCTGAAGTAGTAGGTCAGGTTATGTTGTTTAGAGATATAATAAAAAATAGAGATACACTAAAGGTTAATCCTGCAGGTGTAGCATATCTAAGTAGTGTAGCAAACAAACTAGGTNTTAAACTNCCAGCAAAGAAACCGGGTGAGTCTTATACATACAAGCATGTCGATGCATTTATTGATACAATAATGTTTGGACAAAGAGAGTTGAAAGAAAACTTTAATCTATTTGGTAAACAATTCTCTGCAAATAAAATAGCAAATAGTATAAACGCATTTACTGCTATAAATACTTTATCGTTTAACTTCTTACAAGGAGCTAACCAAAGTATCATAGATAATATGGCATTAGTTAGTGAAGCAAATGCAGGACANTTCTTCTCAAGAGGAGATCTAGCATGGGCCAAGTCTAAGTACTGGGCTGAAGGAGCAGGTTTATCTGACACAGGTAAGTTTATACCGGATACAAAACTAGGTAAGGCATTAGAAATGTTTGATGCACTTACAGAGTTTACAGATCAAGANGGNAATAGGTTGGTAGGATCTAAGTTACGTAAAGCCTTACAGTCTGGTAACTTATTAGTAGTACAGCAAGCAGCTGAGCATGAAGTATCATCTACTAGAATGCTAGCGCTGATGAAAAATTTAGAGGGAAAACTACAAGATGAAAATGGTAATGTAATAAATAATGAGGACGGGAGTCCCGCAAACTTGTATGATTTATTAATTGTAGATGAAAAGACAGGAAGATTGTCAGTAGATCCAAGAGTTGCAAACTTTAACAAGAACGACTTTATAAATCTAATGCAAGGATTGGCTAGAAGAACTAACCAGACTAAAGGAAGTTTTGATAGACCAACTGCACAACGTGTGTGGTACGGTAAACTAGCAATGCTATTCCGTAGTTGGTTACTACCTGGATTAAGAAGAAGGTATGGCCACGGAGGATTCACAGGACCTACAGTGCATGCTGATGAAGAGTTAGGAACTGTGACACAAGGTATGTACATTTCGTTTTGGAACTTCTTACGTAAGAGTATTGCAGAAAAAGCATGGCCAGGTACTGTATTTGAACAGCTAACTGAGATGGAGAAACAAAATGTAAAACGTACAGCTACAGAACTAGGATCACTAGCAGCAGCATTTGCAATAATAGCAGCTCTACAAAATCTAGACGATGATGAAGAAAACTTTGCAACTAACTTCTTACTGTATCAAACGCTAAGATACCAAGCAGAAATGCAACAGTGGATTCCACTATACGGATACAAAGAAGCATTCCGTATTGCTAAGTCACCAACAGCTACAGCAAGACAAGTAGAACAAACATTCAAATTGTTTGATCAAATAAAGAACGAAGGGCTATACAACCTGGGATTCCCTATAGAAGAGAAAGACATATTCTATCAAAGAAATACAGGGCGTTATCAAAAAGGTGATAGAAAGATTCAAAAGAATGTTGAAGATCTTATGCCGATCCTCAGAGGGCTTAACAAAAGTAAGTCCCCTGAAGATGCAGCTAAGTACTTCTTAGGCGGTTCGTATAAATAATTACTTCCCTTCCCTTTCTAAGGACATAAGCAACAATAACAGATAACCAACTAGATCCCTAGCCGTGTCTTCTGTATCATCGTTCAATCCTTTGTTAGCTATGCGGGCTAGTTTATCATCTATCCTAGCTTTGATAGCTTCACTTGCTCCAAGTTTACTAAACACACCAAGAGGATTAAGCGCCGTGTTTCCATACGCAGCGTTCTTTTCCTTCAATAAATCTGTAATGGATTCAGTAACTTTGTCCAAGTGCCATCCAAAATCTGCATTCTCAGGGACTTTCCAATCAGGTGTTGTGCAGGCTCCTGGCTCTACTTCTTCAACACACTCTGCAGGATACCAAAATGTAAACTGAGTTTCGCCTGGCATTATTAATCTAAACCCATCTCTTGGATTCTTTTCAATAATTTCATAAATGTGGCCCACCTTACCTCGGTGACCACAATCTGTAATAATTCTTGCTAATTGTCTCATAATTTAAAAAGGTGCTTCGTTAAGTTCAACAGGCAACGGCTCACCACAATTCGAGTTCCATTTAATAGGATCAGACAGAAAAGAATTAATGTTCCTAAATGTGCCACTAGTGTGAAACCCAGCACGCCCAGCAGTATAAGCATCGGCAGCAGGATGTGGCGCAGTAACAATCTTATTGTTTCCTTCAATGTATTTAGCATAGTCTTGAGCCTTTTTGCCCCATAGTACAAATATAATATTATCTTTCTGTTGTGAAAGATGTCGTATAAAATCTTTGGTAAACTTGTCCCAAAGACCCACGTGTGATCCGGCTTTACCCTTCTCAACGGTCAAGGCTGTGTTAAGTAGTAACACTCCTTGGTTAGCCCACTCTTTCAAAGTAACATCAAAGTTAATACATAACGTATCGTAGTCATGTTCTATAGCTTTGGTTATCCAGTGTAGACTAGGACTCATCCTTGGAATCTGATCGCTGTTAGCAAAGGCTAAGCCTGTTGCACTACCATCGTGGTAGGGATCTTGTCCAAGTATAACAACTCTGACATCTGCAAACTGACACATCTTAAAAGCACGAAAGGTAAGTTTAGTATCTGGATATACTATCTTACCTTGAGCTTTGTGTTTCTTAATCTGTGTTGCAACTTGTTTAAAATAATCAGAGGTAACAATCGGTTCAAGTAGAGGATACCAATCCCCTACTTGTTTTTGTATTCCACTCATATATAAATTTTTGGGTTAAACGTTTCTTCTTCTATATTAATAATACTAAGCAACTCTGATCCAGGTTCAATCTCTGCATCAAGTTCCTCTTGTAATCTCAAACGACGCTTCTCATCTTGAAAAAGAATCTGCGCCATCTGACCGTGTATAGTAAAGCCATGAAACTCTAGTATCCTACTCTTATAGTTAGGACTAAGTTTAGAGTACTTGCCTTCAATAAACATTTCGTAATCTTGTAAGTAATCTGCAGGCACATCAAATACAAACATTACAAAGTATGGAGATGGATCAAATGTATCTTTAAAGTTTCTAAACTTCTTCAAAGCTTGTTCAAACTTCAAGAACACAGTATCACCAGAAAATCTGTACAACAAACCAATACATCTTTCGTATTGATCTACGTTTATAAATGCATTAACAAACAACTTGTCATACATAAACAGTCTTCTGGTCCCACCAAGCATGGGTAGTAAAAACAAAGAAGACTTGTTTAACCTAGCTACAGATAATTCATAACTAGGTTTCAAGTCTATTATTTCTAAGTTTATGTTGTTGACTTTAAAAGGTTTCTTATCTACATTTATAGTCTCATGCAATGTTATAGATCTATTGTCAAAGGACAACGCCACTATTTCATCTGCAAGTCTTGTAGGTATTATAGATGCAACATCACCTGTTACAACAAAAGATCTTGGATCTTTAATTACATAAAAACATTCTTTAGATTTTATTCCCATGAGTCATCTTCATTTACAACAGTTACTAATTCAGGGCTAGGAGTTGGCATAAACAAATGCTCTGGTATCTCGCCAACATCTCTCTCCGCTACATCTATATTAGTATGCATGCGTACAAGTTTAAATGTTTCATAGAATCTAGATATACCTTCATCTAATCTAAACTTTGCTAGATACTGAGATAGTACTACTGAATGATGTGACAATACGTCTGGCATATTATCAATAATTGCATCAGCTGTTTTGATACCCAATCCAGGAATACCAGGTATGCCATCAGTGCTATCGCCCATAAGAACTTGCTTCCATAAGAAGTCACGAGCTTGATCATCTGTTGTTTCATGAAATTNTGCTTTTTGATAATTATAATGTTTACCTGGAAGTTGTTGTAGCACATCTTTATCAGGACTGCAGATTACACAGTTATCATCTAACATGTGTCGAGCTATGCCCACAAGGTCATCAGCTTCTAAGCCTGCAAAGGATCTAAAGTTCCAGGGTTCTTGTTGTATGTATGCGTCTAATGCGTAGTATATAGGTGGTTTGCTTCCGTGTTTTCTATTGTACTTATAAGGTTTACTTTTTGCCATGTCATATCTAAAACACTTGCCGCGTGTTAGATAACCAATGTAACTATCAGATTCTGTTTCTATCAGTATTTGTTGTATTCTATTGTTCAATCCTTCGATTGCTTCTTCAAGGGTATCTTTACCCATTTCATAATACAGAAGACTATCTGCATCAATTAGTGCTACTCTATTCATCGCATATGGTTTTATTAGGTTAAGAGACTAGAAAGGGGCCGAAGCCCCAATCTAGAATCATGAATACACAAACATTACAGAGAGTTCATCTCTGCAATATCTTTATCTACTTCTTCTTTTATTTCGCTGTAGTCAGCGACTGCTTCTTTGCGCATCTCTTCCCATTCAGCATCAGTCTTAGCTGCATAAGTAGAGCTGTGGTAGATACTACCATTCACACCTGCAAGTGAAGAGTGTACAAAATACTGTAAGCATCTGATTGCACCAGTCTCATCGTCAGGTACTGCACCAACATGCATAGGATCAACAAAGATGTTGTGAATCTCGCCGCTGTAGTATGCAATGTACTTGAGACCACCGAAGTGTAAACCTTTAACACAAGATTGATTNTCATTTGTATTCACATAAGACCANTCTGGTAATCTGTGTGTNCAACCAACTTTGATAAAGTGTCCTGGGTTAGCATAACCATTAGGGCCTTCACAGTAAAATGCATCACCGTTGCTACCCATAATAGCTGGCTCAAACAATCTATCTTCTACAAACTCAGGCAGTCCGCCTTCTTCAATCTCACCTGTATCAGGATTGAATGTACGCTTGTAGCGATCTATCTGCTCACCAGTCTCTGTGTCATATGCATGCATGATTTCAGTAGATACTTTGTAGCCATTAAGCAAACCTTCTTGAGTAATCTTCATCTGATACATAGTAGCTCTACACTCAGCAACTTCTTCGCTTAGACCGTGCTCATCCATCAACTCCGCTTTGAGTTTAGGATGTACATACTGTAAGTTTACAAAGTTAAAGAACTTCTCAGTAAACTTCTCACCTTTCTCACAGTCACACTTGTTCATCTTCTCACGAAGAATAGGATTACGTAAGAATCTAACCCACATCTTAACAAGCGGCATAAAGTCTACACCTTTGTCAAGTGATTCAAAGATACGGTCAACCAAAGCTTGTGGCATAGGTATACTAGANACTACACCCTCGTGNTTCAAGAAGAACTCACCGGTNCCTTCATTNACATGAATCCATTCGCANTCAGTTTCTACAGTAGTTTTGTAGTCTTGGACTGTAAGCTTAGCAAACTCTTCCATGAGTTCATTATACTCGTCCATAGTTGTAACAGACTGTTGTCTGTCAGATAACTCCTTCATCTTTTTATAAGTGTCTTCGGAGTAGTTGACACTAAACGGCGTGTCACCGTACGAACCAGATATTTGGTTCTCAATAACGTTTATTGTAATCATGATTAATAATTTAGTTACAAAGTTAATATAAAAATTTTGTTTATACAAGTAATACAGGGGNTATTTCACCCCTGTAACTTGCTGATTATCACCAGTCTAGCCTGCCCTTANCGTCCAGNTANACCTTGATTTCTTTGATAAGATCTTGATCCAAATCTCTNATNNCTATTAGGANNNTATGATATNTACTCAATAGAATTCAATAATGTATGCACACCTTCAGACCACTCTTCAAGTTCATCAAACTTGTCCATCAACTCTTGGTCTTGACCAACAGCTTCTGGTATGTCTAGCACAAAGAGTTCACGACTCTTCTGCTGTATAGCAGCAGCGTCATCATTATCTTTGCAGAAGTTATGCATTTCCACAATCTTCTCGACCATAGGAAATATATCAGTATCTTTCATCCATTGACTTACTCTTAAATCTACATCAGCTGCATTATATACAGCCTCATACTTTTCAAACAAGTCTGGGTTAATGTCCTTAAGACAATATAAATATGTCTTATCTGTGATACTTTTCATCTTATCCGCAGTGTACCACTTTATTGCGTATTCATCCATAGTATATCCTCCATTAGGTGTTAGTTGTAAAAAGAATTCATCAATGTGTTTAACATTAGGGTTCATACTAATGTGTTTAACATTGCTCTGTGAGACTCTGATAATCTGTGGCGTATCCCAATCAAAGTTAGTATTGTGATATACCGTACCATCATCTTTAGTCGTAGTTGTTGGTATTACATGTCGGGTATTATCAAACCTAACAGCTGGTGTATCAAAGAAGAACACTCTATCATCATCTCCAGTTCGGTATCTNNNTATATCTTTATACACNTCATNCANTCTAGGAGCAAAAGGATGTACCATACCACAAGCTACCATCAGTTTGTCATCATCAGCTGCAGTACCATAGTAGGTAGTACGCTGAGTCTTCATAAGATCTTTTACCTTTGGTTCAATCTTATCTCTGATGTAGTGATTGTCACTGCCCGAACTATGCCAATGCTTATCGTTGTATCTAAAAGTGTATGCAACCATACGCTCTTCTATCTTACGACGTTCAGCTGGCGTAATGTTCTCGAACTGCGCAACCTCCTTAGCCTTAGCAATCTCGTCTTTGTATTCTTCTAGCCACTCTTCATCTACCTCCATGTCATCGTAGTTACGACTGTGAGTAGATTCAGTGATCAGCTGAAGAACTCTAAAACGTTTAGCAAGTGCTTTCTTGTTTGCCTTGATAGACTCTGGACTAACAACAGTGCTAGGTTCCCAATCCTCTATAGGCTTGATACAAATAACAGGACCATCACACTCGTGTATAAGATACATATCTTTGTATTTGCTATGATTCTCTTCACCCATGATAAAGATATTATTCTCTCTCAACTGGCTATAGTTCTCAATAGCAACTCTTTCAATAGTATCATCACCACTACTGTAGTCTCTACTCTTAGTTACAACCTCGACCTTCATACCTCTGAACAAAGCTTTTACAGATTCATTCTTGAGTCTAGGATCTGGGCCAAACTTAGGCTTGAGTTGCTCCTGATCAATAATATTAGATAGTCTACCAAGTACACTACCGCTGTCAGCTTTACTCAAGACTTGCTTACAAGCTATCAACCAAGACACAAAGTCTGTTTGCTGCAGCTCTTCTTGCACAATTTCACTAGCTTCATCAGCAGCTGCCATAATAACAGACTTGATGTATGCTTTAGTGTTCTCATTCCATATCACCTTCTCACGTGACGGTGTAACATCTACACCATCTTGCAATACAATCTCTTCACCAGTTTCTGGGTCATTGATTACCTGTCTTGCAGGACATTTGAAAGCAATAGGTCCCCACATCTGCTGCATCTCCAACTCACGGAAGTCAACGAAGCCATAGTTAACACCGGTTGGTGCACCTACATCTTTAGTCAATACAATGTGTGGTTTACTAAACAGATATGTATTAGAGATAATTAAGTTATCAGAGTTGTGCATAATCTCTGGATGAATATGCTCTTGTCTTTCATAGCCATCTTCTGCAATACGCTTGAATTTAATACTAGGCATATACATCAGTTGCTCTGCAACCGCATCACGATAGTCACGTCTGTTGTGTTTCTTCACACCAAACGATACTATAGTCTGATTCTTTGCATCTGTAGGTACATAGTGTACTTTCGTTCCATCGCTAAGTACAACATGTGGATTAGGCTGACCAGCCTCTGGGTTAAATGCTGGTATAATAAAGTCTGTCTTGTAGTTGTAACAGTTCATCTTGAATCTCTTACCATTGTGCACAGTTTCTATAGTATAGAAGTCTACACCGGTTGACAATGCAACCTTAGCACCAAGACCAAATGCACCAAAGTTCTCAGCTGTGTTACGCTTAGTTGAATAACCAAGCTCAAGCACACCTTCCAAACGACGTGCACCAATACCAACACCGTAATCATGTATAGTAACTACATCGCAGTATCCTGTTCCTTCATTCTCTGTGTATGTAATTAGTACATCATTGTTCTCTGTGTCTAAGTGATCCAAGTCATAGTAACTTATATCAAAATTACTATCATCATACTGCTCGCCGTAGCGTTCAATATAGTAGTCTTCAGCTTTTGCTTTACCACTTAGTATCTCTATAGCTATCTCTTTCTCACGCTGTGCGTCGGCACCATTGGTAGCCAACTCACGTATGGTAGACGGGATAGGTGTAGAGTACTGTGTAGACTGCAAGATGTCAAAGACCATCTTCTCTGCGCCCTTGTTAATCTTCTTAGCAAGGCCTTCAGATCCTTTGATCTGCTTATCAATCGTTTTTATACTCATGTTTATTAATTTTAGTTTGTTCGTGTATTTCTCTTAACTCTACTGCTAGATCGTAGAACTCAAGCTCTCTTTTAAATTGCTTTCGTACATCTCTAACTAGTATAAAGAATTCCAAACCATATACTGGTTCAAAGATTCTATCAAACTTTTCCAAGTCTTCAAGGTATCCAAATGTATTGTACCTTGTACTTTCGTACAACTTATCTAGCTGACGAAGTGTGTCTACGGGACCAGTAGACATATCAATCCCAAGACCATCCAAACGGATGATCAAATCTTCTGTGTATTCCATAAATTAAAGTTGTTTAATTAATTCTATTGTTTGTAGCACCTGACCTTGGTTCTTAGGCAGGTATAATACTGGAGGATTCTCCAGCTGCATGAGGTGTTTCTTGAACATCTTCCATTTCAAAGGAAAGACATCATTTGCAAAACCTTTTACTTCTATAATCCATTTACCATTAGGATCTACAAAGTCAGGAGTATACGTAATATCTCTGACCTTGTATTCATTGTTGACATAGCCTTTTGTTTTGTGAGGTTCGTGACATTCAGCACTGTAATGAAAACCTTCTTGTAAGACATACTTCTTCTTTTCATACAAAGATTTAATCTCTGCATCTTCTAGTTTCTTATACGTAAAAAGTTCAAGCTTAGACCTGAACTTAATACCTTTGTAAACCTTAGCGGTAGCGTTTCTTACTTTTTTGTTTTTTGGTTTTCGTGTGCGTCGCTTCACAATTGTATGTCTATCAATGTTTGTAATCCTTCTGTTCGTTTAAAGTGTGCAATGTAATCTGATGGGTCTTTTAGTTTATACTCATCTGGTATAATTATGTTACTCATCGGATAATATTCTTTACAGATCTTAGCAGCCATGGCTTGACCAGGATTGTTTGGATTAGTAAAATCGTTATCATAAAATATTGCAACTTGTTTAAACCTTTGTTTCAGTTCTTCTATTTGGTTGCGCAATGGCAATCGCATTTCAGATTGCATGGCGACAGCGGGGATACCCATCTCGAAAAGGCACATAACATCTTTGAGAGATGATGTGATAATACAGAGATCCCCTTGCTTAGGTAATTGATCATATCCTTGAATTTGTTTAGAGTTAGTATTGCTCATCCACTTTACTTCTTCGTAAGGTGAATAAATTTTATATTTGTTACCTATCTTATATGCATAGCTAAGCTTGCATGTAAATCTACTGTCATTAATCCAGTAGTGAGAAATAGGCGTAACAGCAAACTTAATTAAAGTTTTCTTACTAATCAAGTATTGCGACCAAAACTTTGCATCTTTAACCATCCAAGGCCTAGATTTCTTCTTAATTATAGTAACTTTCTTGTTTTCTACTCTAATCTTAGAGCGGTATCCAAGATAGCCACGTGTAAAATCTATCTCTGATTTCCTAGATCCTAAGTTCAAACCAAAATCATTATCAATAATACGAAGAGCTGAGTAAAAAGAAACATTGTAAGTTGCCATGACATAGCCAAAGCAATCAAACGTGTGTTCAGGATAGGCCCAGTCTTTATACAAAAGCTTACCTTTCCATAGCACAATGTTAACACCAGGCTTAGAGTCTTCACGTAACTCACTGCAAAAAGGTTTACCAAGTTGTTTAAAAGAACTACAGTAGTATGCAAATATATCCACCTCACTTATCCTATCAAGTATCATCTCTTTAGAGAGATGTATTTCACTGTTTCTACTTTCAATCATAAGCGCGTAAATTTACATAAAAAATGGGGAGCTTTTACACTCCCCATATCTTATGGCCAAATGACTACTATATTACACCCAGTCTTCATCTTCAGATACTTCTGCATCATCTCCGTCTGGTGTAACTACAGCTAACTCAGGAGTGAATGTACCCCACGCAAGTGTGGTATCAAACTCTGCATTGAATGCGCCATAGTCATCGTTCAAGTTCTTAACAAATAAGTCATCACGCTGTGGTCTAACACGTCCAAAGACTTTTGTGTACACAGTTTGATACTTACCGTCTTTAACACCGACTAGCAATCTAACCTCATTGCTTTCAAGTAACTTAACCAAAGCTTTCACTTCTGTTATGTCACCTTTTACAATCTTAGCTATGCTTTCAAAGTAAGCTTCGTCGCCATTAGCAACATTAGCCCACTGCTTAACAAAGTTAATCAAGGTCTCTTCGCCTGTCAATGCTTTACGTAAACCTTCCTTCTTGAACCAATCATACTCAGGCTCACCATCAGACCAGGTAGACTGACCAATAGCATTCAGCCACTGATTCTTACCCGTCTGTGATACACGCTCAGTACCATTCATCAAGATGTCAAACCTTGTAGTAAGGTCATCATTCTTAATCCAAAAGGTTAGTTTGAAATACTCTGTTCCGTTGAGATCAACGAAATAGTTAGGATCTTGTTTTACCATGATACCTAAATCATGCAGCTCTGCCATTGTAGGGTTCACTGCAATCACTTTAAAATTACCAAGCCCAGAGTAAAGTTTTACTCCACCGCCTGCTACTTCGACATTACTGTCATTGCTTTTAATTGCCATAAATAAACTAGTTTAATAATTAAAATTCATCTTCTTCACCATACTCACCTATGAAAGGATCTTCTTCTTGTAGCTCAGGTGTAGCTTCTACAATCATAGATGCTTCTGTGTGTACGTCTACATCTGGTCCTGTTTCTACATCAATGCTAGTCTGATTAGGATCAGCAGCTGTATCATCTACAAAGTTAAAAGATAACTTACGAATCTTTCTAGCTTTCTTACCCTTCAATGCTGGGTGCTGGAACATCTGTGTTACTTCCCACTTTTCTAGACCATACTTTTCTTGAATACCTGTACGGTCAATGCCGTTGTCAAGATCTTCCAAGATCATAGATACTGTAATAGTGTTTGGGGTTTCGTTTTTCTGCGTGGCCTCGCCAGGATTGTTTGTGCGTGCTTCAATCATGATTTAAAATTTTACGCGGTTAATCAATAAATATATTTGACCATTCTAAAGGCATGGTCTGGCCCTTTAAGTGATCGCAACGTGAGCCTGCAGTCACATCATCCAAAGAGTTAAATGAAACCATAGTCTCGTCATCTTCTCTGTATATATAACCAATAGCATCTGCGTTTGCGCATGTGATAGACTTAATCTTACCGGTCAAGTCAAGATCCTTGGCAGCGACTTCTTTGCCTTTCTTCTCAAGCATCTTATCTTTTAGGTGACCAACTAGTATAACGTGATCCGCCAGCTTGTTTAGCCTATCAATCCATTTCTTGTATGCAATACGTAGGTACAGATAGCCTGCACCGTTAGGCAAAGATAGTACAGATGCACCTGGATTCTTTTGTTCAAAGTTCTTACCCATAGGTGTAGCCATGTAGATTCTCTTTGCATCTTCTTCACACCACTCTTCGAGCTTAGTGATAGTATCGATAGCAATATACTTGTATGGTCTGCCATCTTTCATAATTGCTTTTCCAACTTCAGTTAGTTCTGATAGATCATTGACCTGCACTTTCAGTGCGTCAACCATATCTGAACCATCTTCCAAATCGATAATCAAACAATCATCTAGTTGTGATAACGCTGTAGTCTTACCTATCTTAGGTGGACCATAGATTACCATGTTCTTTGGTGACTTGCGCGTCGCCTTTACTTTCTGTTTTGGTAATGTAATCATATTAGTTTCTTTCTTTAATGTTAAACGTACTCATGTCTGCTTCATATCCAATCATACCAAGCAAGCCATCACGATTCTTTTCCATGTGACATGCCAACAACCCTTGTGGATTTTCACCACAATAAGTTTCTGTAATGCCATACAAATCATACGGCCTGTTCAGTATCATAACAACATGCGCATCCTGACCAATAGAGTCACCCCCAAACAAATCTGTTAGCAGTGGCTGGTATTGATTCTTAGCACGATGTTCTTGTTCTATGTTACGATTGAGCTGTGATAATAAAATATTAATAACTCCAAGCTTTGATTGCATCCACATACAACCCTTGGATATTGTATTGAGCCTACGTAACTCTGTATCTTCATTGCCACGTATCAAACGTGAATGATCAAACAGATTAATTACCGTGTGCTCTGGATGCTGATTAAATAGTTCCTCGTTTGTATTCATTATATACTCCATACTACGAGGTATGTTGTTGAAGTATATCGGATAGTTACCATACTTTTGTACCTTAGATGCATAGGTCTTGAAGTCTATATCTGACAGCGGTGACTCCACTGACAATAGATCTGACATCTGTTTCTTTACATCTTTAGATGCGCTACGCATTACCTGTTGGTAACCGGGCATCTCAAAGGTCCAGTATANTACTATTAGTTTCTTAGCTTTGTTTGTATCTAGTACATCAAAGATAAGTTGATTGCTAAATGCTGACTTGCCCACACCGGGACGGCCAGCTATCACATACATCTTGCCCTTCTGTAATCCGCCTAGAAGATTCTTGTTTAGTCTTTTCCAAGACGTAGCTAGCACATTGCGCTTACCAAGTTTGGCTTGCTTTACAACTGCTATAGACTGATTGACAGCCCTATCTATCTTTTGAAACCCTCTAGTTTTGAATACATCAGAGCCGTCTTGTGATACGGTTTTCTGATTGTCCTGCATTTTCGTCCATGTTTATGTATTTTTCCCAAGTATGATTGTTCAACCATACCTCTAGCTGCTGCATGTATTCTAGTTTACCGCGCTCTACCCGTAGTTGTACTTTNAATAACTTNATTATNTTTTCGTGTACAAACTTTTTAGTGCCTACGATTCTACTATACTTAGCTTTAGCTTTCTGATTTGATTTACAGTTAGGATCTGCTGCATGTAATATTCTGTACCCTCTGTTAGTTGATACCTTCATTGGATACGTACTAATTAGTTCTGCAAACATCTGATCAAAGTCACTAGAAAATAAATCTATAAACTCTTGGCGTATAATGTGCTTCTCTACACTGTCACCAAGCTTTACATATCCTTTGGATTGTAAGTCATCCCAGTTAGGATTTAGTTTTAATTTATCTAGAGTCTTGAAACCCTTTCTGTATATAGCATACAGTGCTAAAAAATCATCAGCACTGATGCCATTTTCAACCAATAAATTTACGTCAATTTGTACTTGCATAAGCCTATAAATTTACGAAAAATGTACCTAATTATCAAGTAACCAGGTAACATTATCTAGTTTTCTAACACTGCTTTTCAACCACTTTTCTTCTTGACTGCCTTCTACATACAAGACATATATCTTGCCTATCTTATCTTCTTGATAACGTATGATTCTACCCACACGTTGTATCATAGTCAAAGCTTTACTAGTTAAACCACATATCACAGCCATAGTTGCATCAGCAACATCAAAGCCTTGGTTCAAAGCTTTAGTAGAACATAGCACAGGCTTATCACCTGATCTAAAATCTGCTAACGCTTGTTCCTTTTGCTTCTTTGTCCTACCGCTGTGGTATATAGAAGAGAATGTTTCAGTAGCACCTGCAAGTTTGTTTGTAAACTCGTTACTGCCACCAAACACAAGTATTTTTTCTCCTATATTCTTGATAACAATCTTTTGTAGCTCTGCCACCTTGTTATCAGCATGATCTACCACAGCCTTACGAGCCCTGATAGATCTGTAAAACTGTGCAGCCGCAGCTTTATCCGCATTGCTAGCTGTATGTTTACCTGATCCCATGATATGTTTAGCCCGGTCAAACGCATCAAACTGTCCAAGACAATACTTAGCGTACACAAATGTGTTGTTTGCTTTCTTGTATTCTTGTTCTTCAATGTCTGTTAGTTTAACAGGCATGCATATAATCTGATACGGTGATACCAGTCCTAGTTCTACACATTTATCAAGTGATATTTTGTATACAGTAGGAGCAAGACCAAAGAGTATCTCTTTATATTCAAACTCTTCTGGTAGTGTAGCAGTCATACATAGTATCCTGTCCCAAGTATTTTTCTCAAAGAACTTGCGATACTCAGGTGACAGACCTAAATGTATTTCATCACAAACAACTACATGATAGTGCTCATTCTCTAGCTTGTATGCAGATGCATAGCATAGAATATCAACACGATCTAGTATATGCTCGTAGCCCCACTTGATAAACTCTTCTTTGAACTGTTCTTGCAACTGATTAGTAGGAACTAATACTACTCCTCTAGCATCAGTATTGGTATCCAAAGACTTGCCAATAGCAATAACGCCACACCTAGATTTACCGAACCCAGTACCAGCAATAATACTACCAGTAAACTTGTTATTAGCCCAAGCATTGATAGCTTTCCTCTGCTCTTCATCTTTTACTTTGATTAATTTATTCATCTCTATATCTATCTGGATCTGGCTCATAGTCTTTATAGTTTTCTTCTAGTATACCTTCAAGTTCATTCTTATCAAACTCATCAAAGCCTGTCATAAAATGTAAGATGTCTACCTTTATTAACTTACCGTTGGCATCGTTTAAGTTTACCCATACAGCATTGATTNTAACGCCACCTTGGTAACCTGTACCATTGTAATCTAATTCAGGTTCATCATANTCNTANTCAACTTGGACTGTATATCCATTTTCTAATTCTAATTCATGTATCATGATACTAATTCTGTTATTTTGTTAATCTGTTCTTTTAATTCTTCATTCTCGTGTTCAAGATATTCTACACGAGCGGCAAACTTTGCAATCATGTCGTCCTTATCATTGCAATCACCCATACCCTTGATACCTACAGCTGTAGCGCATATATTGAAGAACTCTTCATATGCTTTATCTACATCCATAAGATCAGAGTGTACTTTGAATGCATGTAGCACAGTAGCATGATCTCTACGAAACACAGCAGCATTTACAGTAGAACTGTACTTCAACTTATCATTAATAAGAATCATACATATACGTCTAGCTGCAACCACTTCACCGGTTCGTAGTCTACCTCTAATTTTACTGATAGGGACTTCAGTTAATCTAGATACAGTTGCAAGTATACGAGCAACGTTTGCATCTAGTTTATATAATTTTACTTTTCCCATGATTTACTAATATTTGTGTCTGCTTTCAACAGACCGTTAGTTACTACCTCAAGAGCTGCTTGCTCCATCAGTCTTGTCATTTCAACTACCCACTCCTGTGCATAGTCTTCTTTACATATAGTATCCACCTGGTCATGCACTGTCATAACTATCTTTACAGGTGCATTATGCAACTTGATAAAGTCTCTGATAAGAATCAAAGCTTTCTTAGTCATGTCAGCTGATGCACCCTGTATAGGTGTATTCTTACTAGCACGTTCTATACTACCAAGTTCAAATGCTTGACTCTTCTCTTGGTATATACGTGGGTACCATGTAGGAAACCAACGACGTCTATTGTAAGGTGGAAACGTTTTGATGTAACCATACTTTTTACCAAAGGTTCCTAGTTTGTCTAAGAAACCACCAATAGCTGGAAAGGCATCAAAGTATTTATCAATCAAAACTTCAGCTGCTTTAGTATTTATGTCAAGAGTATCTGCAAGTTTGTGAGGTCCCATCCCATAGGCTAGCCCAAAGTTAATTGTCTTAACATTTGTGCGTAGCCTACCATGTCTGGGACACTTACATTTACTCTTGTTTATCATATAACTGCAATCATCTTCAGCTGCATCTGCCCACTCTTGTCCATATACAAGGTCAGCACACACACTGTGTAAGTCTTGTCCTTGTTTAAGAGCTTTTATCCATACAGGATCTTGACTGCCAAATGCAATCACATTAAGTTCCTGAGAAGAATAGTCAGAAGAAACGAAGCACCAGCCATCAGGAGCCAGAAAACAATTACGGAACTTATTATCCGCAGGTATCTGTTGCATGTTTGGCTTCTTGGATGCGACGCGTCCAGTGTCAAGTATTTGATTGAATTGCGTATGTATCTTACCATCGCTTGAAACAAATTTAAAGAAGTCACTACCATAAGAAGTAGCCAGCTTCATCTTTTCTTTGTACTTAACATACAANTCAATGATCTTATGCTGACGNCTGTACTTNTACATCTTCTTNCCGTTAACNTCTTCTAGTTCAGGGACTAGTTTTTGAAATACTTTTAGAACTTGTGTAGGGCTAGTCCATTTGACCCCAACTTTGCGCAGTTCTTCTTGTGGTGTAAACAAGTCACCTTGGATATGAGATAACACAAAGCACGACAACTCTGGGACGATTAATACCAGGTTATCTAATTCATCTCTCATGTCCAAGGCTTCTTGTTCGCTTGCTCGTGCAATGACCTCCCAAGCATCCTTGTCAATATCAATACCGTTGTATTCAATATCAGAGAATGCTAACACTGCACGATTTTCAAGTTCTACCACACGTTGTAGTTTAAACTCTTGTATTTTTGGGAGCTGTAGCTTACGTAGCTTACATAGATACTCTACATCTTTAGCACCGTATACTATCTGGTCATCACGATAGGCTTCACCGGATAACCCTATAAATTGGTTTCTGATTTCCTTATTTAATTCTACATTTAAGTAGCGTTTACAGAGGTCTTTCAGTCCATAACCTATGTGACGACCACAAGATAGTATTCTTTCAACCAAAAACGTATCGTAAACTCCATCACATTCTATGCCTGACCACTTCTTAATAAACTTGTAGTCAAACTTAGCATTGTGAAATATCTTTGTTATAGCTGGTGATTCTAGTATGTTCTTCAAAGGACTGATGTCTATGAATCTAGTGTCAATGACAAACTGTTGATGTTCATCACCAATCTGAAACATAATCATCTTCTTACATGTGAAGTCAAAGCCTTCTGTTTCTGTGTCTACACCTAGAACTTCTTTGTTGTGGCAGTACTTGACCACGTCTTCAATAGTACCTAGTTTATACGAGTCACTAAGACTCGTTGTCTTCGTTATTAGTGTAATCATCTTTAAACTGTTTTAAGAAAGTTTCATCAAACTGTAGTAAGTATTCAGCGTAAGCTAGTGATACTTCTCTACCGTGAACAAAAACAGTATCTCTGTTATCTTTTATAGCCATCATATATGCAGCTTTTAATTCTTGGTCATAGCCTTGTTGCAGGTCCATGTATATTTCTTTCATCTTTCCCATTATTTGTAAACATTTATAGGTTCTTTTTCTTTTTGTGTATGAAGATCTTGTTCTATATCTAACATTGTCTCAAGCAATACCCTATGCTTACGAACTATTTCACTGTTAGGATCATATTGTTCTAGCTTAATTAAAGTGCGCTGNACACTGTGTATAAGTAATGATACTTCATCTCTGGTTAAAATTNTATTATTCATAGTTAAAAGTATTGAGACAACAAAGGGGCACAAGGCCCCTTCATCATCAATAAAAAACAATTGTGTGAAATTATTACTACTTAGTCTTAGACTTAGTAGTTTTAGTTTTAGACCCTGTAGGTCTGCCACGTCTTTTGGTTTTGGTTTTAGTCGTGGTATTGAACAAGTCAATAGTAATCATTTTTTCAGTTACTGTGACATTGTGGGATGCAGATACTGTAGCTACTACCTTACCTGCGCTTTTAATTAATGTATTCATTTTCAATGATTTAGATAATTATGTATAAATATTCTTTATAAAACTTAGCAAATATAGTAAAAATGGATATACCACGCAAGTGATATACCCATTTTATTTACATTAATTTACTATCTCTCCTGTTGCAACATCAACTTTCTGAATAGTAGGACTTTGCACTGGTGCTGTATCAGCCTTCAAGTACACGTCTACTGGTTCGTTGAATACAATAGAGGAACGAGTGAATATGTATTCACCGTTGTGTAGAATAAACTCTCCATCTCTACCCTTACGCTTAGCAGTGCTATTAATGTTAGCTCTTTGCCATTCGGTAGGTTCAGTAGTTTCTACAATTTGAACTCGTAATGGGAACTCTTGTCCTTCAAAAGAAGCAACAGGATTAAGAATGTTTACGACAAGTATCTCGTTGCCCATATCATCCATTTCCCAAGCTTGGTCATCCCCAACTGAGATACCAAGTGCACTCTGTACATCCGCAGGTGTAGCTGGTTGCCACGCTCTACGTGCAGAGTTTCTACTAAATCTGTTATCAGATTGATTAAATACAAACGCAGCTGACAAGCCGCGAGATCCTTCTTTGACTTCTGCCAATTCCATTTGGACAAAGCCACCTTCAATCTTTCTGAATCTTGTAAGTAAAGTTTGACCTAGTTTTAGAGTGTTAAGGTCGCCACTGTGCAATAAATTTGCCATGATTAAAATGTTAATAATGATTAATAATAATAGATAATTGTTCCTTCGTGGTCAACAAATGTTTTCAGTGTCTCTGTTTCTTCAGTTTCAACTGGTTCTTCTATTGCGTGAAGGTCTTTGTGATTGCTTGTGCATTCACCTAGAAAATGTAAGGCATCTATCTCATCCTTAAAAGTTCTAGAAAATTTGTGTGTGTGATAGATTGGGTCACAATCGTGTTCATCACAACTGTTTGCAGTGTAAGTAACTACGTAGCGCATGTTAATAATGTATAAAAGGTTAATAAATGTGGTTAGCTTGACACACTTTCAGCAGTGTCCTCTGTTTATTAGAGCAGTTCTCTATTATCATAATCAATGCCTGTGTCGCATTCATACTCCAAACGCTTTTCTTCAGCCCATCTTTTCAAATCATCTTTAGCTCTTTCTATAGCACAAGTAATGTATGCACCTTCTCCTAAAATTAAATTTAGTTGTTCTCTATTTTTCTCTATACAAGCAGCATGTCTTGATATACGCATAGCATAAAGATTATTTTTTGCTTTTAACATATGTAGAATATTTAATAGATGCTTGTGCTCTAAATCTTCTACTGCTATCTGTTGACCATCTCTAGTCGTCCAATAATTTGTTTTCATGTCGTTTAAATATAAGTAATGTTAATAATGTTAACGTAATGGCAGGATGTATGATAACAAACAGCCATATGTTAATTTCTTTGTATGTAAGTCCTGTGATGTCAGACATCAAGTACATAGCACCTACACATAGGTCAAATAATTCTGCCATGATATAAATGTTTTAAATGTTAATATAAATAGGGAGCTACTAATCACTTCACTCCCTNTTATNTCTCGTCCAACCTTTAGCNTAAAGCTTATTCAGTTGNTGAAGNATCATCCACCGAGATTTTATTCTGATACTNANTCCAAANAGAATCAGCNTTGTAATTATANTCTNCCCATAAGAGNTCAAGTTCATAGTCNAGCTTAATACGCTCAAGACTANGCGTTGTACTACAGCTCACTAGAGCCATAGTACAAATGCATAATATAACTAACCTCATCGCTTAAATTTACAATGTGATTTAACATATCCGTTACTTGTTAGTTGTGTAGATGTTGAGCAACAAGTTAAACACAACGCAAGGACAAAGAGTACAACTAGTACTCCAAAGTCCTTAAGTGTATAGTTACTATTCATTTTTATCTAGATAATGTTTGTAACTCCAGTTATCCTGTTTAGTTTGATACATTTCTGCACGCTTGACAGATCCTGCACATACTAATACACATACAGCTGCGCCGCAACCATATAGTATTGAAGTAGTAGTAACTGCAACAATGCCAAGTCCAATAGCACCAAGCATAGCAATAAAGCAAAGTAGTTGATAGCAGAACTTAAGTCTGCCGTAAGAATAATAAGACATAATGTAAGTATTAAAAGGTTAATAAAAATAAAGCAGTTTGTCTTCATGCTTAGGAATACGTCGAATGTCACGACCTTTCTATTGTTCCATTTCTTTTAATATAGAATCAATAAGTTCTTTTTTTAAAAACTCAAAGTTTTCTTCAGTAAAAGATAACACATTAATAGTGTTAATTATATTTCTTTTCATTCTATCTGAATATGCCATAATGTTATATAATGTAATAGGAATAAACCTATTGGGTTAGAAAATGTGGTGAAATGTGGTGAATACAGTCTAGTATACGCACTCTTAACCGTGTCGTATTGTTGTAAGGTAGGTAGGTAAAATAAAAAAAGAGTCCTAAGACTCTTTCTTCATAAATTTAGCACCAACAACTACTTTGTCAAATAGCTCTGGGTCTTCGGTATAGAACTTAGAAGGTAAAACATCTATGATGCAGTCCAACTCTTTATCATATACCTGATGACCACCACCCATAGCGAATCGCATAGGCACGCCGTTACCGTTAACTGTCTTAGGACTAACCCAAGTAATCTCTATCATTTCATTCATATCACAATTGTTTAATAATTATAGGCGGGACTATCCCAAACCCGAAAACTAGTGGGGGTCTTTGCAATAGTTGGTCCACACGCTCAAAAATTTTGGTGGTTAAAATTTTTTTAGTATTTTTGTCCGCAGAGACACGTNATATACGTATCACCCCAGAGGGCCGAGAGGTAGTTATGGGGTCAGAAGTTGGATTGTAGTCTTCATATAGAAGATAGAGTTTTCTCCAATAGTCTCTAAAAGGGCGGATATAGCCAACGGTTAGGGCACATTGCACATAGGTAGGTGCGGTGAATAAACACCAGTATTAGTGTCCTTAGGTAGTCCAAAAGACAGCACTGCCAGCGGTAAAATTCCAACTGAAATTAGCAAATCTCCTAGGGTCTTCCTATATCCATATGTGAAGTTCTTTACAAAACACTTGCATTTGTAAATTATTTTATTATACCTTTGCAATATTGAACTAATAATAGATAACAATGGCAAAAGAATTCACATTTAAACCGTTTGGTGCATGGATAGTAGTACCAAGACCTGACAAAAAGAAGACAGACGCTGGCATCATTCTAGATGACGCAACTGCAAGACAATTACAGACAAACATAGTAGAAGTATTGGCGGTAGGCCCACAAGTTTCGCAATGTAAGAAAGGCGATAAGATTATGGTAGACCCAAATACAGAGGCAATGCTGATTCATATTGATGAAGTACAGTATTTGTTTGTTAATGAATTCCAAGTATTAGGTAAGTTCTAATGAAAGTGCCAGGAACAGTTACAATAAACCTGGACGATTACTTAGAACTTGTAGAACATACCCACAAAACTAACGATCTAAAAGAAAATACGTCCAGAGCAGCTAAAGAGATGTCTGTGTTCTTGTCATTCTTGTGTACAAGAGAGGATATATCTAAATATATAGACGAGTTTAACAGACAATCTAAAACTGCTACTATTGTGGTAGAAAACGATAGAGCAACAATACAGTTTAAGGATGATCAAAACAAAATTTCAGACAAGTAGTTGGGAAGAGTTGTTTGCACTGTACGATGAATTTGAAAAAAAATTAGAAATGTGGTCAGAGAAGAATATTAATTGTACATGGGATATGCAGGTTCTAATAGGGGACCATGAATATATTTTGATAGTTACAGTACAAGATGAAAGCGGAAAAGAAGAAGAATAAAAGAAGAATATACATAGATAACAAACCTATGAAGGTTGCATATGAAGTGTATGAGCTTTTAGAAAACCAAAAGTTACAGATACAGCAGTATGAAGCTATACTTGCTGCATACTTAAAAGAAAAAGAAGAAGCGAATGGAACAGAAGATAACGATTAACGTAAACTCTACACTAAAATATTTACAGTTTTGGAACGGCGTGTTTAATCTTACTACTACAGAAGTACGAGTTTTAGCAACACTTGTAGATTCTGCTAATATACTTGAAGATCCTAACATATGCTCTGCTAAAGTTAAGAAAGCAGCTGCAAAAACTCTAGGATTAGTAGACTTTAACACCCTGAACAACTACGTAAAGAAGATGAAAGATAAAAGAGCTATACGTAAAGAAGGCAAAAACTATATACTAAACAGATTGTTAGATTTAAGCACTAAGAAAGTAGAAGTAAATATTAACTGGAATGAGTAAAGACAAGCTGCCTAGTATTTGGCAAATGACTAAGAGTTTTAGTAAAGATCTTACTAAGTATATTTCTGAAGGAGCTCCGAATGTGAGTCCTGAAGATTATACAGCTAGATTATCTGACTGTAATAGTTGTGAGCATATAATAAGGGAGAGAATGAGATGTGGTAAGTGTGGATGTTTGATAGAACATAAAGCAAAATGGAAAACAACCACATGCCCTATAAACAAATGGAAGGCACAAGACAATGGCAAAGTCAAAAAAGGAGATAATACAAACTCTGGCAACTAAGTACAACTTGCCTTTAGAAAAGGTAGAAAAAATTGTAAATAGTCAGTTTAAGTATGTGACAAAAATTATGTCAAATGGTAAGTTTGATAGCGTAAGGCTGCCATATTTTGGTAGATTTTACTCAAAGAAAGAAAGAAGAGATATATTAAATGGAACTACTGGAGATAGTTGATAACGTAGCAGTGCCTTCACCATATGCACTAAGTATTATAGAATTTAAGGACTTAGATTCTAAACAACTTGCATATGTTTACTTTATGTGCGATCACAGATCTCCATACGCAGTATATGACTTAGAAGCTAGGCATGATGAGGTTGCATTGGGAGTATATGGGAAAGATTACAAAGTATCTACAAAAGTACAAACAGCTTGTAGTACATATAGAAAACTCAAAGAAACATCTGCAGTAAAATTGCTAAATGCAGCTAGATCATCTGTTATAAAACTACAGAAGTATTTTGAAACTGTAGATCTTACTCTTATGGATGATAATGGTAGACCAATATTCCATGCCAAAGATTTAGTTGCTAACTTATCTAAGATGGGTGATGTAGTTGATGGACTATCAAAACTAGAAGAGCAAGTAGCTAAACAAGAACAAATAAATACAAATACTCGCGGAGGAGTTGTAGTTAACAAATATAGTTCGTAGATTTGAGAGATGGATTTTTTAGATGACATAGAAGATTACAATGCAGCAATGGACAATGCATACAACTTCGTCACAAAAAGAATAACTCTTGATGATATATTTGAAGAAGCTGATTTAACTGGTAATGTTAGTGAGTTCTATTTACCGTTTGATCCAATACAGGGTGATGGTAGAGATGAAGCTACATTAGATCTACTAATAGATCATTTTATAAGCATAGAAGAATACGAAAAATGTCAGGAGTTACAGAACATAAAAGTAAAGTTTTCAAAGGAACCAAAGGACTAGCTCCAGCAGCTAGCAGGTATCTAAAAAACGGTTATTACACAGATGCACTACCTGGCACTAAGCCTTACTTTGAATATTGGGACGAAGAAAGACAGCGATGTTTGTATGGATATACACACAATGGTATAACTATTACAGGCAATCACTATTTCTATCTAAATTATTGCCCTATCGACAGATCTGTTGATGAAGAACTACCAGATGGTACAGTTATAGCGCGAAGAGAGCGTACATTCCCAGCATTTTACGACGGAGATTGGAAATATTTTACTGCAGTAGACAGATGTAGGAAAGAAAACAAGCATATGACGGTGTTAAAAGCACGTCGTAAAGGATTTTCTTATAAAGCTGCTGCTATGCTTGTACGTAACTACTTTCATGTGCGTAACAGTAAGAACTATGTCTTTGCAGGTCAGAAAGAATACCTGATTGGGGATGGTTTACTGTCCAAAGCTTGGGATATTATGTCATTTGTAGACGATAATACAGCATGGACACAACCAAGGCTACGAGATAGAGAGATGCACAAACAATCTGGGTACAAGAAGAATGTAAATGGTGCGCTTGTAGAGATGGGTATGAAGTCACAGATCATAGGCGTGTCATTAAAAGATGACCCAGACAAAGTCCGTGGTAAAGCAGGTGAACTTATCTTTTTTGAAGAGGCAGGATCTTTTCCAGGACTACTAAAAGCTTGGGAAGTAGCTATGCCAACTATGCGTCAAGGTAGTAAGACGCTAGGTACTATGATTGCTTTTGGTACAGGTGGTACACAGGGTGTAGACTTTGCAGGTATGGAAGAACTATTCTACAATCCAGAGTCATACGACTGTTTATCTTTTGCAAACGAATGGGATGATGGCGCTATGGGTACAGAGTGTGGATACTTTGTACCAATCTTTGAGAACTTAGAAGGATTTATTGACGATGACGGTAACTCTAAGATAGAAGAAGCTACAGATTTTGAACAGGGTAATAGAAACAAAAAGAAAGGTACTAATGATCCAAAAGCATATGATCAGTATATAGCTGAACACCCACTATGTCCTAGTGAAGCTACATTGCAAGTGTCATCAAATCTATTTGACATATCATCATTGCAAGAACAATACAATAAAGTAAAAGCTAACAAGCTACATGCTATAGGTACAGCTGGTAGATTGTATTATAGTAAAGATAACAAGATAAAGTTTGAGCCTGATGGTGATGCTAGGCCCATCCTTCGATTTCCACATCGTAAAGAAGATAATCTGGAAGGAGCCATTGTTCTTTACGAAGGTCCTTATAGGAACCAGGAGGGACAAACTCCGCATAACCTATATGTAGTGTGCCATGACCCGTATGGACAAAACCAATCAGCAGACTCCAGCTCTCTTGGTGCTGCGTATGTGATAAAGAGAATAAATAATATATCAAAGCCTGATGATTTAATTGTTGCTAGCTATGTAGGTAGGCCACACACGCAGGACGAATATAACAAAAATTTATTTATGCTAGCAGATTATTACAATGCAAAGATTGGCTTTGAGAATGATCGCGGTGCTGTAATACAATACGCTAGACAGCACAGAAAGTTGCACAGATTGCAAGAAGAGTTTGAAATGCTAGATAAGAAAGAACTAAGATCTAGAAATGTAAAACGTAACTATGGTATGCACACTACAGAAGCTAGGAAAAGACAGGGTGAGTTATACATAAGAGACTGGTTGAATGCTGTAAGGTCTGATGATGGTGACACTATAACTCTTAACTTGCATAAGATATACGATCTAGCTTTGTTACAAGAGCTTATAAAGTTTAATCATAGGGGTAACTTTGACCGGGTGATGGCACTAATGATAGGTATGTACCACACCAGGGAACTTTACAATGCTGAAGTAAAAGAGATAATAGAAGATAATTCATCAAACGAATGGTTTGATAAGAATTACTACTAGTGTTATATTTATAATAGTATATATAAAAGATGTATATGCAGTAGAACAAGGTATTAATTTAATTAATTTTGCAAGATATGTATCTAGGGGGAGACAAAATACCGCAGCAAAAGCTGCCTTTATCAAAGAAAAATAAAAAGTGGAGAGAAAGCTGTGTAGAAGCCTACATAGAGCTATCTCAATATGGGGTCAACGAAAGAAAGGATGATCTCAAACGCTTGTATGACTATTACAACGGTGTAATTTATGAGGATGACTATCGTTACGTTACACAACCCTACGGCAAGTCCCGTACAAATTTCCCCTCTAAAATGCGTAACTATCCTATTATCAAACCTATTATTGATCTTCTCTTGGGTGAAAAGTCTAAACGACCTCTGAATTACACCGTTACCGTACAGAATGGAGATGCAGTAAGCCAGAAAGAAAGTGCAAAACAACAAGCCATATATCAGAACTTACAGCAAAGATTTATACAAGCTTTAGCACAAAGCAACCCAGACATACTGCAAAATTTAGAATCTCCAGACGACATTCCTATGCCTAAAGAGATAGCTGACCAGTTTGAAAACAGTTATGTAGATAACAGAGCTATCAAAGGACAACATGCTATAACATACATTATGCAATCACAAGAAGTGTATGATAAGTTACAAAAAGCATGGTTTCACTTCCTAGTATCTGGTGAGGTATATACTCACAGAGGTGTAAGAAACAAAGAACCTTTCTACGAAGTTCTTAATCCTATTGACATTGATTACGATAAAGATCCAGACATAGAATTTGTAGAAGATGGTGACTGGGCTTTAGTTCGCAAGTACGTACATGCATCATCAGTTATTGATTCATTCTATGAGTCATTGACAGAAGAGCAGGTACTAGAGTTAGAAGAACCAAGACAATCAGACCCTGAGTCATATTTATTATACAGACGAGCAAGAGCTGGTTCTGATCCAAATACATACAGAAACAGATTGATAGAAGTAGTTACTGTGTATTGGAAGTCAAGAAAAAGAATAGGCTTCTTAGAATACATGGACCCAGAGACTGGGGCTATGGAAGAGATGGAGGTTGATGAAACCTTTAGACTGCCTAAAGAGATGAAAGATATGGGTGCTAAGGTAACCTATCTATGGGTAAACGAAGTATGGGAAGGCACACGTATTGATGGTAGATTCTACATAAATATTAATCCTGTAGCTAACCAAAGAATATCTATTGACAATGCATCGACATGTAAGTTACCTATTAATGGTAGAAAATACTCTGATATAAATGCTGACAACATATCACTAGTATCACTTGGTATACCTTATCAGTTGAACTACAATATCTTTAAATATAGAATGGAGTTAGCAATAGCTAGAAGTAAAGATATTATCTCACAGTTTGACATCAATATGATACCCAAGAAGTGGGATATGGATAAGTTTATGTACTATGTAGAAGGTACAGGTATAGCATGGGTAGACTACAACAAAGAAGGTATACAGCTTAATCCACAGCACCAATCAGTATTGGATATGTCAATTAAGACTATATCACAATACATCACACTATTAGAATCTATACTAAATGAATGGGAAAAAATATCTGGTGTGTCTAGGCAAAGACAAGGTACGATTGGTGCATATGAGGGTAAGGCTAGTTCACAACAAGCTATTCTACAATCGTCGCACATTACAGAAGATATATTCCGTAAGTTTGCTAGGTTAGAACAAAGAGATTTACAAGCACTACTTGACTATTCTAAAGAAGCATGGCTTACTGGTAAGCAAGGTATGTTTGTAATGCCTGACGGTACTACAGACTTTTTAGATCTTGATACATTGCAGCATATGGAATCTAACTATGGTATCTTTGTATCTGATGCTGGTAAAGATCAACAACGATTAGATCAGATCAAAGGCTTAGCACAAGCTATGATACAGAATGGTACTAAGGCATCTATGGTAGCTGAGATGTTTGAATCAGAAAACTTTAGTCAGATAAAAGGTAAACTTAAAGCAGCAGAGAAGGCTGCAGAAGAATTAGAGCAAGCACAACAACAAGCACAGCAACAACAAGCTCAACAGCAAATGCAAATGCAACAGCAAGAAATGGAAAGAGCTTCTATCGATAAAGAGAAGGATAGACAGTTAGACATTGAAGTAGCGTTGATAAATGCAGAGGCTAGAAAGAATCCAGAGCTAGACAGCTTTAACATGCAGAAGTTGATGCAAGACTTTGAAAATAAACAACGAGAGTTAGATATTAGAGAAAGAGAACTTGGTGCTAAAATAAATAACGACAACGAGAAAAATCAGATAGCAAGAGAGGGTGATGCTGAATAATCAAATGCGTAGAGAAATATTGGACATGGCTAGGTCTACTGGATTTGAAGGTAGCATACTAGACTTGTATCAAATGGCTAACCAAGGTGCTAATGTACCAGCAATGCTACAGGCAGAGGCACAGGCTAAACAAGAGAATATGCTAGTTGCACAAACTCCACAAGAGCAACAGGTAGGTTTACGTGAGCAACAAGCTATGGGTAATACAGATGCTAGCATGGTTTTTCCAGACGTACCAGCTAATACATCATTCAATACTGAAGGTATGAGAGTACCTATCAATATTACAAAGGTAGATGATCAAGGACACCTAGTACAATCATATGAGAATGTACCACCAGGCATCAAAGATTTACCTACAGGACCAAAACGTGGTACAGTTATAGAGACACCAGCTTACCAAGATGGTGGTATGAGAGGTATGATGAAGGCAAAGATTGCTATGGAAAATCAATTTGGTAATAACCCAGCTATAACACGAATGATAAAGCCAACTGATAAATCATATGATTTTGGTGATGGTAGAACAGGAACTCATTACATGGGTAGCTATGGTAAGTTTGCTATACCAAGCATACAAGATGTAGATGGTACTTTACAATACACAGGTCCTAGAATGGATGAAGCTATTAAGTTTGATCGTGTAGAAGATGCAACATACTTTGCAGAAAACTATAAAGATGTAGCACCAGCATTGCGCAAGAAGAAGAAGGGCGGTTATAGATCTAAGTATGGTAAAGACCCAGTAACAGGCACAGGTAAAAAGCCAAAAGGCAGCGGTAGAAGATTATACACAGACGAGAATCCAAAGGATACTGTAGGTATTAAGTTTGCTACCCCAGCTGATGCTAGAGCTACTGTAGCTAAAGTCAAAAGAGTTAGTAAACCTTATGCTAGAAAGATACAGATACTTACTGTAGGCGAACAAAGAGCCAAAGTAATGGGTAAAACGCAAGTATCAAGCATATTTACCAGGGGTAAAGAAGCACTAAGACGTGGTAGAAAAAAGACATAAGTGATATATAATAAAGACATATCCAAAAACATATGCGTATGTAGTAATACATGCATATTTAATTATTTTTGTAAAAAATTAATATATAGATTATGATAGAACCAGAAGAAGAAGGCATCGGTTTAGATGACATTTCATTTGACGATGTGATAGGTGGCGGATCAGAAAGCTCAGAGGTAGCAGAAGATCTTGCAATAGAGCAACCAAGTGCAGAAGCTGAAGAGCTTGATGCGGATGCAGAAGAGTTAGAAGAGTCTGAAGACGTAGAAGAAGTTGAAGAAGAAGAAGAGGAATATGAAGACGAGGAGGATGAGGACTACGAAGAAGATGAAGAGTATGAAGATGATGATGAAGAGGAGTATGACGAAGAGTCTGCTTCATCTACAGTAGTTGCTTCAATACTAGATAAGTTAGGCTTTGATACCGAGGATGAGTATGATGATACTGAAGAAGGTCTCTTAGCAATGACACAAGATGTTGGACAGCAGATAGCGGAAGATCAACTAAACAATTTGTTTGAGAACTTTCCACTAGTGCAAAGACATCTAGAATACGTTCTTAATGGTGGTGAGTCTAGAGATTTTATGCAAGCATATGATCCACAGTTAGATTACAACCAGGTAAGTTTTGAAGAAGATGACACAAGAAGTCAAAAAGCTATTTTATCTGATTACTTTGCAACAAAGGGACACGATCAGAACTTTATAAATGAGCTACTGACTGATTATGAAGATACTGGTAAATTATACCAGAAAGCTGAAGCTGCTAGAACAGCTCTAGGTCAAATGCAAGAACAATCCAGAAGTCAACTGATTGAACAGCAGAAACAACAAAGAGCTCAGCAGGAAGAACAGCAAGAAGAGTTTTGGAATGGTGTGTATGAAACCATCGATAGTACTGATGATTTTGCAGGTATCTCTATTCCAAAGAGAGAGAAGTCAAAGTTTTTTGACTATATCTCAAATCCTGTGACTAGAGATGGTCGCACACAACGAGATCTGGATCACTCTGAAGCAGAGATGGAAACAAAGCTCGCTATTGATTATTTAATGTTCAAAGGTTTTGATTTATCAAAATTGGTAGAAACAAAAGCTAGAACATCAAATGCTAAGTCATTACGAGATAGAATATCCAGAAATGAAGAGAGAGTTAAAAGCGCACGAGGNCGTCAAAGACGTAAGAGTAAGCAAGTAGACTTAGATGATTTGGATCTTAACATATAAATGGCAATTTTAAAATGCAACTTAACTTTATAAAAATTAGATAATTATGCCAGGACAAATGACCGGAACGAACATTAGCGTACAAAAGACGTTTTATAATGATTCGCAAATGACAGACATGAACAGTCTAGCAAACGCGTTATTGTCTAAGCCAACTGAACTATCTCCGATTATTACGCACCTAGCGGGTAAAGATGATAAACGATTCCCACTATCTTTCTTAACAGAAGGAGCTGGTAACGTTCAATCAATTGACCGTTTAGAGTACGAATATCGTGTAGCTACTCATAAATTGAGAACTCGTCCAGTGGCTGTGACAAACGCCGGAGCAAACTTAGGAATTGGGGGATCAACCTTTACATTGGTTTTCCCTGACAAACGATTCGTATTTCCATACGTGTTAGTAAACAACAAAGGTGAACTAGCTCGTATTATGAAAGAACCAGTACCTTACTCAGGTGGATCTGGATGGGAGTACACATTACAATTAGTTAACCCAGCAGCTTCTACTCAACTTACTTCAGGTTTTACAGCAGGAGATCTTTGGGCTCAACTATATGCACCAGTAGGAGTTGACTTCTCAAGAGGTAACGCTTCTAACTGGCAAGCACCAGGTAAAGTTCGTAACAAAATTACTACAGTACGTAAATCTTATCACATGTCAGGACATGCTAAAGACTATGTAGCTGAGTTTTCTTTACCAACTAAAGGTGGTGGTACTACTAACCTTTGGATGGATTATGAAGAGTACAACCACATGCTTGACTTCAAAGAAGAGTGTGAAATGTACTACTGGTACGGACAAAAAACTTATGATTCAAACGGTAACACGTTTATGAAAGATGAGAATGGCCAGCCTGTAATTGTAGGACCAGGTTTATTCGAGCAAATCGTAAACACTGATACTTATTCAACTATGACTGAAACTAAGTTGAAGAACATCATAGGTGATTTATTTTACCAAATGACAGACGCTAACCAGAAGCAAGTAACATTATTTACTGGTACTGGTGGAGCAAGAGAGTTTGATGAAGCTCTTAAGTCACACTTCGCTGGCGCTGGTAACGCGTTTAAAACAGGTGGTGAGAACAGATTTATCACGGGTAGCGGACGTAACTTAGGTTTAACAGGTTACTTCACTACTTATGAGCACGTAGACGGACACGTAATCAATGTGGTTAAGATTCCATTATTTGATCATGGTCCAGTTGCACAAGCTCGTGAGAAGCACCCAGTTACTGGTTACTCATTAGAGTCTTACCGTATGGTATTTGTTGACCAGTCTAACTACGACGGACAAGCTAATCTTTCAATGATCTCTAAGAAAGGTCGTGAAATGATGCGTTGGTGCGTTGCTGGTTCTGTAGTTCCAAGAGGATTTGCAGCTACAGATACTAGAGCATCAGATGTTGATGGTGCAAGTGTACATATGTTGAAGACAGCGGGCATCTGCTTACGTAGATTTGACACTTCGTTGGATATTCAATGTATAGCTTCCTAATTTAGGAAGTTAAAAGAGGCGTGCATTCGCAAGTCTATATATTGGTTTTTGGTTGAAGTCGTGGGGGCTTAGTGCCCCCGCTTCTTCTATTTAAGATATTGGGGAGTTATTCTTTGCATCCACTAATTAAAACTTTAAAAGAACTGTATTATGAGCAAAAAAGTGTATTTAAGGGCTAAGCAGATTAATAATCACTTACCCAAAGAAATTAACGCTAGCGCTATTAGAAAACTAAGTAGCGTATTTGTAAACCGACAACCACTAAAACCTTTTGATCCACAAGATGAAAAGAAGTATTTAGAAGGCATGTTAGATGTAGATCCCGCTCACATGGAGTGGCCTAAGCACACTAAGAAATTTTGGGCTGAGTTTACTGTCCCAGTAGGTTTTGAAGGTGTAGAACTAGAAGTAGGTAAAACTGAAGACGGTAAACCTATTGATATTAATGATTTCATCAAATATCATTTTGCATTGAAACATCCACACGTAGCACTGACAGAAGAAGAAATGAACGCAAGTTCACAAAAAAGATTCTTTATTCAAGATTTAGCTAAAAAGGATATTCTACGTAACAATGATATTCAAATCAAGAAAGATGCTGATAAGGCATTTATCAAGGTAAGTACTGATGAAAAACAAATGAGAAGAGTGTATAGATTATTAGGTAGTGGTAATCCAGATGTATTAACTAGAGAACAAGTAGAAAACTTACTCTATGATATTAAGGAGAAATCACCTAAGAAGTTTATCAAAGTATCTCAAGATAAACACTTAGAAATGAAAGCAGAGATTGAGACAATGGTTTCAGCTGGAGTACTAAGAAAGATAGGTAACCAAGTTATCTTTATTGATGAGGTATTAGGAGAAACATTAGATGACACTGTTATACATTTGAGAGATAAAAAGAACTCAGGTAAATTAACTACTTTAAGAGCAAAACTTAAAACACTAGCATCTTAATGAATGTAACTGAAATGCATATAGCTGTACAGCAAGGAGTGGATAAGATTAATTCACTCCAAGCTGACAGTTTGCTATCTGAAGAGATAGACATTGAATTAAACAAAAACATGTTTAGATTCATCAATACCAAGTACGGTAGAAATAACATGTACAGAAAAGGTTTTGAAGAATCACAAAAAAGAATAGATGACTTACGTACACTTGTACGCGAGTATGAAGCTCCCGTATCATTTAAGGAGCAGTTAAAGACAAATATATTTGTAGATACATTTCAACTACCAAATGATTATATGTATTTGGTAAATCAAATGTCAAAGCTTTGGATTAACAATTGTAAACCTATAGGTTATAATTTAACTAATCCTCCAGCAATATCGTTCTTTACATTAGACTTAAATAATTTTGTATTGAATAACCAGCTTGGGGATTCTACAGCATTTATAGAAGGNATAGTAATGGTAGCAGACCTTACAGGTACAGATGCTACATCTGCTGTAATATGGAATCCATCAGCTGCACTATTAGCTACAGGTTGGACACCAGAAAGTTATCCTGCAAATATACAAGCAGTTGTTGATGATATATTAACTAATCCAGGAGCAGGATTTACTATATACTGGGAAGAATATGAAACACTAAACTATCCAGGACAGTTTATAGTTATAGTAGANACAGANCANCANGANTGGTTTAACTATGATNTATCTGCAGGNAATGTTAGTCATGCNGTAGGTANNCCTNNANCAGGAGCTACAGCAGCCAGCACAACAGCCAGGNCAAGTTATNGATACAACATACTCTGAAAGAAGAGANCCNANATCNTNNTCTGCNAGAATACAAGAGGGAAACAGATTCTCTCANCAAGACGACATATTTGCGCTTNTGAGTGACCCGTTTAATACAACTAAACANACCTCTCCACTNACAACNNTTAGAGGTAGGTCAATAGATATATACACTAGTGATATATTTATAATAGATACGTTAAAAATAACGTACATCAGAAAGCCACAAGAAATATCCTTACCTTTGGGGGTAAACTGCGAACTTCCTGAGCACACTCATCAAGAGATTGTGAGCATGACAGTTAGTAGTATATTAGAAGCTATCTCTGATCCGCGATACAAAACAGCGCTTGGGGAGGTTACAAAGAATGAATAATTATTAATAGCGGCACAGCCGCATAAATTTTAAAAAAATGGCAAGACATTTAATCGTAGGCGATGGAAATAGTGCTCCAGCATATGACGGAAATGGTTTACTTGGAGATTTGGATTTAGATATTCAAAAACTATCTTCAGATGGACCAACCTCATTAGGAGTAGCAGACACAATCGCTGATTCTGATCAAATTCGATTTGTTCAAGGTGGTCCTGTAGGAATTGATGTTAATATCGTATCTCCTTGGATCTATGGTCGCGACATCATTAGTGTATCTAAACAGCCTGCTGCAGCTCAAACTGCAGAAAGAGCAGAGTTTACACTTACTACTAACGCTAGTGCAGATGGAACACACAGATTTAAGCTTATAAATTTAACTGATGGTGAAGCACCATTTGAGTTTAAAAACTATGAGTATAGTGTAACTAGTGGTGATACCCCAACAACTCAAACAGCTGCTTTGAAAGCAGCTATTGATGCTGATTTACCTCACTGGGTAAACGGAGTTGTTACAGACCACAACGGTAGTATATCTATCTTAGGTTTTACAAAAGGTCAAACTAAAGCTGATGGATCAGTTGCTGATGAATTAGTACACATGGATGGTGCTTTTGATAACTCTGACGGTGGAGCAACTACAATGGCAGTTACTTACTCAGGTGGTAACGCTGTTACTGGTTCTAGAGGTGTAGGTGATCAATTTTATTTAGCAGCATTAGAAGAGTCATTAAGAGGTGTAGGTTACGGTTTTTACAATCGTGTTGAACTTCCTAACACTCCAGCTTCAAGTGTAGGTGCAGGTCCTTATGATATGTATCACATTGTAGCAACTAAAGACGGAAGCTCAAGCTCTCAGATTCACGGCGTAGATAACTTAATTGAAATCTATGTTGCTTTAGATCCTGCTGCAATTGCAACAGGTGCGTTTGAAGGACCATTGAACTCGTACATTAATTCGTTAGGATTCCCTAATGTATAATTTATTAACTTTTAAAAATTAAGATAAAATGGCAACAATAACAAACGCAAGCGATAAATCTAATGAATTCCTTACAGCTAGAGTGCGTAGTCAAGTAGTTGATGTAGCTTCTACTGGAACAATAGCAGATGGAGATGTTGTTAAGACTGGTCTGTTTGCTCCTGAAGGAGCAATTGTTACAAAGATTACATACTTTGTAATTACACCTCTTACAGGTTCTGGGTCTTCTGCAGGTACTATTAAGATGGGATTTGATGCAGATTCAGGTGACGATAACGTATTAGCAGCAACAGCTTTAACTTCTATGGGTACAGCAGGAATGCACGGTACTTTAGTAGGGTATGGAGCAATTGTAGGTGTTGACAACGTTGATACTCAGATTGAAAGAACTGCAGCTCACGTAGGTACAGGTATTCACATTACTGAAGATGGCGGAGATGAATTGGTTTTTACTATGGGTAACAGCCAAAACTGTAGCGCTGGTAAGTTAATTCTCTTTATGGAGTATTACCAAACTACTGATTTAGCTTAATAGCTTAACTATATAAGACTCATAGGGGGCATAGTCCCCCTATAGGTCTTTTTTTACAAAAACAAAATAATATGAGTGTAATAGTATCATCTACAGCAGACTGTCAAAATATAGTAATTAGAATACCAGCTAACTCTTATGGAGGAGGTTTTGGTTTTCAAGGTGGAACTCCCCTGACAGTAAAGGTATCTTTATTAGATAGTTTTTTTGAATATACTGTTTCCTCTACTGCAGCAGATGTCGTAACAATAGTTACGCCTGGTCAGGTAGGAGGAGATGACCATGGAGTATTTTTGGTAGAAGTTATACAAGATGGAAATGTTGTAGGTAAGGCAGGTGTATTATTAGCATGTGATATACTATGCTGCATTGCAAGTAAAATGGAAGAACTATTAGACTGCGACTGTGATTGTAACAAGTGTTCTGAGCACTTTGTTGAAGCACAAAAAATATTCTTATTAATCAAAGCAGCAGAATCACAACTAGATACTGCTTATGTTAATGACCTCACATTAAGTCAAATACACGCTATAGTAGATAGCGCTAGAGAAAAATATAAAACTGCCCAAGATATGTGCGCTGGCCATTGCGGGTGTAACTGTTAATTATGTCAAAAGGATTACAAACTTTTGTTAGTTATAAGTATCTAAAAGATGCGGCAGGTATACAATATCTTGCTCTTGTATCTCATGGTAGTAACCCAGTTGTTGGGGCCAAAAGCTCATCAAAAAGTTTAGTTTTAAGTCTTAAAAGTTCAGTAGCTTTAAAAGATGGCAATGTAGAACAAGTATATTCATATATAGGTTCTGGTACTATTGAGATTGCTTTTAAAGAAGGTCAATCTGAATCTATTACGATAGCAGATCTTCCAAAGGGTACTGAGCTTGCGGTGCCTTTTGATTCTTTAATTAGATCTTTTACTTTTGATGTATCATCTGAGTCTTTACTTGGATATGATATATCTGATGCTTTATATTACCGAGAAGGAACTTCGAGGTATAAAGAAACTTACATTGTTCCCCAATCTAAAAATCCACATTTAGATACTAGTAACAGAGAAGATTTTTATTATTTAACAGATGGTACTACAGCTTATATAGCATCTACCAGTCTGCAGAATAAATTTTTAAATGATATAAAATACAGCAACAAAGGTTCTGATGCTGCTGACCTAGGTAGATTTAGAGGAAAAACTGATGATGGTAGTGAGCTTTTATTTGCTACTACACCTGAGAATCCAACATTAGGAAGCACAGGTCCTATTGTAGTGGGAGGTATCATAGCACTAAGTTTATTACCAAGAGAAACTAAAAAAGGAGCAGGAAGAGCAGTTAATAGAGTATGTTTAGATCCTCAAGCTAGTAATTATTATTTAACAGGTTGTGTAGGTGAGACTTTACCTTGTGTAGATTCAGGGACTACTCATGCTAATGATTGTGGCGGGGCAGCTTTAACAGCAGATATACTAAATGATGGTATCAATATTGATGGATCATGTTGCGAATACACAACAGGATGTGAAGATTTTAATGTAGTTATAACTAGTATAACAGAGGCTAATATAGACGTAGCAAATGGTACTATTAATGTAACAGTATCTGGAGGAGTACAAAACTATACAGCAGTAATTAATCTTATACAACTAGATAATCCAGAAAATTCATTTAGCACTCAAACTACAAATAATATTGCTACTGATGAATTTACTCTTAGTAGTTTATTTCCTGGTGAATATAGATTAGATGTAACAGATTCAACAGGAGGTACAGCTTGTACTCAAAGAATGGAGTTTATTGTACCATCAAAAGGATCTAGTCCTGATGGTGAGGGAGACTTTGGTTGTAAAGACACTTCTACAGCTATTAACCATGATTCTACTGTTACAACACATCAAGATAGTTTATGTGTATTTTGTGACGCTGACTCTGGTTTAGTATTTGCGGATTCTACTAATCCGGTTCATTTAGGTACAGCTTTTGATCTTGTAGGAGATATTGAGTCTAGAGATAATTTTTCACATGTTACTAGTTCTCCTGAAGGAGTAACTCTTGATGATGGTACGTTTACTTTTCCGGGAGTTGAACTATCAAGTGAGACTCACGTATTATCCACAGAGCCTCAACTCCATGATTTTACAGCTTCTGAAGAATTTATTACGGATCAAGCTAACATGTTTGATTATCAACTGTATAGAATTGATTCATTATATACCTTAGCTGACTTAAATGCAGAGATAAATGCTGGACCTACTGGAAATGCTAAAGCTTGGCTTACTGCTAATGCAACAGCTGTAGGTAGTGTAGTTCAAACTACAGGTGCAGCACACACATTTACAGGATTAACTGAGGGAGCATATGCAGTTTTAGTAACATTTGATGCTGACGGTACACCAAATAATGATCCTGAAGAAGAGCAATGTTATAATGTATATCTAGGGGGGCATCTAGGTATAATAGGATGTACTGATCCAGAGGCTTTAAACTATAATACTGATCATGCATCTATTCCTAATTGGTTTATTCCTGGTCCTAATAGGAAAATATGTAACTATAGCACTACAGACCCAGACTCTACAAGCTGTAATCCACGTATAATATTTGAACCTACAATAAACTGTCTTAATGGAACTCTTCCTGTGTTGGTCTCTACACCTTTATTTGATCTTAACCCTGCTATTGGAGATGCGGCTAATAATGGGTTTTTTACAACACAAAATAATTTTGGTTTATATAATGCTGGAGATTTTATAAATTTTGGCGCTCCAACTACAAATGCATCTTACTATATATTTTCTGAGGTTTTTTGTTATGATATATATAATGCTGGTGGTAGTTATTTGACCCCGCCCGCTCCTGTTAATGGTGGAACATGGAGTAATGGTCAACACTTTACTGCTCCTAACAGTACTGGTGGATCGCTACACGTAATAAGAATTAATACAACCGTTCAATATGCTGATGGTACTGTTCAGGTAGGTAATGTAAATGGCCATAGCTTGTTTGATTTCCTTGAGGAACATACTCTACATGTAGTACAATGTTCTTATATTGAAAATCACGGCTTGCCTGTTAAAATGACATTTGACATGCCTTGGGGAGAGTATGGTGTTTGGGGAGAAAATTATCACTATGAGTACTATTTCACACAGGATGACTATGATGCATTTAATGCTTGTTGTATTGATGAAGAGCCTGAAGTTATACCTGGCTGTACAGATCCACTAGCTGATAATTATAACCCAGCTGCAACAGAAGACGATGGAACTTGTGATTATCCAGACCCACCTGGTTTACCAGGTTGTACAGACCCCACCGCAACCAATTTTAATCCATTAGCAACTATTGATGATGGTTCATGTCAATATATTCAATCAGGTTCTTGGGAGCCTTTTGATTGCATTACTTGTACATACAATGAATTTAATCAAACAGGATTTGCAAGTCAAGCTGAATGTGAAGCAAGTATTGAACAAAACAGTGATTGCTGTATTATAGAGGGAAGTTTAATAGGGGAAGAGGGAATATTAACATTTACTACTACTCAATCTGATTCATCTTATAATTCTGAAACAGGACTATGCGATGATCAATCTACTGGACAATTAGTAGTTACCTTACCTGACTTAACAAATTTAATAGCAAACACTGGATGCTTAACGTACTGGTGGAAAATAGAACACGCTGGAAATGAGCAATATTATAGCAATCTTTGGGGTGGCACAGCCGTAGATGGATTAACTGCGGACGGTTTTACTATTGCTATGGACACATCTGACTTAATAACTCCAACTGGAGGTGTAGGTCAAGATACTATTACAGTGGTAGATTTACCTTATGGAGTTTATAATGTGTATGTGTACTTTATGGATACATGTTTTAGTAATAATGAAAATCAAGTATCTGCATATGACTTTTGTAGAATATTAGTTACTACTGTAACTCTTGGTTTACAGGATTGTGATTCCGAAATTATTCATGGTTGTACAGATCCAGAAGCTATTAACTACCTTTTTAATTGTCAAAATGTTAGTGTTCCAAATGCAAATGTAGATGATGGATGNTGTACTTACCCAGAACCNCCACCTCCACCAACNGGGTGTGATTGTGGTAATGGAACATATAGCGAAGAGTGNTGTCCTCCAGATCCTGTGTGTGGATGTCCAGATCCAAATGCAAGTAATTACAATCCAAATGCTACTTACTATGATCCAAGTGCAGATGGATGTGGGTGTGAGTATGATGGAGATCCTCCATATATAGGAGATCCTCCAGAAGTTACAACTGTGTTAGCTTGTGTTCCTAGAGCTATTGATAAATTAATAGCATACAACAATGAGTGTATAGCAAGATCAGGACACAGATTTTATACTAAACATATCACAGGATTAGGCAATAACTGTTCTACCATGGAGACGATGAAGATGGTTATTATTAACGATCTTATGAATAGAAAAGGACTACCTTGTATATTCAACTGTTCAGATAATGATACACCTGCACCAGATACAGCATCTAATGATTGTAGACAAAACTGGATTGATAGTGGTTCTTTATTTTGGAATCCAGCTAATGCAGCAGCTGGCCTATTCAGTTTAGGTGTACATGTTAGAAGACCTTTTACACCTAACCCACAAGGTTTAGCAGCACCAATATATGTAGCTATATCTAACGCTGGTTTAGACATAGATCCATTCTCTGATGATTTAGCTAGCGGATGGAAGTTATGTAAAACAGCATCTATAATAAACGAAAAAAATAATTATTTACCAAATTTCCTTAAGTTTGCACATGAGTACTGCAAAGATTGTGGTATACTACCATATAGAACAGACGATGTATCTAGTTCTAGTGTTACAGATACATTTAGCACTGGAGGAAGTGATATATCTCAGGGAGGCACTACATTTGATAACACCTCAGATCAATCAGGTTTAACAGATCAATCATCATCTGATGAAGCAGACGAAGGATTAGGTTCAGGATTTTACTCTTAAAATAACATAATAAAATGGCAGAAATAACATCACTAAGTACCCTTTCAAAAACTAGCGTAGCAGCTACAGACTTTTTACTTGTAGCTAACTCTAGTACAAAAGCAGCTAAAAAGCTACAACTACAAACATTGTTCCCATCAGTGTCTACAGCAGGTACAAGTTCAGAGACAATATACACTAGTGCAACACTAACAAATAAAAACCAGATAGTATTCAAAGGAATCAAGTCTGGTGATACAGGTTTGTTAACAGTGGCAACTAGTTCAAACAATATAGAATTAACAGTATTAGAAGCAGGTATAGATCTTAGCTTATGTAACAATACAACATCAGGCTTTTTAACTGGTGTAGATTTTTCAGGTACAGTTACAGGAGAATGTGGAGTTACAAACGGAGGTACAGGATTATCTACAATATCCAAAGGTCAGTTACTATATGCTAGTGCAGATAATGTAATAGCAGCTACAACAGCAATGTCTACAAATGGACAACTGCTTATAGGTAATGCAACTAACGGCTATCCATCAGTAGCAACACTTGCAGCAGGATCAGGTAATCTAACTATTGTTAATGGCCCAGGTACAATTACTCTTGACGCTAACTTATCAAGCTTATCAGCTAACCTAGATACAGGTAGCTATAACATTGACTTGAATACTAATTATATTAGTGATGATGGATCTGATAGAGGTATATATGTACATACTAATGGTAAGACAATACTTAATGATTCAGGATCTGCATTAACAACAGCAGATGCTACAGGTCAGTTAAATATACAAGGTACAACTACTACAGCAATTAAGATAGGTAACTCTGGTGCATATCAAAGTAACTACGATATTACAACTACAACATCAGCATCAGGAACTAATGGTGCTAAATTACAAATTTTTGCAGGTACTGCAGGCGGTGGAGACAAGACTGGTGGAACTCTTGGATTATTTGCAGGAGCAGGAACAGGAAGTGGAGCTGGAGGAGATGTAAGATTGCTTGCAGGAGATTCTGCATCAGGAACACCTGGTAGTGTATTATTAAGAACTTACACGACTGGGGGAGGGGTAGTTACAGGATTAACTGTAGATAGCTCACAAGATGTTACAGTAGAGGTAGGTAATTTATTTGTATCTGCTAAACCTATCTACGCAAGAGCATCTAGTACAGCAGCGTTTATACAATATCAAGGCGCACCAGCTACTACAGATGATGGTACTACAGCACTATCAGCTGCTAATATATTAACAGGCATTATAGAATGTACACCTACAGCTGATAGAAGTAAAGCTACGGATACAGCATCTAACTTAGTATCAGGATTATCTTTAACAGCAGATAACGACAGCTTTGACTTTAGCTTAATTAGTTTAGCTACAGACGGTACATCTGATATTACTCTTACTGGAGGAACAGGTGTAACACTTGTAGGTAATATGAAAGTAAAATCACAAGATGATGCTGACGATGCAGGATATGCAGGTGTTGGTAGATTTAGAATAAGAAGAACNGGNNCTAGTGCAGTNACCATGTACAGAATCGNNTAATATTAACCAATTAATTATATAGACAATGAAAGTAAAAATGAAAAATGGTGAGTTTGTTGAATTGTTCAACGGACTAACAGCNGTNCAACAACTAAAAGGAGTTAAGTTTGGATTGNTAGTATCTAAGAATATTAGANNNATACAAGAAGAACTTAANGANATNGAAGAAGCTAGCAANCCTAGTGANGAGTTTTTAGAGTTGTCACAGAAGATGCAGGTTCTTATGAACAAGAAGGATGATGAAGCAATAGCTGCATTAGAGGAAGAGAATAAAGAACTTGTTGATGCTCGTAAAGAGCAGTTAGCTGAGATAGATAAACTACTATTAGAAGAGACTGAAGTTGAACTGCACGGTATACCAGAAAACTGTTTACCAACAGATATTACTGGAGAACAAATTATTAACATAGATAAAATTATAGAATAATGGCTCAAACAATTTCAGAAAGCTTATTAAAAACTAATCGTGATCTTTTAAACGATAGCTTAGCACCAGTAGCTCATTTTATTGATGATGCTTTTGAACATACAGGACCATACTTTGCAGTATTTGCACTAGAAGAGTCAGTTATAGATACTGTAGGGTGTACAACAAATATTATAGATGCTCCTTCAACAATTACATTGAAAGAAGGTATGACTATTTATGGTAATTTTACATCTATTGAGCTTGACAGCGGTAAAGTTATCGCATATGCAAAAAATGGTGTAGTTCCTGTAAGTGCAGGATCATAATATTAACTATTAAAAACAAAAGNTATGGCAACATTAAATGTTAAATTAGAATTAATAAGTAGAGGCTTTGGAACTCCAACAAAGATAAGAGTTAGAGATAGAATAAGAACTACTAACCCTTCACAAGGTTTATCTCGTATAAGTGTAACTAATGTAGGAGGTGATAATATTATTCTTCCTAGTGCTGATGTAGAACGTTTTGTTTACATAAGACATTTAGGATTAAACTCATCAGGAGCAAGAAATCTAACAGATAAATTAAAAGTAGAATATTCTAACGGCAATCATATTGCTGAACTTAGAGCAGGAGAGTTTTTATATTTACCTTATGATACAGGTGGAGCAGCTCTTTTACAACTAGAAGCTTCAGCAAATACGATACAAGCAGAGTATGCATTTTTTACTAGATAGTAATATGATTAGAGTATTTGTAATATTACTAGTTTTTCTAATGTCTTGTGCAGCACCAAAAAAGTGCTGTGGGCAGATTAAAAAAGCTATAAAGTTTTCTACATTCTATGTAGCAGCGAATGGAGGTACGTCCCTATCTGATAGAGATGTGTATTCTCTAGACGGTAGCACATTGGATTATGATACTGTTATTACACCGTATGATTACTCATTAGCTATGGGTATACGTAAGATTCAAAGGTTTCAATATGAACCTCAACTACCATTTAAAGACGGTACAGAATCTTCATTTAGTGACGCTGCTAGTATTGGTAGATCACCTTTTGAATATTTATTCCAAGTAGAATATAAAAGACAAGAGGGTATAGAATACTTTGATCAGCATCATTTTATACGATACATTAGACCAAAATGGTTTACAAAAGCTGAGTATATTAAAGATGGTTTTGCAGACATAGAATACTTTGAAGGTACACATAGACTAAGATTGAATGGTAGTAAAAAGCTATCATTCAATATAGGAGCTGTACAAAGACTAGCAGAACCATATGGCTACGATCCATTAGAAGAGTGGACTATGTCTACAGGTGATATACACTATACACATGNNTAGCTATNGAAGANGGNTATAGTATAGATGTATATGAGTCTGAATANAGAGCACCAAGTGGTGCTATTGTGGCAACTAGTTCTGANGTNTGGAATGAAGTTGTTATGCCNCAAGTATTAGAAGANTATGTATNNAAGAAAAAGANANGANNTNGCTAATCANTGGCAGCACTCNTTAGTTATAGGATTTGATTTCTATCACTACAAGAAAAACTTTTGGTTACATTCTTGGGGTAACCTAATGCCTTATCATTATGATGATGGAGGTATATATTCATATCACAACTTTAACGACGGAGAGCAGTGGTATGATTACTCAGGAGGATTAATATTTGGACTAAAAGCAACTAAGAACCTAGGATGTTTTATAGAAGGTAAATACAATAAGTATTGGAATAAAGAATGGTACGATTTTAAACTAGGAATTAACTACGTTATATTTTAAAAATGGCAACTGAAATTGGTAAAGACACAAAAGTAAAACTAAGCTTAGAAACAATAATATCTTTAGGATTTGTATTAGTAACTATGACTGGTATGTGGTTTACACTGAAAGGTGAGATAGCTGAAGCAAAAGAATTACCAGCTCCACCAGATCCAGAAGTTACACGCATGGAGTTTGATATGAAAGATCAAATGATTCGTAATACTATTATGAATACACAAGAAGATGTAAAAGAAATCAAGGAAACACTTGAAAAGATAGAACAAAAAATATATCAATAATGTGGAAAGTTTTATACAAACATCTATTATTATTATTTTTTTGTACGGTCTCGTATACTGCTTTTTCACAGATCACAGTGATTCATTTTAACGCTGGCTGGAACGAAGCTAATGACGTTGAGTGGTTTGATAAATTATCAGACGCTGGTAAAAAAAGTTTAAGTATAGATGATAAAGATATACAAAAAGAATATGCTATTGCTATTGTGCCTACTATCATAGTGTTTGATGAAGGAGAAGAGGTTAAAAGGTTTCAAGCAGATCTTAGTTTTGAAATGGTGGCTACAAGAAAAGAGATACAGAATTATATAGACGAATTAATAATTAGTAAATTTTAATATGGGATTAGGATTAGGAAATATTTTAAGTCGAAGTATTTATCCGTATGACAGCGGTATAACTAAAGCGGTTTTATTTGACGGAACTGATGATATAGTTACTGTCAGCGACGATGATAGTTTAAGTTTTACTTTAAGCACAAAGATTGGTATCTCAGTATGGCTTAATTTAGACTCTGGGCAATCTCATGGTATAGTAAATAAAGACGAAGAGTATAATTTATTCATTAATTCAAATGGGGGAATAACTTGGATAGTAGTTGATGATTCTGAAGACGCAAGAAAAAGAAGAGCAACAGGCTCAGGCGTTTTTACTTTTGGTCAATGGAACCACCTATACGTAGCGCTTGAACTAGAAGGCTCAAACCCAACGGCTGCTAAAGTATATTACAACAACACAGCTCAAGGATCAGGTACACATGACGCTGATTTTGTTGAAATAGAAAACACCGCTGCAAACCTGTTAATTGGCAAAGCATCTAGCGCATTTGGTGGAGATATGGGGACGCCTAATACGTTTGCAAAAGGTAAAATTGCTAACTTAGCTTTATTTGAGGGTAGTTTAACTTCTACAGAAAGAACTAATGTTTACAATGCTGGTAGAACTGGCGTTTTTACAGATTATGCTGACAACACTTTAAGAGCTTACTACAAGTTTAGTAATAATTTTAAAGACTCTTCAAGTAACTCAAACACAGGAACCGCATCAGGAACTTCTTTTGTAGGTATATAAAATAAATATTTAAATGAAAAAAATAGCATACATATATATATTTTTATTTTTTGCAATGATATTATCATGCGTTGCAAACGCTCAATGCCCTCCAGGCACTTGGGGCTTAGATGTTATTATTAATCCTGATCAATATCCAGAAGAAACAGAGTTTACTGTTTTAAATACAGATGGTGATACACTAATGCAAGGTGGACCTTTTCCAAATGCAATAGCTTATCAACCACAATATATATCAACATGCTCACCCATAGACACTTTTATATTGGTATTAACCGATAGCTACGGTGATGGTGTGGCTGGTAGTTTATGGGGTGGTGAAGATGGATCTGTATATATAGAGCAATGTGGCGATACGATATGGGAGCTAGAAGAAGCTGACTTTGGTTTTGAAATAGTAGATACATTAATAACTACAAACTGTCCACCACCACCTCCAATATTTGGTTGTATGGATAGTAGTTACGTTGAGTTTGACTTTACAGCTACTGCAGATACAGGCATGTGTTACACAGAAAAAATATACGGATGTACAGACTCTTTAGCATATAATTATGTAGATAGTGCAAATACAGATATAGATATATCTAGTTGTATACACTACTTAGAGTTAACCGACTTAGCTGGAAACGGCTGGGCTGGTTCTTCATTAATCGTATCCCAAGCTACAAACTTATCACCCCCCTACGGGTTTGCAGTTATAGATACTTTTACTTTAGTAGATGGTTTTGATACTACATATACACTAAACTTACAAGCAGGCTATTTAGTTAAAGCAATATTTGAAATAACCTTTCAATCAGACTTTACAGCAGTACAATGTGGTTATACATTATATTCTGACGATTATATAGCAATAGAGCAAGAAGGCGGCTTTGTAGATCCAATACCACCTTTTATGCATATTATAGGTGAAACGTATTGTGGTAATGATTGCATAGAAAGAACATATGGTTGTATAGATAGTACAGCTTTAAATTATAATGATAGTGTAAATACAGACGACGGAAGCTGCTACTATATTGCAGGCTGCATGAATCCAAATTATGTAGAGTATAATAGTCAAGCAGACTTTGACGATGGGTCTTGTTTAACACTGATCGTTCTTGGTTGTATGGATTCTACAGCCTTGAATTATAATCCTGATGCGAATGTAGAGCTAGCAGGATCTTGTATAGAAGTTGTAGAAGGATGTATGGATGATGGAGCATTTAACTACAATCCTAACGCTAATGTAGATAATGGTAGTTGTATACCACTTATATTTGGATGTATAGATCCTACAGCATTTAATTACTGTGATACGTGTAATACTGATAATGGTAGCTGTATAGCTGTTGTAAATGGATGTATGGATAGTCTAGCACTAAACTATAATCCACTAGCAAATGTAGATAATGGTTCTTGTATATTACCACTAGCAGGATGCACAGATATAACTGCTGTTAACTATAATGTAAATGCAAATATACCTGATAGCAGTTGTTACTACGAATCTGGATGTGATGCAAGTGTGCCATACTATGTACCTGATGCATGCTTTGAGTGGGTAGTACAAGTAGATCCATATTGCTGTGATGATAATTGGGATGGCACATGTGATGTATTATACGCATACTGCGAAGATGGATGGACAGGTCCAACAGATATTGCAATGTATGAAAGATCAGCATTGATACCTTATCCTAACCCAACAAAGGGGTATGTAAACTTTACTGAAAGGGTAGATGTATTAGTAATAGATAACTTAGGTAAGAACCATGCTTTCTATAAGAATACCAAAAGAATAAAGTTAGACAAAGGTATAAACTATTTAAAGGTTACTAAGGATAAAGTAAACTTTACAACAATAATAATTGTAAAATAATAAAATAATATGGGAACATTAACAGCAAAGCTAACATTAACTAGTTCAGACATTACAACTGATGTTTTGAATCTCAGTGTAACAGATACAAGATCAGTAACAAATCCTGCTATAAATACAGCTAGATTGTCACTAGTAGGTGATGCAACAGCTACAAGTATACTTGATGCAACAAATACAGTAACTACATATGTATATGTGAAGAACACAGATGCTACAAATCATATAAAATTATATACTGGAAACGATGAATTATTTGGTATAATATGGCCTGGTCAATTTTCGTTTTTTGCAATAATAGATGGTGAAGGATTAAAAGCACAAGCTAATACAGGTAATTGTATTCTTGAATATGGATATTGGACTAAAGGATAATGAAGTTAGAAGTATTAAGATTTAGCTCGCAGTCAGACTGTACACATGGTTTACTGTTTGAAGTAAATGATTTAGGTAAACATTTCCTGTGTTATACACTAGAAGATGAGCATCGTGTTTTAAAAGTAAAAGGCGAGACTAGAATACCAGCAGGTACATATAAAATAGAACTAAGAAAAGAAGGAGGATTTCATGCAAGATACGATAAAAAATATCCTGGTATACACCGTGGTATGCTTCATGTTATTGATGTCCCTGGTTTTGAATATATTCTTATTCATACTGGAAACACTGACGAGCATACTGCTGGTTGTCTTATCGTTGGAGACAGTCAAGAAAACAATCTTATTCTCCGTGATGGGTTCGTTGGTAAGAGTGTTAATGCGTATAAAAGGATTTATCCAGCTATTGCAAAGGCTATAGAACAAGGAGAAGAAGTAACAATAGAATATATTGATTTTGATTAATGAAGTTTATAGGTCAGTACATACAAGACTTTATTGCTAGATTTAGAAGCGATGTTTATTTAGAAGATATAAGCAGCGGTACTATTGCTAGTGGTGGTAATTTAGGCCTAGACTCTAATAATAAAATAGTAAAAGCTAATGAACCTACATCGCATGATGCCGTTACTTTAGCTGGCACGCCCGACTATATAACTATATCAGGACAAGAGATAACTAGAAATCAAATTGATCTAGCTAATGATGTTAGTGGATTTTTACCTATTGCAAATGGTGGAACTGGGGCAGTTAATGCTGCTGGAGCTAGAACTTCTTTAGGATTAGGATTAGTTGAAAATAAGTCATCAGCAACTATAAGAGGCGAGATTGTATCAGGAGACATACCTAATAATGCTGCAGATACTTCAGGTAATGCTGCTACGGCAACAGCTTTAGCAACACAAAGAGATTTACAAGTTGACTTGGCAGAGAGTGGTGCAGGTGGATTTGACGGCAGCGGCAATACACTTGACATAGGAGTTGGTAGCAGTGTTTTAGGAGTTACTAATGGTGGTACAGGTTTAACAAGCATATCTACATTATTAAATTCAAACGTTCCCCACTATGACTATCTTCACATAAACTGTCAAATGACTGCAGCTAGTACAAATCAATACATGGGTTATGGTGGTCATTACAATTTTAATATTGGGGCTAACTTATATTCAGATGGAGGTAGTGTAAATAATAAAAACACTACAAAGTGGAGTCACTACCAAGCTATATCAGCCGCTACAATACACACGGTTTATTATAACTTTACTACAACAGGTGGTAGTGGTAATAATTTTGTATTTGAGCTTTGGGAAATAGTTCCTGGTAGTGGATCGTCTAACAATACTACCAATTTAATAAAGCAATATTCTATATCAGGAAACGCTAGTAATGATTTTATACTAACAGCAACAGATACTACAGGGTATTCTCTTGCTGCAGGAGCAGGGTTGTTACCTGTTATAAGAAAAGTAACTAGTGCGTGGTCAGGTAATATATTTGGCGAAATAACAATTAAATTCCAATACTAATGGCAAAAGGAGATTATACAGATAGTAATACAAAAGCGAGATATAGAGCTTTAGTTAAAAAACCAGCGTCAACACCTACTAAAGTAACAATATCTAATGACGAGCTTAGAACTAGAGCTGAAATATTAGACATGGTAGAAGAGTTGTTTGAATCTGAAAAAGATGTTGGTGGTGGAACTGAGCTTAATCCACAAATAGACAATGAATCTTTAAGAGCTTTCTTACACATGCTATCTAAAAATGTTGTTAACACATCTGATGATGGTGCGGGTATAACTACAAGTCAAGCAAATGCTATAACAGCTAATACAGCTAAGACAGGTATATCAACTAGTCAAGCTAGCGCTATAACTGCTAACACAAATAAGCGTGATGCTAGGATGATATACATGCCTTTAGTATGTAACATGTTAAATGCTGACTGTACTACTGCTCAGTTTGTACCTTTTTCAGATGGTATAACAGAGGGTACATCATCAACAAATCCTCGTAATGTTTTTATAGCACCAGGTAATGGAAGTATAAAAAGTATAAATATTGTATCGCAAAATAGTTTATTAGAAAAAGGTAGTGGTCAACCGTTAGTAGCTACGTTTTCAAAAAGAGCTAATGGTAGTTCTACTTTAACGCCTTGCGCCCTTCTTTCAATGACTACTGTAGCCGGAAATAATCTTATGAGCGGTGATTTTGTTGCAATACCTAAAAGTGGTACTCTTGCTTTTAGTAAAGGTGAACAACTATTAGTTTCATTGCAATTAACAAATCGTCTGCCTGCAGGAGTTAAAAACTATTATGTTACAGTAGTGTTTCAATTAGATCAATCAAATTTAGACTAGTGAATTACGTATATAAAAATATAACAGCTACAGTTCCACAGATTCTTATCAAAAAAGATGATGGAGGAGTTACTACTATACACAAGTGTCAGATCGCTAATGTAGATAGCTCTGATGCTACTGTAGGTATCTATATAGAAAGTTTTAGTGAAGATAGAACTATTAAAGTTCATGGTAGTAAAAGTAATGGTAATTATAATTCAACTACAGATGATTATGTAAATAAGGAAGGTCAAAATATATACTATCAGATAAAAAATGTAGTAATACCTGTAGGATCTACATTAATATTATTTACGGATCATCCATGTAGTCATAACAGTAGGTTTCAATTTGTTATAGAAACAACACACATGGTTGATGTAATTTTAGATTATGAAAAAAATATTACAAGACAAGGAGCAGTAAATAGAACAATTAATCAATATTAATATGATACAAAAAGTAATGGGCGGACTGTTTGGGAAAGTCCTAGACAACGCCGAAGGAATACTAGACAAAGTAATTACAACTGATAAAGAAAGAGATCAGGCTAAGATAGAATTACAAAAGATAATGCTGGAAGCAGAGCGTGAAGCTTTTGCTAAAGAAGTAGAAGATAGAAAGTCTGCGAGAGACATGTATAAGGACGATGCTATCATCCAAAAAGTGTTAGCAACTTTGTTCACAGTTGCATACTTTGGCATTAGTTTTGTGATGTTTAATCACTTTGTTCTAGGAGATATAAACTTGGGAGAGTTTGAAATTAGCTTTATTTCTACTATCTTTGGAGCAATGTCGGCAAAAGTCAACACAATTGTTGATTTCTTTTTTGGCGGCAGTTCAAAGAAAAATAGTAACGAAGACAAATAACCAACAACCAATATTATGACCAAAGACGAAGTAAAAGCTTTTCTAAAAGAGAAGCCTGGCTACCTTAAGGAAGGTGCTGCTAGACTATCAGAGAAGCTAAATTGTAGTGTAGAAACATGTAGACATGCATTAACAGAAGCGCGAATAGATGCAAAAGGATCTGACTTTGATCTGGATAACGTAAGTACTTCAGAGATAAGTGAGTTCAAACAGTTCTTAAAAGATAATGAAATAGAAGAAACAGATGTCAAGTCTGTAAAGTTTTGGCAAAACATGCAAGGGGATCATAGATTCTCTGTCGTAGTCAAAGGAGAAGACGATCTAATGAAGCAAGCAAAGGAGGAAATGATTGCGCTTCTAGAGTCTTACAGCCCAAAGGTTGAACAAGATTACAACACCGTCCAAGACCCAGTAGTATATGAGATCTCCTTACCAGATATTCACTATGGTAAGTACACTGGACAGACACTTGACCAAGCTGAGGAGGAGTATATGAATACTGTAAAAGATTTGTTGTCTAAGGCGGAAGGCCTAAACATAGAAAGAATCTTGTTGCCCATAGGTAATGACGGTATGAACTCTGAGGGATATTCCCGTGCTACCACTAAAGGTACACCTCAGCATGATTCAGCAGAATGGCAAGAAACATTTGTAGGGTATTGCAACCTAATGGTAAGAGCAATAAACTACTTAGCTAAGTCTGCACCTGTAGATGTGGTTATTGTACAAGGTAATCATGACTATGAAAGAATGTTCTATGCAGGTGAATACTTAAGAGCATTCTTTAAAAACGATGATAGAGTTGATGTTGATAATAACTTTGACTCTAGAAAATATTATAAATACGGAGTTAACTTAATTATGTTTACACACGGAGATAAAGAGAAACCAGCTGAGATGCCGTTAATAATGGCTACTGAACAACCTATGTTGTTTGCACAGACTAAGTTTAGAGAGGTTCACTGTGGGCATAAACATAAAGAACAGGTTAATGAATATCGAGGAGTAAAGGTAAGATTTATACCATCAATATGTGGTAATGACTCATGGCATAAGATGATGGGTTACGAAGCAAAGAGAACAGGCCAAGCACATATATGGAGTAAAGAGCGCGGATATGAAGGATATTTACAAACGAACATATAACACATGACACTAAATGAGATTGCATATAATATTTTAAACTTGGTTAGAGGAGGTAGATCTAGTAACAACGAACATATATCTCTTGATCAAGTTAAATTTAATGTGAAGTACTACAGAGCTATGCTTATACGTAGAGACTTTGCTAGAAACGGTACTATAACTAGACACTTAGAACAAGACCTTAAATGTTTAGAGCTAGTTAAAGTAGACGCATCAAAGTGTTGCAATCTTCCTACAGAGTGTGCAGTGTATAAAACTATTAGAAAGATACCAAGAACAGTTAGATTTAATTTTAAGGATGCAGTTACTTACGTAGGTGCTATTGATGGTAAAGCTAATATACCAATAGTAGAATCACACACAGTACAATGGTTACCTTATGATAAGTATACTAAAAATAAAATGAAAGCTTATATGATTGAGGATTATCTGTATGTATACAATGCAGATGGTTTGAAGTTTATAAATGTGAGAGGCATATTTGAAGACCCTGAAGATCTCTCTAAGTATGATTGTGACGGAAATGATTGCTATGATAGTGAATCAGACTTTCCTATCCCTATGGATATGTTACAAACAATTACACAAGGTATTATGAGTGGAGAACTTATGATGCTATCAACGTCAGTAAATGACACAACTAATGATACGTTGCAGGATCAGGGCAGACCTGCACCGAAACAATAATTATAATTATAAATATTTTTAAAAATGAAACATGGTAATAAAAAAATGATGTACGGAGGATCTAAGAAAAAGATGATGATGTACGGTGGTAAAAAGAAGATGATGAAGGACGGCGGTAAGCTGAAGATGGTCATGAAAGATGGCAAGAAGGTTCCTTTCTTTGCAGCTGATGGTAAAGGTAAGATGCAAATGGGTGGAGTGCCAGCTAAATTAAAAGCAAAATTTGATCGAGGTGATGAACCAGCTAAAGGAAAGAGTAAAAGAGAGCTACGACAGGAAGCTAGAAAGAAAAAGAAAGTAGAAAAAAGAATTACCAAAGCTGTTAAGAAGATAAGTAAAGTGGGACCAGCTAAAATGCAGGAAGGCGGCTTGGCTGATGTTAACATAAAAGATGTTAGAAAAGCAAAAAGAACTAGACGTCGTGGTGANAGAGGCATGGAAAGAGACGATGCTAAAAGAGCNAGAGTTGCTAAAAGAACTGAAAACAAAGCTAAAAGAGCTAGTGATAAAGCAAACAGAAAAATGGATGCTGCTCAAAGAAAGTTATTAGCTGGCAAGCAAGCTGTTGCTCAAGGTAAACTAAAGAAAGCTGCTAGAAAAACTAGAAAAGTTGGTAAGAAGCTTGGTCAAGCTGGTGCAGCAATGATGGGCATGGGCGGCAAAAAGATGATGTACCAAATGGGTGGATTCATCGAGCCAGGTGTATTTGACTTAGATAGAGACTAGTGCAACACACCATCTCTCACATATACAATAATTATGTAGAAACTGACAGCAGTATATCAAAGCAAACTTTTGTAGATATATGCAGTGAGTTTAATATGATGATTATAGATTACATTCTAGACGGTAAAGAGTTTAACATGGGGTATAACCTATCAACTCTTTCCGTCGTAAGAATGGAGAGAGATCCTAGAAACCCAGGTATAGACTGGGGCGAATCAAACAAGTATAAAGCTGAGCTATTAGAAAATGGTAGTGAGCTTTACAACAAGGACACTGGAGACGGTGTTAAATGGCACATATACTATACGGACAATGAGTATCTTAAATACTACTGGCGTAAAGGTAAGTGCAAAGTAAAGAACAAAACAGTTTACAGATTTGATGCTACACGAGGAGTGAAAGGTAACAAAGGTAAACTGAAGGAGTTAGATGAACTAGATTATTTAAAATTTAAAAAGAATTAGAGATGCCAAAAGACGCGTGTTATCATAAGGTTGTAGCCCGTTACGGTCCTAAGACATCTGCATACAGAAGTGGTGCAATGGCTAAATGTCGTAAAGTTGGAGCTGCTAACTGGGGAAATAAAAGTAAAAAAGAAAAAGGTGGGTTAGCTACTAGTCTAATGTCAGACGTATATGGTAGTGGCCGTAANTTAAAGAAGAAGTAATGGCTGTAAGAAAGACTGCTGCAGGCGCTAGACTAAAGCGTTGGTTTAAAGAGAAATGGAGAACACCTAGTGGTAAGAAAGACTATAGTGGTGGTGAAAATACATTTAGACCTACTAGACGTATATCTAAGGATACACCTAGTACATGGTCTGAACTATCTGCATCAGAGAAAGCCAGAGCTCAGAGAGAAAAGAATACTAGAGGAAGAGTTAGTAGATACAAAAGAAAAAAGAAAGTTAAACGTGCGAAAGGTGGTGGATTTATACTACCTGGACCAGCAACAATATAAGTATGGCAACACCAGCATGGCAAAGAAAAGCAGGCAAGAATCCTAGCGGTGGACTAAACGCTGCAGGTAGACGATCTTANAATAGAACAACAGGNGGTAACTTGAANGCTCCTAGTAAAAAGAAAGGTAACAAAAGACGTTCTAGTTTCTGTAGTAGAATGTGCGGTATGAAAGCTAAACGTACAGGAGCTAAAGGTCAAAGAGATCCTAATTCAAGAATTAACAAATCGCTACGCGCATGGAATTGTGGTAGCTGTAGTAACTGGAGATAATATGGCAGTATATAAGAACATATCAAGTAAAATGATCATACGTAAAGTTATGCGTGACTTACGTCCTAATCATGCAGAATGGATAGATGATGCAGTAGAGTGGATAGGTGAAGCCCTAGAACATATAGGAGCTGCATCACAGCTNTGNCAAAAGCAATGCGTGCTTACAATAGAAGATCANAAAGCATGNTTNCCTGGAGACTTATACTTTATAAATCAAGTAGCNNTTAATCCAACTGTTGGNACNTCTTCTAGTGATGAGCTTGATGTTCTTACAGAAAAGGTTAGAGANTTAAAAGCTACAATATCTGAGTATAATAGNAACTTNGAAGAAGATGTAGCTAACAANGGTGCTAACATAACCAATGCAGACTTAGATAGATACGACACACAATATAAATCTAATGTCGCAGAGCTTAGAGAATTAATTAGTAGGATAACAGTTTTAGAGGGGATCTATTTCAATACTAAAGGTGGGGGTGTAGGCCTAGAGCCATTGTGCTATAGTGCCAGCACCTTCCATAAATCTATGCACTGTGATGATTGCGTAAATCAATACGCAGACCACAAAGAGAGTTACATTATAGATTGTGACTACATAAAGACATCTTTTCCATCTGGTAAAGTTTGTATAAGCTATACAGCTTTTCCAATAGATGAAGATTGTTTTCCAATGGTACCAGATGACATAAGCTACAAAGAAGCTATGTTCTGGTATATATACAAACAAATGTTGTTGGGCGGATATGATAAGCCTAACAATAGAATAGACTACAACTTTGCTGATCAGAAATGGAAGTACTATTGTGGTCAAGCAAGAAACGCTGCTAACTACCCGGACATAGAGAAGTATGAATCTTATATGAATCAATGGGTTAGATTAGTACCAGACATTAATAGACACGCAGCCTTCTTTGAAGAGTTAGGCGATAGAGAAAGTTTATATAGAAGCTAATGGCTAAATACGTAAAAGGATTAAATAAAGACACTGCTCCAATAGATCAGCCTGAAGGATCATATAGATATGCTAAGAATATATTATCTAACGAAACTGCTGGTGCTATATCTAACGAGCCAGGAACTTCAGTAATTAGTGAGGTTTTAAATAAGAACGAATTAGTCATAGGATCTATTGAAACTACAGAAGATAAAGTAGTATTATATACTGTAAATTCAAATAGTAATAGATCTAGAATTTATTTATATGATGCAACTATAGATAATATGACAGTTGTGCTACAAACTACTTCAGGCAATATTATTGGAGGTAATGATGTAGATCTTAAATTTAATAAGAATTTTCCTATAGAAGGAACATATAAGATAGATCCTAACGGAGAGTTAATAGTATATTGGACTGATAACTTAAATCCTCCTAGAAGCTTAAATATTACTAGACAACAGACAAGTGTTAATGGTAGAATATACGGAGTTAATCCTGCAACATCTCCTAATAAAAATTACATAGACAGGCTAAACTTATTTCCACATTCAGGCCCTGTGCCTAGTATATCTTTTAATAGTATAGCAAGTGGCGGTGCATTAAAGTCAGGAACATATTATTTATTTTTAGCATATGCTGACAAAAATTTTACTCAAACAAACTATGTATCATATTCAATAGCAGTGCCTATTGTTGAGGATACTGAAAGTGTTTTACCTATAGAAAGATACGACGGATGTTCTGCTGACACTCAGACTGGTAAAAGCATTGTTTGGGATATTAGCAATCTTAATACAGATTATGAGTTTCTTAGACCTGTAGTTGTGCACAGGAGTTTTGATAAAGATGGCGCTCCTGCTGAGTTTGCTTTTAAACTTAATGATATAGATATAAGTGGAACTACGGCAACTGTAGCTTTTTCAGGACTTGAGGGATATGAATCATCATCTGTAGAAGATGTGATAATAGATGCTGTAGCTTATGATACTGCTAAAACTCTTACACAACTAGATAGTGTTCTTTATCTAGGTAATCTTACTGGGACTAAAGATGTTGGTTATCAAAAGTATGCAAATGCTATTAATCTTAATACTGTAACTCACACTTTTGATAATTTTGATCCATATGTCGTATCTAATGATAATTTAAACTTTGGATTCTTAGATACTGATCCTCCTTTTATTAGTAAGCAGGACGGATATAGAAGTATGGATAATCTATCAAGCGCTAATCAAAGAAGAGGATACATGCGAGATGAGGTGTATGCTTTTTATATTGCGTTTATATTAAACGATGGTAGTATGTCTTATGCATACCATATTCCTGGAAGAGAGCAGTACACTAATGTAACAGATGACGACTTAGCTGTAGAAGGTAATGGATCAGTTTTTCCTGCTACATTTGATGAAACCGATTTAATAACTAATACAATAGATCCAGAATTAAATGAAATGGCTGGGGGAAAAGGTAGGATATTTCATTTTTATGATTCTTCTGCTTACCTTGGTCCAGCACAAACAAACTTTTGGCATAATGAAAATGAGATCTATCCTAATACTGACGACTATTTAGTGTTCGACGGTTTGAATCAGATAGGAGATTTAAGGGGCAGTAACGTTAGGCATCATCACATGCCTTCAAATGCAAATCCTTTTAGAAGAACAATCACTGATAACACATCTACATTTACAGGATCGACAAGCAGTCAAGTAATTAGATATTATTTTTTCTTCAACGATTTGGGATCTTTTGGAGCCTTTGGTAGTGCTAGTACTGATAATACAGATGTATATGGTGTTACTGATACCGCTGTAGATACACAAGGTTGGATTACAAACCTGATACAACCTTTTTATCTTGATCCGGCTCTTGGAAATTTTGATCAGGCTGTTGTAAATACAAATCTTTTTGACGCCCCAGGAACTGTTAATATTCTTTGGCAAAATGATTTTGGAATTCTTGGAGGTATAGGACAAGGTACTGTAAATGGTGATTCTGATAATGGAGGTACTACAGCTGATGGAGATTGGGAAATTGAAGAAACTGGTGGAACTTGGCCAACTGCTATTAACTTTTTAAGTACTACAGAAGGTTTTGGTTGGTGGGATGAAACTGTCTATACAGTAAATAGTAGTGGAAATATATCTCATGAAGTAGATGCGTTAGGTGTGCAGTTTTCAAATATTAAAATTCCAAAAGAAATAGCAGATAAAGTACAAGGATTTAGAATATACTACGCAGAAAGAGAACATGCAAATAGAAGAATATTAGGACAAGATGTTATAAAAAATACTGGAAATCTAAATGGTATAGATTTAGGTTCTTGTGGTGCTGCTGATGCAACCTACTCTACTAGAGGTAGTGAAGATTTTATATTATCTGGAGGAACATTATATAATGGCTCTGTAAATACAGCTACATTTCATGATTTTTATTTACTACAGAGAAAAAACTCACTAATACCAGCTACACATACACAACATTTATATACAGTATCAACCGCATCTTTTGTAGGACCTGCAAATCACTACTCAGATGTTGAAAATAGTAATAGCCCTGCTAATCCTAATGAATGTTTAGATAGAGATTCGTACGTAGCATTTCACGTAGGGTTAAACTACACTGTAAATGCACAACTTTTTTATCACTTCCCTTTGAGAGAAAAATGTAAAACATACTTAAATGGTAATTCATTGTTTGATGGTAGGGGTATAGGATTTGGTAAAAGAATTTATAATTTAGGAGGAGAATCATCTATATTATTAGGATATAAAAATAGTAGACTTCCAAACTTAGGAGCTTGGACTGATGCTACCGGGGGTGCTGTGTGGCACAATAATCCAGGAATGGCAGTTAATGATGTATCTTTCCAAGATCCTGGAAATAATACTGTTCAAATGCAATTACATAATCTGCATGCATTTAAAACAGATATGTATCTTTCTTACGATACGCAAGAGTTAGTGTGGACAGGATTTGAAGTAGTGGGAGATGAATTAGATGATTTTGTTTTAAAAGAAGACGGATCAGCATTAGTGGGAGGAACAACTTTTACTACAGGTCAAGTGTGGGGAGGAGACACTTTTATATGCAGACACGGCTACAGAATAACTCATAGACCTGAATATCAAGGTGCTGGTCCTAAAGATCACAAAAGTGTTTTGTTCTATATATCAGAGTCTACAGATAATATAAACTTTAGACATGAAACAGATAAAGATAGTTCATATTTTCCTGGCAGCCCATTAAAGAAGTTATTAGACATTAAGGCAGATATAGACTTAACAAAGAAAGATAATATGAAATACTCAGATCAATACAGCTTAGGCAGTATGTCTGATATAAAACCTGCTATACCATACCCATTAAGAGAATCTGATCCTAGTATATTTAAAACAAGAGTACAAAGATCTGCAAAGGCTGATAACACAAGTCTTATAGACAACTATCGTGTATTCTTAGCTCTACAATTTAAAGATCTACCACGTAATAGAGGTAGCTTGCATAAACTAATTACCTTAAACAACTTATTATATCTACATACTCAAGATAGTCTATTTAGAACTAAAGGTAAACAATCACTGCAGATGTCAGATGGTACAGAATCATTTGTAGGTAGCGGTGATATATTTGCACAAGATCCAGATGAGATTATACAAACTAAATATGGCTATGGTGGGACACAATCACAGTGGGTATCTATGGTAACTAAGCATGGGTACTTCTGTATGGATTATAGAAATCGTAGAGTGTTCTTAATGAAAGACCAAATGTATGATATAAGTAAAACAGGATTAGAGTCATGGTTCCAAGACAACATTCCTTATGCTTTAGAAGAGCATGGACTTCCTGCTGACTTTGATAATCCAATAGTAGGTATAGGCTTTCATGCAGAGTACGATGAAAGGTATGACAGAATACTACTAACTAAAAGAGATAAAAAACCTACAAATAATTTATTAAACCTATTAAGTAATGCAACTGATGATATAGCTAACCAACAACAACAGATAGCAGTATTTGATGAAACTTTAAATATGTTTACAAAGCGATTTGTTAATCAACTAGGTAATACAGTTATAACTCCTCTTGAATTTGATGATACTGATTATTTTACAGACAGTGGATGGACAGTATCTTATGATGTAGAACTAAATGTATGGGTATCTTTTCATGATTATATACCTTATAAATACACTAGATCTAAAGATATTTTATGTTCATTTACAGAAGGAAATAAAAGAATGTGGGGACACAACTCGGAAGGTAATCGTGGTAGGTTCTACGGTGGAGACTATGCATCAGAGTTTGAGTTTATATATAATTCAGCTAAAGATAGTGATAAAGTATTTTACAGCTTTGAGTATACAATCGATGTAACTGATGAGCATGCGCCTACAATAGATGAACTTAAGCTAAGACATGACCATGGATTTAATAGTTTTTATGTATACACTACACATCAAATATCTGGAGAAATTCCTATAGAGTATATGGTAAATACTCGTAGAGTTGGTAATGAGTGGAAGATAAATAAGTTTAGAGACATGGCAGCTCTATTTAATAATCAGCAACTTACATATGTAGGACCTGCAGGGGTAGGTACTTTTACTGGTAGTAACTTTGGTGTAACAAGTGCTAACGTTGCAGGTACAATAACAACAGGCGTTACAACCCATTTAGCTAATACTTCAATGTTTAATGTAGAGGGCATGAAAGAAACTATAAACACAGCTTTTATAAATGCTGCTAAATCTTGGGATCAACAAAGAAAGTTCAGAGATAAATGGGTAGGTATTAGGTTAAAATACGACAATGTTTCAAAAAAATTAATAAATTTGTATTCCACCAACGTGGCTGCAAAAAAATTCTATAGATAATTATGGCAAAATCAAGAGCTCAACAAGCAGCAATAGCAATATCAATGAAGAAAGCTGGCAAGAAGCCAAAGAGAATGTTAAAGGGTGGTAAGTCAAAAACTCTTAACAAAGTATCTAAGCAGCTAGCTAAGGCATCTAAGTTACATGCAGCACAATCTAAGAAGATTGGTAAGCTAGCTAGAACTATGCAGAAAGGTGGAGAGTATACTATTAAACCCAAAGAAACTTTAGGAGAAATTGCTTCAGCTAAAGGTATATCTGTAGATGAGTTACTAGCATTAAATCCTCAGATTAAAGATAGAGACACAGTTAGAGCAGGACAAACGATAATTACAGAAGCGCCTTCAGAGTCTTTCTTTGGCGACCTTAATCTGCCTTCAGGTAAAAAGATTGCTAAGGAATTTTTGCAAAGCGCTACTGGTATAAATCAGGCAGATGTCTTAGGACTTATACCTGCAAATGTTAAAGCTTTTGTTTCTGATATTACAGGTATAGGTAGGGAAGAAGGTATTACTGAAAAAGATCTTAATAACAGGGAAAAGAAAGCTCTAAGAGAAGCTATAAAAAGAGCTGAAGAAAAAGGTAGAAATACTATTGGATACTCAGAGTTTGCCACAACTTCATCACCCAAAACCAAAGGCCAAGATGTAGGTGGAGGAAGTTTTTTACAAAACTTTGCTCCTATAACAAAATATTTTGATCCTGACTATTCTATGAAAACTCTATTGGGACAGGCTAAATTTAAAAAGAATAAAGATGGTACTTACACGGTAACTGATCAGTATGATTTTAATGACGCTAGTAAAGCTGGATTTAAAGGAGTTATTGCAGACATTAAAGATCAAGGTATTATAGGACTTTCTCCTTATAAGTTTGCAAGAAATATTGCAAGAAACTTTGGCTCTGCTCCAGGTGAGGGTATGGATGTAAACATTACATTTCAAAAAGGAGGAATTAAACCATCTACTATTGCAATGTCTTCAGATACCATACAAGGTATAAGCATGGATCAAAACGCAGCTAAAATTAAGTTTGAAAGAAATATTAAAAAGGAAGGGTTAAATCCAGCTTCTCGTATCGTTAAACAAAATACACAAGTATTAAAAGATAAGGATGGCAATTTTATATATAGATATATAATGCCTACTGAAAAAAAACACGGAGGAGTTCACAGTGACTCTAAAGTCTTTATGAAACGCATGGGTTACTACCAAGCAGGTGGATTAAATCAAACTCCTATGTATGGCTCTAACACCATACCAGGTACACCAGAAACAGCTGCTATCACATATCAAGAAGCAGATCAAGCTAGACTAAAAGCTCTAGAAGAACAATTAAAGGAAGCTCAAGAATCAACTAAGTTTCAAGATGAAGCAGAAGCGGAAGTTCAAAAGCAAGCTGCTACTATTAGTTCTATAGAACAAGGAGTATCACAGGGTGTAAAAGGGCTAGATAAAATTGGAGTGTTTGATAAGTTAAAAGAGCAAGGTGCTCAGAGGCTTGCCAAACAAGCTACTAAAGATCTTATAGGGCAAGCTGGGCTTAGATTAGGAACAGAGAGTGCAGGACAATTAGGTAAAACTATTGCTCCTAAATTATTTGAAAAGGTTACAATGTCAGCTGTACCAAGCACTTCTTCTTTACCAGCAAGTTTAGCAAACTTTAGTGCTCCAACTATTAACATGCCTACGAGCGCGCTAAGTTTGAGTACGCCCGGTGCATCACCATTAGCACAAAGCGCAATTAGTTCAGGCGCAGGTGCAAGTAAAGGATTAATAGGAAGTGTAGGACCTGGTGGTATTGGTGCTGTTGCGTCACTTGCAGGTGAAGGTCTTAAGATGGCATCTGATGATCAAGATGCTACTACAATGAACGTAGGAGAATCTATAGGATCTGGACTATCAGGTGTTGGTACAGGTATTGGTGCAGCTATGGGTACTGCAGCATTATTAGGATCATCACTAGGTCCTCTAGGTACGGCAGCTGGTGCTATAGGTGGAGCTATATATGGTTTAGGTAAAGGTCTTATAACAAGAGGTAAGGCTAGAAAAGAAGAAGCAAAAGCTGAGGAAAAGAAAAAAGAAGAAGTACAAAGGATTGCATCTAAACAAAAACTAGAAGCACTTAAGTCTAAAGAATATTCAGGCTTTGACTTTGGCGCTGATATTAGACAGCGTGGAGGATTTAGTGGGGCGTTAGATAACATACAAGACGGATTAACACTAGCTGGACTAGCAGGGCCTGCAGGACCTTTTGCAGATATAGCTAATACTTTTATTTCTGCAGGTAGAGGACTTTATTCTGGTGTAACAGGAGACACAGAAGCGGCTAAAAAACATGCATTGAACACAGGCGTTAATTTAATTTCAGCTATACCAGTTATAGGTGATACACTGTCAGCTCCTAGAGCAGTAAAGGCAGGAGCAAATTTAGCTCAGAAGGCTATAGTAAAAGGAAAGAAAGTTAAAGCAGGAGCAAATGTGTTACAAGCTGCAAACATTATAAATCCTACTGGTACATTCAAACCTTCTGTAGATATGAATCAAACATTTGCTTCAGAAACAACTGGAGTTCGACCTCCAATAATTCCAGAGCTATTAAATTTACCTAAGGTTCCACAGCAACCTCCTATACCAAAGATAGGACCTAGTACGAGAAAACACGGTGGTGTAAAACTACCTGGGGGTATGGCTAAGCCTATACCAGGATCTGATGCGATAGAGTTCAAAGGTAGAAGTCATGCACAAGGTGGTATCATGGTAGACCCTATGACAGAAGTAGAAGGTAACGAAACAATGGATCAAGTAACTATGAAGAAAGGTGGTAAAAGAGATTACTTCTTCTCACAACATTTAAAGATGGGAGGTAAGTCATTTGCACAGAGACATAAAGATATATTAAAGAAAGGTGGTAGTCAAAGAGATATTGACGCACTAGCTAAACTACAAGAAAAGAAAGCAGGTAGAAATCCTAATACTGTTAAGTTAGGCGCTGGTGGTTACTATCAAGGAGGAGGGGCACCACCGTATAATCCAATTTTTAACGTGAGTTCTGTAGTTCCTCAAGATAATACATTAATACAACAGGGGCCTACTGGTCTTTTTGAAAATCTTCGTCCATCTAATGAATTCATTAACAAACAAATACAGATGCGAGACGATATTATGTCAGGAAAATTAGTTTATGATCCTGTTACAAATAGTTTTGTTCCAGCAGAAANTAGTACTACAGAAAAGAAAGAAGAAAAGAAAGAGGAAAAGAAAAAAACAAATACAAAACCTAAGGAAGACGAGAAAGAAGAGCAGCGTGAGACATTTGAATTTACTCCTATGCCAACAAGGCCAGTAGATCTAAGTAAGATTACGTTTAATCCTTTACAACCTTTTCAAGGGTTTCCTACTAATACTAACTTTTTAACGCAAGACAGCGATGGTGATGGTATACCTGATTATGTAGATTTTACAGACAATTCCTCAGATCCTACTATTCCACTTGCGGATACTAGAACTACTGACGTAGAAGAGACTACTAATGTAGATGAGTCTCAAATTTCAGAAGAGGATAAGAACATAATAAACAAAGCAAACTCAGGAGCTGATCTAACAGACTTTGAAGAGAAAGCTTTAAGAAGATTACGTAGAGATGTTCCTGGCCTAGCTATAGGCGCTGGTGTTGCACAACTTATTGGACCTGCATATGCATTCTTCAAGAAAGATAGAGTAGCGGAGCAGATGGGTGCACCAGGTAGAATCAAAGCTCCTACGTTAGATAGAGTAAGTTTTAATACTGAGCGTGCTGCTAATGCAGCAGATAATAGAGCCATGAATAGATTCATTGAGACTAGTGGTATTGGACCAGCTGGTATTATTGCTAAGATGTCTGCATATAGACGTAAGCAAGAAGGTGATATGAAGATTGCTGCACAAGAGTCTAGAATAAATACTCAGATTGCAAATAGAGAGGCACAGATGGCACAGCAAGCCGACATAAGAAACGTTGCAAATAGAATGCAAGTAGATCAGATTAATACTGGCCTAAGAGAAGCACAGTTAGCTGCTAATGAGGATAGAAGATTAGAAGCTATAGATGCATTTACTGAAAGAACTGCAGGATTAGCTGGTGATCTAATGTCATACAAAGCTACTGAAAGATTGGCAAGAGCAACAGGTGATATGGGTATCTACGAAAGAGATAGATTAAGAAATTTCTTAAAGAATCAAGTTAATCCTAGGACAGGTAAACCATACACAAATGCTGATATAGCTGAGTTATTTAACAAACGTTTTGGTGAAGCTCAAGCAACTAAAGAAGATAAAAAAGATGAGTAGATATAATTTAAGACCGTACGTCAGTGTCTATAGAGATCCAGGATCTGTACAGATAAACACTTTACAAAGACAAAAGTTTCAACAAGCATTCAATGCTGATGATGCTATAGCAGGTGCAGTAGATCAAATGAAAGCTGCAGACTTTGAAGGTGACCAGGCTCTTAAGATGGAGCTTGAGCAGAATACTAGACAGCAGTTACAAGATAGAGCTAGTCGTGGTGATTATGAAACTATGATGTTAGATGTATCTAAGAGTGCTAGAGAGTTTGATAAAAACTATCAGCCTATAAAGCAGAACTATGAGATGTATCAAGCATATCAAAAAAGAGTAAAAGATGCATACGATAAAGGAGATATAAATGCATTAACTTTTAATAAGGCTCTTGCTAAATCTAATTTTGGATACTCAGGATTAGAGAGAAATGAAGATGGTAGTATTGATGATGGTAGTTTCTTTAATGGTTACAACTTTGTAAAAGATGTTGATATACAGGCATTGATGTCTGAGGCTATGAAAGACTATGCAGCTAAGGAGGGGGGTCAAGTTGTACAACAAGTTGGTCAAGGCCCTGACGCAATGTATACTATTAAAATAGGAGAGACTTACAAAACTGTTCCCAAAAAAGATGTAGAGGCTATATTCAACAATGTAATGTCTAGGCCAGATGTATCTGCATCAGTAGCACAGCAAGTAGATCTTACAACTTTTGATGTTACAGATGAACAAATCAGACAACGTCTAACTGCTAGTTTATATGGAGATGAGAATGATCCTAACAACAATGGACTAATAGGACTAAGAGATAAAGCTCTTGCAGATGGTAATGATAAACTTGCTGCACAGTTAGATGAAAAAATACAGAAAGAAATTAATCTTCTTAGCAGTGCAGGACTAGAATCTGAAGAAGAGCGTATGCAAGCCCGTGCAAAATATCTAAAAGATGAAACTCTTTCAGGTATTATAGGAAGTGAAAGAGATATGGCTGTTAGAAAGTTTGCGTATGAAAATATATTCAGTGAGCAAATAGTAGACTACGATAAGATGTTCTTAGTAGGTTTAAAATCTAAACTAGATAAAGCAGTGCCTACTGTATATTATGATACTGGTATGACACAAATAGATAATGCTGGAGGTAGGACTCAAGAATCAGTTAATACATATATACAAAAACATCAAGATAGTCAGATACTTGTAGAAAATGATGCCACAATACGTGCTAGACAGCTAGGTCTTATTGGTGATGACCAAAGAATAACTGTTGATGATATAATGAATGGTAGAGTTCCAGAGCAATTCAAACAAAAAGACGATAACGGAAACTCTATATTAAAGAGCATGCAGGAGAAAATTTCTTATGCTAGACTTGAGATAAATTTACAAGAGCAACGATTAAGAGAAGCTGAAACTCAAAGTGGATTCTCAGTAAATCAACTTGCTGATGCAGAAAAAGAGTTTGCAGTAACAGATTTTAAAGGAACTGTAGGTATTGGTAGTCAAAAAATAAATGGTAAACAACTAGTTGATGCTGTATCAAAACTTGTAGGGAGAACAGTAACTACTTCTGAAGCTATAAAATTTATAGATGAAGCAAGGAGAAAGAGAAATGTAACAGGAAATTCTTTATTCGCTGATAGAGAGGATGGTAGAACCAATAACCAGCTACTAGTATCTTTAGGTAATATTCTTAATGAAGATTATAATAAAAACTTTGGTCCATTAAACGGAGTTCCAGATAAACTAATTCTTGATATTACCAAATTTAATACTGGCTTCTTTAAAAGAAGAACTGATAAAATAGATAAATGGTTAGAGGAAAATTCTACTGTAGAAACATCAGGTATGACTTCTACTACATTCCCTGGAGAGAGTGATCCTCTAGTTCAAGAAAACACGCAAGCAGTTAAGAATGCATTTGAAAATCGTGTTCTTGATCCAAACTTTGAAATATTCTATAACGGTCAAAAACAAGATGGTTATGGAAATGTTCAAACTATGATAGAGGACTTAGATCTTGATACAGATAAGCCTATAAAAGTAACACAGGTTACATTTGATACAACACCTTATCTAGGAGAGCCTAGCTTACAGTTTACTACTAATGCAATTGATCCTAAAACAGGAAACCCTGTAATAGTAAAAGTACCTTATAGTAATATGAAACAGGCTGGTATGGAGCAGTACTTCCAAAACCCTGTATACAAAACACAACTTGAGGTTAATAAGAGTAGATTGCAAGGTCTTCCTAGTGCAGACATAGGATTCTATGATGAGAATGGAGTATATAAAGGACATCATCAATATAATTTTGATGCAAATAAAAATATAACATCTGTTACTGTCTTTGGTCTTAAAGAAAATGCTAATGGTCAGATGGTGCCTTATGTAGAAGGTTCATATCCTCCTAACTCTACAATATTAAGTGATGATATATATAATATAGATGCAGCAGGACTGACTGTAAGAACAATGCTAAAGTAATATGGCTGAAGAGACTAGAATAAATCCAATAACTCAAACTCCTAACAATGCGCCCCCGTCTGTAGACACAACGGACGGTACTCCAAAAAGAGTTAACCCTATAACAGGAAAGGCAAATAGTGATATTAAACCTAGAGTTACTTTAGGAGATGGTAGAATGGGAGAACAGATGTTAAATCAGCAACTTCTATCTACTCAATATACTACTGATAGAGGAGAGCCTATAACCAACTTTACTAAGTATGGTATAGCTCTTGGTCAGGATTTAGACTGGGATGAGCTAAGAGCTCGTAGACAATCAACTGCAGATCAATGGGGAAATGGTATAGCTAAAGCCGGAGTTACCACTATAGGTGCTGTAGCAGAAAATACATTAGGTATTATATTTGGATTGGGAGAGTTGGCTACTGGAGGAGCATACTATGATAATGCCATAGGTAGAAGTGTAGATAAGGCCAATGAGTGGATGCGTGAGAACATGCCTAACTATCTCACAAGAGAAGAACAAAAGATGAACACGTTCCAAAAATTAGGAACTGCAAACTTCTGGGCTGACACTGTAGCAAATGGATTAGGATATTCTTTAGGATCTATAGCTACTATGTATCTAACAGGAGGCTTAGGACCAATAGGACTAACAACAAAAGCTTTAAGCGGAGCATCTAAGGGAACTGCATTATATAATGCAACAAAGGCTATTGTTAATGGAGCTAAGCTTGGTACTAAACTAGCTAAAGGTGCAAGTCCATTAGTTAGATTTACACGTGCAGCTCAAGTGTTAGAAGGAGGTTTAATGATGTCTCTAGCTGAAGCATCTGTAGAAGCAAGAGAGAGTCAAAGAAATACATATCAAACACTTCTTGATGGTTATATGCAAGAAAACTTGTTAGAAAATGAATCTCAAGTTCCAGATGATATAATAAAACAATTTGAAGATGTATCTTATGCTGCATCAAATACAAACTTTGCAGTGCAATTGCCAATACTTGCTGGTACTAATTTATTAATGTTTGGTAGATCGGTAGCAGGTTACAATGCAGCAATGAGAGGAACTGGTGATGTTATATTAGATGGAGCTAAAAGAAAAGCTGCATCTAGATTTGCTAATGAAACTGTGTGGCAAGGGGTGATGAATAAAATGAAACCTGTTGCAATGAATGCTGTAGAAGAAGCATTCCAAGAAGGGTTTCAATTTTTCTCTGGAGAGTTTTCACACAGTTACCACACAGATAAACTAAAAAACAATGGTTATGGAGACATGGGTAAAGCGCTAAACGAAGCTTTATCTAAAACATTTGGTACACAGGAAGGTTTAGAATCAATGTTCGTAGGTTTAATAACTGGAGGTCTTATGAGCGGCGGACGATCTGTTATAAATAAAGACCATTCAAAAAGAAAAGCAAATGCTGAAGCTCTATCTAATGCCATAAATACTGGATTCTTTGATGGCACTGCACAAAAATTAGGATATGCTAATGCTAGCAGTGAAGTTCTTAAACGTATGCAGGCTGCTAAACAAAGAGGAGATATAAATACATTTAAAAATGAGCAGTTTAAATTAATAAGTATGAATGCATTACAAGCCTTAGAGATGGGAGGCTTTGATGTATACAGACAAAAGATAAATGATTTTGCAGACTTAAGTGATACTGAGTTTGCCGAAGCTATGGGTATATCACTAGTAAATGAAAAAGGAGAAACTCTTACTTTAGAGCAAGCTGCTGGTGAATCTAAGTCTGAAATAATGGCTGGTATAAATTCTAAGCTTGATAATCTACAGCAGGTATATAAGAATGTAAGCGACAGATTTGCATTGCCTGAGCAAACTAGAGGATTACCTAGACTATTAATGGGTGAAGAAGCTCGTAAAGCAGAAGATCAAACATATAGAGAAAGATCAAATCTAAGACATGAATTAGTTTTTAGAGGAGCTGAGGTGCAGGATAGAACTCGTAGAATGGGAGATGTTCAAAAGGATATGCAGGAAACAATTAATAAATCTCTTGCAGCTAATAACAAGATGCTGGATACAGAGTTAAATATTAATAATGCATTGCAAGATTTTTCTATATTCCAAACAGAGCCCGGAGAGACAGATGCTAAAGACTTTGATGTTGATAAAAGGCTAAAAGATATGCAGCAGAAAATGAATAAGGCATATATAGAATTAGCAAAAATAGATCCTATAGCAGCTGAACAATTGAAAGCACAGATGCAGGATTATGGAAAGCTTGCATCGGATACCTTTATAGCGCTTGATATATATAATAAACTAGCATCTGACCCATATGCACAAGCTGCATTCCAAAGAAATCTTAAGGTAGAACAAGACGCTGCTCTATTAAGAGAGCAAACTAAAGTGTTTAATGAAAAGTTTGATAAGGCAGAAACTTCTGAAGATGTAAATAAAATATTAGAAGACAAAGATTTGCCACCAAGCCTAAAACAAAAAGCGTTAGCAAAAGAACTAGAGCTTAGAGCAAAAGAAAGAGAGCAATCGCAAAAGTATTTAACTCAGGCAGGAACAAGTACACAAGAAAAACTTGATAAGTTAAAAAAGATAGATAAAACTAAGTTAAATCCAATAGAAAAAGTTGGACTATCTATTGCTATTAATCATTTAGAAAATATATTAAAAGGTGAAAAGCAAGGAAAGTTAGATGTAGTAGCCACTAATACAGAAGAAAATCAAGTAGTAGATCAAGAAGATTCTACAGGAGAAATACAAGAAGCATTTGACCCTGACAATCTAGGTGGTGTGCAAGTTATAAGTGAAGATGGTAGAACATTTCAAATAGATGGCACTACATACTACAATAAAGAAGTTAATCCAAACGATGCTGTAAAACGTACAGAAAGATCTAAGAAGATAAAGTACGTACAGTTAGAGGATGCAAATGGTAACAGAAGACGTTTTATTAGACAGCAAGCTGATGCACTAGCGTATGCTATCCGCATGTCTGAAGCTCGTAAACTGGAAGGCCAGCCAACTCTAGATAGAGAGGCAGCTGCAGCTAGAGAAAAAGCTGCAAAAGAAAGAATAAAAAGATTAGCTTTTGGTGGTAAACACGGACAAAAAACAAATGACTCTTTACGATCAGAGATATACGAGCTAGATAAAATACTAGATCAACTACAAAAAGACTATGATGATCTTAGATACTTTTTTATATCTGAAGGAGGTACTAAGAAAGATGTAAAAAATGATCCTGAAATGCGTGAAAGAAGAAGAGAAATGAACTCTCTTAGAGGAAAGATACGTGCACGTAAAGGGGTACTAAAACTTAGAGGACAAGCTATAGGCGTATCTGAAATGGAGCGCGTACGAATAGAGGGTAAAGCTATGGAGTCTATAGAAGAATCTAAAGAGTACAAAGCTATAGTAGAAAACGAAATAACAGAGTTAGAGAAAGCTATTGAAACTCTAGACCAGTCTATGCAAGAGTATCAGAACAATGATGACTTTGACTCTTTCAAGGCTGCATCTGCAGCACATAAGCAAGCGCAACAAAAATTAGAACAAAAGCGTAAGGACCTACTAAATGCAGAAGCACAGATAGCACTAGAAGAAAATAAACTAAAAGGAATTACAAATGAAAACGAAACTGGACTTCCAGAGTATGGAGGACAAACTACCGAAAGCATTGAGGGAGAAACTCAAGAACAAGACACTCCAAGAGAAGTTGGAGATAATAGAGAAGGCGTTAGAGAAGAGAGGGCTTCTGTAATAGAGGAAAACAGAAAAGAAGCTTTAGATAGTATTACAGGAATTACAAGGATAAGGAATGGAAAAGAAACTACTGTTTATCAAATACAAAAACCTATTAAAGGAGAAAGGCCAGCAGGAGTAAAAGATTATGCAACAGAGCAAGAAATTATAAACGAAATAAATAAATTTTATGATAATCAGCTAGCTGCTTTACCAGCAGTAGAGGAAGACACTCCAGAACCTGTAGGCAAGAGTGAAAAGGCAATAGAAAAATCTGTAGAGAATAACAAAAGATCTCAAGAAGCAGCTAAGCCTACATCAAGCGGTAAGCAAGGTGGCCCTAGAACAGGATTTATATCAGCCTCGGAAGCAGCAGCACTAGGACTTGAAGGGCCTGGAATGGAAGGACCACCAATGCCTCCAGTAGAAGGGCCCACACTTGGTGAAGCTTTACAACAACAAAGACCTGTACCACCCACTATAGATAAATACAACTATAATCCAACTAATCTTACTAGCGATGAAAGAAATGAATCTAAAAACTATCTTATAGATAAACTAGGACAGCCTACTTCTATACAGATTACAGAAGATAAAGATGGTTATAGATTTACTTTTAAAAATGGTCTTGTTATAGAAACTTCTGCAAAAGGAAAATCATTATCATATCCTAAAATGACTCAAGAAATTGTTGATCTTGCAGGAATAGATCCAGGTTATGATATTAAATTTCTTGCAGGATTAAATAAACTAGCTGAAGAGCGGTTTAAAAAACAACCTATAGGCAAAAGATCTGAAGGAGATAATATAGATGTAAAATCTGCAATGTCAGACAGAGCTGTAAAAGATCCTGCAACAAACAGATCACAGATAGAGGTAAGTCCTGCAGGCAGTCCTACAGTAAATGCGCCTGACACTGTAGATGGGCAGATAATTAAGATGAATAGAGAGGCTCTAATACAGATACAGCCAGGCGTAGAGGTAGAGTTCCAAATCATAGAGAATGATTATTATAAAGAAAACTTTCCTGATGGTAGTGTAGCTGATATACCTGTATACTTCAAAGTAGGAGATCAGATAGTTGGTAAACTACAAAGAGGTGAAGGACAAGACAGAATAGACATAGTTCGTAAACTTCAGGCAGGAGAAAGAGTTACTACACAAGTAGCTAGTGTTACATCTCCAAACTTTAACAATGCAAGAACTGCAGATGGTCAAAAGTATTTTTATGACCCGCGTGAAACATTTGGCGGTACGCCACAGTTAGTAGGTACAGTTGTAACAGATGGTGTAGTAGAATTCATTGGACCATCCGGGTCAGACCTTACTATGCGTACACCAGGTAAAACAGCGCCAGGACAGGTAGGCTTCTTAATACCAGCTAATCAAAATCCTGAAGGAACAGATAATGTTTCTATGGGTAGCACAGCTAATCTTACTAGAGATGCGGTAGCAGCTGTAGGTGAAGCACTAAAACAAAAGAACTTTGATATTGCAAGAGAGATTGTAGCTAACAGTGATGAAAGTAGAAGAGCGGTTGCATACTCAGATCCAAATTACTTAGAGTTTGGACAGTTTGGTAGTGGTCAAAACTATATGGTATATAATAGTCCACAAGCAGGTCGTTTAATAAGACTTAATGATGTTCAATTGCAAAATGCTTTACAGGATAAACCATTTAAGTTTAGCTTTGTTGATGTTCAAAATGGAGACTTCCAAGTTACAAAAGCAGAAACTAAAGACTACGATAAGATAAAAGATAATTTTAAGAAAGACTTTGCAGATTTCTTAGATAGAAAAAAATACAATGTAGATTTAGCTAGAGCTAGTAGAGAGGGTGCATACACTAGTCCTGTAAATCCAAACAATACTTATGATAGCTATACAGACTATCTATTCTCTGCGCAAGAGTTAGGAAATGTAGGTAGATCAGAAGGGCTAGGATACAACTCTATACTAACAACTGATGTAGTAAGAACTTCTGTAGGATACTTCCACAACCCAGTAATAACATTTAGTAAAGGAAATCTAAAAGGAACAACTGTTGAACAAATCTCAGAAAATACTACCTTTGCTTCTTCTAAAACTCCAAGTCTATCTGACCTTCAAAACTTTGCAAACGAAATGGGTAGTCCATTTGCAGCAGATTTAAACAGAAACGACTTTGATCAGGATTGTAAATAAAAATAGATATGGCTTGTAAACTTAAAAGAGATAGTGATAATAATGTTGTAGGTATAGAAACTCCTAGTGGAGAATCCTCTTTGTTATTTGACAGATTACTAAACGCTACTGGAGATCCTGCAGTTGCTGAGTATGTATACAGAAACATGTATACAAAAGAGTTCAAAGATGACTACGGCTTAGACTTTGAAAACGATCCAAAGGCAAAGAATCCTGCAACACTTATAACAGATGAAAATGGTGAGCCTAAACTTGGATTTGGTAATGGCTACTACTATGTGATAAGACCTGATGGTACAGAAAAGATACTTACTAATTCTAAAGGACAGCCTCTAACTTTTGCTACAACACAAACAGCTAGTGACTTAAGCTATGAAAAGGAACGAGTGCTGGTTGATACTCTGATTAGTTTCTTCAATGACTTTCGTAATAATAATCCTACATACTTTAAAAATATTAATAATGTAAAAAAGTGGTTTGGAGATAAGAAAGGAAAAGTAAAAGGCCTTTTAGCAGAACGAGCTCTGGCTGAAGGATTTGATGGTCTAAGAAAAAATAGTAAAGGAGTTCCTATTAAAGAAGATAGAGACAAAGTAATAGCTGTAGCTGAGAAAATAAAAAGTAGAGAGATTCAAGATGCTGCTGGAGTTGATGCTGAATTAGCTGATAGTGGTATTACAATTAATGAGAAAGGTTATATCATGCTAAACGTATATCTTAATTGGCAAGATGTTACGGACAAGTTTGGAAATATTAGAATAAAAGGATTTAGAAGTTCTGTGCAAGAAGGACTAGAAGCATACGGTATGAAAGTAAAAGATGATATCGTAGAGATAGTAGATGAAGATGAGTCACCTATTCGTATACATGATATATCTAGATTACAAGAGCCTCCAAAAGATAAACTATCAAGTGGTGTAAAAGCATTCTTAACAGACATACGAGCAGATGAAAAAAATGTATTAGGATACAATACAGCTATACCATTAGATGAAATATACTCAGAAATAAATGAAGCAACTGTAGATCAACCAGACTTCCCTGGTATGATGGCCCAATTAAGAACAAAGGCAAAATACAATCCAACGCTTATACCTGTAATAAGAAAATTAGAAAGCTTAAGCGCTCAAGAAGAAGCTGCGTTCTATGCAAACTTTGCTAACTCTTACAAAAAGTTTTTACAATTTAGAACAGATAAAAGAGACATTGTATCCCCAGATGGACAAAAGATAGGAGAAGCTATAGATGTAAAAATGTTTGACTCCGATCAAGGCAGTATAAAATCAAAAGCCTTGAACTTCTGGAAGAGACAGTCTATAGAGTCAGACATGCCTAATCCAAGAGCTTTATATAAAACTAATGAAGACGGTACATTTGAGGTAGTAGAAAGTAAAAGTAAAGCTATAGCATCTGCATACGATAAGATAAAAGACCTTAGACGATCTACAAAAGAGTTACAACCTGCAGATGTAGAAAATTTATCTACACTGTTATGGAACTTAGGTATACAATATGGAAATACACTTCAAGAGTCTACAGATAAATTAAACGAATACTTTGTAAAAGGAGATGTTGATGGCGCAACTGGCATGGACCTGTTTAGAAAAGAAGTATTTAAACCTAAGAAAGGACTAGAAAGACTAGTAAATGCAGTAAAAGAAAATAGATATATATACGGATCAGATAAACAGGGAGGAACACTAGATGTAATAAAAGAGTGGGCAGCCGTTACTCCGTTCTTTGTAANCAACCCGGCTGAATCATTCTTAAGTGGTGCAGGTAAAGTATACTACCCAATTAATCAGCCTACTATACTAGATGAAACAGTAGTGCAGATAAAGAATAACTACCAACCTATGTTTGATACTTTTGTTCAAACTCCGTTATTCTCTCCAGGCTTTGACATTAAACATCAATCACCTCTACTATCAGCCTTAACTAATGAAGATGTAAAAGAAGTTCTAAGTACACAGATATTAGATTCTTCTAAAGGTGTAAATGATTATGGAATTGGTATAGACTACGAAGGACAAAGTGAAAAAGGTTCTTTAATAGTTAGATTAAATGCGTTTGCAAACAATGGAGCAAAAAGTAAAAATACACCTACATATTTTAAACTTACACTACCTACACAAGCAGACCGTAAACGTATGGACTTTATTACCATACCAAGGTTTGAGTATTACAAAAGGTTAGGAATTAGTCTAACTAAAAGAGAAGCAATCAAAGGTATCATAGTACAGGATTTAGTAACTATGTTACAGGCTAGAAGAGATATAGCAAAAGCAAATGGGGATATAAGTCAGCTTATTGAAGGCTATCACTTTGCAAAAGGAACTAATCCTTTTACTGATGGTGAAACCGGATCAGTGTTTACTATGCCACAAATTGCAGGACTAGACTACTCACAAACAGTAGATGGTAATGTAGACCTAATACAAAGAGCGGATGTCTTCTTAGATCAAAATGCCGGAGCAGCTGAGATGCAGAAGGTAGATGAAATACTAGAAAGATTAGTTGATGATGTTGAAACTAAACTTGAAGGATATGAAGAAAGAGTAAAGAGTGAGATAGAGAGACTAGAAATAAACCCTGCTGATTTACATGTATCCATAAGAAATAACAAAAACTTTGTAAAAGACTTTGTCTTCAATGATTTCTTTGGTAGGATAGAAGTAAACAAACTATTACGTGGGGGTATGGCTTTTGCAAAGGATGGTGCAGACTTCTACAAACGTATGGGACTAGTCAACACACCTGGTAGAAAGTTAGCATTACAAGGCACATTAAGTGATCCGGGATACGGCATGATGCCTACATACAAAACAGCTACTATAAANGAACTANGATTTCAGAACGGTGCTGTAGCAAACGCAGTTGCTGATAAAATGTTTACTAATATGATGGAAGCCGGCGTATCAAGAGATGAGGCTGAGAGAATATCTGAACAATACAGAGATGTAGTAAAAACAGATGCGCAGTCATTTATATCCATAGATATGTACCGCGGTATACAACAAGGACTCGGAGAGTGGGGATCTAGAGATGAACAGGCATATCTAAATGAAACTAGTATAGACCCAACTAATCCAAATGCAGGTAAGTATGTGGACAATGCAGGAGTTCCTGTAGTTATCAAACCAATAAAGCCTTATCACGAAGAGTTAAAAGTTAGAGATGGTAAACCAGTTCTGCATATGGATAAAAACTCTTATGTAACTGTTACTAAAGAACTATCTGCAGAGTACCCGGTACTAGAAAAGTTACGTAGGGTTATGCAAGATCAAGATATTCATGTAATACATGAAGAGAATGCAAACAAAGGAGCTCGTAAAGATGTTAGAGATGCATATACAGATAACTTAGATAACTTAAAGACATTTGTACTAGACTCTACAAAACTAAAACTACCACAAATAATACCAGTATCTAAAAAAGATAAGATTACATTCTCAAGACAGATACGTAAAAACATAATAAGTGATTGGTTGTTAGATCCTAATCTAAACTTAGAGTTCCAAAACCTGATAGCTGAAAATATAAAAGAAGATACAAAAAAGATAGAAGACGAGCTAGGTCTTACCGCCTTACGTAATGCTAAAAGTCTAGAAGATAAAAGAGATGCAAAGTTAGATCACTTACAAAAGCTAAAAGAAAGATTACTATCACAGATACGTGAAAAAGGATTACCTGATTCTTATTTAGGTGCACTAAACATTGTACCAGACGGAGAGTTTGATTATAGATTTGCTATACCGCTAGCATTCCCTAACTTCCAAGCTAAGTTTGAACAGATATACTTTAGCTTATTCAATAACGGTATATTTAAACAACAGCAAAAAGGTAAAGAGCTTGTACAGATAGCAGAAGTAGGTGGTCATATAGAAAGCAGTGAGTTAAAGATGTATGATGGTACATCTCCCGCAGAAGTAATGATGCGTCGTAGTGATTTAGGTATAGCAGAGAATGAAAACATAGAAGACTTAATAGCAAACAATGACCCAAGACTAACTGTTATAGGATACCGTATGCCTAACCAAGGTAAAAACTCTATGCTACCAATGAACGTAGTACGATTCTTACCTGAATCACATGCAAAAGGAATTATAGTACCTGGTGGAATTACTACACAAATGGGTAGTGACTTTGATATTGATAAGATGTATGTTATTCAAAAAGAAGATGGGCAGGATCAAAGATCTCAAAGAGAACAAAGAATATTTGATATAATGTTCCAAGCACTCACAGCTCCTGAACACTTAAGTCAAGTTTTAGATCCTCTAGATGGAAACAGACTAACTAATAAAGCCATGGAAAATCGTGGTGCTAGTGAAATTATGGTAGACTATAATGATCCACTAGCAGAAATAGACATGGAGATGCGTAACAAAGCGGGTATAAGACTTAGAGGTTCTTGGGCTAACATACTTGCAGGACACAATATTGCGCAACAAGGAACACTTTTGATAAGCGGAAACTTTGCACCAATAATAGAAGGAAAGCGATTTGATAAAGTAGGTGAAAAGTATGAATATGATTTTGATAAAGGAATATTTTCTGAAAAGTTTAATAGTTCTATTATATCTAACTATCTATCAGCTGCAGTAGACGCCGCTAAGAAACCTATACAAATAGACATAAATGATAATGAGTTTACTGTACCTGTAGCAGGAATGATGCTAAGTGCTGGTATACCCGTAGAAGTTGTAATAGATTTTCTAACACAACCTGCTATAATAGAAGCTATACAAGTAGCAAAAAACAAAGGGTATAATCCAGGCCAACTGTTCTTGGCTATTAATGAAGTTAGAAAAAAGTATAAAGGAAAAGCCAGTGATGCTGTTATGCCTATGTTTGTAGAAGAGTTAGCCAGTAAAAACGATAGTAGTCAAGAAAAAATGCTAAACAACTTTGCACTATTCCATAGAGCTGGTAGATCTGTAGTAAAAGCATTCAAAGTAATTACACCTGATAATTTAGATAATGTTAATGAGATGTCAGGATTGCGAGGATGGCTTGATATAGAAGCTGAGTACTTAAGTAATGAAGACATACAGATAGTAAAAGGTGCAGAAGAGTTCATTACTGAAATGCAGATTGGGTTAACTAATAATATAAATACTACTTCTCCTATGGAGGTTGCATACCGTGGTGTATTTGATACTATAATGAATGCAGCACAAGACGCAGGCTTTATAAATAATAATCTAGCATTCAATGTATTTAAAAGATTATTAAAACAACAGATAGGCGCAACATCTTTTGACGCAGCTACAAACAAGTTAATAGACAAGGCGTTGTTCTTAAAGATGATGGCTCATCAGGATAGCCCGCTAGCACCACTGATGTCTAAGAATAACTTTGAAAGATTATATATAGATCCTGCAAATAACATAGCTATAAGGCTTAGAAGACTACAAGAGAGCGGTAAGCTAAAAGGTAATATATTCTTTGAAAACTTACAGCAAGCAGATTCTAATAATGAAAAAGGCATACCGGTGTTTACAGTGCAGTTAGATACTAGCTTTGATGCAGGAACATTAGAGAAAAATAAAATGACTCAAGGATTTAAACAGATGTTAGATAGTTCTGATCCTGAAGTTGCAGCATTTGCTAAAGATTTGATAGCTAATCAATTAATGACAAAAGGATTCCAACCTGGTAGAGGAACATACATAGATATGATACCAGCTGAGGTATTTACTACTAGTATGTTGAACCCCGCATTAGAGAGTCCTGTGCAATTCTTCTCTAGAATACAAAACAATTCTCACGATGCATTGTTCTTTAATGACTTTGTTCACGATTTTATTCGTAACTTTGGAACATCTAGGCCGGGTGGTAAATCTTTACTACCCAAAGTTAGTCCAAAACTAATAAAGCCTGATAATAACGGCGTAATAACTTTGGCTAAGAACGCAGCGCCTAATGCATATAAAGGTAGGAATAAAGGGTGGGTTGCATATTTTACAGCTAGTCCCGAAGGTAAGTCTGAAATATATGTAAGAGTAGGAGAAGGACAGTATATGAAGCTGCAGCAGAAAGGGGTTCCAGGCAAAGTAAATGAGGTAGGTAACGCATCTGAAAATAGTTCTATGAAAAGAGAGCCTAATACAGTAACAGGCCTACCATCTACAAATGTGATAGAGCAGAGGCTTACAAAGAAAATAGCAGATGCTAAGGATGATGTTGTAGAAATACAAAAAATATGTAGAATATAATGGCGAACAAGTGTATAATAATAGTAAATGGTAAAGAGCATATAATGATGTCTAAAGTTGCAGACTACATTGATAACTCTGCAACAGGATCAAGAAATGCTCAAAAGGTAGTTGACATACTAAAAGATAGTAGAGTCTTAACGCAGTTCCAAGGTAAGCCTGAGATGTTTGCAACACAAGAACAGCTGAAAGAACTAAGACTTGTTAACCAAAGATACCCCGGCCTTCTAAACTTTTCATTCGAGACAACACAAAAGTATGGGCCTGAAACTGGGCAGCCTACAAACATATACAAAGTAACTATTAGTCCTAACATACTAAACAGTGCATCAGAAGTAAAAGCAAAAGACTCTGAGTTTAATTTTAAAAATAACTTTGAGAAAGATGAGTTTACTAGAAAGACTCAAGCTAAATCAGAAGGTGTAACAAAAGAAGAAGCGCCAGCGGAAGAGACAGAGCTCCGTGCAAATACGTATACTACAAAAGAAAATGCACAAAAAGAGTTGATGGAGTTAGCAGTCAATGCTAAAGTTATTGTAGAATCAGAATTGCGAGACGTACAAAACTTACCTGAAGATCAAATAGAGCGTAGAGAAAATAGATTACGAAGATTAAAAATTGCAGTAGCAAACATTAATAAAGTAGAAGACTTCTTTATGTTTGTAGCAGCTAATAAAGATAACGTAAACAATGCAATAGCAGAGTTTAACTCTTTGATGTCATTGTCTGTAGAGGAAAGAGCTACAGCCCCTAACATGAATAGAATGTATGAGATTAAACAAACTTTAGATAGTTTAGATACCATACAAAAGTTAGAACAAATAGCATTAGACCAGCTGGCTTTAGGAAATGTAACATCTAAAGATAGATTTGGAATTATGCTTTCTGATATAAAAGAAACTATAGATAAATCTAAAAGATTAGACCAACAGTTTGAACAGGAGATTATACCTGTGATGGCAGAAGTTCTTGTTGGATTCCACAATGAAGCAATTGACCCGCAGATACAAGAGATCATAGATAATATAGAACAAACAGGAGACTGGCGTCGTTTCTCTAGTCAGATAAGACAAACAAATGAGTATCAAGATTTAGTACAACAACGAGACAACGGCGTTATAACTGATCAACAGTTTAATGACCAAGCAAAAGCTTTAACTCTAGAGGAATTTAAAAATAGACAAATACCTGGAAGAGATAAGTTAATAAAAGATTTAACACAAGCGCACAGAGATAAGAGTGGATTCTCATACCTGTTTGACCCAATCATATACTCATCAGAGCCCGCAATACAACTGTTTGCTAAGTCTGTAAAAGAAGCAACGTTCAAAAAGAACGAGATGACTCTTGACTTTAAATATGATTTAGCTAGAGAGTATGACCTATTCAGTGAAGGATTAAGCGAATCAGATGTAGCAGGACTAAATGATTCTATACTAGAAACTGTATTAGTGCCACAATATGATAATAAAAATAATCCAATAGATCCAATAGAAGTTTTATCACTAGTTAATCCAATACTTGTAGATAAGTTTAGAGAGGATGAAACTGCTATGTATAAAAAGCTAGGTGAAAAATATAATAAACCTAAAAGAGCAGATTATAAAGACGAAGCCTCATTTGATCAAGCAATGACAGACTGGAACAAAACGGCAAATAAAACAAAATATTATAATGAGGTAGCAGCTTGGCATAAAGAAAATACAGAAGCCATACCTACATACAAAGAAGAGTTAGCTAAAATAAATAGACAAATAGCAAAAGCAGAAAAAGATAAAGTAGAAGCAGACAAACTTGGTAGAGCAGATCTTGTAGCAGATGCGAATACACAAATAGCAAAACTAAAACAAAAAAGAAGTTTTAATATAAATCCAGTAACAGGACAACCAAGGGGATCATTCATTAAACCAAAAGCATCTAAGTATACTAATCCAAAATATACAGCTATACAGAACGATGCTAAAAAGAAAAGATACTATGACTTTATAGTTAAAGAGTTTGTGAAAGGACAGAAGATGGTAGGTAGTAAGAGAATGACTAAAAACTCTTGGGAAGAATTTTCATATATAATGCCATCTGTTAGAAAGAATGAGTTTGATAGGATGAGAGAACAAGGTGTTATCTCTTCTACCAAAGATATACTAAAAGAATCATTCAGTGTGCAAGACACAGATACTCAGTTTGGTAGATACAACGAAAGAACCGGGGAACTAGAAAAGTCTGTACCTGTATACTATGTAAATAATATACCTGCAACAGATGTATCTAGAGATGTAGCTAGTAGTATATATGCATTTAGAGATATGGCACATAACTATGCTGCTAAATCTGAAGTAGTAGGTCAGGTTATGTTGTTTAGAGATATAATAAAAAATAGAGATACACTAAAGGTTAATCCTGCAGGTGTAGCATATCTAAGTAGTGTAGCAAACAAACTAGGTATTAAACTACCAGCAAAGAAACCGGGTGAGTCTTATACATACAAGCATGTCGATGCATTTATTGATACAATAATGTTTGGACAAAGAGAGTTGAAAGAAAACTTTAATCTATTTGGTAAACAATTCTCTGCAAATAAAATAGCAAATAGTATAAACGCATTTACTGCTATAAATACTTTATCGTTTAACTTCTTACAAGGAGCTAACCAAAGTATCATAGATAATATGGCATTAGTTAGTGAAGCAAATGCAGGACAGTTCTTCTCAAGAGGAGATCTAGCATGGGCCAAGTCTAAGTACTGGGCTGAAGGAGCAGGTTTATCTGACACAGGTAAGTTTATACCGGATACAAAACTAGGTAAGGCATTAGAAATGTTTGATGCACTTACAGAGTTTACAGATCAAGAAGGGAATAGGTTGGTAGGATCTAAGTTACGTAAAGCNTTACAGTCTGGTAACTTATTAGTAGTACAGCAAGCAGCTGAGCATGAAGTATCATCTACTAGAATGCTAGCGCTGATGAAAAATTTAGAGGGAAAACTACAAGATGAAAATGGTAATGTAATAAATAATGAGGACGGGAGTCCCGCAAACTTGTATGATTTATTAATTGTAGATGAAAAGACAGGAAGATTGTCAGTAGATCCAAGAGTTGCAAACTTTAACAAGAACGACTTTATAAATCTAATGCAAGGATTGGCTAGAAGAACTAACCAGACTAAAGGAAGTTTTGATAGACCAACTGCACAACGTGTGTGGTACGGTAAACTAGCAATGCTATTCCGTAGTTGGTTACTACCTGGATTAAGAAGAAGGTATGGCCACGGAGGATTCACAGGACCTACAGTGCATGCTGATGAAGAGTTAGGAACTGTGACACAAGGTATGTACATTTCGTTTTGGAACTTCTTACGTAAGAGTATTGCAGAAAAAGCATGGCCAGGTACTGTATTTGAACAGCTAACTGAGATGGAGAAACAAAATGTAAAACGTACAGCTACAGAACTAGGATCACTAGCAGCAGCATTTGCAATAATAGCAGCTCTACAAAATCTAGACGATGATGAAGAAAACTTTGCAACTAACTTCTTACTGTATCAAACGCTAAGATACCAAGCAGAAATGCAACAGTGGATTCCACTATACGGATACAAAGAAGCATTCCGTATTGCTAAGTCACCAACAGCTACAGCAAGACAAGTAGAACAAACATTCAAATTGTTTGATCAAATAAAGAACGAAGGGCTATACAACCTGGGATTCCCTATAGAAGAGAAAGACATATTCTATCAAAGAAATACAGGGCGTTATCAAAAAGGTGATAGAAAGATTCAAAAGAATGTTGAAGATCTTATGCCGATCCTCAGAGGGCTTAACAAAAGTAAGTCCCCTGAAGATGCAGCTAAGTACTTCTTAGGCGGTTCGTATAAATAATTACTTCCCTTCCCTTTCTAAGGACATAAGCAACAATAACAGATAACCAACTAGATCCCTAGCCGTGTCTTCTGTATCATCGTTCAATCCTTTGTTAGCTATGCGGGCTAGTTTATCATCTATCCTAGCTTTGATAGCTTCACTTGCTCCAAGTTTACTAAACACACCAAGAGGATTAAGCGCCGTGTTTCCATACGCAGCGTTCTTTTCCTTCAATAAATCTGTAATGGATTCAGTAACTTTGTCCAAGTGCCATCCAAAATCTGCATTCTCAGGGACTTTCCAATCAGGTGTTGTGCAGGCTCCTGGCTCTACTTCTTCAACACACTCTGCAGGATACCAAAATGTAAACTGAGTTTCGCCTGGCATTATTAATCTAAACCCATCTCTTGGATTCTTTTCAATAATTTCATAAATGTGGCCCACCTTACCTCGGTGACCACAATCTGTAATAATTCTTGCTAATTGTCTCATAATTTAAAAAGGTGCTTCGTTAAGTTCAACAGGCAACGGCTCACCACAATTCGAGTTCCATTTAATAGGATCAGACAGAAAAGAATTAATGTTCCTAAATGTGCCACTAGTGTGAAACCCAGCACGCCCAGCAGTATAAGCATCGGCAGCAGGATGTGGCGCAGTAACAATCTTATTGTTTCCTTCAATGTATTTAGCATAGTCTTGAGCCTTTTTGCCCCATAGTACAAATATAATATTATCTTTCTGTTGTGAAAGATGTCGTATAAAATCTTTGGTAAACTTGTCCCAAAGACCCACGTGTGATCCGGCTTTACCCTTCTCAACGGTCAAGGCTGTGTTAAGTAGTAACACTCCTTGGTTAGCCCACTCTTTCAAAGTAACATCAAAGTTAATACATAACGTATCGTAGTCATGTTCTATAGCTTTGGTTATCCAGTGTAGACTAGGACTCATCCTTGGAATCTGATCGCTGTTAGCAAAGGCTAAGCCTGTTGCACTACCATCGTGGTAGGGATCTTGTCCAAGTATAACAACTCTGACATCTGCAAACTGACACATCTTAAAAGCACGAAAGGTAAGTTTAGTATCTGGATATACTATCTTACCTTGAGCTTTGTGTTTCTTAATCTGTGTTGCAACTTGTTTAAAATAATCAGAGGTAACAATCGGTTCAAGTAGAGGATACCAATCCCCTACTTGTTTTTGTATTCCACTCATATATAAATTTTTGGGTTAAACGTTTCTTCTTCTATATTAATAATACTAAGCAACTCTGATCCAGGTTCAATCTCTGCATCAAGTTCCTCTTGTAATCTCAAACGACGCTTCTCATCTTGAAAAAGAATCTGCGCCATCTGACCGTGTATAGTAAAGCCATGAAACTCTAGTATCCTACTCTTATAGTTAGGACTAAGTTTAGAGTACTTGCCTTCAATAAACATTTCGTAATCTTGTAAGTAATCTGCAGGCACATCAAATACAAACATTACAAAGTATGGAGATGGATCAAATGTATCTTTAAAGTTTCTAAACTTCTTCAAAGCTTGTTCAAACTTCAAGAACACAGTATCACCAGAAAATCTGTACAACAAACCAATACATCTTTCGTATTGATCTACGTTTATAAATGCATTAACAAACAACTTGTCATACATAAACAGTCTTCTGGTCCCACCAAGCATGGGTAGTAAAAACAAAGAAGACTTGTTTAACCTAGCTACAGATAATTCATAACTAGGTTTCAAGTCTATTATTTCTAAGTTTATGTTGTTGACTTTAAAAGGTTTCTTATCTACATTTATAGTCTCATGCAATGTTATAGATCTATTGTCAAAGGACAACGCCACTATTTCATCTGCAAGTCTTGTAGGTATTATAGATGCAACATCACCTGTTACAACAAAAGATCTTGGATCTTTAATTACATAAAAACATTCTTTAGATTTTATTCCCATGAGTCATCTTCATTTACAACAGTTACTAATTCAGGGCTAGGAGTTGGCATAAACAAATGCTCTGGTATCTCGCCAACATCTCTCTCCGCTACATCTATATTAGTATGCATGCGTACAAGTTTAAATGTTTCATAGAATCTAGATATACCTTCATCTAATCTAAACTTTGCTAGATACTGAGATAGTACTACTGAATGATGTGACAATACGTCTGGCATATTATCAATAATTGCATCAGCTGTTTTGATACCCAATCCAGGAATACCAGGTATGCCATCAGTGCTATCGCCCATAAGAACTTGCTTCCATAAGAAGTCACGAGCTTGATCATCTGTTGTTTCATGAAATTTTGCTTTTTGATAATTATAATGTTTACCTGGAAGTTGTTGTAGCACATCTTTATCAGGACTGCAGATTACACAGTTATCATCTAACATGTGTCGAGCTATGCCCACAAGGTCATCAGCTTCTAAGCCTGCAAAGGATCTAAAGTTCCAGGGTTCTTGTTGTATGTATGCGTCTAATGCGTAGTATATAGGTGGTTTGCTTCCGTGTTTTCTATTGTACTTATAAGGTTTACTTTTTGCCATGTCATATCTAAAACACTTGCCGCGTGTTAGATAACCAATGTAACTATCAGATTCTGTTTCTATCAGTATTTGTTGTATTCTATTGTTCAATCCTTCGATTGCTTCTTCAAGGGTATCTTTACCCATTTCATAATACAGAAGACTATCTGCATCAATTAGTGCTACTCTATTCATCGCATATGGTTTTATTAGGTTAAGAGACTAGAAAGGGGCCGAAGCCCCAATCTAGAATCATGAATACACAAACATTACAGAGAGTTCATCTCTGCAATATCTTTATCTACTTCTTCTTTTATTTCGCTGTAGTCAGCGACTGCTTCTTTGCGCATCTCTTCCCATTCAGCATCAGTCTTAGCTGCATAAGTAGAGCTGTGGTAAATACTACCATTCACACCAGCTAGAGAAGAATGTACAAAATACTGTAAGCATCTGATTGCACCAGTCTCATCGTCAGGTACTGCACCAACATGCATAGGATCAACAAAGATGTTGTGAATCTCGCCGCTGTAGTATGCAATGTACTTGAGACCACCGAAGTGTAAACCTTTAACACAAGATTGATTATCATTTGTATTCACATAAGACCAATCTGGTAATCTGTGTGTACAACCAACTTTGATAAAGTGTCCTGGGTTAGCATAACCATTAGGGCCTTCACAGTAAAATGCATCACCGTTGCTACCCATAATAGCTGGCTCAAACAATCTATCTTCTACAAACTCAGGCAGTCCGCCTTCTTCAATCTCACCTGTATCAGGATTGAATGTACGCTTGTAGCGATCTATCTGCTCACCAGTCTCTGTGTCATATGCATGCATGATTTCAGTAGATACTTTGTAGCCATTAAGCAAACCTTCTTGAGTAATCTTCATCTGATACATAGTAGCTCTACACTCAGCAACTTCTTCGCTTAGACCGTGCTCATCCATCAACTCCGCTTTGAGTTTAGGATGTACATACTGTAAGTTTACAAAGTTAAAGAACTTCTCAGTAAACTTCTCACCTTTCTCACAGTCACACTTGTTCATCTTCTCACGAAGAATAGGATTACGTAAGAATCTAACCCACATCTTAACAAGCGGCATAAAGTCTACACCTTTGTCAAGTGATTCAAAGATACGGTCAACCAAAGCTTGTGGCATAGGTATACTAGACACTACACCCTCGTGTTTCAAGAAGAACTCACCGGTGCCTTCATTAACATGAATCCATTCGCACTCAGTTTCTACAGTAGTTTTGTAGTCTTGGACTGTAAGCTTAGCAAACTCTTCCATGAGTTCATTATACTCGTCCATAGTTGTAACAGACTGTTGTCTGTCAGATAACTCCTTCATCTTTTTATAAGTGTCTTCGGAGTAGTTGACACTAAACGGCGTGTCACCGTACGAACCAGATATTTGGTTCTCAATAACGTTTATTGTAATCATGATTAATAATTTAGTTACAAAGTTAATATAAAAATTTTGTTTATACAAGTAATACAGGGGATATTTCACCCCTGTAACTTGCTGATTATCACCAGTCTAGCCTGCCCTTAACGTCCAGATAAACCTTGATTTCTTTGATAAGATCTTGATCCAAACTCTCATCACTATTAGGACTATATGATATATACTCAATAGAATTCAATAATGTATGCACACCTTCAGACCACTCTTCAAGTTCATCAAACTTGTCCATCAACTCTTGGTCTTGACCAACAGCTTCTGGTATGTCTAGCACAAAGAGTTCACGACTCTTCTGCTGTATAGCAGCAGCGTCATCATTATCTTTGCAGAAGTTATGCATTTCCACAATCTTCTCGACCATAGGAAATATATCAGTATCTTTCATCCATTGACTTACTCTTAAATCTACATCAGCTGCATTATATACAGCCTCATACTTTTCAAACAAGTCTGGGTTAATGTCCTTAAGACAATATAAATATGTCTTATCTGTGATACTTTTCATCTTATCCGCAGTGTACCACTTTATTGCGTATTCATCCATAGTATATCCTCCATTAGGTGTTAGTTGTAAAAAGAATTCATCAATGTGCTTAACATTAGGATTCATGCTAATGTGTTTGACATTGCTCTGTGAGACTCTGATAATCTGCGGCGTATCCCAATCAAAGTTAGTATTGTGATATACCGTACCATCATCTTTAGTCGTAGTTGTTGGTATTACATGTCGGGTATTATCAAACCTAACAGCTGGNGTATCAAAGAAGAACACTCTATCATCATCTCCAGTTCGGTATCTCAGTATATCTTTATACACGTCATGCACTCTAGGAGCAAAAGGATGTACCATACCACAAGCTACCATCAGTTTGTCATCATCAGCTGCAGTACCATAGTAGGTAGTACGCTGAGTCTTCATAAGATCTTTTACCTTTGGTTCAATCTTATCTCTGATGTAGTGATTGTCACTGCCCGAACTATGCCAATGCTTATCGTTGTATCTAAAAGTGTATGCAACCATACGCTCTTCTATCTTACGACGTTCAGCTGGCGTAATGTTCTCGAACTGCGCAACCTCCTTAGCCTTAGCAATCTCGTCTTTGTATTCTTCTAGCCACTCTTCATCTACCTCCATGTCATCGTAGTTACGACTGTGAGTAGATTCAGTGATCAGCTGAAGAACTCTAAAACGTTTAGCAAGTGCTTTCTTGTTTGCCTTGATAGACTCTGGACTAACAACAGTGCTAGGTTCCCAATCCTCTATAGGCTTGATACAAATAACAGGACCATCACACTCGTGTATAAGATACATATCTTTGTATTTGCTATGATTCTCTTCACCCATGATAAAGATATTATTCTCTCTCAACTGGCTATAGTTCTCAATAGCAACTCTTTCAATAGTATCATCACCACTACTGTAGTCTCTACTCTTAGTTACAACCTCGACCTTCATACCTCTGAACAAAGCTTTTACAGATTCATTCTTGAGTCTAGGATCTGGGCCAAACTTAGGCTTGAGTTGCTCCTGATCAATAATATTAGATAGTCTACCAAGTACACTACCGCTGTCAGCTTTACTCAAGACTTGCTTACAAGCTATCAACCAAGACACAAAGTCTGTTTGCTGCAGCTCTTCTTGCACAATTTCACTAGCTTCATCAGCAGCTGCCATAATAACAGACTTGATGTATGCTTTAGTGTTCTCATTCCATATCACCTTCTCACGTGACGGTGTAACATCTACACCATCTTGCAATACAATCTCTTCACCAGTTTCTGGGTCATTGATTACCTGTCTTGCAGGACATTTGAAAGCAATAGGTCCCCACATCTGCTGCATCTCCAACTCACGGAAGTCAACGAAGCCATAGTTAACACCGGTTGGTGCACCTACATCTTTAGTCAATACAATGTGTGGTTTACTAAACAGATATGTATTAGAGATAATTAAGTTATCAGAGTTGTGCATAATCTCTGGATGAATATGCTCTTGTCTTTCATAGCCATCTTCTGCAATACGCTTGAATTTAATACTAGGCATATACATCAGTTGCTCTGCAACCGCATCACGATAGTCACGTCTGTTGTGTTTCTTCACACCAAACGATACTATAGTCTGATTCTTTGCATCTGTAGGTACATAGTGTACTTTCGTTCCATCGCTAAGTACAACATGTGGATTAGGCTGACCAGCCTCTGGGTTAAATGCTGGTATAATAAAGTCTGTCTTGTAGTTGTAACAGTTCATCTTGAATCTCTTACCATTGTGCACAGTTTCTATAGTATAGAAGTCTACACCGGTTGACAATGCAACCTTAGCACCAAGACCAAATGCACCAAAGTTCTCAGCTGTGTTACGCTTAGTTGAATAACCAAGCTCAAGCACACCTTCCAAACGACGTGCACCAATACCAACACCGTAATCATGTATAGTAACTACATCGCAGTATCCTGTTCCTTCATTCTCTGTGTATGTAATTAGTACATCATTGTTCTCTGTGTCTAAGTGATCCAAGTCATAGTAACTTATATCAAAATTACTATCATCATACTGCTCGCCGTAGCGTTCAATATAGTAGTCTTCAGCTTTTGCTTTACCACTTAGTATCTCTATAGCTATCTCTTTCTCACGCTGTGCGTCGGCACCATTGGTAGCCAACTCACGTATGGTAGACGGGATAGGTGTAGAGTACTGTGTAGACTGCAAGATGTCAAAGACCATCTTCTCTGCGCCCTTGTTAATCTTCTTAGCAAGGCCTTCAGATCCTTTGATCTGCTTATCAATCGTTTTTATACTCATGTTTATTAATTTTAGTTTGTTCGTGTATTTCTCTTAACTCTACTGCTAGATCGTAGAACTCAAGCTCTCTTTTAAATTGCTTTCGTACATCTCTAACTAGTATAAAGAATTCCAAACCATATACTGGTTCAAAGATTCTATCAAACTTTTCCAAGTCTTCAAGGTATCCAAATGTATTGTACCTTGTACTTTCGTACAACTTATCTAGCTGACGAAGTGTGTCTACGGGACCAGTAGACATATCAATCCCAAGACCATCCAAACGGATGATCAAATCTTCTGTGTATTCCATAAATTAAAGTTGTTTAATTAATTCTATTGTTTGTAGCACCTGACCTTGGTTCTTAGGCAGGTATAATACTGGAGGATTCTCCAGCTGCATGAGGTGTTTCTTGAACATCTTCCATTTCAAAGGAAAGACATCATTTGCAAAACCTTTTACTTCTATAATCCATTTACCATTAGGATCTACAAAGTCAGGAGTATACGTAATATCTCTGACCTTGTATTCATTGTTGACATAGCCTTTTGTTTTGTGAGGTTCGTGACATTCAGCACTGTAATGAAAACCTTCTTGTAAGACATACTTCTTCTTTTCATACAAAGATTTAATCTCTGCATCTTCTAGTTTCTTATACGTAAAAAGTTCAAGCTTAGACCTGAACTTAATACCTTTGTAAACCTTAGCGGTAGCGTTTCTTACTTTTTTGTTTTTTGGTTTTCGTGTGCGTCGCTTCACAATTGTATGTCTATCAATGTTTGTAATCCTTCTGTTCGTTTAAAGTGTGCAATGTAATCTGATGGGTCTTTTAGTTTATACTCATCTGGTATAATTATGTTACTCATCGGATAATATTCTTTACAGATCTTAGCAGCCATGGCTTGACCAGGATTGTTTGGATTAGTAAAATCGTTATCATAAAATATTGCAACTTGTTTAAACCTTTGTTTCAGTTCTTCTATTTGGTTGCGCAATGGCAATCGCATTTCAGATTGCATGGCGACAGCGGGGATACCCATCTCGAAAAGGCACATAACATCTTTGAGAGATGATGTGATAATACAGAGATCCCCTTGCTTAGGTAATTGATCATATCCTTGAATTTGTTTAGAGTTAGTATTGCTCATCCACTTTACTTCTTCGTAAGGTGAATAAATTTTATATTTGTTACCTATCTTATATGCATAGCTAAGCTTGCATGTAAATCTACTNTCATTAATCCAGTAGTGAGAAATAGGCGTAACAGCAAACTTAATTAAAGTTTTCTTACTAATCAAGTATTGCGACCAAAACTTTGCATCTTTAACCATCCAAGGCCTAGATTTCTTCTTAATTATAGTAACTTTCTTGTTTTCTACTCTAATCTTAGAGCGGTATCCAAGATAGCCACGTGTAAAATCTATCTCTGATTTCCTAGATCCTAAGTTCAAACCAAAATCATTATCAATAATACGAAGAGCTGAGTAAAAAGAAACATTGTAAGTTGCCATGACATAGCCAAAGCAATCAAACGTGTGTTCAGGATAGGCCCAGTCTTTATACAAAAGCTTACCTTTCCATAGCACAATGTTAACACCAGGCTTAGAGTCTTCACGTAACTCACTGCAAAAAGGTTTACCAAGTTGTTTAAAAGAACTACAGTAGTATGCAAATATATCCACCTCACTTATCCTATCAAGTATCATCTCTTTAGAGAGATGTATTTCACTGTTTCTACTTTCAATCATAAGCGCGTAAATTTACATAAAAAATGGGGAGCTTTTACACTCCCCATATCTTATGGCCAAATGACTACTATATTACACCCAGTCTTCATCTTCAGATACTTCTGCATCATCTCCGTCTGGTGTAACTACAGCTAACTCAGGAGTGAATGTACCCCACGCAAGTGTGGTATCAAACTCTGCATTGAATGCGCCATAGTCATCGTTCAAGTTCTTAACAAATAAGTCATCACGCTGTGGTCTAACACGTCCAAAGACTTTTGTGTACACAGTTTGATACTTACCGTCTTTAACACCGACTAGCAATCTAACCTCATTGCTTTCAAGTAACTTAACCAAAGCTTTCACTTCTGTTATGTCACCTTTTACAATCTTAGCTATGCTTTCAAAGTAAGCTTCGTCGCCATTAGCAACATTAGCCCACTGCTTAACAAAGTTAATCAAGGTCTCTTCGCCTGTCAATGCTTTACGTAAACCTTCCTTCTTGAACCAATCATACTCAGGCTCACCATCAGACCAGGTAGACTGACCAATAGCATTCAGCCACTGATTCTTACCCGTCTGTGATACACGCTCAGTACCATTCATCAAGATGTCAAACCTTGTAGTAAGGTCATCATTCTTAATCCAAAAGGTTAGTTTGAAATACTCTGTTCCGTTGAGATCAACGAAATAGTTAGGATCTTGTTTTACCATGATACCTAAATCATGCAGCTCTGCCATTGTAGGGTTCACTGCAATCACTTTAAAATTACCAAGCCCAGAGTAAAGTTTTACTCCACCGCCTGCTACTTCGACATTACTGTCATTGCTTTTAATTGCCATAAATAAACTAGTTTAATAATTAAAATTCATCTTCTTCACCATACTCACCTATGAAAGGATCTTCTTCTTGTAGCTCAGGTGTAGCTTCTACAATCATAGATGCTTCTGTGTGTACGTCTACATCTGGTCCTGTTTCTACATCAATGCTAGTCTGATTAGGATCAGCAGCTGTATCATCTACAAAGTTAAAAGATAACTTACGAATCTTTCTAGCTTTCTTACCCTTCAATGCTGGGTGCTGGAACATCTGTGTTACTTCCCACTTTTCTAGACCATACTTTTCTTGAATACCTGTACGGTCAATGCCGTTGTCAAGATCTTCCAAGATCATAGATACTGTAATAGTGTTTGGGGTTTCGTTTTTCTGCGTGGCCTCGCCAGGATTGTTTGTGCGTGCTTCAATCATGATTTAAAATTTTACGCGGTTAATCAATAAATATATTTGACCATTCTAAAGGCATGGTCTGGCCCTTTAAGTGATCGCAACGTGAGCCTGCAGTCACATCATCCAAAGAGTTAAATGAAACCATAGTCTCGTCATCTTCTCTGTATATATAACCAATAGCATCTGCGTTTGCGCATGTGATAGACTTAATCTTACCGGTCAAGTCAAGATCCTTGGCAGCGACTTCTTTGCCTTTCTTCTCAAGCATCTTATCTTTTAGGTGACCAACTAGTATAACGTGATCCGCCAGCTTGTTTAGCCTATCAATCCATTTCTTGTATGCAATACGTAGGTACAGATAGCCTGCACCGTTAGGCAAAGATAGTACAGATGCACCTGGATTCTTTTGTTCAAAGTTCTTACCCATAGGTGTAGCCATGTAGATTCTCTTTGCATCTTCTTCACACCACTCTTCGAGCTTAGTGATAGTATCGATAGCAATATACTTGTATGGTCTGCCATCTTTCATAATTGCTTTTCCAACTTCAGTTAGTTCTGATAGATCATTGACCTGCACTTTCAGTGCGTCAACCATATCTGAACCATCTTCCAAATCGATAATCAAACAATCATCTAGTTGTGATAACGCTGTAGTCTTACCTATCTTAGGTGGACCATAGATTACCATGTTCTTTGGTGACTTGCGCGTCGCCTTTACTTTCTGTTTTGGTAATGTAATCATATTAGTTTCTTTCTTTAATGTTAAACGTACTCATGTCTGCTTCATATCCAATCATACCAAGCAAGCCATCACGATTCTTTTCCATGTGACATGCCAACAACCCTTGTGGATTTTCACCACAATAAGTTTCTGTAATGCCATACAAATCATACGGCCTGTTCAGTATCATAACAACATGCGCATCCTGACCAATAGAGTCACCCCCAAACAAATCTGTTAGCAGTGGCTGGTATTGATTCTTAGCACGATGTTCTTGTTCTATGTTACGATTGAGCTGTGATAATAAAATATTAATAACTCCAAGCTTTGATTGCATCCACATACAACCCTTGGATATTGTATTGAGCCTACGTAACTCTGTATCTTCATTGCCACGTATCAAACGTGAATGATCAAACAGATTAATTACCGTGTGCTCTGGATGCTGATTAAATAGTTCCTCGTTTGTATTCATTATATACTCCATACTACGAGGTATGTTGTTGAAGTATATCGGATAGTTACCATACTTTTGTACCTTAGATGCATAGGTCTTGAAGTCTATATCTGACAGCGGTGACTCCACTGACAATAGATCTGACATCTGTTTCTTTACATCTTTAGATGCGCTACGCATTACCTGTTGGTAACCGGGCATCTCAAAGGTCCAGTATAATACTATTAGTTTCTTAGCTTTGTTTGTATCTAGTACATCAAAGATAAGTTGATTGCTAAATGCTGACTTGCCCACACCGGGACGGCCAGCTATCACATACATCTTGCCCTTCTGTAATCCGCCTAGAAGATTCTTGTTTAGTCTTTTCCAAGACGTAGCTAGCACATTGCGCTTACCAAGTTTGGCTTGCTTTACAACTGCTATAGACTGATTGACAGCCCTATCTATCTTTTGAAACCCTCTAGTTTTGAATACATCAGAGCCGTCTTGTGATACGGTTTTCTGATTGTCCTGCATTTTCGTCCATGTTTATGTATTTTTCCCAAGTATGATTGTTCAACCATACCTCTAGCTGCTGCATGTATTCTAGTTTACCGCGCTCTACCCGTAGTTGTACTTTCAATAACTTCATTATTTTTTCGTGTACAAACTTTTTAGTGCCTACGATTCTACTATACTTAGCTTTAGCTTTCTGATTTGATTTACAGTTAGGATCTGCTGCATGTAATATTCTGTACCCTCTGTTAGTTGATACCTTCATTGGATACGTACTAATTAGTTCTGCAAACATCTGATCAAAGTCACTAGAAAATAAATCTATAAACTCTTGGCGTATAATGTGCTTCTCTACACTGTCACCAAGCTTTACATATCCTTTGGATTGTAAGTCATCCCAGTTAGGATTTAGTTTTAATTTATCTAGAGTCTTGAAACCCTTTCTGTATATAGCATACAGTGCTAAAAAATCATCAGCACTGATGCCATTTTCAACCAATAAATTTACGTCAATTTGTACTTGCATAAGCCTATAAATTTACGAAAAATGTACCTAATTATCAAGTAACCAGGTAACATTATCTAGTTTTCTAACACTGCTTTTCAACCACTTTTCTTCTTGACTGCCTTCTACATACAAGACATATATCTTGCCTATCTTATCTTCTTGATAACGTATGATTCTACCCACACGTTGTATCATAGTCAAAGCTTTACTAGTTAAACCACATATCACAGCCATAGTTGCATCAGCAACATCAAAGCCTTGGTTCAAAGCTTTAGTAGAACATAGCACAGGCTTATCACCTGATCTAAAATCTGCTAACGCTTGTTCCTTTTGCTTCTTTGTCCTACCGCTGTGGTATATAGAAGAGAATGTTTCAGTAGCACCTGCAAGTTTGTTTGTAAACTCGTTACTGCCACCAAACACAAGTATTTTTTCTCCTATATTCTTGATAACAATCTTTTGTAGCTCTGCCACCTTGTTATCAGCATGATCTACCACAGCCTTACGAGCCCTGATAGATCTGTAAAACTGTGCAGCCGCAGCTTTATCCGCATTGCTAGCTGTATGTTTACCTGATCCCATGATATGTTTAGCCCGGTCAAACGCATCAAACTGTCCAAGACAATACTTAGCGTACACAAATGTGTTGTTTGCTTTCTTGTATTCTTGTTCTTCAATGTCTGTTAGTTTAACAGGCATGCATATAATCTGATACGGTGATACCAGTCCTAGTTCTACACATTTATCAAGTGATATTTTGTATACAGTAGGAGCAAGACCAAAGAGTATCTCTTTATATTCAAACTCTTCTGGTAGTGTAGCAGTCATACATAGTATCCTGTCCCAAGTATTTTTCTCAAAGAACTTGCGATACTCAGGTGACAGACCTAAATGTATTTCATCACAAACAACTACATGATAGTGCTCATTCTCTAGCTTGTATGCAGATGCATAGCATAGAATATCAACACGATCTAGTATATGCTCGTAGCCCCACTTGATAAACTCTTCTTTGAACTGTTCTTGCAACTGATTAGTAGGAACTAATACTACTCCTCTAGCATCAGTATTGGTATCCAAAGACTTGCCAATAGCAATAACGCCACACCTAGATTTACCGAACCCAGTACCAGCAATAATACTACCAGTAAACTTGTTATTAGCCCAAGCATTGATAGCTTTCCTCTGCTCTTCATCTTTTACTTTGATTAATTTATTCATCTCTATATCTATCTGGATCTGGCTCATAGTCTTTATAGTTTTCTTCTAGTATACCTTCAAGTTCATTCTTATCAAACTCATCAAAGCCTGTCATAAAATGTAAGATGTCTACCTTTATTAACTTACCGTTGGCATCGTTTAAGTTTACCCATACAGCATTGATTGTAACGCCACCTTGGTAACCTGTACCATTGTAATCTAATTCAGGTTCATCATATTCGTACTCAACTTGGACTGTATATCCATTTTCTAATTCTAATTCATGTATCATGATACTAATTCTGTTATTTTGTTAATCTGTTCTTTTAATTCTTCATTCTCGTGTTCAAGATATTCTACACGAGCGGCAAACTTTGCAATCATGTCGTCCTTATCATTGCAATCACCCATACCCTTGATACCTACAGCTGTAGCGCATATATTGAAGAACTCTTCATATGCTTTATCTACATCCATAAGATCAGAGTGTACTTTGAATGCATGTAGCACAGTAGCATGATCTCTACGAAACACAGCAGCATTTACAGTAGAACTGTACTTCAACTTATCATTAATAAGAATCATACATATACGTCTAGCTGCAACCACTTCACCGGTTCGTAGTCTACCTCTAATTTTACTGATAGGGACTTCAGTTAATCTAGATACAGTTGCAAGTATACGAGCAACGTTTGCATCTAGTTTATATAATTTTACTTTTCCCATGATTTACTAATATTTGTGTCTGCTTTCAACAGACCGTTAGTTACTACCTCAAGAGCTGCTTGCTCCATCAGTCTTGTCATTTCAACTACCCACTCCTGTGCATAGTCTTCTTTACATATAGTATCCACCTGGTCATGCACTGTCATAACTATCTTTACAGGTGCATTATGCAACTTGATAAAGTCTCTGATAAGAATCAAAGCTTTCTTAGTCATGTCAGCTGATGCACCCTGTATAGGTGTATTCTTACTAGCACGTTCTATACTACCAAGTTCAAATGCTTGACTCTTCTCTTGGTATATACGTGGGTACCATGTAGGAAACCAACGACGTCTATTGTAAGGTGGAAACGTTTTGATGTAACCATACTTTTTACCAAAGGTTCCTAGTTTGTCTAAGAAACCACCAATAGCTGGAAAGGCATCAAAGTATTTATCAATCAAAACTTCAGCTGCTTTAGTATTTATGTCAAGAGTATCTGCAAGTTTGTGAGGTCCCATCCCATAGGCTAGCCCAAAGTTAATTGTCTTAACATTTGTGCGTAGCCTACCATGTCTGGGACACTTACATTTACTCTTGTTTATCATATAACTGCAATCATCTTCAGCTGCATCTGCCCACTCTTGTCCATATACAAGGTCAGCACACACACTGTGTAAGTCTTGTCCTTGTTTAAGAGCTTTTATCCATACAGGATCTTGACTGCCAAATGCAATCACATTAAGTTCCTGAGAAGAATAGTCAGAAGAAACGAAGCACCAGCCATCAGGAGCCAGAAAACAATTACGGAACTTATTATCCGCAGGTATCTGTTGCATGTTTGGCTTCTTGGATGCGACGCGTCCAGTGTCAAGTATTTGATTGAATTGCGTATGTATCTTACCATCGCTTGAAACAAATTTAAAGAAGTCACTACCATAAGAAGTAGCCAGCTTCATCTTTTCTTTGTACTTAACATACAAGTCAATGATCTTATGCTGACGCCTGTACTTGTACATCTTCTTACCGTTAACATCTTCTAGTTCAGGGACTAGTTTTTGAAATACTTTTAGAACTTGTGTAGGGCTAGTCCATTTGACCCCAACTTTGCGCAGTTCTTCTTGTGGTGTAAACAAGTCACCTTGGATATGAGATAACACAAAGCACGACAACTCTGGGACGATTAATACCAGGTTATCTAATTCATCTCTCATGTCCAAGGCTTCTTGTTCGCTTGCTCGTGCAATGACCTCCCAAGCATCCTTGTCAATATCAATACCGTTGTATTCAATATCAGAGAATGCTAACACTGCACGATTTTCAAGTTCTACCACACGTTGTAGTTTAAACTCTTGTATTTTTGGGAGCTGTAGCTTACGTAGCTTACATAGATACTCTACATCTTTAGCACCGTATACTATCTGGTCATCACGATAGGCTTCACCGGATAACCCTATAAATTGGTTTCTGATTTCCTTATTTAATTCTACATTTAAGTAGCGTTTACAGAGGTCTTTCAGTCCATAACCTATGTGACGACCACAAGATAGTATTCTTTCAACCAAAAACGTATCGTAAACTCCATCACATTCTATGCCTGACCACTTCTTAATAAACTTGTAGTCAAACTTAGCATTGTGAAATATCTTTGTTATAGCTGGTGATTCTAGTATGTTCTTCAAAGGACTGATGTCTATGAATCTAGTGTCAATGACAAACTGTTGATGCTCGTCACCAATCTGAAACATAATCATCTTCTTACATGTGAAGTCAAAGCCTTCTGTTTCTGTGTCTACACCTAGAACTTCTTTGTTGTGGCAGTACTTGACCACGTCTTCAATAGTACCTAGTTTATACGAGTCACTAAGACTCGTTGTCTTCGTTATTAGTGTAATCATCTTTAAACTGTTTTAAGAAAGTTTCATCAAACTGTAGTAAGTATTCAGCGTAAGCTAGTGATACTTCTCTACCGTGAACAAAAACAGTATCTCTGTTATCTTTTATAGCCATCATATATGCAGCTTTTAATTCTTGGTCATAGCCTTGTTGCAGGTCCATGTATATTTCTTTCATCTTTCCCATTATTTGTAAACATTTATAGGTTCTTTTTCTTTTTGTGTATGAAGATCTTGTTCTATATCTAACATTGTCTCAAGCAATACCCTATGCTTACGAACTATTTCACTGTTAGGATCATATTGTTCTAGCTTAATTAAAGTGCGCTGTACACTGTGTATAAGTAATGATACTTCATCTCTGGTTAAAATTATATTATTCATAGTTAAAAGTATTGAGACAACAAAGGGGCACAAGGCCCCTTCATCATCAATAAAAAACAATTGTGTGAAATTATTACTACTTAGTCTTAGACTTAGTAGTTTTAGTTTTAGACCCTGTAGGTCTGCCACGTCTTTTGGTTTTGGTTTTAGTCGTGGTATTGAACAAGTCAATAGTAATCATTTTTTCAGTTACTGTGACATTGTGGGATGCAGATACTGTAGCTACTACCTTACCTGCGCTTTTAATTAATGTATTCATTTTCAATGATTTAGATAATTATGTATAAATATTCTTTATAAAACTTAGCAAATATAGTAAAAATGGATATACCACGCAAGTGATATACCCATTTTATTTACATTAATTTACTATCTCTCCTGTTGCAACATCAACTTTCTGAATAGTAGGACTTTGCACTGGTGCTGTATCAGCCTTCAAGTACACGTCTACTGGTTCGTTGAATACAATAGAGGAACGAGTGAATATGTATTCACCGTTGTGTAGAATAAACTCTCCATCTCTACCCTTACGCTTAGCAGTGCTATTAATGTTAGCTCTTTGCCATTCGGTAGGTTCAGTAGTTTCTACAATTTGAACTCGTAATGGGAACTCTTGTCCTTCAAAAGAAGCAACAGGATTAAGAATGTTTACGACAAGTATCTCGTTGCCCATATCATCCATTTCCCAAGCTTGGTCATCCCCAACTGAGATACCAAGTGCACTCTGTACATCCGCAGGTGTAGCTGGTTGCCACGCTCTACGTGCAGAGTTTCTACTAAATCTGTTATCAGATTGATTAAATACAAACGCAGCTGACAAGCCGCGAGATCCTTCTTTGACTTCTGCCAATTCCATTTGGACAAAGCCACCTTCAATCTTTCTGAATCTTGTAAGTAAAGTTTGACCTAGTTTTAGAGTGTTAAGGTCGCCACTGTGCAATAAATTTGCCATGATAATAATGTTAATAATGATTAATAATAATAGATAATTGTTCCTTCGTGGTCAACAAATGTCTTCAGTGTCTCTGTTTCTTCAGTTTCAACTGGTTCTTCTATTGCGTGAAGGTCTTTGTGATTGCTTGTGCATTCACCTAGAAAATGTAAGGCATCTATCTCATCCTTAAAAGTTCTAGAAAATTTGTGTGTGTGATAGATTGGGTCACAATCGTGTTCATCACAACTGTTTGCAGTGTAAGTAACTACGTAGCGCATGTTAATAATGTATAAAAGGTTAATAAATGTGGTTAGCTTGACACACTTTCAGCAGTGTCCTCTGTTTATTAGAGCAGTTCTCTATTATCATAATCAATNCCTGTNTCGNNTTCATANTCCNAACGCTTTTCNTCAGCCCATCTTTTCAAATCATCTTTAGCTCTTTCTATNGCACAAGTAATNTATGCACCTTCTCCTAAAATTGAATTTAGTTGTTCTCTATTTTTGTCTATACAAATAGGATGTCTTGATATACGCATACCGTAAAGATTATTTTTTGCTTTTAACATAGATAGAATATTCAATAAATGTCTACTATCTAAGTCCTCAACTGCTATTTGTTGACCGTCTTTGGTCGTCCAATAATTTATTTTCATGTCGTTTAAATATAAGTAAGGTTAATAATGTTAATGTAATGGCAGGATGTATGATAACAAACAGCCATATGTTAATCTCTTTGTATGTAAGTCCTGTGATGTCAGACATCAAGTACATAGCACCTACACATAAGTCAAATAATTCTGCCATAATATAAATGTTTTAAATGTTAATAAATATAAAAGAGAGTACAGAGTCCTTTACTTTCGACCATCTCTGTATTTTTCTAGTTTTATGACTTGCCTTACCCGGTCAAGAAGGTAGTTCTGCAGAACCAACTCTCTTTATAGGGAGCTACTAATCACTTCACTCCCTGTTATATCTCGTCCAACCTTTAGCGTAAAGCTTATTCAGTTGATGAAGGATCATCCACCGAGATTTTATTCTGATACTGATTCCAAACAGAATCAGCCTTGTAATTATACTCTACCCATAAGAGTTCAAGTTCATAGTCTAGCTTAATACGCTCAAGACTATGCGTTGTACTACAGCTCACTAGAGCCATAGTACAAATGCATAATATAACTAACCTCATCGCTTAAATTTACAATGTGATTTAACATATCCGTTACTTGTTAGTTGTGTGGACGTTGAACAAGAAGTAATTGACAACGCAAGGACAAAGAGTACAACTAGTACTCCAAAGTCCTTAAGTGTATAGTTACTATTCATTTCTATCTAGATAATGTTTGTAACTCCACTTGTCCATCTTAGTCTGATACTTTTCAGACCTTTTGACACAGCCTGCACATATTAGTGTGAACACAGCTGAAACGCAGGCATATAATATTGAATGGTTAGTAACTGCCATAATCATAAATCCAAGAAGACCTATGAAGGCAAAGAAAGCAAATAGTTGATAGCAGAACTTAAGTCTGCCGTAAGAATAATAAGACATAATGTAAGTAATTAAAGTTAATAAATGTTATATAATGTAATAGGAACAAACCTATTGGGTTAGTAAATGTGGGGAAAAGTGGTGAATACAGTCTAGTATACGCACTCGTAACCGTGTCGTATTGTTGTAAGGTAGGTAGGTAAAAT